>Ga0210402_10000685_pt1 | contig 37291 bp, 37 predicted proteins | sample IncBWC7MmetaG_FD_161055 | JGI IMG/M metagenome (GOLD analysis project Ga0210402, IMG submission 161055) | Forest soil microbial communities from Barre Woods Harvard Forest LTER site, Petersham, Massachusetts, United States - Inc-BW-C-7-M | ecosystem: Environmental > Terrestrial > Soil >...
TGCGCGAGCCGCTGTACCCGGCGGAGCGCCTGCTGCTTGAAGAGCTGGAGCAGCTGCGCCTGGAGTTGAATCGCGAGGCATACCTGGGGCTGTTCGAGCTGGAGCTGCACTATGCCTGGTATCCGCCGGGCGCGGCTTATGCGCGCCATCTGGACCAGCCGCGGGGCGCCGCGCAGCGCAAGGTGTCGCTGGCCTTGTATCTCAATACCGAATGGGAGCCGCCTGCCGGAGGCGCGCTGCGGATCTTCGACGCGGACGCGGGATTTCGCGACATCGAGCCCGTTGCCGGCAGGCTGGTCTGCTTTCTGACGGAGGGGCGCGAGCACGCCGTGCTGCCGGCCCGCCGCGACCGATGGAGCATCAGCGGCTGGTTCCGCGCGCGCGCTTGATTTGCTTGAGCGCGCTACTATCGTGCGATGTTGAGCCGCCGCCGCACGCGAACCAGGCATGCAGCGGGCGCTTGATTTGCGCAACACCTGATAATTTAAGGCATTTGAGTGACAGGCACGAATGTTGCTCTGACTGGATGGTATACTGATAGGTCCTCGCCATGCGCTTGCCGTCGTTGAAATTTTTGAAGACCTTCCAGGTCGCGGCCAGGCTGCAAAGCTTCAAGGCGGCGGCCGAGGAGCTGTTCGTCACCCCATCCGCCATCAGTCATCAGATCAAGTCGCTGGAGCAGCAGCTCGGCGTGAGCTTGTTCCAGCGCGGCGTGCGCACGCTGACGCTCACCGACGCCGGCGCGCACTATCTCGAGCACATCAACGACATTTTCTCGAAGCTCGAATCGGTCACCGAGCAGTTGCAGGTGCGCTACGGGCGCAGCATCATCCGCCTGAACGTGCCGCCGTTCTTCGCGAACGAAATGCTGCTGCCGCGGCTGGCATCGTTTTCCCAGGTCCGCGAAGAAACCGACATCCGCATCGAAACCACCTTTTCCGCGCCCAAGACCCACCCGCCGGACGCAGATCTCTCGATCGTCGTGGGCGCCGGTCCCTGGGAAGGGTTGACGGTGCACGAGCTGTTCGCGCAGAGCTTCATCGCCGCGTGTTCGCCGGCGTTTCTGCTCGAGAATCCAATCGATTCCTATGCCGATCTGAACGGCAAGACCTTGCTGCTGCATGAAGAGCGCCGCGAGGCGTGGGAACGGTGGGCGCAGGGATTGGGAATCGAACCGATCAAGCCCAACCGGCTGGTGCGGCTGGACACCATGTCGGCGGTGGTGCGAGCCGCCGAACAGGGCGTCGGCGTCGCCCTGGTTCCCGCGCGTTTGAGCGCCGATCGCTTCATTGGCGGCGGCCTGGTGAAACTCTTCGATGCGGAATTGACCACCAACGAAAGCTACGTGCTCCTGCATAGACCCGAGGATCACGCACGCGAGGATCTGCAGGAACTGACCGAGTGGATCTTGAGCGAATGCCGGGTGGCGTGAGGCAGAGCCGCGGCCGGGCAGGTCGCGGCCGCGTACACATGAGAGAAATACGCGCGGCGGAGAATTTTTCTCGTTTGCCGGAAGGTTGAGCGCTGCCTATGGTGTGGCTGGGGTGTTGGTATTTTGAGCATCAAGGAATACCACCATGCACATCCGCAATCTGACTCTCGCGGCCGCGGCATTCGCGGCAATCTCCCCGGCGATTTGCAACGCGAATCCCGAAACTGTCGCGCTGCAGGCCTGTGCGCGCGCCTTCGCCTCGAGCATTGCAGCGCCGGGATCCGCCGCGCCGTCGTACACGGTGGACTATCGCAGCGGCGAATCGCACGGTGTGCCGGCAGGCTACTATGACCGCGCATACACCTTCTATCTGCGCGCCCACAGCCCGAAGAGCGACCGGACGATTGCGCGTGCGACCTGTGCCGCGGACCTGAACGGCACGATCGTGTCTTTGAAGTCCGAACCCGCAGCGAGGTCGAGCCCGGCGCTGGCCGCTCAATTCTAGGTTTTTCTGGCGGGTTGCCCGGCGCGAGCGTATAAGTCCGTTTTATTTCGGGATTGAAACGGATGAAGTACGCGGCGGTGGAGCTGGTGGTCGCGGCGGCGGAAAATGACGTCATCGGCCGCGACAACCGTCTGCCGTGGCACCTGCCTGCGGACTTCCGGCATTTCCGGGCGCTGACGCTCGGCCGGCAGGTACTCATGGGACGCAAAACCTATGAGTCGATCGGCAAGGCGCTGCCGGATCGGACCAATCTGGTGTTGAGCCGCCGCGCGCAATTCGCACCGGCCGATTGCAAGGTCGTGACGACACTGGATGATGCGCGGGCGGCTGCCGGCGAGGATCCGCCGTTGATGGTGATCGGCGGCGCAGAGATCTACAGGATCTGCATGCCGTTCGCGAGCCGCATCCATCTCACCCTGGTGCATGCGCAAATAGACGGCGACACTTTTTTCCCGGACTGGCGCAGTGCCGAGTGGCGCGATTCCGGCCGCGAGCGCCACGAAGCGGACGGCAGGAATGCCTACGCCTACAGCTTCATCACGCTGGATCGCGCCGCCTGAAGCCCCGTAGCGCCGCATCGGCCTAGACCGGCGACAGCCGGGCGCTGATCGCCGACTCGGCGCGCTCGAAGTCGACCTCGGCCAGCGACGCGACCGTGCCCGCGGTCAGGTCGGCCAAAATGGCCGCCTGCGTGGCGCCGCGCTGCTGCGCCGCGCGATAGGGAATTTCATGGTGGAACATCACCATCGAGTAGCGCGGAATGAATTGCCGCGGGAAGCGCCGCTCGAGCTCCAGGGACAATGCCTGCTGCAGCTGAAATTTGGGGTCCGCAACCCGCTCGCGCATTTCCAGATAATTTTCCAGGGCCATCGCGGCGATGGCATCGGTATCCGGTTTGCGGGCCGCGCCGAACTCCGCGAACACCGCTTCCCACGACGAATGCCGGGCAACACAGGCATCGAATTCGACGCAGTCCTCGAAACAGCAATTCATCCCCTGACCGTGAAAGGGCACCATGGCGTGCGCTGAATCGCCGATCAGGGCCGCCAGTCCGTGAGCGTGCCATGGGGTCGCGGCTACGGTGCCCAGGAAGCCGACCGGGTGTGCCTTGAATTCCTCGACGCAGTCCGGCATCAGTGCGCGCGCGTCGGGAAATTCCCGGGAGATGAACCGGTCGATGGCCGCGCAGTCGCGCAATGATTCGAAGCTGACCGCGCCCTGCTTGGGCAGAAACAAGGTCGCGGTGAAACTGCCATCATCGTTTGGCAGGGCGATCAGCATGAAATTGCCGCGCGGCCAGATGTGCAGCGCATCGTAGGCCATCGGATAGCCGCGGGCGGGCCTTGCGGGTATGGACAGTTCCTTGTAGCCGTGTTCGAGATCGGTCTCGCGCGCCTGAATGAGATTCAGCGCGCTCATTTCGCGGCGCATGACGGAACCCGCGCCATCGGCCGCGAGCAGCGGCTGCATCGGCACGTTCAGCACCTGGTCTTCTTTGAGGTCGCGGATCCGCGCCGTCCCCGCGGCGAAATCAGCCGCTTCGAAGCGATGCTCGAAATGCAGCTGTATGCCGGAGTGGCGGGCGGCCACTTCGAGCAGCACCTGATTCAGCCGGTGGCGCGAAATCGAATAGATCACTTCATTGGGCCGCTGACCATAGGGCTGAAACAAGGTTTCCCCATTTGCATGGTGAATGAGCCGGCCGCGCATCGGCAGCATCGCGGACCCGAGAGCATCCAGTACGCCGGCCGCTTTGAGGGCGTGAATTCCGCGATCGGCAAGCGCCAGGTTGATGGAACGGCCGGATTCGGCGGCCGCCCCGCGCAGGTCGGGCCTGCTTTCGTACAACTCCACCTGCGCCGCGCCGCGCCGCGTGAGAAGGATCGCCAGCAGCGTGCCCGTTGGGCCGGCGCCGACGATGCGGATCTTCGGCATCACGCGCGCAGCGAGCGCGACAATGCGCCGGCCGCAGCGAGCACATCGCCGAACGAGTTGTACAAGGGTACGGGCGCCAGGCGCAGCACATCGGGCTCCCGCCAATCGCCGATCACGCCCTCGAGCTCCAGCCGCTCCCGACAGCGCTCAGCCGCAGCCTTGGTGCGCGCAATGCGCAGGCTGAGCTGGCAGCCGCGCTGCTCAGGCGCCTCGGGAGTGATGATCTCCACCGCATCCGGCAGCAGTTCCGTGATGAGCCGCCGCATAAAACCGGTCAACTTAAGCGATTTCTCCCGCAGCGCAGGCATGCCGGCGCGCTGAAAAATCTCCAGCGACGCCAGCAGCGGCGCCGCGGCCAGGATGGGAGGATTGCTGATCTGCCATCCCGGCGCGCCGCCGATCGGATCAAAGGCCGGTTCGAAAAGAAATCTCGAGTCGCGGTTGTGCCCCCACCAGCCGGCGAAGCGGGGCAGATCGAAACGCCGGCCGTGCCGCTCGTGCACGAAGCAGCCGCCGACGGCGCCGGGGCCGGCGTTGAGATACTTGTAGCTGCACCACACGGCGAAGTCGGCGCTCCAGTCATGGAGGCGCAGCGGCGTATTGCCGATGGAGTGGGCAAGATCAAGGCCTACGGCCGCGCCCACACGGTGCGCCGCCGCGATCAGCGGTTGCAGATCCAGCGCCTGCCCGGTGAGATATTGAACGCCCGGCAGCAGGACCAGCGCCAGGCGGGAACCAAAGCCTGCGATCCGCTCGAGCAAATCCTCGGTTCTCAAGGTTCGCTCCCCGGCCCGCGGTTCAACCTCGATCAAATTCCGGGCCGCATCAAGGCCGTGAAACTGAAGCTGGGAAACGACGGCGTAACGATCCGAGGGAAATGCCGAACTCTCGATCAGCACGCAATTGCGCGGCCCTGCCGGCCGGAAGAAACTCACCATCATCAGATGCAGATTGACCGTCAAGGAGTTCATGGCGATGACTTCGTTCGGCCCGGCGCCGGCGAGTTCGGCGAGCCCGGGCGCGGCGCGTTCGTGATAGCCGATCCACGGGCGCGCAGCCGCCGCGTGCCCGAGAACCCCCAAACGCCGCCAGTCCTCGAGCTCTTGTTCGACGTATTGCGCGGCCGACTTCGGCTGCAGCCCGAGCGAGTGACCGCCGAGGTAGGTCAGCCGTCGGCCCTCGCCGTCGTAGGGGTGGTGAAAGTCCGCCGCATAGGGCGCCAAGGGGTCGGCCGCGTCATGGGCCATCGCGAGCGAAGCATGGCGCGCCGATTCGGTCAGTTGGGGACCTGCATGAGCGTGCCGCAAACACCGCAGGTGCGGTGCTGCAGGCTCGAATAAAAGCGCGCGAAGATCTCCGGCAGCTGGCTCTCGATATTGCGCACCGCGACGCGCTCCAGGTGGAGGCGGTTGCCGCAGTTTTCGCAGTACCACGAGAATCCGTCCAGCTCATCGGGAGCGCGGCGCCGCTCCACGACGATTCCCACACTGCCGGCGGGCCGTTGCGGCGAGTGCGGCACCTCGGCGGGCAGAAGGTACACCTCGCCTTCGCGGATCGGCACATCGGTGGGCCTGCCGTCCTGCAGGGTCTTCAGCAGCATGTCCCCCTTGACCTGGAAGAAGAATTCGTCGCTCGGATCGTGGTGATAATCCTTGCGCGAATTGGGGCCGCCGACCGCCATGATGATGAAGTTGCTGTCTGCAAACAGCAGCTTGTTGCCCACCGGCGGCTTGAGCAGGTCGCGATTCCGATCAATCCATTGATGCAGGTTGAAGGGCATGGCTGCTGGCATGCGAGCATTATAGCGTCCGGCAAGCCACCTGGACGGGAGCGGCATCGGGGATGTCCAGGCGCAATGCGGTCAGGCGGTCCCCCCAGACGCAACCCGTATCGAGGCCGGTCACATCGGCATTCCGAAAGAATCCAAGCGTTGACCAATGACCGAAGACGATGCGCGATCCGCGCCAGCGGGCGCCGGGCGCCTCGAACCAGGGGACGAGCGACATCGACTGCGCTTTTTTCGGCGATCCTTTGGCACGCAGCGCGAGGCGGCCTTGCGCATCGAGATAGCGCAGGCGCGTAAAGCAATTGACGATGAAGCGCAGCCGTTCTTCGCCTTCGAGCGCATCGTCCCAGCGATCCGGCGTGTCGCCGTACAGCCGCTCGAAAAATCTGTTCGGATCGCGGCGCAGGGATTTCTCGACTTCACGCGCGCATTGGCGCGCCAAATTCAGGTCCCACTGCGGCGCCAAACCCGCGTGCACCATGCACACTTTCAACTTCAAGTCGTCGTGCATGAGCGGCCGGCTTTGCAGCCACTCGAACAGCGATGCGCTGTCGGAAGCGGCCAACACCTCAGCGATCGTATCGTCGCCGCGCGGACGCGCAGCGCCGCAGGCCACGGCCAGCAGGTGCAGATCGTGGTTGCCGAGAATCACCGTCGCGGCATCCCCCAGATCCCGGACCCTGCGCAGCACCTTGAGTGAATCGGGTCCGCGATTGACCAGATCACCGACGAACCACAGGGAGTCGCGGTCCGCGGAGAATTTCAGCGTGCCGAGCAGTTCGCCGAGTTCGGCGTCACAGCCTTGCACGTCGCCGATTGCATACAGCGCCATCCTTAGTGCAGTACCCCTGGCATCGCCAGCCTGAAGGGCGCGATCGGCGCATCGAATTGCTGACCGTCATCGGCCACCATTTGATAACTGCCCTGCATGGTTCCAACGGGGGTTTCTATCACCGCTCCGGTCGAGTAGCGGAATCCCTGGCCGGGCTTCAAGTACGGCTGCTCGCCGACCACGCCGTCGCCGCGCGTTTCTTTCACATTGCCGTTGGCATCGGTGATGATCCAATGGCGCGTGAGCAGGCGCGCCGGCACCTGCCCCTCGTTGCGAATCGTGATGGTGCATGAGAACACGAACCGCTTGTCGCGGGGATCGGATTGCTCTTCGATATAGGAGGTTTCGACCTCCACCCGGATTCTGGGATTTGCCGGCTCGGGCGTGGTGCTCTGCATGGATTTACGCCAGGCGCACCGCGAGCACATCGCAGTGCGCGGCGTGCAGGACGGTATCCTCGGTAAAATTCACCAGGATGGCCAGGCCGTGGCGCTCGCGGCTGCCGAGCACGATCAAATCGGCCGATTCCTCCTCCGCGATGCGAAGGATTTCCGCCTTGGTGTTGCCCGCTTCCACCCTGACCTTTGCGTTCGCGAGACCGGTGCGCGCCATCAGATCGTTCAATTTCGCGCGCGCCCGGTCCATCAGGTCCGCCTCGATTTGTCCCGTCGGCATCAACGACTCCCCCATGGGTTCAACCGGCACGAAATCGACGACATGCAGGACAATCAACGCGGCATTGGAGCAGGCCGCCAAATTCCGGCCGGCGGCGGCGACCTGAGCGCTGGCATCGGACAGATCCAGCAATACCAATACCTTCTTATAGCCGGTCATTTGAGTTCGAGTATAACCGAGAGCGGTGCGCGGCGAGCAGGCCGAATTGCGCGGGCGCCAGCGCTTCCGGGCGCAGCTGCGGATCGATGCCGCAGAACTCGATCTCCTGCGGCGTCAGCAGTCCCTTCAATCCATTGCGCAGGGTCTTGCGGCGATGAGAAAACGCCGCCGTCACCAGCGTGCGCAGCACGCCCTCATCGCCGATATCGAAGCGCGACTTGATCGCCGGCGTGAGCCGCACGATTGCGGACCAGACCGCCGGCCGCGGCTGAAATGCGCCGGGACCCACGTCGAACAGGTGTTCAACTTCGGCAACCGCGGCGAGCATCACGGTGAGCCGGCCGTAGGTCTTGTTCGAAGGCTGGGCCGTCATGCGTTCCACCACTTCCTTCTGCAGCATGAAGTGCATGTCCTTGACCGCCGCGCGCTGCGACAGCAGATGAAACAGCAACGGCGTCGAGATGTTGTAGGGAAGATTGCCGACGATGCGCAGCGGCGCGCCGGCCGCGCGCATGCGCTCGAAGTCGGTAAGGAGCGCATTCTCGACATGCACGCGCAGCCCGCCGGCGGCGCGCGCGTCGAGCGTCAGCGACTGCGCCAGGTCGCGGTCGATTTCGATGACATCCAGGCCGCGGGCGCGGCGCAGCAGCTCCCAGGTCAACGCGCCGCGTCCGGGACCGATCTCCACGATGCGATCGCCGCCGGCGGGCGCCACGGCGTCGACGATCCGCCGGATGACTCCGGGGTCATGCAGGAAGTGCTGACCAAAGCGCTTACGAACCGGCAACATCGATGCGCGCACTCGCGAGATCAATGGCAAGGGCGAGAGCCGCGCGCAGGCTTCCGGTGTCGGCTGTTCCGCTGCGCGCCAGCTCCAGAGCGGTTCCATGATCGACGCTCAGGCGCAATATCGGCAACCCCAAGGTCATGTTCACGGCGTTGCCGAATCCGATGTGCTTGATCACCGGCAACCCTTGATCGTGGTACATGGCCACGATCACATCGGCGGTCTTGAGGAAGCGCGGGGTAAAGGCGGTGTCCGCGGGCACCGGTCCCTGGATGCGGTATCCCTGATCCTTGAATTCCTGGATCACCGGCCGGATTATGTCCAATTCCTCGCGGCCCAGGTGTCCGGCTTCGCCGGCATGCGGGTTGAGTCCCAGCACCGCGATCCTGGGCTGGGCCAGCGAAAAATATTTTTCCAGGTCCATGTGCACGATGCTCAAAGTGGCGCGCAGCCGCTCGCGGGTGATCGCGCGCGGCACGTCGGCCAGCGCCAGGTGCGTGGTAACCAGCGCGACCTTGAGCTGATCGTTGAGCAGCAGCATCACCGGCAATGCCGCGCGGGTCCTGGCCGCGAGATATTCGGTGTGGCCGCTGAAGGCGTAGCCCGCTTCGATGAGCGTGCTTTTCTGCACGGGCGCGGTCACCATGGCGGCGAATTCACCGTTCGTGCATCCGTCGCAGGCGCGGTCGAGCATCTCGATCACGTAGGCGGCGTTGTGCGTGTCCGGCTTACCCGGTACAACCTGCCGGCGCGCCGGAATGTGCATTACCTTGAGCGTTCCGGCACGATGCGATTTGGCGGGCTGCGAGGGGACGTAAGGCAGCAGGGTGATGGGCAATTCGAGGCTGGCCGCCGCGGCCGCCAGCATTTCGATGTCGGCCGCCACGACCAGGTCGGCCTCCCAATCCGTCTGCGCCAGGCTCACGCAGGCATCCGGTCCGATACCGGCCGGCTCGCCCGACGTGATGACGATGCGCGGTATGTACACCGCTGCGCGCGCCTACATTTTGACTTCGACGAAGGCCTCGTCGCGCAGCGCCCGCACCCACAGCTCGGTTTCCTCATCCGCCTTGCTCTCGCGGATGGCGACAAACGCCTTCTGGCGCCGCACATCCTCGGTGCTGTCGTAAGTTCGGGTGCCCAGCATCTGGACGATGTGCCAACCGTAGCGGGTCTTGAAGGGCTCGCTGATCTCGTTGGTCTTCAGGTCGGCGATCGCCTTGTCGAATTCAGGCACGAAGGTGCCGGGGCCGCTCCAGCCCAAATCGCCGCCGTCGGGCGCCGAGCCGGGATCTTCGGACGAGGTCGAGGCGATGCCGGCGAAATCCTCGCCCTTCTCGATGCGATCGCGCAGCCTCGCAAGTTTCTGCCGCACCGTTTCGTCGTCATCCAGCTCGTTCGGTTTCATGAGGACGTGCCGGACGTGGATTTGATTGATGATGACCGCCACTTCGCCGCTGCGCCGCTCGTTGAGCTTGACGATGTGGTAGCCGCTCGGCGTGCGCACCGGTTCACTGACATCGCCCGGCTTCATCTTGGCGACCAGATCCAATACGAACTGCGGCAGCTGCGCGCCCTTGCGCCAGCCCAATTGGCCGCCGTCCAGGGCGGTCGAGCTATTGGAATTCGCGATCGCCAACTGGCCGAAGTCCTCGCCTTTCGCGGCGCGATTCGCGAGATCCTGCGCCTTGCGCGAAATCTCGTCCAACTGTTGCGGCGTGGCGGCGGCCGGCAGCGACAGCAGGATGTGAGAAACGTTGAATTCGTCGTTGGACGCAGCGCTTTGCTGGCGAGCGAGATATTGATCGAGTTCCCGCGGCGTGACGTTGATGTGCGATATCACATCGCGTTGCCGCAAGGTGTTCAGGGTCAACTCCTTGCGCATGGATTCGCGATATAGTTTGTAGTCGACGCCCTGGGACGCGAGCGCCGTCGGCAATTGGTCGAACGGGATCTTGTTGCGTGCCGCAATCTCCTGCAGCGCGCTGTTCAATTGTTCGTCCGAGACGGTCAGTCCGACGTGCTTGGCGCGCTGCATCTGGATTTCCTGCACGATCAAACGATCGAGCACCTGCTGCTTCAGCACGCTTTGCGAGGGCAGCTCGATCCTTTGCTCCACCAGCCGTTTGCTGACCGAATCCATTTGCGCGTCCAGCTCGCTTTTCAGGACCAGGCCGTCGTTGACGATGGCGGCGATGCGGTCCAGCATCTCGCCGTGGACGCCGATATCCCGGGTCTGGGCGTGCGACGCCGACAGCAATAGCAACTGCGCAGCGAGCATCGCGCAGAACGGGCCAAATTTACGCATGAGTCTGAATCCTGATTCCATCTAAGGTTTACTGGATGTTCGGGTCGCGGGTCGAGTATCCGCGGATCGATCGTTCGAGGAAGGAATCCTCACGCTTTCCGACCGAACTTAAGCCCGTCAGTTCCAATTGTAATGCAAACGAGGTATCCAGTCCCCCGTTGTGGTTGCTGATATAGCGGCGCTGCACCAGTTCGATGCGATAACAGCAGCTTTTGTATTCAAATCCAGCCACTTGCTCGATGGTCTGGTGGTCCTGGAGCGAGTACACCCAGCGGCCCACGGTGTTCCATTTATCGGCGATCGGCCAGGCGAAAGAGCCATCATATTGCTTCAATATGCCCTGCTGAAAGCGGTAGCCGACGTTCACGACGCGGTTGAAATCCGGGTGATATTGCACCGAAATCTCCGATTTCTCGGTCTGCGAGGTGTAAGGGTTCCATTGGTAATCCAGATTGACGCTCATGTGCTTGTAGCCGGTCAGTGACACGTCCGCGATGATGTCCGAGGCGGGGTAGGTCGGGCCGCTCTGACCCGGCTCCGAGGCGACCGGCTGGCGCGGGAAACCGAAGAGATATTGATTGGGCAGAAGGTACTGTCCGGGGTACGGCGTAAACGATTGTCCCCGCCAGATCAGCGCTCCGGGTATGGCCAAGGGATTCACCGTCGGCATGATCTGGAAAGCCTGCGCGGCGGCCGGAGGGCCCAGATAGTCGGTGTCGGTCAGGCCCACCTGCGGGATCGAGAAATAGCGGATTTGTCCGACGGTTGCCGACAGATACTGCGCGCCGCTGTTGTGGTCGAAAAGCCTCGTGGTCAACGCCAGCGCCACCTGATTTGCGTCGCCGATTCGATCCGAGCCGACGTAGCGGTTGGTGCGAAACAGCTCCGTCAGGTTGAAGTCCGGCAGCGCGCTGTCGAAAATCGGCAGATTATTCTGATTCCGGTAGGGCACATAGCTGTAGACGATGCGCGGCTCGAGGGTCTGGGTGCGCTGCCCCTGCGAGCCCGCATCGCGTTCGAATACCAGTCCCGCGTCCAGGCGCCCATACGGCAGCGCCCGCGTCGGCGTGCTCGGGGTGCCGAATGCCACGTCCTTCAAGTCGTACTGCGTGAAGTCGTAGCCGACCGCGGGCTCGAAGAAGTAGCCCGGACCCCGGTTCGACCAGCGTATTTCAGGCGATAGGTTCAATCGCACACCGGTCGGGCCGACCTCGCGCATGAAGTTGACGGCCTCGCTGTCGAACACGAACTCGAGATTGCTTCGGGCTATTGGATACAGCGCGCTCGCCTGCACGCGCGGCACGCGCGAATAGGGCCGGTCGGCGTCCGACACCAGCGTATCGATGGTTTGAAAGTTCTGCAGCTGCGCGCGAATGCGCCACGCATCATCGTAGTACAGCAAATCGGCGCGGCGCTCCAGATAGGTGACGCTGGTCTGATCGGTGCCCACCGCAAAATCCTGGAAGTAGTTGCTGTCGCTGACATTGGCGATGTCGGCATCGACGCGCAGTCCGGCCTTGAGGTCCGTGACGTCGGTGTAACGCGCGTAGTTGCGGCTGTCGTTGTTGTCCTTCTTGTCGTCGGGAAGAAACGTGGCGTCGACCTGACCGTGGGAGGACGCCGTCAGGTAGCGGAAATCCTCGGTCAATTGCACGCCGCGGGCGGTCAATATCCCGGGCGTGAGCGTCAGGTCGTAGTTCGGCGCCAGGTTGAAATAATAGGGCACCGCCAATTCAAAGCCGTTGTTGCCAGAATGCCCGAGATTCGGATAAAGAACACCGCTCTTGCGTTCGTCGCCCAGCGGAAAGGAGATATAGGGCGTGTAGAAAATCGGCACGTCCATGAAGCGCATGGTCACGTGATGGGCGACACCCACGTGATTCTGGGTATCCAGGTTGATCGAGGACGCCTGCAGCATCCAATCGTCCTTTCCGACCGGGCAGCTGGTGTAATTCACCTGATTGAGCGCCACCTTGCCATCCGGACTGACCGCGATGTCCTTGGCGACTCCGCGCCCATTGCGGTCGATCAGCTCGAAATTCGCCTGGCTGAAATCCGCGCCGGCGGCGGGGTCGTAGCGGCCGGTCGCGCTGCGCACCCGCAATTTAGGATCCATGAAATCCACCGAGCCTTTGATGTTCAGCAGATCCTCGTTGTAGTCGTAGGTGACCGAGTCCCCGGCGATGCTGCGCTCGTCCTGGCGGACCCGCACGCGGCCGTTGACGACGGCATTGCCGTCGGCGCCGAGCAGGGCATCGTCGCTGTCGATGTAAATCCGATGATCGTCAATTGCGATGTCGGCCGGGCGGCTCGAGATGTATTTCGGCGGGGCGGGGCACAGGTCTCCCGCACGCACCATGGCGGCCGCGAGGCAGGAGAAGATGAATGCGGCCCGAACCAGAGAAGCCATGGACAAAATGCATCGCCTTAGTCGGTATACTTAAAACGCCGCGTTTGCGGTGTGCGAATGGTCAAGCATGGGTGTATTGGATGCAAGCGATTCCCGTCTGGCGGATCTGACGCAATGGGTGGTCGATGACTTGGGATTCGCCGGCGGCTCGATTGTTCCCGCGTCGGTCGATGCGAGTTTTCGCCGCTATTTTCGCGTGACGCGCGATGCGGATACCTACATCGTGATGGATGCGCCGCCGGGCAAGGAAGATGTGGGACCGTTCGTCAAAGTCGCGAGACTGCTGGCAGGCATCGATCTCAATGTCCCGCTGATACTGGCGCGGGATCTGGAACGCGGCTTCTTGCTGCTGTCGGATCTTGGGTCGCGCCAGTATCTGGATGAGTTGGCCGTGCCGGGCGCCGCCGACCGGCTGTATGCCGATGCGCTCGGCAGTCTGCAGAAAATTCAGACCGCCGATGCCGGACTGTCGCGCGCGCTGCCCCGCTATGACCGCGCATTGCTGGTCAACGAGATGCAGCTCATGCCGGAGTGGTTCCTGCACCGGCACCTTGGGCTGACCGTTGAGCGCCACGAGCGCGCCATGCTGGACCGGCTGTTCGAATCCCTGGCGCAGTCGGCCGCGGCGCAGCCGGCCAGCTTCGTGCATCGCGACTATCACTCGCGCAACCTGCTGCTGTGCGCGGAAAATAATCCCGGGATTTTGGATTTCCAGGATGCCGTTTATGGGCCCATCACCTACGATCTGGCCTCCTTGCTCAAGGATTGCTACATCGCCTGGCCGCCGTCGCGGGTGCGCGCCTGGGCGCTGAATTATCGAGAGCAGCTGCTCGAGGCAGGCGTGGCCCTGCCGGGAGACGCCGCGCAGTTCATGCGTTGGTTCGATCTGATGGGCCTGCAGCGGCACATCAAGGTACTGGGGATTTTTTCCCGGTTGTACTACCGCGATGGCAAGCCGCAATACCTCAACGACCTGCCGCGGGTGCTGCAGTACGCGAAAGATGCCGCCGGCGAATACGAGGAGGCCGCGCAATTTGCCGACTTCATCGCCGCGCGCATCGATCCCGAATTTCCGGCTGCGCAAAAACTGGCGCTCGCGTGAGCGCCGAATTCACGTGAGCCACGCGCCGCAACGCCCGCAGACAGCAATGATACTCGCCGCCGGGCGCGGCGAACGCATGCGGCCGCTGACCGACGCCACACCGAAGCCGCTGCTCAGGGTACGCGGCGAAACACTGATTGAACGCCATGTGGCTGGGCTCACGAGCGCCGGCATCAAGCGCATCGTCATCAATCTGGCGTGGCTGGGGCCGCAGATCCGCGAATATCTCGGCGACGGCGCGCGCTTCGGCGCCGCAATCACCTACAGCGAGGAGACGCCGCAGGCCCTGGAGACCGGCGGCGGCATTGTGCGCGCGCTGCCCTACCTCGCGCCGGGACCTTTCGCGGTGGTCAATGGCGACATCTATACGGACTTTCCATTCGACAGCCTGGCGCTGGCCGGCGATCGAGATGCCCATCTGGTGCTGGCACCCAACCCGGTCCATCACAGACAAGGAGATTTCGGGCTGGAACAAGGCATGGCGCTCGCGGCTGCAGCCGTGCGCCACACCTTCACCGGCATAGCGGTGTATCGCGCGGCGTTTTTTTCAGATTGCAGCGATGGCGTGTTCCCCTTAAAGCCGCTGTTGCTGCGATCGATGGCGGCCAAGCGCTGTTCGGGAGAGCTGTACGCGGGCCTGTGGGAGGATGTCGGCACGCCGCAGCGGCTCGAGGAGCTGAATCGCAAGCCTTAGGCGCGCGCGCACTGGACTTTGTACCAATTGCCGCAGGCGGTGGCCAGGTGCAAACCTTGACCTTCAGTCAATCGTCGCGCGGAGCCACCCATGAAAATGCTGTTGCCAGGATTGCTGTTGACGTTGGGAGTGATCTTGGTTGCCGCGGCCGATGAGCCCATCGGCGACGCGACCGGCAACAGACTCGCGGCCAAATACAACTGCCAGTCATGTCATTCGCTGTACGACTCCTCGATGCAGGGCCCGACCTACCGCGCCGTCGCCAAGAAATACGCGAGCGATAACAACGCCAGGGATGAGCTCTCGGCGAGCATTCTGAACGGCAGCAGCGGCACCTGGGGTCCGAATACCATGCCGTCGACTGACATTCCGGCCGGGGATCTTAAAAAGCTGGTTGAGTGGATTCTGGCGCAGTTCCCCTAGCGCCACGGCCTGCGGCCGGGCGGGTCCTTGAGGCAGCGCCGCCAGGCCAATCGGGTACAATTGGCGCATGGCCGAGTTCAAAGGCATCCCCATCGTGCCGCCTTCCAAGGTGGCGCGCAGCGGCGAAAAATATACGACCCCGCAGGGCTTTACGGCGATCAAGGACGGCGTGAAGCACTCGAATGGCGGCAGCGCAACGCTGCGCAAACCGCCGTGGCTGCGAGTGCCGCTGGGCGTAGGAGCCGAATTCAACGCCGTCAAGAACATCGTCCGCGAGCACCGCCTGAGCACGGTGTGCGAGGAGGCGAAATGCCCGAACATCGGCGAATGCTGGAACGCCGGGACCGCCACCATCATGCTGATGGGCGCGGTGTGCACGCGCGCCTGCCGTTTCTGCGCCGTGGACACCGGCAATCCGCGCGGCTGGCTGGACGCGGAGGAGCCTGAAAACGTCGCGCGATCGGTCGAGTTGATGGGCCTCAAATACGTGGTGCTCACGTCGGTGAACCGGGACGACTTGAGCGACGGCGGAGCCGCCCACTACGCGGCTGCGGTTCGCGCGATCAAACGGCGCACGCCGGCGACCGCCGTGGAGGCATTGACCCCGGATTTCCAGGGCGTGATGAATGACGTGCGCACGGTTCTCGATTCCGGATTGGACGTGTTTGCGCAAAATGTCGAAACCGTCGAGCGCTTGACTCATCCGGTGCGCGATCCGCGCGCCGGATACGCACAGACCATCGATGTGCTGCGCGCGGCGAAGGGTCATCGGCCCGCCATACTCACCAAGACCAGTTTGATGCTGGGATTGGGCGAAGGCGACGCCGAAATCCGTCAGACCATGCTCGATCTGCGCGCGGCCCGCGTCGATATACTGACCCTGGGCCAATACCTGCGCCCCACGCCCAATCACCTTGAAGTGCAGAGATTCGTCGCCCCGCGGGAGTTCGATCAATATCGCGACTGGGCGCTGGACATGGGTTTTCTCGAATGCGTGTCCGGTCCCTTGGTGCGATCGAGCTACCGCGCCGAGCAGGCGCTGGCGCGCAACAACGCCGGTCTTGACAATGCCAGGCTGGCGGGCCGTGGAGGGTAGTCCCGCAATTCGTCACCTCGGGTTGGCGCCCTATGAGCCGACCTGGCGCGCGATGCAGCGGTTCACCGAGAATCGCGATCCCGCGACGCCCGATGAGATCTGGTTCGTGGAACATCCGCCGGTGTTCACCCTGGGATTGAATGCCAGCCGCGAGCACCTGCTGTCTCCGGGCGACATTCCGGTGGTGCAGGTCGATCGCGGCGGTCAGGTGACCTATCACGGACCGGGGCAGCTGCTCATTTATCCGCTCATCGATCTGCAGCGTCTCAAGATGGGCGTGCGCGCGCTGGTGATGGCGCTCGAGTCCGCGGTGATTGACTACCTCGCGGGCTTTGCAATCCTCGCCAGCGGATCGCGTCAAGCGCCCGGTGTCTACGTCGATGGGGCCAAGCTCGCCAGCATCGGCCTCAGAATCCGCCGCGGCGCGAGCTATCACGGCATGGCGCTCAACGTCTCGCTGGATCCGGAGCCCTTCGGACGCATCAACGTGTGCGGATATCGCGGACTCGCCGTCACCCGCCTGCTCGACTTGGGCGTACGCGCCGATCTTCACGAGGTGGCGCGTGACTTGACCCCGCACCTCAAGCGCCGGCTTGGGCTGGACCCCGATTACAACGCCATCAGCACCGATTTACAGGCCGTCAACTCGCGATAGATGGCGTCGAGCTGCTCGCGGCTGCTGGCAAGCACGAGATAGGTCAACGCCAGAAAATTGCCGTCCGCGCTGGTGCGTGTGCGCACGCGGGAATCGGCGATGGGTCCGCTGTGGCGCTCGATGATGGCCTGAGTCAGCGAGCGCAGGTCGCTGTCGTGCCGGCCCATGACCTTGATGGGGAACTCGCTTGGAAATTCCTTCGGGGTGGCGCCGCCGCTCATAACGCAGGGGTCCCGGCGAGCTCGCGAATGTAATCGTTGAACGCGGCGAACATCTGCTTGAACAGAGGGCCGGGGCGGCCGGTGCCGACAGGCGCACGGTCGAGAGTCGTGACCGGCAGCAAGCCGCGCGTGGAAAAGGCCAGCCATATCTCATCGGCATCGCGCAGCCGCGCCTCCGCGACCGGGCCGCTGTCGCTGCGCAGCCCCAAGCGATCGGCGAGTTCCGTCACCACATCGCGCGTGGTGCCCGGCAGGATGTGGTGCCCGTTCGGCGGCGTGCGGATGACGCCGGCCTTCACGACGTGAACCGTGGTCGATGAGCCCTCGGTCAGTTCGCCGTTTTCGAGCATGATGGTTTCGTAGGCACCCGCGTCGGCGCCGAGCTTCTTCAGAAGTATGTTGGCGAGCAGTGCCGTGGATTTGATGTCGCGCCGCGCCCAACGAGTATCCGCGGCGGTCACCGCTGCGACTCCCTGAGCGAGCAGCGCCGGCGGCATGGGATCGAGGCCGGTGCAGTAGGCGAACACGGTCGGCTTGAGCCCCTCGGGCCACGCATGATTGCGGCCGAATTCCGCGCCGCGGGTTACTTGGATATACAGGCTGGCCTCGCGCGCGCCATTGCGGGAAATCAACTCCTCGCAGATCTTCGCCCAGTCCGCGTGCGGCAGCGGCGCCGGCATGCGGATTCCACCGAGGCTGCGATCCAGCCTTTGCAGATGCTGCCGCAGGCGGAATGGGCGCGACGCGTACACCGGCACCACTTCATACACCGCATCGCCGAAGAGGAAAGCGCGATCGAGAGGCGATACGCGCGCTTCCTGAAGCGCCAGATATTCGCCGTTCAAATAGCAAACGCCCAACGGTCCGCTCATACGAACCACAGATGTATGGTGTCGATGAGGCGCCGCCACCAGCCGCCGGACGCCACCGCCCGGAGGGGGTGCAGCGCCGCGGTCGCCAAGACCTGGCTGCCGGACAACACGCGCAGCGAGCCCAGGTTCGCATCCCGGCTAAGGGGCGCGATGAGCCGCGGCTGAACGTCGACGGCCGTTTTGACGTCCGCCTCGCCGCGCGGCAGCGTCAGGTACAGATCATCATTCAGCCCGAGCTCGAGCGGCGAGCGATCCGCCTTCCAAACGCGCGCACTGGCGAGGGCAGTACCCGCCTTGACGATCAAGCGGGTGTCATAGAACGTAAAGCCGTAATTCAGCAGTGCGGCGCTGGCATTTTCACGCGCCTTCATGCTGGTCGATCCCAACACCACCGACACCAGCCGCATACCATCGCGCAGCGCCGAGGTCACCAGACAAAAGCCGGCCGAATCGGTATGGCCGGTTTTCAGGCCATCCACGGTGGGATCTTTTTCGAGCAGGCCATTGCGGTTTTGCTGCTTGATGCCGTTATGTTCGAACTCGCGAATCGAATAATATTTGTAGTACTGCGGATAGTCGCGAATCATGGCGATTGCCAGCAACGCCATGTCGCGCGCGGTCGTGTAGTGCTGCGGCGAGGGCAGTCCGGAGCTGTTCTCGAAGTGCGTGCCGGTCATTCCCAGTCGAGTGGCTTGCGAATTCATCAGCTGCGCGAATGTCTCTTCGGTGCCGGCAACGCGCTCGGCCAACGCGATGGTGGCATCGTTGCCCGACTGTACGATCATGCCGAGGATGAGATCCTGGACCGACACGGGTTTGCCCAATTCAATGAAAGTGCGCGACCCCTCGGAGCGCCATGCATGTTCGCTGACGGTGACGGGCTGGTCCAACTTGAGCTTGCCGGCCGCCAATTCCCCGAAGACGATATAGGCCGTCATCAGCTTCGTGAGGCTGGCCGGCTCCATGCGTGCTTCGGGGTCCTTCGCGGCCAGGGTCTTGTCGGTTCGATAGTCGACGACGAGGTAGGAGCGCGCATCCACCTGCGGCGCCGTTGGTATATGAACCGTCGCGGCCGCGGCCGCGGCCGCGGCCGGAGCTGGCGCAGGCGCTGATGCGGGCGTTGCGGCCGCGCACAGGGCGGCGGTGAATGCGGCAATGAGGAAGCACGCTGACAAGGAACGAAACATGATTATGGAATACCTGTAGAAAAGCTGCGTAGTGTACTTTGGATCGACGCGAGGCAATAGCGGTCTTAATCGAGCGCGAGGTGCGCGTCATTTATTCCGCCGCGCGCCAGCGCCGCGACGATGCGGTCGAATTCCTCGACGCTGGAAATCGGCCCGATGCGCACCCGAAACATCCGGCGACCCGCAATTTCATTGTCGCGCACGAAGACCGTGCCATAACCGCCGCCGCGCAGTTGCTCCGCCAGCCGGTCCGCGTTCTTCGGGTCGCTGAACGCGCCGGCCTGCACGAAAAATGCGTGCACCTGAAGGGAGCGCAGCGGCGCCGCCGGCGGGACCTCCGCGGCGGTCACGCGCGCGACCTCCGCCGGCGCGGCCGCGGCCGCCGGGTCGACGCTGCGAACCTCGACGATGGCTGTGCCGTTGCGCAGCATATTGAGCTTGGCGGCCGCCGTGTAGGACAGGTCGATGATGCGGTTGTTGACGAACGGCCCGCGATCATTGACGCGAACCACGACGCTGCGGCCGTTCTGCAAATTCGTCACGCGCACATAGGTGGGCAAGGGCAGGGTGGTATGAGCCGCCGTCATGGCGTACATATCATAGGGTTCGCCGATGGACGTGCGCACCTTGTGAAAGCCCGGACCGTACCAGGACGCCACGCCGCGCTCCAGGTATCCCACACTGGATGACAGGACGTAGTAGCGCTTGCCGAGCACATCGTAGAACGCCGGATTGCCGTAGCGCGACCGCGGCTCAGGCTTCGGTTGTGCATCTGGCACGGCGTCCGGCGACGGCGGCTGCGCGACTTCAGGCGCGGGCGGTGGCGCGGGAATCGCCGCAGGCGGCGTTGGCGGCGGGTGTTGCGGCCGCGTGCCGGAACATGCCGTGAGCCCGACCGCGGCAACCGCGCAGAATGCGGCGGCCAGTGGGCATCGCGCGTTCACCGCGGATCGGCGGGCGGTTGCGAGGTGAGCGTGGCGGATGCATCGTTCAACAGCACTTGTTGCTTGATCGACGCCGCAAGTTCGTACACGGCCATCGCATACAGAGCGCTATGGTTGTATCGGGTGATGACGAAGAAATTGTTGTAGCCAACCCGCCAGTGAACGCCGTCCATATCGTCCGCCGCGATCAGCAGCGCCGGCGCATCCGCGGGAAGCGGACTGTCGAAGCTGACCCCCTTTGCCGCGAGGGAGCTCACGGTCTCCGACAGGGCCAGCTTGTGGCCGTCCAGATCGGCGGCCTTCTCCTCGGTCACGGTGGCCTCGGCGAGAACCGGTTCGCCGGCCATCCAACCATGTTCCTTCAGATAGTTGCCGACACTTGCGCACACGTCCGCCCAGTTGCTCCATAGATCTATATGGCCGTCCGCATCCGCATCGACCGCGTAGCGCCGGTAATTGGATGGCATGAACTGCGGCGCGCCCATTGCGCCGGCATAGGATCCTTTTATCGACAGCGGATCGAGATGCGCGTCGCGCGTCAGCAGCAGATACTGCTCGAGTTCATCGCGAAAAAATTTGCCCCGTGCCGGGTAATCGAATGACAGCGTGACCAGTGCGTCGAGGACGCGATAGGACCCGGTCAGGCGGCCGTAAAAGGTTTCCACGCCGAGAATTGCCGCCAGGTACTCGGGTGCGACGCCGCTGCGCACGCTCGCTTGATCGAGCGCCTGGCGATGCGCAATCCAGAACTCCGTGCCTTCGCGGATGCGCCTTTCGGTGACGAAGATCGAGCGATACTCGTACCACAGCTTGGCCTTTTCGGCCGGCTTGTTCATCGCCTCGATGATGGCGGGTTGGATCTGCGCCGAGTTCAGCAGCTTGCGCAGCGGCCGCTTCTTGAAGGAATAGACATCAACCATGTGCGCGATGAAGTCCTTGACGTCGCTGCGGCGCGTATCGATGGCGGCCGCGGGTTGGGCGCTCAAGCCAAGCGCCACACAGACGAGAAGCGGCCATGCGATCGGAATGCGCACGCTAGGAGCCAATCAGCTTGCGATGCGAATGCAGCGCCATCAGTATGCCGAAGCCGGCCAACAGGGTGACCATGGAGGTGCCGCCGTAGCTGATCAGGGGCAATGGCACCCCGACCACCGGCAATATGCCGCTTACCATTCCAGAATTGACGAACACGTAGACGAAGAAACTGAGCGCGATGGCGCCGCCCGTCAAGCGCGCAAAGGTGCCTTGAGCCTGCATGGCGAGGTACAGCGCGCGGCCGATCAGCACGCCGTAGAGCGACAGAATCAACAACTGGCCGAGCAGACCGAATTCCTCGCCGATGACGGCGAATATGAAATCCGTGGATCGCTCCGGCAGAAATTCGAGCTGCGCCTGGCTGCCGTTCATGTAGCCCTTGCCGAACAGTCCTCCGGAACCGATTGCAATCTGCGATTGAATGATGTGATAGCCGGCGCCGAGCCGATCGTTTTCCGGATTCAAAAACATCAAAATGCGCTGTCGCTGATAGTCATGGATGAAATGCCATGCGGCCCACGCGGCGCCCCCGAGCAGCGGAATCGAGATCAGGATGATCTGAATCTGCAATCCGGCGAACAGCATGACGATCAGGCCCGAAGCGGCAATCAACAATGCCGTGCCGAGATCGGGCTGCGTGACGATCATTGCGGTCGGGATGGCAATCAACACACCCATGACGAGCAGATCCCGGAATGTGGGCGGCAGCGGACGCTCGTGCATGTACCAGGCGCACACCATCGGCACCGCGAGCTTCATGATCTCGGAAGGCTGGAAGCGCATGAAGCCGATGTCGAGCCATCGCTGCGCACCCTTGCCGACATGACCGGTGACATCGACCACGATCAGGAGCAGCACACCGACGATGTATGCGACCGGGGCGAACAGGCGCAGGTACTGCGGAGTCGCGAACTTGGCGAGGGCCAGCAGCGCCGCGACCGCGATGGCGATGTTCGCCAAATGATGCTCCACCATCTTCCAGTTTTCGCCGGAGGCGCTGTACACCACCAGAATGCCGATGCAGACGATGATGGCCAATACCCCCGTCAGCGGACCGTCGAGGCCGAGCGCACGCAAGGTCTTGCCGCCCGCGGTCAGGGTGCGCCGCGTCCGGGATGGTGAAAATTCATCGAATATCATGATCGCCCACGCAGGTTGCCGAATGCGTTGACCAGCGCCGGCCAGAGCAGCGCGCCGATGAAGGGCGCCAGCCAGCGGCTGAATGTCGTCACCGGATTGCCGGTGGCACCGTCGACCCAAAACAGCACGAACTGATATCCGGTCAGCAACAGGAAAATTGTCAGGCATTGCGATAGAACCGAGTACACCCGGATGCGCAGCCGCAGGTGCGTGGCCCACGCGCCCATCAGCGTGAGCGCCAGCGCGTGCTGACCCAGCACCACGCCATGGACGAGATCGAGGGCGAGACCGGATACGAAAGCCAGTCCAAGGCCGCCGGCGCGCGGCGACTCGATGCACCAATAGAACACCACCAGCACCAGAAAGTCCGGGCGCAGCGGTTCCAACACCGCGGGCAGCGGCAGAACCGCCAGGGCGAGGGCGACCAGCGTCGACAGCAGCATCGGAAATCGGCGGATTCGGTTGTCGTGCATCATGGCTTGGCTGCCGCCTGCTTGGGCGCCGCAGGCTTCGGCGCGGCAGGCTTCGGCGCCGCGGGGGTCGGCAGAACTTCCGCGGTTTGCGGCTTCAGCCAGACGAACATGAGTTCCCGCGAGCGCTCGAGGGCCGCGGCCGGCTTTACGTCGACGTCGGCAAGGGACTGCGCCGGATCGCGCTTGACCTCCGCAACCGTGCCGACGGGATAGCCCGCCGGAAATCCGCCCCCGAGTCCGGAGGTCACCAATAAATCGCCGGCGATGACGTCGGCGCTGGTCGGCAGATAGGGCAGCTTCAACCGGTTCATATCTCCGGTGCCGACCGCAATCGTGCGCAATCCCGTGCGGTTGATCTGAACGGGTATGGCATGTGCAGGGTCGCTGACCAGAATCACTTCGCTGGTAAGCTGCCCGACCCTCGCTACCTGGCCAAAGACGCCGCCCGAGTCCAATACCGCCTGTCCCACATAGACTCCGTCGCCCGCGCCCTTGTCGACCAGCACCCGCTCGCGGAACGCATCAAGATCCACATCCATGACATCGCCGATGACGAAGCGGTCCGTGACCCCCACGGTACTTTCCCGCAACGCGCGTAACCTTTGCGTCTCGGCCTCCAGCGCCTCGTAGCGTTGCAGCCGGAACTGCGCGATGCGCAGCTCGGCCTCGAGCTTGGCCTTGTCGGCGCGCAGCGCATCGCGGGTTGTCACGCTGTCCTTGAACCAGTTCCAGCCGTCGAACGGGCTGGCCACCGCAACCTGCACGGGGTAGGCGACGACCGACAGGACGCGGCGAATCCTGCCGAGATGGTCGTAGCGCTTGTCGACGATGATCAACCCCAGGGCCAACAGCGAATACAGGACGCAGCGGAGCAGAAGTCCCGTCGTGCGCTGGGATGTGTCGGTGTTACGAAAGGCGACCATGGGCGGAAGGATCCGATGGGGCGTGTCTCCGCGTCGCGCGCATTACTCCAGTCCGAAGATGCCCGGCCCGTGCTCCTCGGTGAGTTCGAGGATCCGGCCGCCGCCGCGCGCAACGCAGGTCAGCGGGTCGTCCGCAACCACCACGGGCAATCCGGTCTCTTCCATCAGCAATTTATCGACGTCGCGCAGCAGCGCGCCGCCGCCGGTCAGCACGATGCCGCGCTCCGCCACATCGGCGCCGAGTTCAGGCGGGGTTTGTTCCAGCGCCTGTTTGACGGCGCCGACGATGCCCTGCAAAGGCTCCTGCAGCGCTTCCAATATTTCGTTGGAGTTGAGTGTGAAACTTCGCGGCACGCCTTCCGATAAATTGCGGCCCTTGACGGAAATCTCGCGCACCGTCTGGCCGGGATAAGCCGAACCGATTTCCAGCTTGATGCGCTCCGCCGTCGCTTCACCGATCAAGATTCCGTAATTGCGCCGGACATAGTTGGTGATGGCCTCGTCGAACTTGTCGCCGCCGATGCGCACGCTGGCCGCGTAGACGATGCCGTTCAGGGAGATCACCGCCACCTCGGAGGTGCCGCCGCCGATATCGAGCACCATGGAACCGCGGGCTTCCTGCACCGGCAGGCCCGCGCCTACCGCCGCCGCCATCGGTTCCGGGACGATATCCACGCTGCGCGCGCCGGCACCCTCTGCCGACTCCTTGATGGCGCGCCGTTCCACCTGCGTGGATCCAAAGGGGACGCACACCAGCACCCTCGGGCTGGGGCTCAAGAAGCGGTTGCCGTGGACCTTCTTGATGAAGTACTGCAGCATTTTCTCCGTATAGGTGAAATCCGCAATGACCCCATCCTTCATCGGCCGAACCGCCGTGATGTGGCCCGGGGTCCGGCCCAGCATGTTTTTGGCTTCCACGCCGACGGCGACGATGATTTTGCCGCCGCGCGTCGGTTCATCTTGCACTGCGACGACCGAGGGCTCGTTGAGAACAATCCCGCGCTCGCGCACGTATATCAGGGTGTTCGCGGTGCCGAGATCGATTGAAAGGTCATTGGAGAAATAACCTCTAAGGCGTTTGAACATGTTGAATTTTTCGTAGACTTTTGGGGTTAAAAAAAGATCGGCTAATGTAACAACCGACACGACATATCACAAGACAACGTGTATCATCGCCTGGGCTTATTTTGCGTGAGTTGCTGCGCATTTTGAGCAGTCAGCCTATGAGCCTAACTCGTCAAGACGTGGAGAAAATCGCGCACCTTGCGCGACTCTCGATCACAGAGCAAGAGATGCCGGTCTATGTGACCAGCTTGTCGAGCATCGTCGATTTCGTCGACGAGTTGTCGCGGGCTGATGTCGGCAGCGTTCTGCCCATGGCGCATCCGCTCGACGGCCAGCATCAACGTCTGCGCGCCGATGAGGTGACGCAAAGCGACCATCACGCGAAATACCAACTCAACGCGCCGGCGGTGGCGGCGGGTCTGTACGTCGTGCCGCGAGTGCTCGACTAGACCGGTGCTATTCTTGAGTGATGCTGCATAACCTAAATATCGGCGAACTCGCCGACCGCCTCGCCAAAAGACAGATTTCCAGCGTCGAGCTCACCCGCCACTTTCTCGGCAGGATCGAACGGTTGAACCCTGCGCTCAACGCGTTCATCACACAGACACCGGACCGGGCGATGCAAGATGCGGAGTCGGCCGACCGCCGGCTTGCGGCGGGCGAGCGCGGCCCACTGCTGGGCATCCCCCTCATTCATAAAGATATTTTCTGCACCGAAGGTGTGCGCACCAGTTGCGGCTCGCGCATGCTCGACAACTTCGTGGCGCCCTACGATGCGAGCGTGGTGGCGCGGCTCAAGGAGGCGGGCACGGTGATGCTGGGCAAGGCCAATATGGACGAGTTCGCCATGGGCTCCTCCAACGAGACCAGCTACTACGGGCCGGTCAGGAATCCCTGGAATACGGCCAAAGTGCCCGGCGGGTCGTCGGGCGGGTCGGCGGCCGCGACCGCCGCGCGCCTGACGCCATTCGCGACCGGCACCGATACCGGAGGTTCGATCCGCCAGCCGGCGGCCTTGACCGGAGTCACGGGCGTCAAGCCGACCTATGGCCGCGTGTCGCGCTTTGGGATGATCGCCTTCGCCTCCAGCCTCGATCAGGCGGGGGTCTTCGCCCGCTCGGCGGCGGATGCGTCGTCGGTTTTGCAGGTGATGGCCGGCTTCGATCCCAAGGATTCGACCAGCGTCGACGCGCCGGTCCCGGACTACGCCGCCGTTTTGAGCGCTCCCTTGAAGGGACTGAAAATCGGCTTGCTGCGGGAATTCTTCGAGGGTCTGGAAGCGCGCAACGCGGCGCTCATCCACGACGCCTTGAAGATCTACCGAAGCCTGGGCGCGGAAACGCTCGAGGTCAGCCTGCCGCATCTGCCCCTGTCGGTGCCCACGTACTATGTGGTCGCGCCGGCCGAGTGCTCCTCGAATCTGTCCCGATTCGACGGTGTACGGTTCGGCTACCGCTGCGAGAAGCCCGCGGACCTTCTGGATCTTTACACGCGATCGCGGGGCGAGGGCTTCGGCGCCGAGGTCAAACGCCGCATCATGACCGGCACCTACGTACTGTCCGCCGGATATTTCGACGCCTACTATTTGAAGGCACAAAAGGTGCGCCGCCTGATCACCGACGATTTTCGCGCGGCGTTCGAGAAGGTGGATCTCGTGATCAGCCCCACCACGCCGACACCGGCTTTCGACATCGGCGCCAAGATGCATGACCCGGTCACCATGTATCTGAACGACATCTATACCATCGGCGCGAATCTCGCGGGACTTCCCGGCGTGTCGCTGCCCTGCGGCTTCGTCGATGAGCTGCCGATGGGCCTGCAGCTGGTGGGGCCGCATTTTGCCGAGGCAAAACTCTTGAATGCCGCACACCAATTCCAGCAGGCCACCGATTGGCACCGGCGCGCGCCGCGGGGGTACGAGTGATGAGCGCCTGGGAAACGGTCATCGGCCTCGAGATTCACGCGCAACTGGCCACGAAGTCGAAGATCTTCTCGGGGTCCGCAACGGCTTATGGTGCGCCGCCTAACACGCAGGCCGATCTCGTAGACCTGGCGTATCCCGGCGTACTGCCGGTGCTGAACGCGCAAGCCGTGCAAATGGCGGTCAAATTCGGCCTGGCAATCGGCGCCGCGGTTGCGCACCGCTCCGTGTTTGCGCGCAAGAATTATTTCTATCCTGACCTGCCGAAGGGTTATCAAATCAGCCAGTACGAGCTCCCGGTGGTGGCCCGCGGCTCGCTCAAGGTGATGCTCGAGGACGGTACGGTGAAGAACATCGGCATCACGCGCGCGCATCTCGAGGAGGATGCCGGCAAATCGCTGCACGAGGGCCTCGCCAATGCCACCGGCATCGACTTGAACCGGGCCGGCACTCCGCTGCTCGAAATCGTCTCCGAACCCGACATGCGCTCGGCCAAGGAAGCGGTCGCGTACATGAAGAAAATCCACACCTTGGTCCGTTACCTTCAGATCTGCGACGGCAACATGCAGGAGGGCTCGTTCCGCTGCGACGCCAATGTTTCGGTGCGCCCCAAGGGCCGCGAAAAATTCGGCACCCGCGCCGAAATCAAAAACTTGAATTCGTTCCGCTTCGTCGAAAAGGCGATCCAATACGAAATCGCGCGCCAGATCGAGCTCATCGAAAGCGGCGGCACGGTGGTACAGGAGACCCGGCTGTACGATTCCGACAAGGATGAAACCCGCTCGATGCGCTCCAAGGAGGAAGCCAACGACTATCGGTATTTCCCGGATCCGGATCTGCTGCCGCTGGAGATCGACAGCGCATTCATCGAGGCCGTTCGCGCGACCTTGCCGGAACTGCCGGACGAAAAGGCCGCGCGTTTTGCCGGAGCATTTGCGCTCTCCGCGTACGACGCCGGCGTGCTTTCGGCGAGCCGTGAGCTCGGGGCGTATTTTGAATCGGTGGTGTCCGGACTGACTGCGAACTCGGGGTCCGCCAAGCTCGCGGCGAATTGGGTCATGGGCGAATTGTCGAGCGCGCTGAATCGCGACAATCTCGACATCGCGGATTCCCGCGTGTCGGCTGCGCAATTGACCGGCCTGCTGCTGCGCATCGCGGATGAGACGATCTCCGGCAAGATTGCCAAGGAGGTGTTCGAGGCGATGTGGTCCTCCGGACAGACCGCGGACGCCATCATCGAGGCGAAGGGTTTGCGGCAAATCACCGATTCCGGGGCCATCGAGGCGGTGATCGATGCGGTCATCGCGGCCAATCCAAAACAGCTGGCCGACTACCGGGCGGGAAAGGACAAGCTGTTCGGGTTTTTCGTCGGGCAAGTGATGAAGGCGACTTCCGGCAAGGCGAACCCCGCGCAGCTCAACGAGCTGCTCAAGACCAAGCTGGCTGGCGCCGAACATGCATGACCGCGACAGCCTGCATCGCTTCTTGTTCGAGCAGTTCCCCATTCGTGGCCACCTGGTGCACCTCGATGCGGCGTGGCGCGCCTTGATCGAACATCGCGAGTATCCACACGCGATTCGCGACACGCTGGGCGAGGCGGTGGCCGCATCACTGCTGCTGGCGGCCACGGTGAAGTTCGAGGGAGTTCTGTCGCTGCAGCTGCAGGGCGCTGGGCCGATGCATCTCTTGCTCGTGCAATGCACCAGCGGTCTCGGCGTGCGGGGTCTCGCGCGTTATCGGGACGCGGATGCGGCGGGCCTGGCAACAATCGGCGACTTGATCGGCGACGGCAATCTGACCGTGACCTTGGAGACCGACGCCGGCGCGCAGCGCTACCAAGGCATCGTCCCCATCGCGGGCGAGCGCCTGGCCGAGGTGCTGCAGGGCTACTTCGAAAATTCCGAGCAATTGCCGACGCGGCTGTGGCTGCACGCGGATGCGCAAGGCGCCTCGGGCATGCTGCTGCAGATGCTTCCCGGCGGAAGTTCGCTGGCGCCCAAGGATGCGTTCCTGGTCGAGGATGCCTGGCGGCGCGTTCAGCTGATCGGCGAAACGCTCACCGCCGGGGAGCTGCGCTCGCTGACCGATGCGGAGATCCTGCGCCGGCTGTTCAATGAAGACGATGTCCGGTTGTTCGAACCGTCGCCGGTTTACTTTCGCTGCCGATGCTCGCGCGACCGGGTCGCCGGCATGCTGCAGGGCCTGGGTGAGGCGGAAACCCGCTCGGTGCTGGCCGAGCGCGGCGAAGTCGAGGTGCGCTGCGATTTTTGCAACCGCGCCTATGTGTTCGACGCAGTCGATGTCGCGCAGTTGTTCAAGGCGGCCGACTTCCGCGACAGCGGCAGCTCAGTCCACTGAAGAGCGCCGCCAAGCAGGCGGGTTCCGCGGTATTTACCTGCATGGCTGCGGCGTTGGCACTTGCCGCGGAGCTGGCAGTGGCTGCAGCGGCCACCGGCACCGACAATGCCCCGTTCTACGCCAATTCCTTCGAGCGGCAGCCGGCGCCTGCGGCGCTGACGGCGATCGGCCGCGCATTGTTCTTCGATAGCGGGTTGTCGGCTTCCGGAAGGATTTCCTGCGCGACCTGCCACGACCCCAAGCACGCATTCGGACCGCCGAATGATCTGCCGGTACAGCGCGGCGGCGCGGATGGGCGGCGCTACGGGGTACGCGCCGTGCCATCGCTCATGTATGGGCAGAAGGTGCCGCCCTTCACCGAACATTACTTCGACGATGAGGGCGACGATAGCGTCGATCAGGGACCGGCCGGGGGACGCACCTGGGATGGTCGCGCCCAGTCGGTACACGAGCAAGCCCGTCTGCCCCTGTTCTCGCCGTTCGAGATGGCGAATGCCGACGCGGACGCCGTGGTCGCCAAAGTACGGCGCGCCGCGTACGCCGCGAAGGTGCAAGCAACCTTCGGCGAGAAGATCTTCGAGGACAAGATGCTGGCGTTCAAGGGCATCCTGTTGGCGCTCGAGACCTACCAACAAAGTCCCGGCGAGTTCTATCCCTACAGCAGCAAGTACGATGCATGGCTGCGCCATGAAAAGACCTTGAGCCTCGCGGAACTGCGCGGCCTGGCCGCCTTCAACGATCCTGCAAAGGGCAACTGCGCTCGCTGTCATCCGAGCGCCATGCGCAAGGGCGCGTTCCCGGAGTTCACGGACTTCGGCTATGCCGGCCTCGGCGCGCCCCGCAACCTGAAGATTCCCGCCAATGCGGATCCTGATTATTTCGATCTCGGACTATGCGGCCCGCTGCGCACCGACTTTAAGGACAAAAGCGAATATTGCGGCCTGTTCCGCACCCCGACGTTGCGCAATGCCGCGCGGCGGCGCGTGTTCTTTCACAATGGGGTGTTTCATACCCTCGAGGAGGTGGTGCGCTTCTACGCGGATCGCGACACCCAGCCGGAGATATGGTTCTCGCGCGCGCGCCCGGGCAGCGCTGTGAAATTCGATGATCTGCCGGCGCGATATGTATCCAACATGGACAGGCAGGCGCCCTTTGGCGGGACACCCGGGGGCGCTCCGGCGCTTCGCGACAACGACATCAGGGATATCGTGGCATTCTTGCGAACCCTCTCGGACGGCTATTCGCAGCGGCGATTTTAGGCGTTGGCGGCAACCGCGCGCGGTTGTGGCATGATCGGCCGATGATCAGACGCAAACAGCGCATCGCGTTTCGCGATCTCACGCAACTCAAGGGCGAGGACGCCGACACCGCGGCCAAGCAGCGCCTGGGCGGCCGCGATTTAAACCTGTTTCGGGTGATGATGCATCATCCGGAGCTCACTCGACGGTGGGTGGTGTTTGCCGGCCACGTGCTCCGAAAACAGACACTGCCGGCCCGCGAGCGCGAGCTGCTGATCCTGCGCATTGGCTGGCTGAACCAGGCCGAATACGAGTGGGCGCAGCATGTCGAGATTGCCAAGCGGAGCGGGATAACCGCCGAGGAAATCGAGCGGGTCAAGCTGGGTCCCTCCGCCGAGTGGGACCGCGAGGATGTGGTGCTGCTGCAGGCCGTCGACGATCTGTACGAGCATTCCGTCGTGTCCGATGCAACCTGGAATGCATTGTCGGCAAGGTTTTCGACCGAACAGATGATGGATTTGGTCTTCACGGTCGGCCAGTACAACCTCGTGTCCTGGGCGTTGAACAGCTTCGGCGTTCCGCTCGACGATTTTCTGCCGGGAGCTTGAGGAATGCGGCTCAAAGGCAAGTCCGGCATCGTGGTGGGCGCCGGCCAGACGCCGGGCGATACCATCGGCAACGGGCGCGCGGCGGCGGTGCTGTTTGCGCGCGAGGGCGCCAGAGTGATGCTCGTGGATCGGGATCTTAATCGCGCCGAGGAGACCGCCGGTTTGATCGCGGCGGAGGGTGGTGAGGCGCGGTGCATCGCGGGCGATTGGACGCACGCCGCGGATTGCCGGGCGTACGTGGAGGCTTGCATCAAGGCCTTCGGCCGCGTCGATTTCCTGCACAACAATGTCGGCATCGGCGCAGGCGATGGGCCGCCGGAGGCAATCAGCGAGGATGCGTACGATCGAATCATGCGGGTCAACTTGAAGGGCTGCCTGCTGTCCTGTCAGGCGGTACTGCCCCACATGCGAAGCTTGGGTTCGGGCAGCATCGTAAATATCTCCTCGATTGCCGCGGTGGCCTACGCTCCCGGGCTGACGGCCTACAAATTATCGAAGATCGGCATGAACATGCTCGGGACGCAGCTCGCGTTGAGCAATGCGAAATACGGGATTCGGGTGAACACCATCATGCCGGGCTTGATGGACACGCCAATGGCGATCGAGGGCCAGGCGAGCGCGCGAAATGTGTCCAAGGCGGAGCTGCGCGCCGCGCGCGCCAAGAGGGTGCCGCTCAACGGAAAAATGGGGACCGCCTGGGATGTGGCCCATGCCGCGCTGTTCCTGCATTCCGATGAAGCCGCTTTCATCACCGCGGTGGCACTGGCGGTGGACGGCGGACAGAGCGCCCGCAGCGGCTGATCTTTAGCCCGTTACAGCGCGGAAACGCCCGCCAGCTCCGTCAGGCTCTGGGTACGGGTCAATGCGATGAACTCTCTTATATAGGCGGCATCCGCGCCGGCGCGCGTGGTGGCTGCATACAGCTCGCAGCGCAGTCCCGAGGGTCCGATTGCGCGGGAAACCACGTAACCGCGCTCGATGTAATTGCCCACGGTCCAGGACGGAAGGGCGGCAATACCGCGGCCGCTGGCGACCAGCTGCAGTATGGCCACGGTCAACTCGGCGGTACGCCTTCTCGGGTTGACATTCGCCGGCGTCAGACAGTGCTTCATCACGTCCAGCATCTCATCGGGTACTGGATAGGTGATCAGCGTTTCGGCCGCGAAATCCGCTGCTTCGAGCCAGGGTTTGGCGGCCAAACGATGCCGCGGGCTCATCAGGGCCACGCTTTCATAGCGAAACAGCGGACTGAAGGCGATATTCGGGTGCGATTCATGGCGATCGTGGATGACGGCAAGCTCGGCCTCGCCTTGCTCGAGCAGGGGCAGCGGGTCGACCACGAAGCCGGAAATGATGTCCAATTCCACTTCAGGCCAAAGCGTCCGGTAGGCATCCATCGCAGGCATCAACCAATCGAAGCAGTTGTGGCACTGGACGGCGACTCGCAGCGGTCCGGCGTGGCCTTGGGCCAGGCGCGCCACATCCCGTCCGGCCTCGGCCATCTGCGGCAATACCAGGCGTGCCAGTGCCAGCAAGCGATTGCCGATCGCGGTGAACCGCAGCGGCCGGACGTTCTTTTCAACCAGTGCCGCCCCGTAGTGGCTTTCCAGGGCTTTTAGCTGGTGGGACAGCGCGGATTGGGTCAGGAACAGGCGTGCCGCCGCCTTTGACAGGCTGCCGCATTCGGACAAGGCCAACAAAGTCTCCAGATGCCGTATTTCCAGAGCCGTCGATGACATGAGCCTATTTCATTCCTGCTATTAGAATAATGAGTTTGAATCAAAGCCTAGGCCCTAGCATGCTTATTGTCGAGATGGTCCCCTTCGGGGGCCCTATCGGGAGCGGGTATGGCCAATCCGGCGGTTTCTTTCGAGTTCTTCCCACCCGGTGATGCGGCGATGTCGCAGCAGCTATGGCAAGCCGTATTGCGGCTCGCGCCGCTGCGGCCGAATTTTGTCTCGATCACCTACGGCGCCGATGGCTCGACTCGCACGCGCACCCACGAATTCGTGCAAAGAGTGCTGCGCGAAACCGATCTTCGGGTGGCGCCACATCTCACCTGCGTAGGCGCGTCCCGGCAGCAGGTGCTGGATATTGCCGAAGATTACTGGGCGCAGGGCGTCAGGCATCTGGTGGCGCTGCGCGGCGATCCGCCGGCAGCTTCCGCGGGCGGCGGCTATCGGCCTCACCCGCAGGGGTTTGGTTTCGCGTCGGATTTGGTTTCCGGCCTGCTGCAAATTGCGGATTTTGAAGTCTCGGTAGCGGCGTATCCCGAGGGTCATCCCGAATCCGGCGGGGTCGACGCGGATCTGGAGAATCTGCGGCGCAAGGTCGACGCCGGCGCCAATCGCGCCATCACGCAGTTTTTTTTCGAAACCGATCTATTCCTGCGCTACCGGGATCGCTGCGCCGCCTCCGGCATTCAAATCAGCATCGTGCCCGGCATTCTGCCCATCACACGCTTCCCGCAAATGCTGAGATTCGCGGCGCGCTGCGGGACCACGGTGCCCGAATGGCTGCGCTGCCGCTTCGACGGCCTGGATGATGATCCCGAGACGCGCCGGATGATCGCCGCGAACGTGGCCATCGAACAGGTACAGCGCCTGCGCGAGCACGGCGTCGATGAATTTCACTTCTATACATTGAACCGCGGCGAACTCGCCTATGCGATCTGCCACGCCCTGGGGCTGCGACCGCAGGTGCACCAAGCGCAGGTGGCTTAGATGAGCGCATCGCAGATCGATTTGCGGCGCGATGCCTTTGCGGCGCGGCTTGCGCAGCGCCTGGTGATACTCGACGGCGCCATGGGCACGATGATCCAGCGCCATCATTTGAGCGAGGAACAATTCCGCGGCGCGCGCTTCGCAGAGTGGCAGAACGACGTGCGCGGCAACAACGATTTGCTGGTGCTCACCCAGCCGCAAATCATCGCCGACATTCATCGCGGCTATCTGGCCGCCGGCTCGGATGTCATTTCCACCAACACATTCAATTCCACCGCGGTCTCGCAGGCGGATTACGGCATGCAGTCGTTGGTCGGCGAGCTGAATCTTGAGGCCGCGCGCCTCGCGCGCCAGGTCGCGGACGAGTTTTCCGCAAAGACCGGCGTGCTGCGCTTCGTCGCCGGCGCGCTCGGCCCCACCAACCGCACGGCATCCCTGTCCCCCGACGTCAACGACCCCGGGTTTCGCAACATCAGCTTCGATGAATTGGTGGCCGCGTACTCCGAAGTGTCGCGCGCGCTGATTGCGGGCGGCGTCGACATCCTCCTGATCGAGACGGTGTTCGATACCTTGAACGCCAAGGCGGCGCTGTACGCGGTGCGCGAGGTCTTCGACGAGGTCGGCCGGGAGCTGCCCATCATCGTCTCGGGCACGATCACCGATGCCTCCGGACGCACCCTGTCCGGACAAACCACGGAAGGCTTTTGGAATTCGATCCGTCATGCCCGGCCCACGGTGGTGGGACTTAATTGCGCCCTCGGCGGCAAGCAGCTCCGGCCGTACATCGAGGAGCTGTCACGCATCGCCGACACCTACGTATGCGCCTATCCGAACGCAGGCCTGCCAAATGCCTTCGGCGAATACGATGAGACGGCGGAAGACACCGCGAACACCTTGTGCGACTTTGCGACCAGCGGATTTCTCAACATGGTGGGCGGGTGCTGCGGCACGACGCCCGAGCACATCAGAGAAACAGTGCGCGCCGTTGCCGGTGTGCCGCCGCGCATCGTGCCGCGCGTCGCTCCGGCCTGCCGATTGAGCGGGCTTGAGCCGCTGAGCATCGACGCCAACAGCCTGTTCGTCAATGTCGGCGAACGCACCAATGTCACGGGCTCGGCCCAGTTTCGCAAGCTCATCGAAGCGGGCGACTACGCCGCCGCGGTCGAGCTGGCCCGGCAGCAGGTGGCGAACGGCGCGCAGATCATCGACGTGAACATGGATGAGGGCATGCTCGACTCCCAGGCGGCCATGGTCAAGTTCCTGAGCCTCATCGCCGGCGAGCCCGACATCGCCCGCGTACCGGTCATGATCGACTCGTCGAAATGGTCGGTCATAGAAGCGGGCTTGAAGTGCGTCCAGGGCAAGGGGATCGTGAATTCGATCAGCCTCAAGGAAGGCGAGGAGAAGTTCCTGGCGCAGGCGCGCAAGTGCCTGCGCTACGGCGCTGCGGTGGTGGTCATGGCGTTCGACGAGCAGGGTCAGGCCGACAGCATCGAGCGCAAGGTGGGGATCTGCGAACGCGCTTACCGCATATTGACCGAGCGCCTCAATTTCCCCCCCGAGGACATCATCTTCGACCCGAATATCTTCGCCGTGGCAACCGGTATCGAGGAGCACAATCGCTACAGCCTGGATTTCATCGAGGCGACCGCGGCCATAAAAAAGCGCATGCCTGCAGTGCATGTCAGCGGCGGCGTCAGCAACGTGTCGTTCTCGTTTCGCGGCAACCAGCCGGTGCGCGAAGCGATGCACTCGGTGTTTCTGTACCACGCGATTCGCGCTGGTTTGACCATGGGCATCGTCAACGCCGGCCAGCTGGCGATCTACGAGGATATTGGCGCAGACCTGCGCGAGCGCGTGGAAGATGTGATTCTGGCGCGGCGCGGGGACGCGACCGAGCGGCTGCTGGAAATCGCCGAACAATTCAAGGGCGGCGGCCAGGTCAAGCGCGGCGACGACCTCGAGTGGCGCAAACTGGACGTCGAACAGCGGCTGCAGCACGCACTGATCAAGGGCCTGGATGAATTCGTGCTCGAGGATACGGAAGAAGCGCGGCTCAAGGCGAAACGGCCCCTCGATGTGATCGAAGGACCCTTGATGGACGGCATGAACGTGGTCGGCGATCTGTTTGGTGCCGGCAAGATGTTTCTACCGCAGGTGGTCAAGTCGGCGCGGGTCATGAAAAAGGCCGTGTCGGTATTGGTCCCCTATATCGAGAAGGAGAAGGACGGCTCGAGCCGCTCGAACGGCAAGGTTGTGATCGCCACCGTCAAGGGCGATGTGCACGACATCGGCAAGAACATCGTCAGCGTGGTCCTGCAATGCAATAACTTCGAGGTCGTGGATCTGGGCGTCATGGCTTCCTGCGAGAAGATTCTGGACGCCGCGACCCGCGAGGGCGCCCACCTCATCGGCTTGTCGGGGCTGATCACCCCGTCGCTGGATGAAATGGTTCACGTCGCCAAGGAAATGCAGCGTCTCGGTTACACGCAGCCGCTGCTGATCGGCGGCGCCACGACGTCCCCTGCGCACACCGCGGTAAAGATCGATCCTCAATACAAGGGCGCGGTGATCTACGTCAAGGATGCGTCGCGTTCGGTCGGGGTGTGCCAGCAACTGGTGACCAAGGACACCTTCGATGCCTACGTGTCGCACATCAAAGCGGAGCATGAGCGGCGGCGCGAGCAGCACCGCAACAAGAGCGCGAAGGCACCGCAGTTGTCGCTGCCGCAGGCCAGACTCAAAAAACTCAAAATCGACTGGGCGGCATATGCGCCGCCGAAACCAACCTTCATCGGGACACGCGTGTTCGATGACTACCCGCTGCAGGAATTGGTTCCCTATATCGACTGGATGCCTTTTTTCAACGCATGGGAATTCGCCGGCAAGTTTCCCGACATCCTGAAGGATAAGGTGGTGGGCCAAGCCGCCAGCGCGTTGTATGCGGATGCGACGCAAATGCTGCAAAAATTGGTCGCGGAAAGATGGCTCGTGGCACGGGCGGTGGTCGGGTTTTTCCCCGCCAACAGCAACGGCGAGGATGACATACAGGTATTCGCCGACGAAACCCGCCAGAGCATCCTGCTTCGCCTGCATCACCTGCGCCAGCAAAAGGCAAAGCCCGTGGATCAGGCGCAGTCGTGTCTTGCGGATTTCATCGCGCCGCTCTCCAGCGGGCGCGCCGACTACATCGGAGCCTTCGCGGTCACCGCGGGAGCAGGGATCGATGAACATGTGGCGCGCTTCGAGGCCGCGCACGATGACTACAGCAGCATCATGCTCAAAGCGCTGGCGGATCGGCTGGCGGAGGCCCTCGCGGAACGCATGCATGAGCGCGTGCGCCGCGAGCTGTGGGCCTATGCTCCCGACGAGCATCTCGACGGCGCGGCTTTGATCCGCGAGGCGTACCAGGGCATACGACCCGCGCCAGGATATCCGGCCTGCCCGGAACATACCGAGAAGGCTTCCTTGTGGCGTCTGCTCGATGCCGAGCGGACGGTACGGATTCGTTTGACCGAATCGTATGCGATGTTTCCCACCGCGGCGGTCAGCGGATTTTATTTCTCGCACCCGAAGGCGCATTATTTCGGCGTCGGTAAAATCGACCGCGATCAGGCGGCCGACTATGCGCAACGCAAGGGATTCACATTGAGCGAGGCTGAACGATGGCTGGCGCCGAATCTGGGCTACGACCCTACACCTACGGAAGAGGCTGATGCCGCCTAGCGCGCGGCGTACTGCGTTCGTCACGGGGGGAACGGGCTTCGTCGGACTCAACCTGGTC
>Ga0210402_10000686_pt1 | contig 37223 bp, 32 predicted proteins | sample IncBWC7MmetaG_FD_161055 | JGI IMG/M metagenome (GOLD analysis project Ga0210402, IMG submission 161055) | Forest soil microbial communities from Barre Woods Harvard Forest LTER site, Petersham, Massachusetts, United States - Inc-BW-C-7-M | ecosystem: Environmental > Terrestrial > Soil >...
GTCATCGTCGGTGATCCCAAGAATCACTCGGCCACCGAGATCATTCGCTCGCGCTCCCGCTCGCGGGTGGGACCGCGAAAACCGTGAGGGGGTCAGGATGACCGACTCCTTTTCTCCCCGATCCGGCGCTCCGCGATTCGATAGCCTGCTCATCGTGCGCCTAAGCGCCATGGGAGACATTATCCACACGCTGCCCGCCGCCGCCGCGTTGCGCCAGGCTTTTCCTCAAGCGACCTTGGGATGGCTTATCGAAGAACGCTGGGCGGAACTGCTTTGCACGCTGCGCTATCCGAGATCGGGTCCGCGCTCTCGGCAGCGCCCCCTGGTAGACCGAGTCCATTCCGTCAACACGTCGGAATGGCGCCACGCGCCGTTCTCGTTCAACACCTGGCAACAGATGGCCGTGGGCTTGAGTCAGTTACGCGGAATTCAATACGACGCGGTAATTGATTTTCAGGGCGCGGTCCGTTCGGCATTGTTGGCACGCTGGTCGGGCGCGCCCATTGTCTATGGGAGCACACAACCGCGGGAGAACGCTGCCAGCATGTTTTACACACGAAGCGTGTTGCCGAACGGCGCTCATGTGGTAGAGCAGGCGCTCGCGTTAGCGGGAGCGATCATCCCAACACGGATGGTAGAACCTCGGATAGAGTTTCCCGCGGACCCGGATGCGGAGAACAAGATTTCTGGCTTGGCGGCGGAGGGGAACGACTTCGCGATTCTCAATCCCGGCGCGGGCTGGGGAGCGAAGCGGTGGCCGGCCGAGCGTTACGGACAGGTTGCGAAGCAACTGGCCAAAGATGGATTGTGTTCGTTCATAAACTACGGGCCGGGAGAAGAGGAGCTGGCCGCGGCCGTGGAAGCCGGTGGCGAGGGGACGGCGCGAAAAATCTCATGTTCGCTTTCCGAGTTAATCGCGCTCACGCGCCGCGCTCGTCTCCTCATCGGAGGCGATACCGGACCGATGCACCTGGCGGCCGCTTTGAAAATTCCAGTAGTGGCAATTTTCGGTCCTACAGATCCGGCGCGCAATGGCCCCTTCGGAACGCGATCAAGTGTGCTCCGAAGCGCGAGCAGTTTGACCGATCACACCCGGCACCGCGAGCCGGAACAGGGGCTGCTCAGAATCACCGTCGATGAAGTTGTGGCGGCGGCCCGGAAGCTGTTGCAGAGTCCTATCGCGGAAACTCGTCTTGCAGAACCAGAGTGAATGACGAAAGTAAATGAAGTTTCACAACCCGGATCGCAACCCCCGCCAACCGCTGGCGACACCTGGTCGCGCGTGGCTCGTCGCATCCGCGTGCCCTTGGGATTTATTTTTGCAGTGGTCTACATCTGGCTGGCGCGGCCAACGCGAACTTCGCTCATCGCGGGCACACTGGTGTTGCTTCCCGGGCTGGTTTTGCGCGGACTGGCTTCCGGCCACGTGCAAAAAGACAAGCAGCTCACCATCAGCGGCCCCTATGCCTACACGCGCAATCCTCTGTACCTCGGCTCGCTCATGCTTGCCGGCGGCTTCGCCATCGCGGCGCGAAGTTGGTGGATCGTCGCGGTCATGCTTCTGATGTTCGCCGTGATTTATGTTCCGGTCATCGCTGGCGAAGAACGCTACCTGCGGCAGACGTTCCCCGGGTACGACGATTATGCCCGCCACGTGCCGCGCATGTTGCCGCGGCTTACCCCATACGGAAGCCGGGAAAGTGCGTACTCTTCCGCACGCTACCGGAAGCACCGCGAATACGAGGCAAGCATTGGATGCGCGGTCGTGCTGGCGGTCCTGATCGTGAAGCTGCTGTGGTAGTCTGCCGGGTGGTTTCGCTCCACACAAGGACCGCAGAACGAGTGCACTTCCCCAGCTATTGCCGGATGGTAACCGCCCTGCTGATCGCGACCGTGTTATCGGCGCAGCAGTCCCCGCCTACAGCCACAACAACGATCGGTCCTGCTCCCGTGCAGATCGTGCCTCCCCCTCGCAACTATCCTTTTCCCGATGGACGGACCTACGTCTATTCAGTGGAGTGGCATTTGATTACCGCCGGAACCGCTGTTATGAAAATGGAAACCACCGGAAGCGAACGCAAGGTCACCGCGTCCGCCGAATCCTCCGGAGCCGTTAACGTCATCTTTCCTGTGCACGACCATTTCGAATCGCGCTTCGATCCCCGGACGTTCTGCTCGCTCTCGATCTTCAAGCATAGTGAGGAAGGCTCGCACAAGCGCGAGACGTCGATCCACTTCGATTACGCGCGCAAAAAAAGCACGCTCGATGAAAAAAACCTGAAGACCAGCGAGACCAAGCACGTCGAGAACGATCTTGCCGGCTGCGCCACCGACGTGATTACAGGCTTCTACTACCTGCAGTCGCTGCCGCTGCAACCGGGCGCCAGCTACGAGTTCCCGATCAGTGATGGGAAAACGACGATCGTCCGCGCCACCGTGGACAAGCGCGAGCAGATCAAAGTGCCAGCCGGAACATTCCCGGCCGTGCTGGTAACGGCCGAAGCCACCTCCGGCCCGCTAAAGTCCAAGGGCAAGGTGTGGGTATGGTATTCGGAGGACCCAAGTCACACGCCGGTGCAAATGCGCGCCAAGCTGGGATGGGGCACGCTGCTGTTTCGCCTGCAGAGGATCGGAAAGTAAGTCCTACTTCAGCGCTACCACCGCCTGCTTCGCCTTCGCCAGTTCCGGACGCTCTGAACTCGACCCTTCACAAGTTTTGACGAGAACGGCATAGTACTCCGTTGCCTCGGAAGCTTGTCCCGCCATCTCTGCCGCCTGGGCTGCGCCATACAGGCTATTGAAGCGATTCGGGAAGAATTTCAAACCAGTCTTATACTCTGCGAGCGCCTGCTCGGGACGCTTCATCTCAAGCAGCATGTCGGCAAGCATCTCCCGGGCAGGGATTCCGCCATCGGATTCGTCTCCGGATGATTCCTGCTTTTCGGCAATAGCGCGTAAGGCCGCAACGGCATCGTCGTTCTTGCCTCCCGCGTGATCCAGCCAAGCCGCCGCTTCCTTCCGATCCTGATCTACGGCAGCGGCGAACATTTTCTTCTTCTGATCCAGAAGAGTTTTGTGAATGGCGTCAATCTGTGAGAGATCAGTGCGTGCCTGCGCGACGTCGCCACTGCGGGCGGCGCCAATCGCCCGCGCCCAGTAGGTAATGGAAGCATCCCCAGCCCGCGCCTCGGGAACGGGCGTCAAAGAGGCCGCTTCAGCCCAGTGATGCATCTCCAACGCGTAGCGGGCGGGAAACGCGACCAGGGCGTAGACACGAGGATCGTATCCCGTTCCGTACATATCTTTCATCGACGGCATCGCTTTCACTTCCTCGATTACCTTGAGGGCATCGGCTTCCCGTCCACTCTGCATATAGGCGGACACGAGGAAATCCATGGCGTGGAACTGGTGACCTTCGCCGCCCATGTGCATCGCCGCCGTCTTGCGCGTTGCCGCAATGGACGCCAAATTCGAATTGATGTCGTCCTGCCAGAGTCCGAGTCGCGCAAAGATATGCGACGGCATATGCAGCGCATGCGGAGCGGCGGGAGCGATCTGGGCGTATCGGCGAGCGGCCTGCAGGCCAAGTTGCGCCAATTGGGGCTTGTCATAGCTGTGGATCAGGTAATGCACAACTCCGGGATGATTGGGCTCGGCGGCGAAAAGCTTCTCCAGGATGGCGCCGGCCTGCTTGCGGTAGGCGAACGTGGTGTCGTTGTCGGGCTCAGACGCCAGCAGCGAGAGCGCATAAAAAGCAGCCGCTTCGTGGTCGTCCGGATACTTCCAGTACACCTTCTCCATGGCCGCGGAGTAAACCCGGGCTCGCGCTTCGTGGTCCGCTTTCTTGCTATTGGAATAGAACGCCTTCAGGGCGAGGATGTAATCGCGCTCGCGGGCAGTCGTCCCGGCCTTCATCTTGCCGGCCTTCTTCAGTTCCGCCGAGGCCCGCTTGATGGTTGGTGCATCCGGTTGATTCCAGAGCTGATGCCACAGGCTCATGGCCTCGCCCCAGTACGCCATGGCGCACTTCGGGTCCTGCTTTTCGACGTCGAGAAAAGTCTTCTCCGACTCTTCGTACCAGAACGAATGCAGCAGCGCGACACCCTTTTCGAATGTCTTCTGCGCCTCCGGAGTACATGACACGGGAAAATGCACCGTGCCCAGTTGTTCCTGCGTGAGCTCCTCGTGATGATGACCTTCGTCGGCAGCAGCCGCGCCGGAGAAGGCGGCGGCGATACATAGGATCCAGATTAGTTTGCGCATGGAGCACCCCGTCGGAGTCTAGTAGGCGAGTTGAGGCGGGGTCAAGGCGGAGGCGGTCTGGCGTTAATGATCGGAGTAGTGGCGGGGCAACCGCGAAACGCGGGCAGCGTTTCGAAGGCGGAATTTGCGATTGCCGCAAGCTTGTCAGAAAAGAATGAAGCCCAGTGTCGCATTGGAGTCGAGCCGTCGTGAAAAATGACGACGCCCATATAGTTGGTGTTAAGTTGTGTTCATGCGTTTGTCTTTTGACGACAGCCGGGGGGTTGAACATGAAGACTATCGTTATCGGTATGCTGTGTGCATTAGCAGTACCGCTCGTTGTGGCCCAGACCGCACCGCACGTTCCGCTAGGAATCGTTTCGGATTGGACGCACCGTCATAATCTCTACCCTGCTTCGAAAGACTCTTCTGTGGCGGCTCAAATTCGAACAGATCCCCGCTGGTTGCAGAATTGGTATCTTCGCCATCAGGAGGAATGGTGGCCGGAATATCATCGCCATCCCCGCAAGCGGAGCCACAGAGACTGGAGCGTGCCCCTGTCGGCGAATCCCAACACATTCGCGTTTGAGCCCCTATTCAACTTCTCATACGCTATTAGCCTCGACACAGGCTATGGCTCCCTCAACTCAACCGACATTCAAAATGGCCTGTTCTTGGCTACCGCTGGCATCCTGACCGTAACCGGCACATTGACCGGGAACCCGGCCAGCGGTTCCACCTCCCCGCTGTTTCCAGATGGTCCAGCCGTAACAACGAGCCCAGCCGGGGCCTTTGTTTACGATAGTGTGCTCTACCCTGGAACGAGTCTTTCGCTTGATGTCGACGGACTTCTATTCATCGCCAACGGTTTCGAGATCAACATCTGGGGCAATGGCCCCGGTAATTATGAATTCGATGATTTCAATGGTAGTTATTCGAATGATGCTGCGGGAGCGCCCTTCACGCTGACTGCAGCTCCTGGCGGAGGCCAGACTTATCCAGCCAAGTTTGTGTTCGACATAAACCAGGCTCCAAGCTGCAAGAACGACTATGTGGTGATTGGTATCCCAACGACTCCGGCAGCAGGCGGTCAAGCCAACATTGTCGGAGTTCATAACCTTTATAGTGGCATCGCCGGTGCACTTTGCCCGACCGGGCCGACCGTGATGTTCGCCTACGCCTCAGGCACCGGGCAGGTTCCGGCTTCCGTGGCCATCTCGCAGACGGGGACTCAGATCGCCTACATTGAGAATCTGCTCAATGGGAGCTCCTACTTCCACGTCTTGACCCTGGGCACGACGGGAACCAACGGTACAAGCGCGTCTGCGTCAGCGGTGCCGGGGGTTTCCGGAGGGAACAACGCCGTGGACCAGAGAGTCTTGCTTTCACCGGACGGTGGCATCACAAATCAATGCACTACGAATGCACCCTGGGTGGTTTATACATCCGGCGACACCAATGATGTTGCCTATGCCACCACCTACAGCACGACCGGAACTGGTTCCGGGTATTTATACAAGATCAGCAACGTATTCAACGGTAGCGCTCCGACGATCGTTTGGAGTGCCCCCATCAATGCAGTTCCATCAACTCCTGTATACGATTACGTATCGAACAAGATCTTCTTTACCGATAGCAACGGTCGCATCGATGATGTGACGGATACTGGCCCCTCGCCCTCAGTTGTTTATGGACCGATCTTGGCGAATGGCACCGCGTCCGAGAATGCAGTAATCGTCGACAGCACCAACCAGATGGTCTATGCCACATTCAACTCCAACGGAACCAATTCGCTAGTGGTGCAAGCCCCCACGAGTCTGGCGAGTACCGTCTCGGTACCTGTGGGTACGGCAAGCAACGTCTATACGGGACCATATGGGCCCGATTTTAACAACGCCTGGTACACCGGATCGGGAACACCTTTTCTATACATCGCCGGCACCGGCACTGGGACGCTTCCCACGCTCTACAGTATCGGATTCAACGGCAGTGGCGTGATGAACTCCAGCGCCAACTCTACAACGGCGGTTCTGGCTACCGGTACGGCGGACTCTTCGCCGGTTACAGAGTTTTATAACCCTACGCTCCTGAAGGACTACCTTTTCGTCGGAGTCACAGACAATTGCATCGCTACCGTCAGGGGTGGAAATGCCGGCTGCGTCATGAGCTTGGATATCACCAACGGATTTCCCACGGTAAACGCAAGCACAACCGCCCTGGCCGCCGCTGGAGGGACAACCGGCATTATCGTTGACAACGACAGCAGCCTCACGGAGACTTCGAACATTTACTACGCCACTAAGACTGGGGCCACCCTGGTCAAAGCAACTCAGTCCGGACTTAGATGACGCGAGTGCAGTAGCCAGAGAACGGAGTAAATCTTCTAGGAAGTCTTGCGGTTATGCGCGCACAGGAACTCTATCGGCGAGACTTTTCCGCAGCTTAGTGCCGTTGTTTCAAAGACTCGCTCGAAACGGAAGGCAGGTTTTATATAAGGCTTCTTTGCCTGTTCTTTCCGAATCGTTTGCTCGTCTTCAGGTTCCGCATTGTCATTTACCATCACGCATTCCCCCCCCACCGGAAGGGATGCGTCTCGGCGCGGACCTGCCACGCAGTGCAGGCGAGCGTCCGCCTCTTGGCCCCCTCGGGTCGCTGTGATTATCCGCCAACTTCCATGAATGTCAACTCTTGTGGGGTTTTCCGGGTTTTCCCTCTTGACTGTCTGCGCGATCCTACGCGGCTCGCCAGATTCAAAGCAGTCCCACTATGGTTGAACAAATTTACTTCAGCTTTCTTGCCGCTCGGCACCTGGGGCGGGCGAAACGCAAACCGAATCAGCACACAGGAAATCTACGCCCTCGATCTGCACTCCCATGAACGGATTGCTGCCGGGCACGTAAGGGGGGTCATATTCCATCCCGTGGTGTTCTCACCCCCGTCAAGGCGGAGGCGGGATAGGAGGCAGAGTCTTTTGAAACCGGTCTCGTAACTGAGTAGTTAATGGCTGGCGGATTTTTTTCCCGTCGCCGAGCTTGCGACCGCCGCAGTTCGATCACTAAAGTACTCTGCTCCCCGCTCGCCGTCCATGCTACCGTGCTCCTCTTAGGGGGCAGTAAGATGGGGAAGCAGAAGGCAGTCTCGATTCTGGTCACTTTGGCCCTAGTGGTGGCCGCTGGCGCGGCGTTCGTCCTGTGGCCGAAGCACTACACTGTCGGCCAGCGCATATCGGAAACCACCGTCTTCTGGAATGACCGCGAAGCCTTTCTCTTCCTCGCGGAAACCACAACCGGCCGCGCCCAGAATGTATTTCAGGAGAAACTCGCCGGTACCAGATATGGCTATCTGGCGGTCTTTCTCGGTGGCTATATGGATTTCACCAAAGCGGAAGTGGTCGCCTACCACCTGGTCTCATCGGGGCAACTGGACCGCTTCGCGTTACCCGAGCATACAGTCGCATTTGGGTCTTGGGGGCTAACCGAGGGCCGGTTGCAACTGACGGCATCTCCGGTCGCGACGGGCAACGGCTTTCGTTGGGATGGCGAGAAGTTCGTCTCACTCTCTGCGCCGCCCGCTGCCAATGCGCAGCCAAAGGCCGCAGCCATGCCCAACCCAAATCTGACCGAAGACGACCTTGAGAATGACGACGAGGCCGATGACTCCGGGCCGCTCCCTAAGTCCGAGCGCAAGCCCTTCAAAGACGCAGGCTGGCACTACAAGTTCTTGAGCGGATATGTGGGGCAGGGCTCTGCTGCGACTCTCCCGATCAATCTCGCCGGCAGGACTTTCAACCTGACTGTCGAAAGCTTCCCCCTAAAGAATATTGTGGCGCGGTTCGATTTCATGACGATCGGGACCAGAAGCATCCGGCTTGCCGGCGACAAACTGGCTGGCGGCCAACAGACGCTGTGGAATCAATCCGGCTGGCGAGACGTTTCCAAACAAGACTACCAGGACCTGCAAAGACAGTATGGCCGCCAATTCCGGACGCCGCTGTCCTCCGGGGTCTGGCTACTTCTGGTTGCCTTCCTACTGCTATGGCGATTCGGCAGTTGGATCCACGTTTTGTTCACATTCGCCACTATAAAGAGCCGCGTGCTGAAGAAAATGCCGACATCGTATTCATTCCCGCCCGCGACCCCGGCACAGTTTCCGATGCTTGATCTCGACGCGCTCGACCGCTACACGCGCGAATTGGAGGGCATGGGTTTCACGCGACTGCTGGACTTCTCGCTCGTCTCCGACTCTGCGACCAATCCGCCCAGCTTCTGCCGTCTGTTTGCACATGTGCGGCACCATTGTTTTGGAGAGCTCAGCCAGATCTTTCCCAAAGGAAAAGCTCCGCTGCCGCTGAAGTGTTGCATCCAGAGCTGCCTGCAAAATGGGTGGAGCGTGTCTTTTGCGAGTCGTAAGCCACTCGCCGCGGGATCGCTTTTGCAACGCAAGAAAGCGATCGGCGTTTTTATGCCAGATGTACCAATTCCGGAGCTGCTGCCAGCCTTCCTGAAGATGCGGGATCAGGTTTGCTTCGATCTCGGCATATCTCCGGTGAACGATGACACGCTCCAAGCCTATATCGACAAGATGCAACGCGCGATCGGCGAAATGCGCGAGGCCGTGCAGGAAAAGAATTTCGTAAAGGGAGTTCCAGAAGTATATCTGCGCAAGTTTTCGCTGATGAAGACCAAGCCGGAGTATGTTTGGCTCGGCGACTATCCGAAGGAAGCTGAGCAGCGCAGGCAGGGCGTGAATTCCTTCGCCGTCGGCGCCCGCTGATTTTGGCTGGCCTGGATTTGCACGCACCGGGCGGGCCCCTTGCGAACGTAATTAAATGCAGAATGCCAATGATCCCCCCGTGCCTGCCTTTGAACTAATTGGCAACGTTCTGCCCACTCTTAAGCCATTTCTTGAGTTCATTGCATTTCTTTCGAGGCCAGAAAACGCAAAGGTCATTCGCCAGGCACTGGAAGACTCGGAACGATTCTTTCGGCAACAGGATCGGGCATTGTTGGCTTTTGAGGTCAACAACCGCTGGAGCGGGCTGGAACGCTGGGGAATCCGGTCGAAGGTGAACGCGATTCCGGCGGGAAGGCGAACAGTTTTTTTGGGGGGGTACAAAAGCTTCCCAATTCCATCCCGTTGTGTTCTTACCCAGTCAAGACCGATGCGAATGTTCTTAATTGCCAAAACCTGAGAATCCTCACTTCATCGCGGCCAGAAGCGCCTCTGTCACGAGCTTCCTGGTCTGGTCATCCATTTCCGATGGCTCGGCTTTCAGGCCCGCCTCGTTGGCTAAACGCTTGTTCTTGATTCCGATATAGACGGCGCTGTATGAAGTTTCCCCGAGGTTTTCCACTCTGTGCTTGAAGGGCGGGAACCACCGGGCCTCGCCCGGCTTGGCAAAGACCTCTTGTGTCTTGCCATTTTCATCGGCGAAACGGAGATGCCCGGCAGTGAGAACGACGACCACGCCTCCGGGATGCGCGTGCATGCTTGACTTTTCATGCGGTCCATAGTGGACGTTTACCACCTGCACATACTCATTCTCAAAAGCCAGCTTGTAATGCGTGGGCTCGACCTTGGTGGGATCCTGGGCGAAGGCTGCGACAAAGAAAGGCAAGACCAGCAACGCGGCGCAGAATGACTTGCCATACGCAAGTTTCCACATGAGAGATGACCTCGGGAATTTCTTCTAAGCTTTCTCCAAGCTTATCCCGCAGCAAGCCACTGTCAATCATGGAAAACGAGGGTTCGGACCAAACTGGTAAGAAGGCAACTGCGCTGCGATGTTTCTACTGCAGCCGGAATCGTTCATTCATCAGCCGCTGGAGCCGCGGCCGGTAGAGAATATCGTAGGCAAGCTCTTTGTCGGGAAACATGCTCAGAGCGGCGCGGCGGGCATTCGCAGCCATCTCCGACGCCTCTTCCAGCGTCAGGTCGGGATCCTGGCTGATCACCGACATCACCATGCTCATCATGATCTGCAGGCGCCGGAGTCTTCTGGCCTCGTCCACGTGCTCATTGTATTCGCCGCTTGGCGGTTCGGCCCGTTCAACTTCCATATCGCCCCCGTCTTCTTTGGATTTATACTTTGGATTTGGATGTTGGCGGCATTTCCCGCGTTGGCTCCAATCGCCATTGTGCCAGCTTCCGCCCCCGAATCAAGCTGCCCTTGGCCGTGCACCTTTGTGACCCGCAAGACAAGGGTATAGTGACTGCCGTAATCTGTGAACAGCCAGTTCTATGGAGGACGCATGCCAGAGTCGACTAACCCCGCGCCTCAACCCGAGCCCAAGCCAGACCCTAACGAGAAACTCATCAAGATTTTCGACACCGAGCAGGAAACAGAAGCGATCGTCGTGCAGGGATTGCTTGAATCTGCCGGCATCGACTCGGACTTGAAATCCATTGATGCGGTCCAGGACGCGTTTCCCGGCGTCGGTGGCACGGTCATCCTTGTGCGTGAAGAAGACGCGCCCGAAGCTGGAAAAATTATTGAGGCGTACCGTCAACTGCCGCCCCTCGATGACGACACCGCCGATATCGATCTCGCCGGATGAGTGGATGAGAGGCGAATTCCGTAGAGACGCGGCTTGCCGCGTCTCCCGCCGCGCCGTCTCGTGGCTGCGTCCAGAGGAGACGGGGCAAGCCCCCGTCTCTCCACAAGTCAGTGGACGAGCGCTACGCCCGGAGTCACGGACTTGCCGTCCAGATAAGAGCCGATTGCGCCCTCCTCGTCGGTGCGGTAGGTTGTCACCTCGGCCTGCTGTAGCCGCTCCAGCACTTCACGCCGGGGATGTCCGTAGACTTTTCGCGCGCCGACGGAAATGACCGCACCGCGCGGATGAACGGTCGCAAGCACCCTAAGCCGATAGCGGCGGCGGAGGTGGGCATCCGTATCTGGGGAAGCGGAATCGCCGCCAAGTTGGCCGGCATTCCCATGGTGGTTGCGCGCTTGCCAGGTCGACTATCCACCCGTCTTCCAGGAGGAACTGGACAATGTGAAAACGGTCAGCGTGCCAGCAGCATGACCGATTCGATGTGAAATGTCTCGGGGAAGAGATCGAATAAGTGTGCCTCTTCGATGTGGTATCCGGCCGCGAGAAGGGGGGTGATATCCCTGGCCAGCGTCGCCGGGTCGCACGAAACATATCGGATGCGGGCCGCCCCAAGTTCCACCAGAGATCGGATCACTACCTTGCCGGCCCCGGTGCGGGGAGGGTCCAGGACGACCAAGTCAGGACGTTTTCGCACCGGCTGGCTTTTTCGGTATTCGCTCGTCAGGTAGTCCTCGGTTCGCGCGCCGACCGCTTTCACGTTCGCAGGCACATTCTGCAGCAGATCGCCATACGCTGTCGGTGACGCCTCTACACCCAATATGTGATGAAAACTCTGCGACAAGGCCGCGGTAAATAACCCCACTCCTGCGTACAGGTCGAGTGCGACGTCTCCGCGCGCATTGCCGGTCACGACCGAAATCAGTTCGTCGATGAGATAACGGTTCACCTGGAAGAATGCTCCGGCGCTGACCTGATACTCGAGGTTCCTGGTTCGATACCGAATTGACTTCGCGCCTGACTGCGCCAGCGCTTTCGGGTCCATCGCCGCATCATCTTCTGGTTGTCTTTTTGAAGTGTGGCGGCGCGAAGAGAAAAACGTCACGCCGGCGATTTCCGGCAACTCGCGCTCGAGCGCCTCCGCCCAGCGCAATCGATCCCGCTTGTCAGCCTCGCGGCCAAAGAACGCCCAAGCCAGCAAACGCTCATCCGCGCCATCGGCGAACAGCTCCATCTCTTCAACTGCCGCCGGACAATTCAGTCCACGCAGTTCATGCAGGCGCGCCATCACCCGATTGAGGAGCGGCGAGCTGATCGGACATTCGCGCACGGGAAGAAATTCGTGCGAGCCGAATCGGAGGTACCCCAGCGCAAACTCTGGTACAGTCTGCACCTGCAGCCGCGTCCGATTGCGGTAGTTCCAGGGAGGGGACCCATGCAGGCGAATCTCGGACTTCAGGTCGACCTTTGCAATCCGCTGCAGCGTCTCGCGCAGGATTTCAGCTTTGCATTCCAGTTGCCGCTCGTATGGGACGTGCTGGTAGTGGCATCCGCCGCATTGCCGGAAGTACGGACACCGCGCTTCGACGCGATCGGGCGAAGCTTCGATCCACTGCGCTACCAAGCCGCGAGCGAACCCAGGTTTCTCCTGCCGGATCTCGACGTCAACCCGCTCCCCCGGCAGCACAAACGGAACAAACACCGCCATGCTGCGACCGTCTGCACCGGGGGAAGTGCGTGCCAACCCGTCACCGCCGTAGACTAACTTTTCGATGGAAAGAAGCATGGGGTTTGAGGCGACTCGCCCGCGTAGGGACAGCCGCCCCCGGCTGTCCAGGCGAGCGCAGCTCGCCGGATTTCGTTTTGTTCATCCTCTCAATCCCCTGCGGGGGATTCGCCCCGCCTGCACAGCCGAGGGCGGCTGTCCCTACGCTAGTGCATATAGAACAAACTCAGGCGCGGCACGCCGCATCGCTCCAGCAGGCGCTTATGCACATATTGCTTGTGCAGTTGCTCAACCTGCGCAGCCGTCATGTTTCGCCGGTAGGGGGCAATATCCCGATCCGCTTCCGCGCGAACATTTACCAGATCGTCATCGGGAGTCGCCGCCATCAATACCGCGAAGAGCTTTTCCTCCAGCACGGTCAGTCGGCGCTCCAAGTCTTCCAGCCGCGGAAGTTTCCCGGTGCGTTCGATTGCCTCCGCCATCTCACGCATCGAACCCGCTTCTTCACGTGCGAGCGCTCCAGTCGCGAACCCCGCGCGCTCCGGCAGTTTCGCTTTTTCGAGCTTGTCGGCGTTCTCCCGCAAAAACGCTGCAAGTTGCGCCACTTCAAATCCGGGCTCTGGCTGAGCTTTTTCGTCGCCGGTCGCACCTACGGCTGCTTCCTTCATATCTTCCGCCGCAGCCAGCACAGCCTGTGAGCAATACGCCAGGCTGTTCACTTTCTTTGATTTCGACGGACGCTGATCGTACTTGTCAAACGCGTCATCCACCCCGCGGAGCACGGCCTCTAGCGGCACGCCCGCACTTTTCCAAATCTCAATCAGAGCCCAATCCAGGGTTGAGAGGAGCAGGTGAGTCCCCCGCCGCCGCAGATAGTGCTCTTCGATTTCGGTGAAGTAATTGAAGTAATTTTCCACGATGCTTCAACGCGATTTAGCTCAGCGCGATTTAGGAGACTTCGGCGAGGGCCACGGTTTCGCAGCGGCATCCAACGGCTTCGGAGCGGCCGGTGCCTTCGCTGCCTTCGGCGCGGCTTCGCGGCGGAAGGACTGGTTCCGATCCCAAATGATGCGGAGCCCCTCGAGGGTGAGAAATTCGTCCACCTCTTTGATAAAGCGTGAAGCCGTGCCAATCAGCGATCCCAGTCCGCCGGTCGCAATCACTCGTGTCTCCTCACCCAATTCATCCATCAGCCGCTCCAGGATGCCGTCGACCAGGCCGAGATACCCGTAGTAGAGCCCCGACTGCAAGCTGCCCACCGTAGTCGTTCCAATCACCCGAGCCGGCCTGCGAATCTCCACTCGCGGCAGCCGCGCCGTGCGCTGAAACAGCGCGTCCGCTGAAATTCCAATCCCCGGACAAATCACGCCGCCCATGTACTCGCCCTTCTTCGAAATGCAGTCAAAGGTCGTCGCCGTGCCAAAGTCCACAATCACACAGGGCCCACCATATTTCTCAAACGCCGCCACCCCGTTCACGATGCGGTCCGCGCCAACTTCCGCGGGATTGTCATACAGCACCGGCATACCCGTCTTTACGCCCGGCTCGATGAATAGTGGCTTGGTGTTGAAATAGCGCTCGCACACCTGCCGCAACACCGAATCGAGCGGCGGCACCACCGAGGAAATCACGATTCCATGCACGCTCGAAACTTCCAGGTTGTCCATCGAGAAGAGATTGCGAAAGATCACTCCGTACTCGTCGACCGTACGGTTCAGATGCGAACCAACGCGCCAGTTCGCCACCAGCCGCTCGTAGCGCGCCGGGTCCGTGGTCACGTCTTCGCCCGCACGGTGCGCTACCCGCTCAAACACGCCCAGCACCGTATTCGTATTACCGACATCAATGACTAGCAGCATAGATAATCAACCTGGATAAACCACGCGTGGAGACCGGGCTACGCCCCGTCCAGCCTCACCGTTCCACTCATCACCGTCGTCAAACCCCGCGCCGTTTTCACCCGCAAGAATCCGCGCTCATCCAATCCCTCGGTAACGCCCGCCAAATCGCCATTTTGCTCGATGCTCACTTTTCTGCCGCGCGCCGACGACGAACTCTCCTCAAACCGGCGGAGGATCGCAGCTCGCGCTCCCGCATCCTCAATCAAGGTCCGATACTCCCGGTCGAGCGATTTTAGCAAAGCGGCGCAGAGTTCCACGCGCGACCACTCGGTGCCGGTCTCGATCCGCAACGACGTCGCCATTTCCCGCAGCTCAGCCGGAAACTTCACCTGGTTCACGTTGATCCCCATCCCCACCACCAGATGTCGCACCCGCGTGGCTTCGGCATTCATCTCGGCGAGAATGCCGCAGAATTTTTTGCCGCTAAGCAGCAGGTCGTTCGGCCATTTCAAGTCCGCACGAAGCTGGGGTCGAATCTCCATAACCGCCGCGCGCACCGCCAGCCCCACGGCCAGCGAAAAAATCAGCGCATCCGAAGGCGGCATCACCGGACGCAGGATCACCGAGCAGTAAATCCCCGTCGACCGCGCCGAATGCCACGTGTGCGCACCACGCCCCCGCCCGGACAGCTGTTCTTCGGCGAGAAATACGCTCCCTTCCGGACCGCCCTCCGCCGCGGATCGCATTGCCTCCGAATTGGTCGAGCCGATTTTGTAATAGTGATGGATCTGCTTGGCATTGCCTGGACCACCTCCAAAGATCGTGCCCTTCAACGACGGTGCCAACATCTCCGGCAGCAGCAAGTCTGGAACCGTGCGCAGTTGATAGCCCGTCGCCGGATGACCAGCCACATCCACTCCCAACCCGCGCAGTTGCTGAATGAGCCGCCAAACTTCCGACCGGCTCGTCCCGATTTCTTCCGCGATCTTCGTACCGCTCGCGACAACGGTCGCGTGGCTCATGAGCAGGCGCACGATACGGCCGAGGCGAACATCTGTCGCCTTGTGCACAGACGGCAGGCTGCGAGTTTTCGTGGAAGCAGAGATGGAGGGAATTATAAACAGTCGCCGGGACGGTGGTCGTTGGTCGTGAGTCGTTGGCAAATCGAATCTGGGGAAAATGAAGACGCAACAAAGTGTGCCGGCCCGAACGACCATCGACCAACGACTGGGCTCTAAGCTGGAGTGACTCTCAAACTCATATCCACGGCTGTCGATGAATGCGTCAGCGCCCCCACCGAAATGAAATCCACGCCTGTCGCCGCGTACGACCGCACGTTCTCCAGATCGATTCCGCCAGCGCACTCCAGCGGAATCCGCCGCGGCTGCCGTGAACAAATCTCGACTGCCTTGCGCGCATCCTCAACGCTCACATGATCGAGCAGGATCGCCTCCGCCCCGTGATCGAGCGCCTGCTGCAGTTCTTCGAGCGATCGCACTTCAATCTCGATTGGCTGCCGGCCGCGCCGGTTGTGGATCGCACGCTCCAGCGCCGGAATGATGCCTCCCGCCAACGCAATGTGATTGCCCTTGATCAATACGCCGTCGGAAAGATCCAGCCGGTGATTCTGACCGCCTCCGCATCGCACCGCGTGTTTGTCAATCAGACGCAGCCCCGGCGCTGTCTTGCGTGTATCGAGAATCCGCACCCGCGTGCCCTCCACCGCATCCACAAACTTGCGCGTAGTGGTGGCGATTCCGGCCATCCGCTGCAGAAAATTCAGGATCACCCGCTCACACGACAGAATCACGCGCGCGTTGTGTTGGATCACGGCGATCTGCTGCCCCGCGTGCACCCGAATCCCATCAAAAATTGAAGGATGGCTAGTCACCTCATAATGCGAAGTGACCGCCCCGTCGAGCAGGGCATAGACGTCGAGAATTCGCGGAACGCATCCGAGGCCAGCCAGCATGCATTCCTGCTTGGCGACAATGGTCGCCGAGGCGCGCTGCTTGGGATCAATACAGGCGTAGCTGGTCGCATCGCTCGTCGCCCGATCTTCGTTGAGCGCGTTTTCCAGAATCGCGGTAATGCGTCGTGAATTCCAGTCCATGTTTGTGTAGATCGTGTCGGAAGGGCGCCCTCGCCCGTCCGTTCCCGTGTAGGGCAGCCGCCCTCGGCTGTCCCTGCGTGAATCGTGACTAACCGAGCTCTTTCAACTTGGCGACGACCTTCTCTCCGAGAACCGTCAATTCCTCAACTTGCTTGCGCAGTCCCTCGACCACCGGCGGGGGAGCTTTGCTCAAGAATTGCTCGTTGCCCAGTCTGGCTTGCGCACTCGCCAGCTGCTTTTCCATCTTATCCAGCTCTTTTGTTAGACGCTCGCGCTCGGCGGCGATATCAATTTTCTTCTCGTAGATGGCATGGACATCAAATCGCGACGTGCTGCGCGCACCCGGCAAACTGGCCAGCGCACTTTCCACAAACGTGATCTTCTCCACATTTGCCGGACGATCAAGCAGCAGCGCACCGAGATTCCTTTCGAGCATCGTGCGAATCGCCGGTTCGTGCGCAAACACCTCGATCGGCACTTTGACCTTAGGCTCAACCTTCAATTCCGCTCGCAGATTGCGCACGTTGACGATCAGATCCTGCAGAATCGCCATCTCGGTCTCCGCGCCCAAATCAATCTGATCCTCTTCCGCTGCCGGATACGACGCCAGAGCAATCGACTTCAGCGGGGGCTTGCCATCGTACTCCGCGTGCCAGATTTCTTCCGTAATGAACGGCATCACGGGATGCAGCAGCCGCAATGACGCTTCGAACAGATTTACCAGATTCGCGCAGGCAACTCGGGCAGGTCCCGTGTCCGCGCCTTCCTCGAAGTTCAGCCGCGGCTTGATCAGCTCGATGTACCAGTCGCAGAACTCGCCCCAGAAGAAATCGTAGATGCGATTCGCCACCTCATCGAAACGATAGGTCGCAAGAGACTCGTTCACGTCTTTCGCCGCGCGATTGAACCGCGAGAGTATCCAACGGTCTTCGAGCAAGTCAGCCTGAAACCCGGCAATGCCGCGGCCGATGGAGAGACGGGCGTCCCGCCCGCCCCCAGGCCGCAGGCTCGGCTCGATCCTATCCACGTTCATGAACATGAAGCGCGCCGCGTTCCATATCTTGTTGGCAAAATTACGGTATCCCGCCGTGCGGCTCTCGCTGAACGCGATATCCGTGCCGGGAGCAGCCATCGCCGCCAGGGTGAAGCGCGTCGCGTCCGTCCCGTACTGCCCGATCACCTCAATTGGATCAAGCACATTGCCCTTCGTCTTCGACATTTTCTGCCGATCCGCATCGCGCACCAAGGCGTGGATGTAAACCTCGCGAAAGGGAACGCTCGCACGCAAGGCATCTTCGCCCGTCGCCAGACTCGACTCAGAACTCCGGCTCGGCCGGTGCGGCGGCGTCATGAACCAGCACCCGAGCATGATCATCCGTGCCACCCAGAAGAACAGGATGTCGAAGCCAGTAATCATCAGTGAATTGGGATAGAACACTTCCAGATCGCGCGTCGCCGCAGGCCAACCGAGAGTGGTGAATGGCAATAGCCCCGACGAAAACCATGTGTCGAGCACATCCGTGTCCTGCTCCAGTTTCGTGCCGCCGCACTTGCACGACGACGGAGCCTCGCGCGCGACCACCACTTCCTTGCACTGGTTGTTCGTGCAATACCACGCCGGAATCCGGTGGCCCCACCACAACTGCCGCGAGATGCACCAGTCGTGGATGTTATGCATCCAGTTCAGATAAATCTGCCCGTAATTCTCCGGAGTGAAGCGGATGCATCCCGTTTCCACGGCCTCAATTGCCCGCTTCGCCAGCGGCGCGATCTTGACGAACCACTGTGTCGAGAGCCGCGGCTCGACAATCGTCCCCGACCGGTCGCACTTGCCGAGCGCAATCGTGTAATCCTTTGTGCCCACCAGGAAGCCTTGCGCCGTCAGGTCCTCCACAATGCGCGCGCGGGCGGCAAAGCGATCCAATCCCGCATAGGGTCCGGCATTCGCATTCATCTTGGCGTGCTCGTCAATCACTTCGATCTGCGGCAGGTTGTGCCGCAGGCCAGCCTCGAAATCGTTGGGATCATGCGCCGGCGTGACCTTCACCGCGCCGGTGCCGAACTCAGGCTGCGCCAGTTCGTCCGCGATGATCGGAATTTCGCGATTCATCAGCGGCAGCAACACATGCTTGCCATGCAGATGCGCGTAGCGCTCGTCCGTCGGATTCACCGCCACCGCCGCGTCGCCCAGCATCGTCTCCGGGCGCGTCGTCGCGACGGTTATGAATTCGTCTCCGCCCGATACTCCGCCAATCACCGGGTATCGGATCTCATACAGCTTGCCCGCAACGTCCTCGTGTTTCACTTCGAGATCGGAGATCGCGGTACCGCAGTCGGGGCACCAGTTCACGATGTACTTCCCGCGATAAATCAGCCCATCCTCATACAGCCGCACGAACACTTCCTTCACCGCATGCGACAGTTTGTCGTCCATGGTGAAGTATTCGCGGTCCCAATCGACCGACGCGCCCAGCCGTTTCATCTGGTCGAGAATCGCGCCGCCGTACTCGCGCCGCCATTTCCAGACGCGCTCGAGAAATTTCTCGCGTCCCATCTCCCGCCGCTTCTTGCCCTCGCTGGCCAGCTGGCGCTCCACCAGCATCTGGGTCGCGATGCCGGCGTGATCCGTACCTGGCAGCCAGAGCGAAACGAAGCCGCGCATGCGGTGCCAGCGCACGATGACGTCCATCTGCGTCTGTTCCATCATGTGCCCCATGTGCAGCCGCCCGGTCACATTCGGTGGCGGCAAGAGCAGCGTGAACACCGGACGCGAATCTTCAGGCGCCGGCGTCTCCACGTGAAACAGTTTTTCCTGCACCCAATATTCGGCCCAGCGCGCTTCAATCGCGCCCGGTTCGTAAGCTTTCGGCAATTCGTGCGGCATGTTGGATGGCACTCAGCAATCAGCAGTCAGCATTCAGCCAACGACGACAACGCGTCTCCACGGGCCTGAGCAAGAAATGCTCAGAGCTGAGTGCAGATGCTGAGTGTCTGAGAGCTAGACTTTTGATCTTACAGGCGCAAGAAAAGGAGGGTCAAACGTGCGAGGACGTGGGCAATTTCCTGATTTACTGGACGGCGCGATACCAGCCTAGGCTGAGTGCTGATGGCTGAAAGCCGCCCTACTTCCCCGCCAGCTTCTTCGCAATCTCTTCCACGATCTTCGGGCGGAGATCGGCCATGACGCTGTCCACGATGCTGGCAATCGTGCTGGCGTCCGTTGCAGACGGAAACACTGAACCCTCTGCGGCCGCCGCTGCCGCCATGGCCTTGGGAGACTCCTCGGCCCCGGCTGCCGCCTGTTTCGCCGCTTCCACCACGTCGTTGCTCGCAGCAACGCTGGCCGGCGCGGTGTGGATCTGATGCCAGTTCGACTTCCCCGGTTTCGCTTTCACGTCCTTGCCCATGGAATCCTGACCCCCGGAATCTGAACTCGAATCTTGATTCGCTTCTACCGCCGCAGCCGTCGCGCCAATGCCGGGCTCTTCGTTCTGGTCCGCTTCTACCCCGACCTCATCCTTACTCCCTGCAGCCGCGAACGTCGCTGCCGCGGCCTGTTCCGCAGGCGCTTCCTCCCCGACTCTGGCCGGCGAATCCGTCCGCTCCGCTTCGAGGCTTTCCGCTTCGATCTTCTGTGGTTCGACCTTCTCTGGTTCGATCCCGTCCACCACCACTGGACTCGCTCGGTTCGAAACCGCCGCCCCCACTTCTGCTGGCGCCTCCACGACCGATGTTTCCGGGACCGCGGCGGTGGTCTCTGAAGAACGCTCGGCTCCTTGCTCCGACAAAGCTTTCGCACTAGCCGCCAATTCTGCTTCTGCCAGTCTGCTCTCAACCGCGGCCGCAATCGCTCGAACTCCGGTGATCCCTACCGGTTCAATGTCGCCGCCGGACGCCGCCGCGAATGTTGCCGCGAATGTGCTGAACATTTCCGCTTCCAGCGAAATCGCCGCTTCCTCCGTGGTCAACGCCGCCGGCTCCGCTACCCACCGCGGACCGGCCGCCACCACGGTTCCGTGCGACGGAACCGTCGAGATATCCACGTTCGCGGTAGCGGGCGTCAGCAAGCGCAACGCCTCGGCCAGTGCCTCATCGCTTGGCGCCGGCTCTTCGGTCTCCGATGCTTCGGGCTTGGATCCTTTGTCTTTCGCAGCAACTGCTTCGGCGGGCGCGCTCGCCTCGGCCCCTTCGCTCCTGGCGACGGCGTCGGCGGGCTTCGCTTCAATCTTTTCTTCCGCCGTCTGCCCCACCGCGCTCGCTGCCGTAGCGAACATCGGCTCATCGTGCGGGTCCAGGGGCGCCGGCTCCTGCCGAAAGAGCGCGGTATTCACCGCGCCCGCGACCACCGCAGCCGGCATTTCTGGATGCTGGGCTTCTGGACGCCCGGTTTCCTGCTGATGTACTTCGACCGCAGCTTCAGCGACCCGCGCTGGAGTTTCAGCGTCTTTTTTCGGGTCCGCCACAGGCGCGGGAGCGTCCACTTCAGCCTTTGGCACTTCGGTCTTTGCCACTTCAGTGTCTGCCGCCGCCAACTCTGCCGCCGGAGACATGCCGGGACCCATCTTTCCCGCCAGCGGCGCAATATTCTCACCTGCAGGAGTCGGTCCATCGAGTTTCGCGGCCAACGCACTGAGTGCGTCCAACTCTTCCGGGGTGATGTCGCGTGGAATATCCGGAACCAATCCCGGCTCCTGTCCCGGCGGCGGAGGCTCCTTCACCGTTAGGGGTACAGTCGCGCCCGTCTTGCCCTTCGCCTTTCGAAAATCGCGGAAGGTCGCTGCTGCTGCGATATCTTCTGATTCCGGTTCCGGTTCTTCTTTCTTTTTCTTCGACGGAAAACCCAGCCGACTCTTCCATCCAGTATCGGCGCCCGCTTTGCTTTCCGTGGTCCTGCCGTTTCCCTCGCCGCTGAACCGCTCCACGCCGGAAGCCGACGTACTATAGCGCCCGCCCTCGGATTGCTGCGGCACCATGCGGTCTTCGAGTCGCGTGATCGCACTCAGCAACTCGCTGGCTTCAAATGGCTTCACGATGTGAGCATCGGCCCTGACCCGGCGCGCTTCTTCTGGCTTGAAAGGTTCCAGCTTGCCCACCGTCAGCAGCACGGGAATATGCGCCGTCGCAGCGGCGTCCTTCAGGCGTTGGCAAACTTCCAGCCCGCTGTAGCCGGGCATGTACACATCCAGCACGATCAGATCCGGTTTGATTTCGGTGATTCGCTTCAGGGCGGCTGATCCGTTATTGACCGTAACGACGTCATACCCGGCATCCGCCAGGATCTTTCGCCCCATGTTCTGGGCCGTCACACTGTCATCAGCGAGCAGTATTTTCCGCGCCAAGCGTCATCCTTCGGCAAAATAAGGAGAGATAACGCGAAACTACCTTGTCCCTCAACCTAAGTCAACGATTCCGCACAGGTAACCGGTTACGACTGTTCCTAGCCTGTTGGGAGGGGGGTCGGAGTTAAGAGGTCCGATTGAAGAGGTGGGAGGCAAGACTTTGAAAATTAGGGGCATATTGCAGAAGTTGGCTGACAAAACCGGTAGTAACCTCTGCCATCTGCCCTCCAACCTCCGACTTCCCTAGAACGGGTTCAGCTTCCCTAAGCCCTTTTTCTTTTTCTTCTTGCTCGAGGAAATATCCGCCAAATCCTCGGTTTTCGCCGCCGCACTCGACGATACCGCGCTCGACGCCCCGCCACCGTTCTCCAGTTGATTACTCTGCTGCAGCGGGGGAAGCGCGTTCGGATCGGTCTCAACGTTCGGCTTCAGTTCGTTCGGATCGGCCACATTCGGCTTCAACTCGGCGGCCGCTGCCGCCGGATCTTGCGCCGCCGCCGGCTGTTCCGGAGCCGCTGCCGCCGGGTCCCCTGCTGCCGGAGCATCGGAACGCGGCGCCTCTTGGTTCGGCGCTACCTTCCCATCGACTGTTTCCACACCAATCTTATTGTCGCCGCCCGCCATTCCCCCCGCGCTTACGACCTTCCGCACCACATCGCCCGGATTGGTGGGCGCTGGATCCACCATCGTCGGATCGCCCACATGCGAGGCTTTGGCCACGTCGGGATGCTTCTCGAAATTCCCCAGCATGCTCGACATGATTCCCGCTTGTTGCCTGCTTGCCACTTCCTTCTTGTTCAGTTCGAGCGCCGCCCGCGTTGGCCGCGGCACCGGCTGATGCAGACCCTCGAGCCGCGCTTTGGCGTCCAGCGCGCGGTCCATCGCCGGATACCGCTTGATGATCCTCCCGTACGCCTCCGACGCTTCCTTCGTCAGTCCCTCGATCATCTTCCCCTTGTTCACTTCGTTCATGCGTCCGTTCTTCCGGATCACATCGATCTCGCCCTCGTAGGATTGCCCCAGCAGATACAGCGCCTCATCCGCGCCGCTATATAACGGATAGCGGTCCACCAGCGTTTTCAGGCGCGCAATGGCCGCCGGATACGCGAGCCGCAGATAATAGAACCGGCCGATGTTGAACTCCCGTTGCGCCAGCACTTCCTGCACTTCGCGCAACCGCTGTTTCGCCTCCGGCACCAGCTTGCTGTCTGGATATTCCTGAATCAGCGACCGGTATTCCTCCTCCGCGCGCATCGCGTGCGTGAAGTCGCGGTCCGCCTTTTCCATCTCCTGATAGTGGATGTTCGCCACCTTCAGCTGCGCCTCTGCCGCTTCCGGCATATTGGGGAAGAAGGTGCGGAAGTCCTTGTACTCGATCTCGGCCTGCTGCATTGCCGTGGTCCCGCCCTCGGCATACCACGAGTCCGCCACCGCCAGCTTCGCCCGCGCGATAAACTCCGAATCCGGATAGGTGTTGATCAGCGTCTGCAGCGTCATCCGCGAGACGTCGAAGCGGTTGTGCTTCATGGCATCCATGGCCCGGTCAAACAGGACCTTGTCGGGCTGTTTCGACCCGACGTTCGCCAGTGGATTCACCGATTTTTTGTTCGTGCATGCCACCGTCAACGTCAGCAGCAGTCCGAGCAATACGAAACTAGAATTCCGACGCATAGAAAACCTCATCATCCCGATTCGAAGGCCGTTCGGTCCGAGCTCTTGGCTTTTGGCGAAAAGCCAAGGGCGAAGTGCTAAAAGCGGCTTTTTCCTATACTCTCTGTAAACTCGCGCTCCGGGCCGCTTCGAGCAGCGCCTCCGCATTCCCCTTGGCATCGCCTTTCCCGAACACCGCATTCCCCGCCACCAGAATCTCCGCCCCAGCGCGCACCACCTCCGCCACCGTGTCCATGCCAACGCCGCCATCGACTTCGATGCGGAACTGGTATCCCCGTTCCGCCCGAATCTCCGCCAACTTCCTCATTTTATGCAGCGTTGCCGGGATAAACTTCTGAGCCCCAAACCCGGGATTCACGCTCATCACCAGCACATAATCCACGACCTCGAGCACTTCCGAGAGGGTCCCGACCGGCGTCGCTGGATTCATCACCACTCCCGCCCGGCATTCATGCTGCTTGATCAGGTTCAGCGTTCGGTTCAGATGCCGGCACGCCTCCTGATGCACCGAAATCCAGTCCGCTCCCGCGTCCGCAAATTCAGCAATGTACTGGTCGGGATTCTCTATCATCAGATGGCAGTCCAGCGGGAGCCGGGTTGCCCGGCGCAAGGATTTCACCACCGGAGGCCCAAGCGTTAGATTGGGCACAAAGTGCCCGTCCATGATGTCGACATGGATTACACTGGCGCCGCCCGCCGTCGCCCGTTCCACCTGGTCCGCCAAGTGAGCGAAATCCGCCGCGAGTATCGAGGGTGCAAGTTCGATCAAAATAGAGTCCGGGGAGTAGGGTCGAAACCTGTGGAAATTCTAGCACGGCGTGGCGCTGCCCATCCCTGCTTGTGCGGGAATGATGGGAATGGCTGGGAATGGGCGCCCTCGCCCGTTCGTGCCGGGCGCAAGCCCGGCAGAGGCGTGCAGCTCCAAGCAGTTCAGGGCGCGCAAGTTCGCCCATTACGCGCCTTACTGCGAAACCCTCGTCTCCTCCGAAGCTGCCGGCGCCTTGCGCGCCTTATCCACTTCGTCCGCCATCGCGTACTTCAGCTTCTCGATGCCCTCGCCGGTAACCGCAGAAATCGGATAAAGCTTAAGCTTCTTGCGCGTCGCCCATTGCTTCAGTTTCTTGAGCTTCTCCGGGTTCGCCACATCGATCTTGGACGCGACCATCAAGGTTGGCTTATCCTCTAAGCCCGCACCGAAACTCGCCAACTCGCCCCGGATCACCTCAACGTCGTTCACCACATCAGCCCGGCCGCTGCTGTCGGAGACATCCACCAAATGCACCAGCAGGCGCGTGCGCTCGATGTGCCGCAGGAATTGCGTGCCGAGGCCCGATCCGTTGTGCGCGCCTTCGATCAAGCCCGGAATGTCGGCGACCACAAAGCTCTCCTCTTTCCCCTTGTCGCCCGCCAGCACCACGCCGAGATTCGGTTCGAGCGTGGTAAACGGATAATCCGCAACCTTCGGGCGCGCGGCCGAGATGACGGAAATGAGCGTCGACTTGCCCACATTCGGATATCCCACCAGCCCCACGTCGGCGAGCAGCTTCAACTCCAGGCGGAAGTTGCGCTCTTCACCCGGGCGTCCTTCTTCGTGCTCGCGCGGCGCCTGATGTGTCGAAGTGGCAAACTGCGCGTTGCCGCGTCCGCCGCGTCCGCCGCGCGCGATCACGACGCGTTCATCGGGGCGCGAAAAATCGTGAACTCTCTCGCCCGTGTCCTCGTCGTAAACGATTGTGCCCACCGGCACCTTCAGGACAATGCCTTCGCCGTCGCGCCCGGTTTTCTTCGAGCCTTCACCGTGCCGTCCGCGCTCGGCCTTGTATTCAGGATTGAATCGGAAATGCACCAGGGTATTGTGGCGCTCGCTCGATTCCATCCAGATGTCGCCGCCATGACCCCCATCGCCGCCCGAAGGCCCGCCGCGAGGAACGTACTTCTCCCGCCGGAACGCCATGCAGCCGTTGCCGCCATCCCCGGCCTTCACCCGAATTTTGGCTTCATCGATAAACATGATGTGTAAAACGAGAGAACGAAGCCCGAACGAAAAAGCCTCGACTCGAAGCCGAGGCTGATCAATGTCCTGTAGAGACGCGGCTTGCCGCGTCTCCCACCGTGTCCACAAAGACGGGCAAGCCCGGTCTCTGCAGCAAGGCCTACTTCGCTTCCATAGCCTCGGGCTCGATCATCACAAACTTCCCCATCGATCCCTTGTTGAGGAACTTGATGCGCCCCGTGATCTTGGCGAAGAGAGTGTCGTCTTTGCCGCGTCCAACGTTCAGCCCGGGCTTAACCCGAGTGCCGCGCTGGCGGACGATGATTGTCCCGCCCGGCACCAGTTGTCCGCCGAAAGCCTTGAAGCCAAGCCGCTGCGCGTTCGAGTCGCGCCCGTTTCGTGAAGTGCCTTGTCCTTTTTTGTGCGCCATAAATTCAGTTCCCGCTTATCAGTGGCCGGTTGCCAGTAAATTCCGAAACAAAACTAAAATTGTCATCCTGAGCAGAGCCAAGAGCGAAGCGATCGGCTTGGCGGAGTCGAAGGACCCCTACTCCTTATCACCCCTGCTCGCTGCGGCGGGGTATTCTCACGGAATCCTATTTTTTTCTTTTTTTCTTCGCTGCCTTTTTCGGCGCCGATTTCTTCGGGTGGGGATGGGCCACGTGCTTCTTAGCGGTCTTCCCCGGTCGCGCCGAGCGGTTCACTTCGTGGCCGCCCTCGTGTTCGCCGCCCTCGTGCGCCTTCCTCGCCTTTTTCTCTTTTTTCACGAGCTCGGGCGCTTTGAACGACTGCCCGTCAAAAGCAATCTCGGTGATGCGGACCGCGGTGTAATTCTGCCGGTGTCCACGCAGCTTCTTGTATTGCTTCTTGCGTTTGTAATGAAAGACCAGAATTTTCTCGCCGCGTCCCTGCTCGACAACCTCGCCGGTGACAAGCGCGCCCGATCCCGCAGGCAACACGCTGCCCGCCTCGGCCGAAACCGCCAGCACGTCGCCGAACTCGACCCGTCCGTCCGCGTCTTCCTGCGTTTCCACCCGGATCACGTCGCCCGGGGCGACACGATACTGCTTTCCACCTGCGCGGATCACCGCGTACATAAACTCTCCTTCGTGCTCGTGTGGGGACGGGGCTTTGCCCCGTCCAAGCCGAGCGCAGCTCGGCAGATACCAATCTTGTGCTTGCTGTTTTCCCGCAACGGCTTGTGACCGGAAACGCGGCGCGGCCCCAGAGCGGGTCCGCAAGTACAGGCAAACTCAACCAGTCTATCGTGGGCTGTGGAAATCGGTCAAACGGAACGTGGACGCGGTCCCAGGCCATCACCGCTTTTCGGAATCATCCGCCATGCGACGGCAGCACTCGCCAGCGCCAAACCCGCGCAAATTAGCATGACAATGCGATATCCGAATACAAATGCTTCCCCGATGGATTGAGTGACGCTGGCTCTGGTGCTCGGATCGAGACCGGTCGGTACCTCGAACCCGGCAAGCTTGGTTGCTTCTGCGCGAATCTCCCCGAGAACCTCAGGCGGGAGCGAGAAGTGCGCCAGGCTGTGGTTCAGCCAAAAACCAAAGGCCTTCACCATCACAATTCCAAAAACGGCAATCGCAAGCACACCGGCTACGCGCGCCACGGCATTGTTGATTCCCGAAGCCGCGCCCACTCGATCTTCATTCACCGAATTCATCACTGCGGTGGTAAGAGGAGCCACAGTGACGGCCATCCCGAATCCTAGAACAACCATCGCCGGGAAGAACGCCTTCCCGTAGCTGCCTCCGACAGAGGGCACCGCGAACAGACCGAAACCCAAAGCGGCAATGACCGGACCCATGATCAGCGGCCCTCTCGGACCATAGCGCGCCACCAGTCCTCCGGACCAGCGGGAAAGAAGGAACATGAGCAAAATCAGGGGAAGCGCCGCAGCCCCGGCTGCGGTTGGGGAATATCCCTGGACTTGAATCAGGTTCAGGGGAAACAAGAAAAAGAAAATTCCAATCGCGGCATACAGGAACAGCGTAAGCAGGTTCGCGCCGCTGAAGCTGCGGGACTTAAACAGCGCGAGCGGGAGCATCGGCGAAGTGGCGCCAGCCTCGATGAACACGAAAGCGGCAAGACCTCCGAAGCCGACAATCAAGCTTCCGAAAACCAGCGGATTGCGCAAGCCCAAATCGACCGATTCAATGAATCCAACAATCAAACCGCCTAGTCCGGCAGTGGCCACAAGCGCTCCCAACCAATCGATGCCGCCCGCCGTGGCGCTACGACTTTCCGGAATCCGCCAAACCGAAATAGCGATCACGGCCGCCGCCAGAGGGAGGTTGATCAAGAACACCCACCGCCAGGAAGCATGCTCAACCAGCCAGCCGCCCAGAACCGGCCCAATGGCGGTGGTCATCGCTGTGAACCCCGACCAGGTACCGATCGCCTGACCACGACTGTTCTCGTCGAACGACGAACTGATAATCGCAAGACTGCCGGGCACGAGTAGGGCAGCTCCCACGCCTTGGATGCTCCTGGCGATGATGAGCAAATGAATGTTCGAGGCAGCGCCGCAACCCGCGGAGGCCACGGCAAAAACCGCTACACCGATCGCGAATATCAAACGACGCCCAAACAGATCCCCGAGCGAACCTCCCACTAAAATCAGCGCCCCTAGAAACAGCCCGTAAGACTCGACCACCCATTGCACATCCACGAGGGTTGCGTGGAAGTTGGCTTGGACCGCGGGCAGGGCGACATTCACAACCGTGCCATCGATAAAAGCCAGGCTCGAACCGAGAATGGTGGCGGTAAGGATCCACAATCTCGCGTCTCGTTTTAAGCGAACGTCGGTGCACGGAGCTTCGGCGCCCGCCGATCGCATTACGGATTCATCGCAAGGCGTTCTCATGAAAGCTATGGATGCTGCCTTACTCTCCAGTGGAGCGTGGTTCCCGGGATGAGACAAGCAGAGCGCAGGTCGTTTTCAAAACTCTTTCGCTGAATCCAGCAATATTGTCACCGGCCCTTCATTGACCAGTTCCACCTGCATCATTTCCTGAAACCGTCCGGTTTCGCAGCGCAGGCCGGCGGCGCGGACTTTCTCCACAAAATATTCGTAGAGTTGGCGCGCCTGCTCGGGCGGAGCGGCCGCGTCGAACGATGGCCGCTTGCCGCGACGCGCATCTCCGTAGAGGGTGAACTGAGAGACCACCAGCAGCGCGCCGGCAACCTCCGCCACGGACAAATTCATCTTACCGCCGGCATCTTCAAAAATGCGCAGGCCGATTGTCTTGTCGACAAGGGAATCGGCTCCGGTGCGCGCATCTCCCGCTCCCACCCCGAGCAACACCAGCAGGCCGAGACCGATCTCACCGGTGATCTCGCCGTTCACACTCACTCGGGCCCTGCTCACGCGCTGCACTACGGCACGCATTTAGCGGCTGTCCTCGCCAACCAGCGTCTCGTGTCCGGCGAGCGCCTGCCAGCGGCCATCGCGGTAGGTGAATACGTCGGTGAAGCGGACGCGGGCCACGACCTTGCCGGACGCGTCCACCAGCGTGGCGAGTCCGCGCGTAAACCCGGAGTTCCCCTCAACCCGCGCGCGCATTTCCGAAAGGTGATTCATTCCCGGTTTCCGGTGCGGAATGTGCTCCAGCGTCTGGCTGCGCGAATGCAGCGAGCCGTCAACGTCGGCATCCTCAAATTCGTCGGCTACCATGCAGCCGACGGCGTCGGCGTCCTTGTGGCTAAGGGCCGCGGCCCAGTTCTGTTCGAGTTCGATGAGCGCGGCCTCGGTCTTCGGCTGATCTTTCGGGCAATCGGCGGCAAGCGCGGGCGGCGCCAGGGCCAGCAAAACAGCGAGCAGAGTTGGGATTTTCACGTCCCGATCGTGCCATGAGTCCGGCGAAATGAGCAAGGGCGCTTGCGCTGCGGAGGTTTGACCACTCTCCCCGCCGCCAGTTAGGATTCGGTAGTGATCTTCCCGCATCTCAGGTTCAACCAGGCCAGTTGTCTTCCTTTGCATACTTTTCCGATCCCTTTTAGACTACTGGTTTCGACTTCATTCGATCCATTGAGCAACCGGCATTCGTACATCACCAAACGCCGGCCCGGAACCCGGACCCGCGATTCCGAGATTTAGAAACGAGGAGAAACATGGCAGCCGTTGATGAAAAAGTGAAACAGATTATTGTCGAGCAGTTGGGTGTGGACGAGGGCGAGGTCACGCCCAGCGCTTCGTTCGTGGATGACCTGGGAGCCGATTCGCTCGACACCGTCGAGCTCGTGATGGCCTTCGAAGAGGCTTTCGATATCGAAATCCCCGACGAGGATGCGGAGAAGATTCGCACCGTGTCGGATGCCGTCGAATACATCGGCAAGCACGCGAAGGCAGGCAAGTAATTTGGCGAGTAATCTGGAAAGACGGGTCGTCATTACCGGCATCGGCCTGATCTGCTCCGTGGGTAATACCACCGACTCCGTGTGGCAAGCCCTGCTCGCGGGCAAGAGCGGTATCGACCGCATAACCCAGTTCGACGCCTCCGCCTTCGCCTGCCAGATTGCCGGCGAGGTCCGCAACTTCGATCCCTTCCAATTCATCGAGAAAAAAGAAGTGAAGAAGATGGGCCGCTTCATCCACTTCGCCGTCGCCGCCGCCGATGAAGCGATGAAGATGTCGCAGCTCAAGGTCACGCCCGAAAACGCCGAGAATGTCGGTGTGCATATCGGCTCGGGCATCGGCGGATTCGACGTGATCGAGCGGGAACATACCGCGCTCATGGAGGGCGGGCCCCGCAAAATCTCGCCTTTCTTCATTCCCGCCGCCATCGTCAACCTCGCCGCCGGACACGTTTCCATGCGCTTCGGCGCCAAGGGCCCAAATGAAGCGACGGCCACGGCCTGCACCACCAGCGCCCACTCCATCGGCGATTCCTTCCGCATCATCCAGCACCAGGACGCCGACGTAATGATTGCGGGAGGCTCCGAAGCCGCCATCACTCCCATGGGCGTCGGAGGATTCGCCGCCATGCGCGCGCTTTCGACTCGCAATGACGACCCCTCCCGCGCCAGCCGTCCTTGGGACAAGGACCGCGATGGCTTCGTGATGGGCGAAGGCGCCGGCATCCTGGTTCTCGAAGAACTCGAGCATGCCCGCCGCCGCGGCGCTCCCATCCTGGCGGAAGTGGTTGGCTACGGTATGTCCGCGGACGCCTATCACATGACTCAACCCGCCCCCGAGCACGAAGGCGGTTTCCGCGTCATGCGCAACGCGCTGCGCGACGCGAAACTCGATCCGAGCGTCGTCGGCTATCTCAACGCCCATGGCACCTCGACGCCCATCGGCGACACGCTAGAAGCGCACGCCATTCGAAATCTGTTTGGAAATAAGGTTCCGGTGAGTTCCACCAAGTCCATGACCGGCCATCTGCTGGGCGGAGCGGGCGGATTAGAGGCCGGAGTCACGGTGCTGGCCCTGCGCGATCAGATTCTGCCGCCTACGATTAACCTCGAGAGTCAGGACCCGGAGACCGACGGCATGGATTTCGTTCCCAACCACGCCCGCAAAACACAGTTTGAATACGCCATGTCGAATAGTTTCGGCTTCGGAGGCACCAATGGCGCCTTGCTGTTTCGCCGATGGTCGGAATAAGAATTCAGAAGGTGACCCCTTCCGCTGTGCGCACGCTTCTTGCAACCCGATTCCTAATTTGGCGACGAATTCAGCCCGAGACCTTCCGCGGCACGCCGCTCGGGAGTTGGCGCCGATCGATGTGCGGCAGCGAAGAAGCTTGGGTACCCAGGATTTGCGCTTCTTGAGTTCGCGGAAGGGAGCAATAAAGCCTTAGGACCCGCAACCCAAAATCCCTGGTGCGGAGTTTCAGAGCCTCAGAGTCCCGCTTCATGCCACGCCTCGAAGCGCGGCTATGCTCTGATTTCAATCCTGACGTGATCACCGTCACATCGAAAATGTGACGAGTTGCGCCTCTGACCTTTCCTAGTCCTTCTTCATCGCGTCAATCATTACATAGAGTTCTTTAGTATCCGTCACTTCGACGTAGGGCTTGCCATTGCGCTTGTTGCTGACGATCCAGATCGTCGGCGTGTGCTCGATGTGCAGACTCACGCCCAACTCTTTGTCCGCCCTTACCAGTCCCGCCAGTTTGCCCGCCGGATCCACCACGAACGGCAAACCGATCTTGTGATCGGAGGCAAATTTGTCCGCAAATCCCCGCAAATTCTGCGGGTTGATCTCCAGCTGGTGCTCGAACACGGAGTCCCGGAACGCGTTCCCGATCTCCTTCGAATGAGTGTCGAAATAGCGCGCCAGCACGGCCGCGTCGAACGACCAGTTGTGCATGGGCAACGGAAAGTCGTGCTGCACCAGCGGAATCTTATAGGTCCGCGAGGCCTGAACCAGCAACGGCGCTGTTCGTCCGCATTGCGGACACTGCAGGTCTTCGAAAACAACGAGCGCAAGTTGTGCACCCTTCGGCGGACGGAGAGCTTCCGGCGCATCCTGCGCGAAAACCGGCAGCGGGAACACCCCGAGACACAACAGCATGAGGAGCGGCAATGGTCGTTGAATCTTCATAGTTTTTATTTGGATGCACATCGAACCGAGATATACCTATGGTAGCGAATTCAGCCCATTCGCGCACCTGGGGAGGCGTGCTCGGATCACTCCCGAACGAAGAATTACTTCGACATGTCGCAGTTCCTCTCGCCCGACAGGGGAGTGAACCCATGTCATGGAACCGGGCACCGGGGCGCCTGTCCCTGCGCGGACTGTCCCGCCCTGGACTGCCGTACAATAGCCCCGATGATTGCGCATCTTCGAGGAACTTTGCTGGCGAAACGTCCGAACCAGGCGATCGTGGAAACTCACGGGGTCGGCTATGACGTTGCGATCAGCGTGCCGACGTTCACGGAAATGCCGGCGGCGGGCGCCGAAGTCGCCCTCCACGTCCACACGCATGTTCGTGAAGACGCGCTGAGCCTGTACGGATTTTTGCGTCTCGCCGAGAAACAGCTTTTTGAGAAGCTGCTGACGGTGAGCGGGATTGGTCCAAAGCTCGCGATCACGATCCTGAGCGGCATGCCGGCGGACGAGATGGTGGGAGCGATTCGCGGAGGCGACCTGGTGCGACTGACGCGCATTCCAGGAATCGGCAAGAAGACAGCGGAGCGCATGGTGCTGGAGCTGCGCGACAAGCTGCCGGCGCCCGCGGGAGCGTCCGAAATGAGCGCCCGGCTGGCGAGCCCGGTGGAGGAGGATGTCATTTCCGCGCTGGTGAATCTGGGTTATCAGCGGGCGGCGGCGGATAAGGCGCTCTTGGCGGCGCGGGGCGGCAAGAGTCCTCAGGGTTTTGAAGTGCTGTTTCGCGAGGCGCTGGGATTGCTGTCGAAGTGATTCCACATCAAGTGATCCACGCCGGAGATGAGTCCACCCTAAGCGCCGTGTTGCTTCGAGCGCGTTGCTTCGAACGCGTGACTTCGAACCTTGGGAGGTTTTGTGCGCAGACGCTCGGTTCAAATCACTCTGCTGGTCCTGTGTATCGTGGCCGCGCTCTTCATTGCCATCCCGCCCCTGGTGGACGAGCGGGAGAACAAGGTGCTGAAGAAGCCGCCCTACACGGCATCGGAGCGGGCGCTGAAGCTGCACAAAGAACTCACGATCGCCGATCTTCACGCCGATTCGCTTTTGTGGGGCCGGGATCTGCTGGAGCGCAGCACCTACGGACACGTGGACATTCCGCGACTGGCGGACGGCAATGTTGCATTGCAAGTGTTCTCGCTGCCTACCAAGAGCCCACACGCGCTAAACATTGAGAGCAATGAAGACAAGAACGACGACATTTTCTGGCTGGCGATTGCGGACCGCTGGCCGCCGGCAACCTGGAACAGCCTGACCGAGCGGGCCCTGTATCAGGCGCGGCGTCTGCATCAATTCGCGCGTGGTTCACGAGGCGGCTTCGTGGTCATCGAGAGTTCCGCCGATCTCTCCCGTTACCTGGAGCGCCGGCGGCTCAATCGGAAGCTCACAGCCGGATTGCTTTCGATCGAAGGGGCGCACGCGCTCGACGGCAAGTTGGAGAATCTCGATGTTCTCTATCGCGCCGGGTACCGGATGATGTCGCCCAGCCATTTTTTCGATAACGATATTGGAGGATCGGCGGCGGGAGTTCACAAAACCGGTCTCACCGAAAAAGGCCGCGAGTGGGTGCGGCAAATGGAAGCCCGGCACATGATCGTGGACTTGGCGCACGCGTCGGCCAAGACGATTGACGATGTTCTGGCGATTGCCAACCGTCCGCTGGTCGTTTCCCACACGGGCGTGAAGGGGACCTGCAACAACAACCGGAACCTTAGCGATGATCAGATTCGAGCGGTGGCAGCGAAGGGCGGATTGATCGGCATTGGATATTGGGACACGGCGAGCTGCGGCAGCGATGCCCGTGCGATTGTGCAGGCGATGCGGTATGTTTCCGCTCGGGTGGGCGTGGAACATGTGGCGCTCGGTTCGGACTTCGACGGCGCCATCACGGCTCCGTTTGACACGACTGGAGTGGTCGAAATCACCGATCGAATGCTCGAAGCGGGCTATTCCGAACCGGAGATCCGGATGATCATGGGGGAGAACGCGGTGAGGTTGCTGGAGGCGAATCTGCCGGAGAAATAGAGGCGTGCGCCGACCAAGGAACGGTACTTTTTACGGCTTGTCGATGATGAACACAGTGAGGTGATTGTGAGGCAACCCGAGCATGCCGAATTGCGGATCACTGCACGAAAACGCCGCTTCCACCGGGCACGACCCCGCCAAACTGAAACCCGACCGTCGGGAGCCATGGGATCCGCAGAGACGCACTTAGTTGCCGACAAAGCGCAGATAGAGGTCCCGGTCGTGGCGGCAGGTTTCAGCCATTTGCTTGACCTTGAGCCAGGCCTCCAATTGCGTATCGTCGCGCACGCGATCTTTCGCACGATCCCATTCCTTGAGGAAGGGTTCCATCTGCAGGTGATTGAAAACCGTTTTACCGAATGGATCAATGCCGCTTAGCAGCAGGAAATCATCATGGCTGGTGGCGGGAACCACCCCGTGCAGCATGACCCACTCACTCCGTTCGCCGAGATCGTCTTCCAGTTTCACGACCAGGGACATTGCCAACCTCACTGAGCGACGCAATGGTACTGGCCGCAATGTAACAGCCTGGGAGGGCATTGTTCAAGCTCAGCCCCGCTATCGAAAGTAACAGCGGATTGATGACCGGGGCAATGGCCCGCGGCTCGGGTGGGCTCGGGTGGACGGCCGCGGGCGGCCGTCTCTCGACAGGCCCTTACGCTTGGCCGACGTGGGCGCCGTGCTGGAAATGGTACTGGAGAATCTTTGCCGCCAAGGCGGGGGTCACGCCCTGTCCTTGGGCTTCGACGGAGCGGACCACTTCTCCGCGACAGATCACTTCCGTGGCGGCGAGCCCGGCAATCTCGGGCGGTAGCACGAGGCTGATCTCCAGCTGTGCGCTCGGATGGAGAAATTCCTGCGCCTGGAACAACAATCCGGAGCGGCTGATGTTCTCAGTGGTGCCGGGGCGCCAGCTCTTTTCACCGAGCGGACGATAGCGCAGCGGAAGTTGGAGATTGAAACGGCGAGCTCGGAACGGTGGAGCCTTCTTTTCAAGAACGCTTGAGCCGTGGGATTGCACAGTGGCCTCCAGGGGGATGGGCTCGGAATCCAGCACTTCGCGGACACGGTCTTTCAGAACGGGAAGGCTGAACGGTTTTTGGAGTAAGTTAATGCCGGGATCGAGGGTGCCATCCAGACCAACGGCATTCTCGGTGTAACCCGACATATAGAGCACGTGGACGTCCGGGAGCAGATTGGTTACGCGCACGGCCAATTCGCGGCCGTTCATGCCGGGCATTATGACATCCGTGAGCAGGAGGTCGATCACGCCCTCATGGCCGGCCACGATTTGCAGAGCGGCGGCGCCGTCTTCGGCTTCGAGGATCTTGTAACCCTGCGTTTCCAGATACTGGCGGGCGAGGCGGCGGAGATTGGTTTCATCTTCTACGAGGAGGATCGTCGCCTGCCCATGATCGGCGCGGGGAAGACCGAGGGAATCCTGCGCAGCGGCGGCATCTTCCCGGCCATCGACTCGAGGGAAATAGGCACGGAAGGCGGTGCCGCGCTGCGGCTGGCTGTCGACAAAGATAAAGCCGCCGCTCTGTTTCACGATGCCATACACCATGGAAAGGCCGAGGCCAGTGCCCTTCGCACCTTTGGTGGTGAAGAAGGGCTCGAAGATGCGCGACTGGGTTTCGTTGTCCATGCCAACGCCGGTGTCGCTGATGGCAAGCATGATGTAGTTGCCTGCGGTGAGCGGCGCGTGAGTACGGGCGAAGTGCTCGTCGAGGGCGACGTTGGCAGTCTCGATGGTGAGCTTGCCGCCTTGCGGCATGGCATCGCGCGCATTAACGGCAAGGTTCATGATGACCTGGTCGATCTGGCCGGGATCGGCACGGACCGAGCCGATTGCGGGGCCGGGAACCATGACAAGATCGATATCCTCGCCGATCATGCGGGTAAGCATTTTCAGGTTCTCGGCAACCACCTCATTGAGGTCGAGGATCTTCGGGGCGAGCATCTGTTTGCGGCTGAAGGCCAGCAATTGCCGAGTCAGCGAAGTTGCGCGCTGCGTGGCATTGGAGATTTCCTGCGCCGGACCCCGCAGCCGGGGATCGGGTCCGACCCGTTCGAGAAGAAACTCGGAATAGCCGGAGATCACCATCAGCAGGTTGTTGAAATCGTGGGCGATGCCCCCGGCGAGGCGTCCAATCGCCTCCATTTTTTGCGCCTGGCGGAGTTGCAGCTCCAGCACGCGGGTTTCGGTAACGTCTTCCATGAAAAGTTCGAAGCTGCCTCCTTCTTTGCCGTTTGGAATCGAGCGTCCGGAAATGCGAGCCACAATGGGCGCGCCATCCTTGCGGACGCACTCCGTAGTCAGGTTGTTGAATTCCTTCCGGGCGTGAAAATAATCGGCGGTTTGAAACCATTGCTGGGCATCGGAGTACAGGCTTCCCAGATGTCTGCCGGTGAGATCGGCAGCGCTCGCATAACCGAACATCGCCACCATCGCCGGGTTTGCGTCCTGGATGATTCCGAGCGCGTCGCAGCGGCAGATACCATAAGGCGCGTTCATCACCAGCGAGCGAAAGTTGCTCTCCGAGCGGCGCAGGCTTTCCTGGGTCGCCCGGAGAGCCGCGTTGAACCAGCAGATCAGCAGGGCCACGGCGAAGAACAAGGCGAGGTGCGCGATGGCTCTGCGATATTCGCTTGGAGTCAAGTCTCCGGCGAACGAATAGTAGGCGCTGACCGTGAGCGCAAAAGAGGTGGCGGCGAGTCCGGGCTTCCATCCTCCGTACCAGGCACTGACCATCACGGCGACGGCGAACACAACCAGGCGGCTCTCGGCGATATCGGAGAAAAACAAGGTTGGAATCAGCGCCAGGACGGTGCTGAGGAGAGCGACTCCGTAGCGCAGGATGGGAGCGCGCGCCGGAGGTACGGCTAAGCTGCGGATGAGGGGGAGTTTCATACGCATGGGTTCATACTATGCGGTTCATACTATGCGCGGATCGACGCGCAGAGCGAGTTACGACAGTCCACCGCAGTTTCCTGGCGGCACAGTGGCCAGAGGTACACCTACCACGTACGTGCCCGGCGCACCAGCCTGGCACAACCCGGAGGGCAACGTAGAAAAAAGGAA
>Ga0210402_10000687_pt1 | contig 37212 bp, 37 predicted proteins | sample IncBWC7MmetaG_FD_161055 | JGI IMG/M metagenome (GOLD analysis project Ga0210402, IMG submission 161055) | Forest soil microbial communities from Barre Woods Harvard Forest LTER site, Petersham, Massachusetts, United States - Inc-BW-C-7-M | ecosystem: Environmental > Terrestrial > Soil >...
GCGGCTCTCTACGCGATCACATGCAAGGGGAGCAAGAGTACCGGGAGCATCGTGTTCTACGCCTTTCCGCAGGAACTCGTCAATATGATCGCGGAGCGCACTGGAGGCCGTCCGGTCACCGTTGCGATTCCCGATCTGGTTGACGGAGACGTATACATCGACGAAGACGGCAACGTTTACCTCGTCGATCAGGTCGGCGACGGCCAGGGACAGATCATCGAGAGGGAAACCTTCCTCATGCAAGTGACCAGAAGAGGGGACTTGATCTATGATCACGGCCGAACTCAGCGGATTCATCCCGTGGAGTTCGAGTCCGGGCGGGCGGAAGTGAAGGACGGGAAGCTTGAGCTTCATGGTTCCAAGCAGAGGCCCAAGGTTCTGAAGCCAAAGCCGGAGGACGACAAGTAGTGCGCCTTACGGGGAGGTCTGGGTAACCGGGCCTCCCCGTAGGCTTCTCTGAGACGTAGAGAGATTAACTAAAGGAGTAAGGCCATGAAACGCACTTTGATGCTCATCGCAATAGCGACTCTGACGGCTTTCGGTCAGAAGATCGAGACACAGAAGCCGGACCGCAATAAGATCACGCGGCTCGGTACCACCCAAAACCATCTCAGCGTGATTGAACTCGGCGAGCCGGTCACGCAAGTGGCCGCGGGCAGTTCATCGTTCAAGATCGAGTGGCGCGAAAACAAGGTCTTCATCCAGCCGCTGGAACCCGACGCCACCACCAACCTGTTCATCTGGACCGCTTCCGGCCGTCTCAGTTACGAGTTGGTGCCTGCAGGCTCGGTGGAACAGATGCACTTCGCGATCGACCAGGACCTCGGTATCGTTCAGGCCAAGAAGGACGAACCGGCCGAACAGGCGCCCGTCGTACAACAACCCAAGACACCCGCGGCCATGCTGATGGAGAGCATGCCTGTCAAGTTGGTTGGATCTTCAAAAAGCCACCCGAAAGTGGAGATCGTGGTGCAGGACGTTTACCAGAAGGATGGCCGTGTCTACCTTCGGTATGCCATCGTCAACGGAGGCCGGACGGTCTACCTGTCAGCGGCTCCGGAGGTGTTTACTCTGAATTCGCCGCGCGCGCCGCAATCGCTTGTCCCATTGGCCAACAGCCAGCTTGCCGCCGACTACCAGATCAAGTGGAAAGGCGAGGCACGGGTCCCCATCGTCCACACCGAGTTGCCGGCTCCCGTCGTTCGGCCTGGTCAAACCGCCCATGGCGTGATCGCGTTCGATCTGCCAACCGCCAGCGAGCCGGGACTACGAACGGTTGTCAAACTGGCATTCCCGGCGGACACGTCCGGCAACGTAAGTGCGGTCCTGGTGCTGTAGCCATGGTTGAAGACAGGCAAGTCACGACTGAGGATGTTTTGGAAGCAGCCCGGAGACGGCGGCGGCTCTGCGATGACGTGGAAGTAGATGATCCAGTGACAGCCGATGCGGTCCTCGCTGCGTTCGAAGCCAGGATGGAACAACGACTGGACCTCGGAGTGGTGAATCGGGCGCTGAATGTTTTCCTCGAACCGAGGAACCCTTTTGAGCCCGAACGGACGCGCAAGCCGAAGATGGAAACCGTAATTTTCGGAATGCTCTTGGGCCTCGTGGTGGCGGCATTCCTCTTTTTCAATCTCGCCGCGCCGCGGCTGCAGGTGCACCCATGAGCAAGCCCTGGAGAGCGCGCCTCGACGGAGCACTGCGCGGAGGGGAAATTGCAGGGCTGTACTTCACCACCGCGCTGCTTATCGTCGTCGAGTTCTGTCTTGTGTGCTGGCTAAATCGAATCCCGATTCCAGACGTCCCGAACGCGGGATCCGGGTTCATCGTTTTGCCGCCGTGGTATCAGAAGCCGCGCTTCGAAGTGACGCTGCTGCTCACGATCCTTGCAGGCCTGTTGTTTTCGGTCTGCTGGGGCCTCTGGGATCTGTGGCAAAAGCGAACCAAAACGGTATCGCGGGAGAAGGCGATGCAGTCGGTTAGACAACGCGTCAAGACGACTACATTCGTGGCCGCGTTGACCGGCTTTCAGCTCGCACTTGTCACCTGGCTCCGTTAGTAACGCCAACTACAGGCATCCCACAAATTCCCCGAGCCGCCCAATTGGAGGTGAAAAACCATGACTCGAGATTCCTACCAGGATAATCCCAACCGCGATCGGCCGTCGCTGTCGGCATCTCCGATCTTTGTGTGCACCGCACTGGCGGGACTGATTCTGTTCACGCTCTGGTTCGTCGGCACCAGAGCCTACCATTTCACGGGTCTTCAGATGGCTGAGTTTTTCGTCTACTTCCTGATTGGCATTGCTGTGCCCGGCATTACGATTTGGGTCTTACTGAAGCGACGAGAGTGGAAGGAGAACCAGCGACGGTATCCCCCCTTGGTGATGAGCCCAGCCGCGGACGCCCGGCATGTCGAGAAAGCATGGAACCAAAATGCCGTGGTGCTCGGCTACGACGTGCACGGAACGCCGTGGTTGTGGCCGGACAAGGTACGCGTCATGCAAGGAATTGTCGTCGGCATGACGGGCAGCGGCAAGACGACGCTTCTGAGGAACATCATCACCCAGGACCTGACCAGGAGGGTCGGACCTGCTCAAGACCGCCACAAGATCCCGATGGTAATCTTCGACGGGAAGGGCGACCTCGACTTCTTCTACGAGTTGCTGCCGCACATCAACCGGGCCGGCCGGCTCGGCGATCTGCGCCTGATCAATCCGGCGCGCCCGGACCTCTCGTGCCTGTACAACCCTTTCCACACGACAGACGAGAACTACATGGCGCAGGTGAACATGGTCTTCGGGTCGTTCAATCTGCACGATGAATTCTTCGCCAAGCACCAACTGAACTACCTCGCGGACATCGTCCGCATTCTTCACTACACGGGAGTAGCGTTCAATTTCTACGACGTCATCGTAATGGCGCTGGACGAAGAGGTCCTCCGCGAACAGATCGAGAAAGCACGGAGGCACATCCAAGCCGACCGTGACGTCTCAATGCAGCGCGGGCTGAACTTCGAGATGTCTGTGCGGAACCTGCTCGAATCGTTTCATGACCGGGAGAGGGTGCCCAAGATTCAGGGTCTGCTCAACGAGTGCATGACGTTTCTCGACGACGAATTGTCGGTCATCACCGGGCCCTATGAGGATCTATTGTCGATCGACGACGTGATCGACCAGGAGCTAATCCTGTTCGTGACGCTCAACATCAATAAGAACACCGAGCCCGTTCGGGCACTCGGAAAGATGCTGCTCCAGAACCTGCAACTCGTCGTGGGCAAACGCTACGAAAGCGAGGAGGAGCGGAAACGGGAAAACCGCCCCATTCTGAGCGTGGTTCTGGATGAGTTTGCACCGTTCGGGTACCGGAATTTCGCCCAGATCCTGCAGACGGCGCGCGGCACCAACACCGCCTTTCTGTTCTCGATGCAAAGCCTGCCGCAGCTCCTTCAGGTGGGCAAGGGCTTCAAGGATGACGTTACCAGCGCGCCCAACACGAAGATCGCGATGCGCACACAGGACGAGGAGACGTCCAAGTTCTTCATCCGGGCGTCTGCCGAGCACACGGTAATGAAGCGGACCGTTTCGTTGGTGAGGGAGCAGGTGTTCGGTTGGGAGCGATTTGAGAGAGGCACGAGCGGTTCAGAACGGGAGGAGCGGGAATACCGCGCGGAGGACGAGCGGATTAAGAACCTGCCGAAAGGCCAGATGCAGATCCTCATGACCGACGACACGGAGGGGACTTTGCACCGGCACCTGCACGTCCGCACGCCTCCCGACGTGGGACTGCGCGGCTTCGAAATGGAGCTGACCCCGCGATTGCGCCAGTCGCGACTGGACGTCCAGGGAGCGAACCTTCGGTTCAAAGACCCGGGATTGGCGGCTTCATTTGGCAGGCGAATGCAGGGAAGGAGATAGCCAAATGTCAGGAAGAGTCAGATGCATCCTTTATATAAGCGTCGTAACCAGCTTGATCGGGCTCACACCGGCGCAAGGTCAGCAGCCGGCGGGATCAAAGGTAGTCAGTCCGCAACAGCCAGGGACTGGACAGCCGGGCGCCGTGCAGCAGGAACCACTGCCCTATGCGTATCCGTCCCGTTCCGAGCGGCCGGCACCGGCGGCGCAGTACTCGCCGTTGGCCGCCCAGGGTGGCTACCGCGGCCAGAAGATGACCTGGTACGAGGCGCTGTTCCGTTCGTTGAATCCGACGAATATCGACTGGGGGATGAGCTGGGAACGTCGTCGCAGCATCTTCCTGGAGAACTCGATCGGCAACAAGTACTTCATGTACACGGCGGCGCTGTCACTGCTGCTGGTCTATTCCTTCGTGGTCATCGTCTGGCAGCGGTGGAACCATGCGGAGAGACTCAGGCAGTTGGCGCAGAGAGCAGCCGACGCCATGAACTACGCGCAGTACTGGAAGGCGGGCGCCGAAAAGGCCGCACGAAAGCACAACACCCACATCGAGAAGTGCAATCGCGTGATCGAGGCCGGGGAAAGCGGCTTGCCGGCCGGTGACACCGCCGACGTTGGCGCACTGCGACAGCAGGTCGAGGGAATGAGAGTCGAGGTGCTCAACCTGACCTCGGACAACAAGCGGTTACGCCATGATCTGGAACAAAAGTCGACGGTGGTTGCGGACCTATCGGCCCGCGTTGACGATGCCACGAAAAAGATAGGCAATGGCAACGGACCTGGGAATGGCGCCAAGGGTGGCGAGAACTCGGTTCAGGTAGCCACTCTTGTGGACAGAATCAACCGTTTGGAAGAGACTCTGCGGACCGTTCGACTGGAAAACGAGCGCCTTAAGGGAGCGTAGGCCACGGATCATGCTGATCTCGGTATTAGGCTTTGGGAGCATTTGGACGCTGCGGTCCGTGAGAAAAGTGCGGGCTCAGGAACGGTTTGACACCCGGGAGCTTGCCTACTACAACACAACCGGGGTCGAAGTCGCGGGCAAGCTGCGCAGTCGGCCCCGCGTTTATGGCGTGGCCCGATTCAACGGGAATAGCGGATTCCGTCCCGAATGTTGGCACCGCATGCTGTACAAGGTGTTCGACTGCGAGCCGCCGTGCACTTGGAATGGCCATCAGAAAGTCCTGTTCAAGAAGCTGCTTCGAAAGCCAGAGAAACCGGACGCGTACCTTGTGGTCGTGAAATCGGAACAGACTGGGGGCGTCATCAGGGGCGGAGATTGGCTGCATGGCGAAACGACCTTGATATCGTTCAGCGAATGTGGCGCTGACCAGGAAGTCATGGTTGTCATGCCGGCCTATGGTTGGGTGCGAGGCGTGCTCGGAACGTTCTTTCTGGAGCCGGTGGCAGCCAGGCCGTGGGAAGCGCGGCTCGTGCTATCAGCGGCTGAATGAGACGGCGATGGGATACGTGAAAGGGTCGATCAACCTCAGTTCCATGCAGGACGGAATGCTCCTCGAACAGGTGCTGCGGTCGCGTCACGCCACGCACGACCAACTGTGGCAGTTCTTTCAGCTCACAGCAAGAGAGAATCGGCGGCGCATCTTTAACTGGCGGATGCTTCGGCTGGTTCAGCACGGACTGGTTACGCGATTAAACGTAAAGTACGCGAAGCAAGGATGGGTCTACGCGATCAGCGAATCGGGCGCCAGCTATCTGGCCGGCAATGGCGATGGGGCGGCCCTTGTCGCGTCAAAGGCGTTCAAACAACTGGACAATACAGCCGTACTGCATTCGTTGGATCTCAATGATGTTCATCTGACGCTGATGCGGTGTGGCGAATTGGTTCGTTGGAAGTCGGAACTGGAAATCCTGTGCCTCAATGAATTGACGGGCTTTGGCTACGCCAAGGACTACGATGCGGTGATCACGATCCATTCCGATGGCGAAGAGTCCACGTTCGCTCTCGAGTACGAAAGACAGCCAAAGGCGGCCAATCGATATTGGCAAGTGCGCCAGGCTATCGAAAAGGAGCGCCAAGTCAGGTGCTTTCTCTACTTGACGCCGTCGTATGAGCTCCTGAGTTACGTCGCTGGATTCTTTGACCGGTGCGCCAAGGCCGTGTACTTCGGCGGGCTGGAAGACTTCCGGCAGCACGGACTCGACGCGCAAGTGCTGGACAGTCGCCGCACGCTTTCGTTCCCTTTTCGAGCAATGTTGAACGGAAACGGCGCCTGATTGTTGCACCACGGCTTCCTGACGGCTTCCCCACGACTTCCTCACGACTTCCTCCCCGGCAATTCAAGTCACTGTGATAATTGGGTTTATTTATTGACTACCTGCTGTTCAGCGGTGTGGGAGTGGCCAGGTGGAGTTGTCAGCCTCGTTTGCGAGCAGGAGAGCGGGTATTGTCGGCTTGGGAAGTGGGGCGGGGTGAGGCGAGTTGGTGGGATGATGGCGGCGGCAGCGTTGGGCTGGACTCGGAAAGAAAGTGGAATGGATGGTGCGAATAGCCATGGAGCGGGCGAGGTTGGTCAGACGAAAGTCTACGGGTTTGGCGTCCGGTTCATCGTTAAGGTCGTCGAGGTGGCGACCTTCAACCGGCGATGAACGCGTCAGTAATGGCGTAGTCGGCGAGAGGAAATGGTACTAGGGCACTTGCGGCCCAGCCAGCATGGCGCGCATTACCTGGCTAGCTGGTCGATGAAGGTGCCCAGGATTTTTGCGGATGACGTCACGGTCGCCGTTTTCATCGGCGCGCGCGAGGGCGGCGAGCGCCAGAAAGATTCACAACGTGGCTATCATGCCCCCGGTAATGCGGCGTCGCCGGGATTCCCTTCACTTTGCGTACATGCGAATCACGCGTTCGATGGCGCGGCGGCAGACGGCGCAAAAACCGACCTCGTCGCGGGTGAACATGATGCAATCCTGCAGCGGGCGGTAGTAGCCGCGCCCTTCATACATGGCTCCTTCAAACGCGCCGACCTTGCCCGCGTTGAGGCCGGAGCCGAGGATCCGTGTCGCCATGACGCCCTCTTCGCGGAACAGCGCTTCCATGTCGGCTTCCGGCCGGTGTTGCGCGCGGATGGCGCGCCGGCGCTCCTGGATCGCCTGCTCCATCTGCTCGAACTCCTTCTTCGGCCAGATGGAGGGCAGATCGATGCCGGCGGTCAGCAGATTTTTCCATTTCGCGGCGCCTGGGTATGCGGTAGCGTTCGGTTCCCACGGTTCGGGATGTTCCGTCACGCTACCGTAGGCGACATCGGACGTATAGTATTCGTCGGCCAGCCCCGCGAAATGGTGGCCGAATTCGTGCACGAAAACGTAGGGCGTGAACGCGTTGTCGGCGGAGACGGTGGCGAAGAGATTGAAGATGCCGCCGCCCCCATACTTGCGGTCGTTGACCACGATCTCGATGAATTCGTACGGCGCGGCCGACGCCGCCTCGCGCAGCCGCTTGTTGTCGAACGTGAGGACGTAGCGCTCCGACCCGAAGGCGTCATACGCGGCGCGCGGGGTGAGTGGCGGAAGATGCCGTCCGACGGGCGCGCGACGCCGCTCTCCTCCGCCGGCGCATCCACGGCCCAGACGTTGAAGTCCTGACGGTGTTCCTTGAACGGCGACGCGGTGAACAGCGTCTCGGTCAAGCGACGCGCGTCGCGGTGCCACTTCTCCATCTCCGTTGCGGTGTAGCCATCGCCCATCAGCAGCAGGTCGACCTTATCGCGGGGAGCGCCATTCTGCATCACGGCCCAAACGTTCAGCTTGGGTGGTGGGCCGCGCTCCACGCCTGCGTCGGACGGATCCACCACGATCGACCAGACCTCGCGGAATTCATTGCGCGGGCCGCGCTTCTTGATCACCACCTGCACTGGGAGAGTGGGCGCGGGGAAGCGGACGCTTTCGGAAAAGGCGCGACGCTGCTGCTTCGCCTCGCCGGTGGTCTCCCACTCGCCGTAAATGCTGGCGAAGCCGCGCGAATAGATCACGCGATTGGTGGCGCGATCCAGCACCTGGAAGTAGTACTTCCCGAGATTGCTCTCGTCCGTCCAGCGATCGAGCGGTCCCGGCCACTCGCCCTCCAGGACAACGCCATCGAGCGCGAAGTGCTCCTCCGCGGCCATGCCGGTGTGGACATAGTCCAGCCGTAGAGTTCTTGGGCCGGGGACTTGTGCGGCGGCGGCAAGAGCCGCAAGAAAAAGTAAGATCCGGCGCGTCATGGCTTCGCCACCTCGACCACGATCTTGCGCAGCAGGTCCGTGCCGGAGCGCAGGTTGTCAAGCGACATGCGCTCGTCGTTGCCGTGCAGGCGCAGTTCGCCGTCCTTGCGGAAGATCGGCACCCCGTAGACCGCCATCCCCTTGGCGCGCAGGTACGCGCCATCGGTGGTGCCGCGCATTAAGAAGGGCACGACCAGAGCGTTCGGCGCCGCCCGGTGGAAGACCCTTTCCATCGCAAGGTAGAGCGGCGACGTGAGCGAACTCGGCTCAGTGGATGGCTGCTGGCTGCTGGTCGCTTCGATGGTGACGGCCGGGTCGTCGATGATCTTCCGGAAGCGCTCGAAGACTTCTTCGCGCGTTTCCGTGGGCAGGCGGCGGCCGTCGAGTTGCGCATCCGCGGTGTTGGGGATCACGTTGATTTTCGTCCCGGCGCTCAGCATGGTGGCCGAAACCGTGGTCCGCAACATGGCGTGGATCTCGGGATCGCGCTTCCGGATCTCGTCAGCGGTGCGCGAGGCGGTCGCCGGATCGTCCAACTTCGCGATCAGCGGCGCCAACCAGGCGTAGTCCGGCAATTTGTCGATGGCGTTCAGATAGGCGCTGGTAGTGGCATTCAGTTGCACTGGCTGATCGGCCTGGCTGAGACGGTAGATGGCGCGCGCCAGGTGCTCGACGGGGTTATCGTCGCGCGGCAGCGAGCCATGCCCCGCGGTGCCGTGCGCCGTCATCTTGAAACGCGTCGGGACCTTCTCCGCCGTCTGGATCTGGAAGACGGGCACGCCCGAGGGCGTCGGCAGAATGTACGAGTACTCGTTGAGCGCGAACTCGGCGTCGATCTTAGCCCACGCATGCTGAACGATCCACGTGGCGCCCAGCGACCCGGCCTCTTCGTCCGCCTCGGATAGCAGAATGACGTCGCGATCGAGCACGACTCTGCGCCGGTGGAGATCCACCATCACGGCCAGTTCGGCGGCGAGCAGTTGCTTATCGTCCTCGGCTCCGCGCCCGTAGATGTAGCCGTTCTTTTCGATGGCCGCCAGGGGATCCACCGACCACTGCGAGCGATCGGCGGGCACCACATCGCTGTGCGCGATCAACAGGAGCGGGCGCTGCCTGCCCGTGCCGCGCAGGCGCGCCACAAAGTTAAGGCGTTCGGGATCGTCGCCGAGCAGTTCGGCGGGAATGCCCTCGCGGTCGGCCACCTGCTTCAGGTATCGCGCGACGCGCGTCTCGTTGCCGGGAGGATTCGTGGTGTCCAGCCGGATCAACTCCGGCAGGTAGCGCGCCGCCAAATCGGCCGCCGTTTCAACCGGCTGTGCCAACGCGGTTGCCGTGTATGCGAGCGCGGCCCAAACAAGACGATCCATCCTTCCGAATGTAGCATTGTGGGGCAGGCGAATCGCCTCATGCGGATTAGCGAACGCACGGCTTGCGATTCAAGCAGCCGCACTACCCGAACGCCGCATTGGAGCGATTGTGGTTGCTTTGCGCGCCGGCAGATAGACCGACACCGCCGCCACGCCCGCAACCGCCAGCAGCACGCGGATGCCGAGTTCGCAGCGTGCACCAGGAGGCGAAGTCTGTGTGCGGGGAACTGCCGCTTCAGCACGCGATGGGACGGCGAACTGGGCCGAGCGAAAGCCTTGCAACGCCCGCCAGCTCATGCGTCCACGGCGCGGGGGGTGGGTAGTCTCAATTTGAGCAATCGACACGAAAGGAGAAAAAGTATGCAGGACACAACGATGACAAACGGATCGTCGTCGCCGCCGCCGGCGGTTGCGATGAATGGACAGTCGCCTGGGGCTAGTGCGGCGACGGCGTTTACACCAGAACGGGTTCAGGAATTGGTAGCGGCACTGGAAGACCCGTTCGATCCCACCGAGATCAAGTGGCGCGTGACGAACACGTGCAAGGTCGGTGGGCCGAAGGGTCCTCGCGACCGAGGTCAGATGTTGGCGTATGCCGATCCGCGGGCATACACCGACCGGTTAAACGACCTATTCACGCCATTGGGCTGGACCCGGGACTACAACGTTCAAACGGTCCAAAACTTCGAACGGAAGGAACGAGGTGCAACAGAACGATCCATCACGGCGAAGATCGTGGTGACATGCAAGGTGACGATCCATGGTTTCGGGGCACACACGGGGCTCGGCGAGGAGTGGGCGGAGAACGACAACGCCGGCACGGCAGCGGAGGCCCAGGCTTTCAAGCGGGCATGTTCGTGTTTTGGGCTTGGCCGCTACCTGTACGATCTGGAGGGACAGTGGGTGGATCTCGACGAGAAGAAGCGCCCATTGGAGACGCCGAAGCTGCCGGATTGGGCACGTCCAAAGCTGCAACGGCATGGCGAGAATAGCGCACACAGTAAGCACCAGGGCAATGGACAGCAACAAACAGGGACCGACGGCGGGGCAAGAAACGGCAGAGGCGGCCTGTACCGGGAGGAACTGCTTGGCCACGTGAAGGCCCTTTGCGGGACAGTCGGCTTTAGCCTATCCAAGGGCGTGCTGCAGGTTGTCGCGAAGGTAGAGGATCCGGACAAGATTCGAGATATCGCCAAGCTCACAACTGCGTTCGAGAAGTTGCAGGACATGGCGCGCGGTGTCGAACGACTGCGGGCGGCTGTGGCGAAGGCCGGAGACCAACGGTACTCGGCGTTGTGCCGAGAGTTGAATCTGGCAAGCGAGTCCATCGACGACGTCCCGGACCGGACGGTACTCCGTCGGCTGGTGGAAACGCTCGAAGGTGAAAGTGGTTCCCCGCAACCGCCGAACGGTACGAGCAACGGCGGGACGGGAAACGGATCGCAGCGTAACACGGCGAGCTTGAGTGACTTGCGGGGCAGGCTACTTCGCGAGGCGAACCGCGTTTCCGGTGCGACAGGACGGCCACTTGCCGCCGTGATCAACCAGGCAGCGAACGGAACATTCACGTTTGCCAACTTGAGAACGCTGGGCGCCGCCGACATGGGCAAGATGCAGACGGCACTTACGGAGCTTCAAAGGATGGCAGCTCCAGCGTGACGCCAGCGATCTCGTGATCCGGGAATGATCCGGGAAGAAAGGAGGCGAGGGAATTGAAGGAAGTGACGCTCTTCACGGATGGGTCGTGCTTGGGCAATCCCGGCCCCGGCGGGTGGGCGTGCATCCTGCGGTATGGGAAGCACGAGCGCATCCTCCGTGGCGTGGAACCGCATACGACGAACAACCGGATGGAACTGGTGGCCGCCATCAATGGACTGAGAGCCCTGACTGAAGCGTGCCGGGTAACAGCGATCACCGATTCACGGTATTTACAACAAGGGATGACGATGTACCTTGTGCGTTGGCGAAGTTTGGGCTGGTGCAACAGCCGCGGAGAAGCTATTGCGAATCGGGATTTGTGGGAACTGTTGGCGTCAGTGGCCGGCCAGCACGAAACGAAGTGGCACTGGGTCCGCGGCCACGGATCTGATCGAGACCAGGACCGCTGCGATGTTCTCGCGAAGGAATCAGCGAGAACGGTAGCGGTGGGAGGGACGGCCAAGGACGTGGCGGCCTGACTTCCTATCCTTTATATATGCGGGCGGGAATCTACGGCTCGCTCTTCGGCTTGGAGCCGTTCCGCGCTCCGAGCTTTCCGTTGTAATCCACACAGGCACACGGCCGACGCAGAAGGCCGGGGTGCGTTCACACAGCGCGGCGGAACCGTGTGCCTGTAAACCACTTGGCTACGAAGAATGAAAGGAGAATTGCGATGACCGCGATGAATAGTTTGATTGTCAACGAAGTGCTGCGCGTGCATGGCCCGGACGCACAGCGTCTTGGACTGGACCGGCTGGATGAGGATGCGCTGATCCTAGGATTTGCGCGGTGGGCAGAGGGGCTACTCAAGAAGTGGCTGGATTACGCGAAGGGCGCCCTTCTGTTCGTGATGGTACCCGAGGAACCCGAATCGGGGATGTTTTACATCTACGACCGGGCTCGGCAGACGTTCTTCATGGTGGATCTGGCTGAAGCCGGGCGGTACGGCGGGTATCGGCTCGAGGAGTTTGAGCAGATGGCGCAAACCTTTGGTTTGAAGGCACTTGCGCAGAACCCCCGAACGCTCGCTGCGACGCGTTGAGACGACTTTTGAAAATCGAAGGCGTTTCAGTGTATAGACGAGCAGGAGGAGAATAACAGCCCATGGACCACCGGCTACCAGCGACCCGCGAAATGGCCCAGGAGTTCAGCGAGTTGTTTGTGAACCGGCGGGCCTACACCATTCAATCCATGCGGCCGCACCCGGAAAGCGGCCGCCACTACTACTACCAGCCGAAACCGAAGGATGGTGGAGAGCCGGTGGCGCTCACCGTCGAAACCGTACGCCGCCACCTGGCCGGGGAACTCACTATCGGCATCTATGCCATCAACCCGGCTACGCAGAGATGCAAATGGATGGCCATTGACGCCGACTACAAAACGGCGCTCGAAGACCTCATCAAGGTGCAACGCCAGTTGCAGGATGACGGGATCGAGGCTGCGCTGGAAAAGTCGAGACGTGGCGGACATCTCTGGATCCTGTTCGAAACCCCGGTTCTTGCGCGCGAGGCGCGCATCTACATCTACCACGTGGCGGGCAAGCTTGATGTTCAAGTCAAGGGAACCGGGCTGGCCGATGGAATCGAGATCTTCCCAAAGCAGGACGAGTTGAGGCGGGAGGAGTTTGGCAACGCGATTCGCGGACCACTGGGGGTTCATTGGGGAGCGCGGGAGAGCCGGGGCTGGCGGTATTGGTTCTACGGCGCCGACTACAAGCTGGAGGATCAACTCGCGTACCTGAAGCGGATCGGGAAAGTGAAGCAAGAGCACCTGCAGCGCGTGATTGCTGGGAAGGCGATTCCGCAGGAATTTGCTCAGCAGGCGCACCGAACAGAATTTCCAAAATATTTCCGGTCAAAGCCCGGCGAGTTCCGAATTCTGGAATACGTCGAGGTGAGGCGCCAAGCCGGCCGAAACTGGGTGACGCGTTGCCCGTCGTGCGCCGCGCAAGGGAACGACAGGAGCAAAGATAACCTGGCGATCTCGGTCGAGGAGCCTCGGAAATACTGCTGCTGGGCGGGCTGCACGAAAGAGATGATTCGCGCGGCAGTGGGCCGGCCGATCTCCGACAGGAGGCTAGCGTGACCGGCAAGGGCTCGATCTTTCTAGACAGCGTTCGGACAGATCTCGGACTGGGTCGTTCTGTCGGGGTTGTTGTTCGCCGTTTTCAGCGACGTCTGCGTCTGGATGGACTCAGGGATGTGGTCTACAGGGTGTCTGTGTCTACAGTTGGCGGTGATGGCAGTGATCGCAGTCGCCGCGGAGTACTGGATCTCAAACCGAAAAGGAAGGAGTTTCAAAGATGCCGAATTCGGAACAACCGGAAGATAAAGACAAGGAAACCAGGCCACCGAGCCTGGCAGCGCGCGGTGAAAGGCGCCGGATCGAGCGAAGGCTGCAAGAGGCAGGAATCCTCTGTCAGCCCGAAGTGTCGCTCCAGTATCAAATGTTGGCAAAACGCTCCGTGCTTCGTGGGGTGGAGTCGGGGGGCGCGATCAAGGAAATCGGGCGCTACGTGACCTTCTGCGACGAGAGGGGTGAGCGTATCGCCTGGCTACAGCCGATCGACTCGGTCGGAGTGAATGGCCGTCACGCGGTGGTGATTGCGCTCGGGCTGGTGAGCGTGGAAGTTTTCCGCGTGCGAAACACCTATGACGTATTGATTGCGAAGTACGATGTGTCGCAACCGGCGGAGGGCCAGCGCAGCCGGATCGAAGCCAGAGTGCTCTTCCGTGGCCGCCAGGGACATCTGCCGCTGGATCTGACCGGTGACGAGAGAGGGATGGCGGGCCAAATCGTTCCCGAATTCTTCAACAGGGCTGGGGAACATGTCGAGATCCCGCCGGAGTTCGTGGGGGTGCTAAAAGCCGCCGTGCGCGGAGCCGCCTGTGTGGGATGCACGCATCAGCATTATCTGGCGGCTCCGAAAGCGGCGGCGGCGGCCAAGAAGGCCGATGCTGTCCCTCCGGTGGCGACCGGAGAGCCGGCGCCTAGCGCGCATGCGGTGGCGGTTTGATAGGTCACGGTTGTGAAGGGGTTTGCGAAACGGGGCGTGAAATGGAACGACTCAAGAATACACTTTTGGTACTCTGCCTGTTCGTTGTGCTGCTGGTGATCTTCAGCAGCTACTTCCGGGCAAATGAAGTGGGCACTTTTTTCGGCGCACTCGCCGGGACACCACTTCTGGTTCATATCTTCAACCGCATGGCGCCGAGTTGGAGTAAGCCAGAGCCCGAAAGGACCACGGCACTCGTCGCGCACGCAGAGCCGAGGCCGCGGCCGCCCGAGCAAGTGGTGGTGTTTCGGATGGAGGGGCCGAATGGACGGGCATGAACAGTGACGCGGAAAGCGTTGATTGTTCGTCCGCATCTTGCCTGTGGGGATGAGGGCAACCAGAGTGTGCCGCTGGCAGTTGCATTTCTCCGGGGGAAAGAAGAGTCGTCCCGAGGAGTGGCACGGAAACAAATTGTGCTCAAACAGGACCCAAAAGCGTGGGAAGAGGGTTTCAATGCCGGAGAGAGCAGGGTACGAATTCCGCCTCGGTGCCCGTATGTCGCAGGGACTACCCAGGCATGGTCATGGCATAGTGGCCATGTCGAAGGCGATGCCAAGCGTGAGGGCTACAGCTACAGCCGCGGCGCACTTTCCAAAAGACCGCCATCACGCGACCCCATCATCCCGTAGCAGGAAGCCGTAGGTGATTTATGCGAGTCGGAACCAAGAGCGTTCTCTTCGGAGCGCACTGCTTCTTTATCCACCCCTTCTTCGTCGCGGTCGGGTGGTGGTGTAGCCGTGGCTTTCCGTGGGACATCCGTCTGTGGGCAGCATTCTTCGTCCACGATTTGGGATACCTTGGATGCCCTAACGTCGAAGGTCCCGAGGGGGAGGAGCACGTCCTTCTGGGGGCAAGAATCATGGGGATGCTGTTCGGCAGATCGTGGGCCGATTTTACGCTTCGACACTCGCGATACTGGGCGAAGAAGCACGGCGTGAACGTGTCGGATCTCTGCTACGCGGACAAACTGGCGTTTGTGTTGACGCCGGCGTGGCTGTACCTTCCCATGGCACGAGCGACGGGAGAGCTTGCCGAGTACATGGCGAGGTCGCGAGAACGACAGGCCTGCTGCGCGGTGTTCTCGGAGGCTGAACGCATCCAACTTGAATCGGGCCACCCCGCACAATGGCTTCAAGGGCTGCAAAGCTACACGAGGCGTTGGGTCGAGGAACACCAGGGCGGCGGAACTGACACATGGACGGTCGTGGCTAACAGCAACGCAGCTTGATGACGGTGGAATGGGCGATTCTGAGTCGGCGAGAAGACGACAAGGGAGCGGAGGATCGTTTTCAGCCCGAATTCGCCGATCTCGAGCCCTCTATAAGGGTGATATGCTCAAGTGTCTCATAGAACACCCAGCGATGCTTAGGCTTCCAATATTAACGGCTCTGCGGCTCTTGAATTACGGACTCTTCCCCGGTCGCCCCGCCGGAAGCGGCTTGGAATGGGCTTTTGAGGACGGTGTCAGCCTTATCGCGGGAGTGAATGGTCTTGGAAAGACGACGCTCCTGACGGTACTGTTGCGTTGCCTAACGGGTCCCTTTGATTTGACCGGGTACGGTATCCCAGATCAGCTCGAGTCGGTTTTGCCCGCCGAGCCCGTATCTCTGAAGCCTGCCGTAAAGCGGTTCTTCGGACAGCGCGTTGCCGACGACGCGAAGACAGCTACCGCGGAGCTACAAGCCAGCTTTGGGACGGACAAAATCGAAATAGTCAGAAATCTATCGGATCTGACACTTGTTCGTTTCACGGTAAACAGCGTTGACCAGGTCCTTCCTCCTCACTCAACGTCCGCAGAGCGCAACTTTCAGGAAAAGATCTGCGGCCTGTTCGGGCTCGGGTCATTCATCGACGTACTTCTGATCGTTCACCACATCGTCTTCTTCACAGAAGACCGACCGGGCGCACTCTGGGATGAAAACGCCCAGCGCCAAATTCTTCGCGCACTCTTTCTCGACATCCAACTCGCCAAGAAGGTGGCGGAGCTTGAGCGGGAAGTCGGCAGCGCAGATAGCAACGCACGCAACCATAGCGCCGCAGCTTTCGGTATACAGCAGCGTGTGGAAGCGGCGAGGGACCGAGAGCAGCGTTCCCCCGGAGCTTTAGCAGACCTGGCGCTGGAGCAGAAACTGCTCGATGCTGAGTTGGAAGAGCGTGAGCGACTCACCAACCGATTGAGCGATCTCGACGATGATCGAAAAGACGCGCGCCGCCAACTTGAGCACGCAAAGGCTGAGCGTGAGCGGGCTGAGAACAAGGTCGAGGAACTAAAGCTCGCCGTCTTGGCGCGGTTGTTTCCCAAGATGGAAGACTCTGCCCGATTGGTAGTACTCAAGGCCCTGGCGAGCGGCGAGTGTCTCGTGTGTGGCGCGGATGCCCGGGGGCGCCGCGACGAGCTTGAGCGCCTTCTTGCGGGGGGCGTCTGCCCTTCCTGTGGGGCAGAGCCGGAAAGACAGGAACATGTTGTTCCGCCCTTTGTTGTCGAGAGAACTCGGGTGAAACTGGCCCGGAACGAAGTGGACCGCTTTCTTACCGCGGAAAAATCGAGCGCCGAGCGAATGGCTGCAGCCACTGCCCAGTACGACCAAACGTTGGACCGACTGGAAGCTCTGAGGGTTAGCATCGCTGAACGTAAAAACAGAACTCGCCGCCTTTCCACTCTTCTCCCTATGGAAACGGAAGAAATTACTAGGCTTCAGGATGCTTTGGAGGAAACTCGCCGAGCGCAGAGGAGTGCTGAATCGAGACGGGCTGCTTGCGCAAAGAAGCTTGCAGTGGCACTGGAACAGGGCCGGATTCCCATACAGCGCAAGACAAAGCAGCTTGCCACCGACTTTCGTGCTTACACACGGGCGCTTCTCTCCGAAGACGTCGAACTCGTGCGGATTGTGACAAAGGCCAAGATCACGCAAGGGAAAGAGACCTTTGAGGTCCCCGCATTTCGACCCCAGATGGCCGCCGCTGACAGGCCAGGACTAACTTTGCGACGCACCCCCGCGGATGTCTCTGAGTCTCAGAGAGAACTCATTGACTTGGCGTTTCGCTTAGCGTTAATCAAACTGGCTACAGGAAAAGCGTCGTGCACATTCATAATGGAGACACCGGAAGCAAGCCTTGACGAATTGGCGATGGGGCGTGTCGGAAAGGCGCTTTTTGAGTTTGCTAATGAAGGCAACAATAGGCTTATCTCAACGACAAATCTCACCAATGCTGGTATGATCGCTTCGATCTTTGGGGGACCGGTCAAGCGTGCCGTGCAAATCGCAGACCGAAAGAAGCGCGTACTGAACCTCCTGCAGTTAGCCGCTCCTAATCAAGCTGTCTTAAAAAACCGGAAGAAGTATGAACAAATATTGGAATCTGCGTTAGCCGGTAAGGACCAGCATGGGTGATTCGGATCTGGCGCAGCTCGAAGCTTGGGGCCGGGCAAACCGCGAGGCTTTAAGACAGCGGATCAGGGTGATTCAGCTTCTCGAAGCGGCAGAGCGAGCCGGTATTACGCCCATTCCAACGGGACGCTTGCACGCATACGCATATCTGGCTGATGTGCTAAGCCCTGTCTGGGACCTTCAACCATTTGACGGTAAGGTGCTCAAAGTGAAGCATGGGCCCCACTACCCAGACCTCCAAAGGGAAGTAGACCGGCTGGTGGTTATGGGCTTGGTAACAGTGTCCCGCCTACGGTACGTTTCCCGTACTAAGTCTGGCCCTCTTATAGACGCTGATTACGCTATCAACTTCGAATCTTCATACCTTGGACCTATTTTGTCCGCGATTGGAGCCGGCGAGGCTGATTTGGCTCTAGATGCCCGCGACTCTGAGATCCATACTTTCCTGGTAGAGCTCGCTTGTGCAATTGCGACGGTTCCTGGCGATGAGATCGATTCCGCAGCCAGCGTTGATGCAACATATGCCGACGAGCGAATCGACTATTCGAATGTGGTTGATTTCGGGAGTTGGTCGACGGACGAAAAACAGGATAATCTCAGCCTCGCGGTAGCCGAGCGCTTCCACAGATTCCTTCCGGGGCGCGCACAGCTCTCAGCTGGAGAAAGGTTATATCTTTACGCCTCATTCCTGGGCCGGAGGATGAATGGAGCGTGAATCGCTGGGGCAAGTTCCCGGAGTCAAGGACGCGGAACTGCTGGCGGCTCTCAATGACCTCGGAAGCATACCGACGCGGGTCGACGTCGCGGACAGGTTTGGAATCGCGGTTCGGGCAATAGTAGAAGATCGAGCCCAAAACGGCTGGGCTGGCGAGGACAGTTCAGAGGTGGCGGTATTTCTTCACACTCCCTATCCACGAGAAATTGGCACCAAGCTCGGCGCAGCTCCCGTCAGCAATCTGATTGCAAATGGTAACTCCATCCTTGGTAAGCTATTTCTGCTGAATCCAGACGCTTCATATGGCCGCGTGATTGACCTTCCAACAAAGGTCGATCTCATAATCGATTGGCTGATCGACGGAGGCTTGGGAGATCAGCCCGTGATATTCGCCTATCGGAAGAGCAGGCAATTGCTGGCGCGGGGAAAAGGTGCAAGAGACGAAATTACGCGCAAGGACATAATCAGAGAACAGCCACCAGCCGCTACGCTAACAGAGATCAATGATGCTCTGAACCTTATCCACAGTCAATATTTGATCTCTCCAACCGTCTGCCCACCTGGCGTGTGGGAGAAGGGTCGCGCAGGTGAGTACATTCCGGGCGTTCGACCGGAAAAAGCCATTCAGCGAGAGCTTGCAATAGGCCTTGGGTCCTGGTTTCACGGGATCGTGCGTGCAACAGTTGAGGAGACGATCCCCGTCGGGAGAATCGACGTGCGATTGTCCTATATCCGAGACGGCGCCTGGGCCTACTGGGCCATACTTGAGCTGAAGGTGCTTCGATCAAGCCACAATGCACCTGAAGGGAAGAAAGCAAATCCAGTGTCTCTTACGGATAACGCTGAAGCGGTTGCGGAGGGCGTGCGCCAAGTCAACGCCTTTGCGAAGAACTGGCAAGCGGAACCGCTCTTGGAGGTTTTTGATTTACGACAGAATAAGAAGCCGAACATCCTGGCGGAAAAGCCCGTGACCCAGGAACTGTCGAAGTGCACGCCGGTCCCGAGTTGCCGAATTTGGCCGCTATTTGGTTCGGCGAGTGACGCCCGATTGGCAGGCTTTCCTTAGCTCACGGTCGCTGAAGAACCAGAAGAGACTCTGCGAGGCCATGTTGGCCGCCTTGTTGAGGAGAAACTCTCATCGACCTGAAGGGTTCAATGCGGCGGACGGTCAGGCCGACGGTCGGGGCGATCTCGCCCAGAATAGCGGCCACCGGCACGTGTACACCGGCATAGCGACTATCTCCCACGACCATGTAGATGCGGCCACGCCGACACAATTTCTGCCTGAGCGTCGCCATCACTTGGCCCATATCGGAAATGTAGGCCGAGATCATATCGGGAATGTGGGGGCTCCACAGACGTTTTCGGGCGTTCTCCAGCTTAGTAATTGTGTGCTTTAAGAGCTTACTAGAATAATCCGGACCAGACATGTCGCGGGCGATTTGTACGTGGCTTCTTAGGGTCGCATTTCGAAGATCGAGGTTTGCTTCGCTGCTGTGCAAATAGCCAAGTGTCCAAAGCTCTACGTTGTATACGTCCGTGTAATCGAAGGAATTTGGGTACGGAGGCGAGAAAACCGCCAACTCCAAATCTTCTACCGACGTGAGAAGTACCCGGGCATCACCCCGTAGGACCGTGTAGTCCCTACAAAGCCGCGCCTCATAACGGTGGAGATCGTAAATGGCACCCTCTGCGGCTTGTCGAAATACACAATCGAGGCGGCGCGGATCCTCTGGTTTGTTCTCCCATCCCCGACGATACCGGCGGCCCTTTCCGCTAATTACAACGTTGCTCACGCCGACAACTACACTACCAAGGATCACCAGAAAAAGCCGCCGAATATCTGGATTTGACAACTGAAAAATGAAATGCTTGTAGAGCGCTATTCGGTGGGCAGTTCCTTTCGAGAAAAGGTACCGACCGCCAAGTCCCGGCTCCACAAATGTCCTTGGGGCCGCGGGAAAATACGGCGGGGCAATGGACCTGGTCATGGACACATGATTGATCAACCAAGCGTAGCTGTCTCGTACTGCATTAATCTCGTACCTCGCCAGTTTCGCTTCGATCAGGTCGGCAAGGTAGGGGTTGACTTCGATGATTGTTGGTCGCACTCCGAGGAATTGCGCGGCTATACCTGTCGTTCCCGATCCTCCGAATGGGTCAACGATATGCCCTACTGGCCGATTCATTTCCGCTACTGCGTGTTCGATTAGCTCCGGCGCGAATGCTTCCTTGAAGGCGCGCCAGTGTTGGAATGCGATCGGCCGCGAGCCCGCGTTCGTGCCCACGCTGGACACATCGCGCCCTCCCGTCCAATCCCGAAAGCTGAGAGCATAGCCTGTTGCGCTATACGAAGCGAATACGCCCATCGATTCTCCTACTCGGAACGTTGCATACTATTGTGCCTCATCATTCGACATCCTGTCTGCGTCTCGAGTTCCAAGTGCCCGTGGGCCGACGCTTCGACCGCGCCAGGAAGTGCGCACATCGCAGGACCGTCCTCCTCCGTTTCGACTTCACGGCTATCGCAGGATTTGGCGCGCTGCCGCGGTTGCCGAGTCGATCCGGTCCGCAACGCGCCGATTCGGAAACGGGTCGCTTGTGGCGACCGTCAAAAGTCATCATAGGTAGCGTCAAGTGCTTTCGCGAGTGGGACTTCAAATCGGTTTATCGTCGATCACCCACCGACAGTCGCCTAGCGTTTACCGATCGAACGCCGGATGGTATACGGTGACGGCCTACTCGGAGATTCCGAGCCCAGGACGGATCGTCATCCCGGTTTCCGTGTCGCGGACGACTGCATAGATGAATATCGGCGGACCACCTGCCGTGAATGACACTTTGCACGAGCGACCAAGTCTTAGGGGCATACCGGCGAGTACTAACGAAACACATCGATAGCGGAAAACAGCCACAGCCGCGAGTCCGCTCGTGGCTGTTTCCGCTTCTTTGGAGGGCACATGGGAGATCGGGCATACGCCCAGGTTCTCTGCCGCGCCAGAGACGTGGCCGCGTTCGAGGAACTGGGTTTTGGTGAACAGGAGTATTGGAAGGGGCTAGCGGACGGAGTGTCGTTCCTGGTCGATGAGGAAGCAAAATACGGCAACTCCTCTTCCCTGCGAGAGCTGGCGGTGAGAGGGTACGTCTTCATCGCCCAACACGATGCGGGAGGCGACGACTATGACGCAGGCAGGCTTGTGAGCGATGGGAAACACCGGTCTCAAGCCCGGTGCTGGCCGCTTCGTGTTTTTCAGGAGAGCCAGATGCGGAGGCTGCAAACGAAACAGTGCGAGGCTTGGCGATGCCGCCGTGAACAGTACCTTCGGGAATCGGGGCGCCACGTTGACTTGATCAGGGAAGGTTATGCGTCTGCGGACGATACGACGAACTGGACGGTGGTCGTCGGAGGACGCGCGCGTGGACCTTTGAAGCGTGATCTAGGGACAAGACTGTTCCTGCTGAAACCGAGACTCGATCTTCATGGCCAGTACAAAGAAATCAATGCACCGGCCGAGTGCGGCCAGTGCGCCGCGGGGCCGCAATAGGGGAGATGCGCGTGAAAACAATTCTGCAAATCATCGAAGAGGCAGGCGGATTGCCAAAGGCGGAATGCATTTCGATCGACAACGAGCCGTGGATGCGCCTTTTGATTGAAGTCCTGCCGGAGCGGGGGCCGGATGGGCACGTCGTCGTGTCCGTGGCGCACTACGGAGAGCAGAATTCGGACGCGATGCGCGACCCCGAAATGCTGTTCGAAGTGGTGAATGAAGAGGGTGGGCAATCGGGGTTCTGGCCGTTCTACTTCCGTAACGATTATGCGGCCGTGGAGCAGTGGAGCCGACGCCGCGACGGGGCCGGGAACTTGCAGTGTTTGCCGAGACTTACTCGGGACCTCGAACAGTTCGCGGAGATGTGGGACCGGAATCTGAGGGAGCAAGGTTTCCTGGAAGCGTTCCGGCGACGAAAGTGCGGCCAGACTGAGTTGTTCGAGAACAGCGGAGAGAGGGGTTGAGATCCATGATTAACGAGATCCTTCAGTGCGATTTCTGTTCAATGCCGGGTCCGGTATGGCGGTACCCGGCCCGGAGCTTCATCGCTTACTGCGCACCGAACGTCGCCGGCGAAAGTGTCGGGGATTGGGCTGCGTGCGACCCGTGCCACTTGCTGATCGAGGCCGATGACCGGAGTGGGCTCGCGCAACGCTCCCTGGATGAGCTCATTCTGAAGCACCCGGAAGCGATCGCGGCGGCAGCCGTTTTGTATAAGGACCTGGCGGAGCTGCACCAACGATTCTTTGCACACCGGAGCGGAAGGGCGGTGCCAATTACCGCGACCGCTGCATGAAGGCGATGAACACGGGAGGAGAGAAATGTCATCCACGATAATGTCATCCACGATTCGGCCGATGGAACAGTTTGTGAAGACGCTGCTGGCGGCACGCCGGGTTTCGACGCCGTTGGTTGCGATACGGACCGCGGACCCTGCACTGACGGTGGCGCGGATTGAAGAGGCGGTGGGAAAAGATGCGGCGATAGTGCAATGGGACATCGTTCGCGGGCTTGTGCGGGTGAATGACGCCGGTGCAAAGGAGATCGGGAAGGTGCTCGGCGAGCGGGACTCGGCCAGCGTCGGCCCCGTCGATGCGCTCGTGGCTGCCTGCCAGTTGGGTGAAGACGCCGTATTGGTGTTTGCCAACGCACAGCGCTTTTGGAACGATCCTCAAGTGGCGCAAGCGATTTGGAATTTGCGTGATGTGTTCAAGGCAAATGGCAGGACGTTGACGCTTGTGACGACACCTGGCGCGGTTCTCCCGGATGAACTCACCCAAGACGTGCTTGTGCTCGATGAACCGCTGCCGGCGGTTGAGGACCTGACGCGTATTCTTCAGGACACGATGGCGGCGGCAGAGGTTCCGGAACTCGAGACGGACGCCAGCGGAAAGGCGGTTGATGCTCTGCTCGGCCTGGCCGCATTCCCGGCAGAGCAGGTGCTGGCAATGTCGTTGTCGAAGAAGGGGCTTGATCTGGAACAGCTCTGGGAACGAAAGCGGCAAGTGATCGAGCAAGCACCGGGTCTAAGCGTGTGGCGGGGCGGCGAATCGTTCGACGACATCGGAGGGTGCAGCAATATCAAGCGCTTTCTCACAGCGGTCATCGAGGGCGAAGAGGCTCCACGGGGTATCGTCTTTCTCGATGAAATCGAAAAGGCCTTCGCCGGAACCGGCACCGACCTGTCCGGCGTGAAGACCGAACTCACCGGCACGGTCCTCGCCTGGATGCAGGACCGAAATGCTGACGGGTGCATCCTGATAGGGCCGCCCGGTGCAGCGAAGAGTCTTGTGGCCAAAGCTACCGGAAACACGGCGCGAATCCCGACGATCGCCTTCGATCTGGGCGCTATGCAAAACGCGCTCGTCGGAGCGTCGGGGGAACGTCTCCGGTCAGCATTGAAGGTCGTGGATGCCGTGACGAACGGGCGCAGCCTTTGGATTGCGACCTGCAATTCGATCGGCACGCTGCCGCCTGAACTGCGGCGACGGTTTACTCTTGGCACTTTCTTCTTCGATCTCCCGTCCCCAGAGGAGAGGGCTGCGATCTGGAAGATCTATGTGGCCAAGTACGGGGTTACCGGCGAGCTACCGGACGACGACGGGTGGACCGGGGCGGAAATCAAGGAGTGTTGTCGGAAGGCGTACCGGCTGAAGCTGACGCTGAAGGAATCAGCAGAATACCTTGTCCCGGTATCCCGCTCGGCGGCGGACCAGATCAAGGCGCTGCGTCAACAGGCCTCGGGGAAGTTCATCAGCGCGTCTTACCCTGGCGTATACCAGTTCCAGGAGTCCGCACCGGCGCCGCGCGCGGGACGTGCGTTTCGGGGCATGCAGAGCTGAGCAGTGCACTGCATCGCAACAATTTGATCAAGTCATCAAGGGCTGTGACTTAACCCATAACCGTGCCGTTTTGAGACCATAAAGTTGCCGAGATTTGGCTCGTTGGCACCGGCCAACCCACATCTCACTGGTCTCACTTCCGGGCATCTGGGAGCATATCCTTGCCGGGAGTGCGGTTTTGGAAGGATATTCTTGCCGCCAGTGCCAACTTGCATAAAGCGTCTCTTTAATTGTAGGATTGTGTTATGCCACGATGTCATCGTGAATCGGAACGGCGGCTTTTCGGGATCGCCGAGGCGCAAGAGGGGTTCTTCACTACCAAACAGGCAAAGGCTGCCGGTTTTGCCGAGAATACCCATCCATACCATGTGCAGGTCGGGAACTGGATCCGGGAATATCGGGGCATCTACAGGCTCGCCCTATTTCCCATAGCGGAGCATCCTGACCTGGTGAAGTGGGCGCTGTGGTCGAGGAATCGGAACGAGGTGACCGAAGGAGTCTACAGCCACCAAACGGCCTTGAGCCTTTATGAACTCTCCGATCTTAACCCCGCCAAGCTGCACATGACCGTCCCGACCCACTTTCGGCGGAACAGCGCTATTCCCGGTATTCTTGTGCTGCACTTTGCGGACCTGGCTGATGAAGATGTACAGACGGCGCAGGGGTTCAAGCGTACCCGACCCCTCCGAACGATTCTCGATTTGATTGAAGCTGATACCGTCGAGCGAGCTTTTCTCCGGCAAGCCCTGAGGCAGGCGCTCGATCGCGGCCTAATCAACCGCCACCAGATCAAGGGCGTAAAGCTGAGCGTTCCGGCTCAGAGAGTCTTTGAAGATCTTGTTCGGCGGGTCGCCTAATCAATGCCGCGTGAATACACAACGGCGAAGGCATTCCGGCGGGCGCTGGAAGTCCGACTCGGAAAGGTCGCCGAAACGGAACAGGTACAAGTGAATCGGCTCCGGCGCCAGGTGGCGTTCGATCGTCTGTTAGCGCGGCTATTCCGGGTTGAATCAGCTCCGTGGACTCTGAAGGGTGGTTATGCGCTGGAACTTCGTTTCAAAACTGCCCGGGCGACGATCGACATCGACCTGACGATCCAGAAGGTCGCAGCCGCCAGTGAAACTGAAGCCAATCGGGTTGTTCGGGAACTGTTGCAGCATGCGGCCAGTTTCGAGTTCGGCGACTGGTTCGAATACACCATCGGACCGCCCGTCATGGATCTGGATGCCGCGCCCTACGGTGGCGCCCGGTATCCCGTGGAAGCGACAATGGACGGCAGGGTCTTCGCACGCTTTCATTTGGACGCTGGAATCGGCGATGCCGTGATGCAGCCAGTGGATGTCATCGAGTGCCGGGATTGGCTCGGCTTTGCCGGGATTGGCGCACCTTTGGTCCCAACGATCTCGCGAGAGCAGCAGTGGGCGGAGAAGCTCCATGCGTACACGCTGCCGAGGAAGAACGCCAACAGTAGAGTGAAGGATCTCGTTGACCTGGCGCTGCTGATTGGCTCGGGCGAACTTGAACCGGAGCGAGTTGTGGAGACGTTGCGTCTAACCTTTGAGAGAAGAAAGACTCATGCACTTCCGTTGGAGCTGGTCCCGCCTCCGCCGGATTGGCAAGGACGATACCGGGCGTTGGCCGAGGAATGTGGGCTCCCGACTGATGTCGCCGCGGCGTTTGCGGGGGTGCGGGAATATTTCAAAGAAGTGCTGACACGTCGCATAGAGCGGTGAACGCGGTATGACCGAGAACGGCTCAGAATCGCTTCCATTCGAACCTCCAGAGCAGGAAAATGTCCGTCTCCGCGAGGAGAATGCTCGCCTGCGGCGCCTTCTGTCGGTTCACAGTATTGCGATCCCGCAACTGGCGTCAGAGAATCCGGCTCCAGCCAAGACCGCCGAGACGGCGCCGCCGGTGGACAAGGAGGAGCGTGCCAGAAAGAGAATCGCGCTATTTCGAAACCTGTTTCGCGGTCGGGAAGATGTCTACGCACGGCGGTGGGAGAATGACGACGGCCGGTATGGTTACATGCCGGCGGCCGTGAAGGACTGGGACGCTATCAACAGAAGCCGCCCGGAGGAGCGGAAGAAAGTCGACCAGAAGACACGGAGGTTCCTCCAGTTGACTGACGCCGTCATCGAGAACCATCTCATGGGCAGGGAAACGGTTGGCGTGTACCCCCTCCTGTCCGACGAAACGTGTTGGTTTCTCGCGGCGGATTTCGACAAGAAGACTTGGGAGTATGACTCCCAGGCCTTCCTTGAGACCTGCCAGGAGTTGAGCGTGCCCGCCGCCTTGGAGCGTTCTCGTTCCGGGAAGGGCGGCCACATTTGGATCTTCTTTGATCGTGCCCTGCCAGCGATCACGGCGCGGAAACTAGGATGCCTCATCCTCACGCGAACAATGGAGCGTAGACATCAGGTCGGGCTCGATTCCTATGATCGCTTTTTCCCCAACCAAGACACGATGCCCAAAGGAGGGCTCGGGAACCTGATAGCGCTCCCCTTACAGTTTGCGCCGCGTAAGTCTGGCAACAGCGTATTCATTGACTCCGGCTTCAACCCGTACCCCGACCAATGGCAGTTCCTTTCGACGATCCGCCGATTGTCGGCTGGTACTGCGGAGGAGATCGTTGCGGAAGCTCAGGGCAAAGGCGACCTGGTCGGCGTTCGGATGAGCATCGCTGACGACGAGGTTGCACAAGACCCGTGGACCTTGCCGCCTTCCCGCAAGCGGAGGGAGAGGCCAATCGAAGGGCCGCTCCCAAAGACTGTTCAGATCGTTCGTGCGAATCTTGTTTACGTAGAAAAGAAGGACATCCCACCAGCCATGCTGAACCGGCTACTCCGGCTGGCAGCATTTCAGAACCCCGAGTTCTACAAGGCACAGGCGATGCGGCTCTCGACGTACGACAAGCCGCGGGTGATCGCATGCGGCCAGGAATTCGCCCAGCATATAGCTGTGCCTCGTGGATGTTTGACTGAGACGTTGGCTCTCCTTGAGGCACACAAGATCCGGCCTGACGTTCGGGACGAACGGTTCGCGGGTACACCTATTGAGGTGGAGTTCCGGGGTCAGCTTCGGCCGTTCCAGGAGGAAGCCGTTTCAAAGATCACCGCCCACGACGAAGGCATCCTCTGCGCTCCGACGGCGTTCGGGAAAACCGCCGTTGGGGCGTGGCTGATCGCGAAACGCAAGGTCAACACTCTGGTCGTGGTTCACCGACAGCAGTTGCTCGATCAGTGGCAGGAGCGCCTTGGAATGTTCTTGGATCTGCCGGCCAAATCGATCGGGCATATCGGTGGTGGGAAGACGGACCGGACGGGGTGCGTGGACGTCGCTGTCATTCAAAGCCTGTACCAAAAGGATAAAGTGAAGGACTTCGTTGCCGAATACGGCCAGGTGATCGTCGATGAATGCCACCACATATCCGCTTTCACTTTCGAACAGGTGATGAGGCAGGTGAAGGCCAAGTATGTCGTCGGTCTGACCGCCACGCCAACGCGGAAGGACGGACACCATCCGATCATTTACATGCAGTGTGGCCCGGTACGGTTCAGCATGAGCGCCCGGACGATGACCGAAACGACACCCTTCGAGCACAAGGTGACTCCCCGCCATACGGAGTTCCGGATGGCGTCTGAACTCACCGAGGTCACGATCCAGGACATCTACGCCGCGCTCGTGAATGATGTCCCGCGTAACGAGATGATCGCCAATGACATCGTGCACGCCATAGAATCTGGACGGTGCCCACTGCTTCTGACTGGCCGGACAGAGCATCTCCACTATTTCGCAGCCAAGCTCTCAGGTGTTGCCAAGCACGTCTTCGTCTTGAAGGGCGGCATGGGAAAAAAGCAGCGTCGGGAAACAACGGCAGCCCTGGCGGCAGTGCCGGAAAACGAATCGCGAGTGATTCTGGCGACGGGAAGCTACATCGGAGAAGGGTTTGACGACGCGCGTCTCGACACGCTATTCCTGGCCATGCCGATCTCCTGGAAGGGCACGCTACAGCAGTATGTGGGCCGGTTGCATCGTCTTCACGACAACAAGCGATTTGTGCAGGTCTACGACTATGTGGACAGCTACGTTCTGATGCTGGCCAGGATGTACGAGCGCAGGCTGAAGGGCTATGCCGCGATTGGCTATGTGATCGAGCAGGAGACCTCTCCACCCCGTCCCCCGGCGGCGGCACACCCGTAGAATGGACAGTTTCAACAGATCAACAAAAACATATTGCTTTCAAAATGTATGTGTGCCATACTGCACCTGTACAGATGACCCGCACGGATAAGCCCGAGGAGGTAAAGCAGTGGTTTCAAGACACGATTCTTGGCCTTTGGCCTATTGCCATGGGATCGTTGTCTCTGCGCAAAAGTCCATGCATCCGGGAGCACTGCCGGGCTTGCGAATCGGGTGAGGGTCACTCCAGTTACGCTTTATATGGCCGCAAGGGGAAGCGGCGGTTTTCGATCTATGTGCCGGATGAACTCGCTCCCGACCTGGAGGGCGCCATCCGGAATGGCCGGCATCTTCAGGAGTTGATGATGGAAGCCGGCCGGAGGTATGCGCTCGCCCTAAAAAGTGAACGGCACTCGCGGAAACGAAAGTAGGGGCCAGCCGGAGGAGGGCGTTGGCTTGCTGAAAGATGACAAGTTCCTCACGTGGTGCAAAAGCCTCGGCCTTGGCGACACAACCTGCGATACTGTCTCCAACGTGAGATCTCACGGTCCTAGTCGCCGGGTTGGCGGAGGCCGCAGCAACGTCAGCGGCCGGTACCCAAGCCGCAAGATGGGCGTCACCATTCAGTTTGAAAGCCACAGAGTCGAACTTGCGTTCATCTACCAACTGGAGCACGACTCGAGCGTGCTGGAATACTACGACCAGCCACCCTCGATTCCGCTCGCCTACGACGCCAGCAACGGAAGGCGCATGTCAGTTCTCCATACGCCCGATTTCTTCGTCATTCGCAAGGAAGCTGCTGGCTGGGAAGAGTGTAAGACCGAAGAGGATCTTGGGAAGCTGGCCGAAAAGAGCCCCAACAGGTATCAGCGGGATGCCGCCAATCACTGGCGATGTGCTCCGGGCGAATCCCATGCGAACCAGTTTGGCCTATACTATCATGTCCGATCCGATGCTTCGATCAACTGGACCCTCCAGAAGAACCTCCAGTTCCTGGATGACTATCTCCGCGTTGATTCAACATCGATCAGTCCGAGATCCCGCGAGGACGTGATCGCCGAGACTGTCCGGCAACCTGGGCTTCGCCTCAGCGAGTTGATCCAAAGAACAAAGGATGTTGCGAGCCGGGACGCTATTCACTTCATGATCGCTGCTGGCGAGATCTTCGCGGACCTCAGCGCCGCCGTGATTTCACGGCCGGCAGAGGTCACTGTCTTCGCCAATGCTGAAGTGGCAGCGGCTTTCCAACACATTAGTAGGGCGTCCACTGCCGCGATACCGGGCCGACAGATCGACATCGAGCCTGGAGAGGAGGTTTCATGGGACGGGACCGTCTGGCGGATCGTGAACGTTGGCGACCAGCTCATCAGTCTGCTTGGCGAAAATGGCGCGCTGACTGAGTTGCCCTGCGAAACGCTCGACAGATTGATCTCGGCCGGCCGTTTGGACAGTTCGGCCCGAGGTGCGCTTGCATCTTCAGATAGGGCCCAGATTCTGAGCGGCGCCAGCGAAGCTGATCTGCGGGAGGCGAACAGGCGCTTTGATTTGGTTAAGAGGCATATGAGTGGCGAGCCGCTGCCCGTATCTAAGAGAACGCTGCGTTTCTGGACCGCTTTGTATCGAGAAGGGCGAGAAGAGCACGGCAGCGGATACCTGGGGCTACTCCCCAAGGTGGGCCTTCGAGGGAACCGCACCAGCCGACTACCCCACGAAACCCAGGGCCTCGTGGAAGAGTTTATTTCGAAGGATTACGAGACGCTCAAACAGAAGTCAAAGCTTTCGTCGTGGGCATTGCTGAAAGCGAAATGCGAAGAGCGCAACCTGACGGCGCCGACCTACAAGACGTTTTGCATACAGACGCGGCAGCGCCCAGCCTTCGAGCAGACGATGAAGCGCAAAGGATCGCGCGCAGCTTATGCACACGCGCCGCTCTACCTCGAACTACACCAGACTACGACTCGTCACGGAGACCGTCCGTTTGAGATCGGGCACATCGACCACACTGAGCTGGATATCGAACTGGTGTGCTCCATAACGGGCCGCAATCTCGGCCGCCCATGGATGACAATCCTGGTGGACGCCTTTTCCCGGCGTGGGCTCGCGCTTTATCTCACGTTCGACCCACCGAGTTATCGGGCCTGCATGATGATCTTGCGCGAGTGCGTGCGCCGGCACGGCCGGTTGCCTCAGATCGTTGTGATCGATGGAGGCGCCGAGTTTCAAAGCACCTATTTTGAAACGCTCCTGGCGCGCTACGAGTGCATTAAAAAGACGAGACCGCCGGCGAAGGCGCGTTTCGGCTCCGTCTGCGAGCGCCTGTTCGGCACCACGAATACGCAGTTCGTTCACAATCTTCGAGGGAACACGCAGATCACCCGCAACGTTCGCCAGGTGACGAAGTCGGTTAATCCCAAGGAATTGGCTGCCTGGACACTCGGTGACCTCCACGACCGGGCATCCGAATACCTCTATGAGGTTTACGATATGATCGACCATCCCGCGCTGGGCCAGAGTCCTCGTGAGGCGTTCCGCGCCGGGCTCGAAAACGGTGGAAGCCGTGCACTGCGGATGATCCCATATGATCAGGAGTTCCTGATCGCGACCCTTCCGACAACACCAAAGGGAATGGCCCTGGTCGCGGTCGGCCGCGGCGTGAAGATCAATCAGATTTACTACTGGTCGGACCGCTTTCTGGAACCCGGAATCGAAAATGAATCAGTCCCGGTGCGCTACGATCCGTTTGATCTCGGGACGGCCTACGCCTATGTTCGCAAGCAGTGGGTGGCATGTCGGTCGCAACATTTCGGTGTTTTCCGGGGGCGATCGGAGAAGGAGGTCATGATTGCAGGCCGCGAGATTCTGAAACGCCGGCAGGAACATTCCCGAAGGAGTGGGATCACCGCCCGCCGGCTTGCCGACTTCCTCATCTCGATCGAGTCGGAGGAAGTATTACTGCAACAACGATTACGGGACCGTGAGAGCGCAGTCGTACGCAACGGCGGCGCGGCGGAGCGACCTGTTGCGGTGGCCGAGGCGGTTCACCGGAACCAACCTCGCGTCGAGGTTGACGTGAGTGAGCCAACTGTTGTCGCCAATCTCCAAACGTACGGGGAGTTCTGAGGATGGCTTCACCTGCGTTGTCACGGAGCAGTTCAGCGGAAACCTGGAGAGTTCGATTAGCGCAGTTCCAGGCTTTCACTGTTGCGCACCCGCGTCTGGTTGCGGCCAAGGATGAGCTGATCACCGCTATCCGAGAATCCGAGCCAAACTCCATTGTGATGGTTTTCGGCCCAACCGGGGTCGGCAAAACCACCCTGCGGATGAGGGCTGAACAGGTCTTGATAGAGGAACTCCGGCCGGAATTGGAAATCAATCGATCCCGAATCCCGGTGGCGAGTGTCGAAGCAATCGCGCCCGACACGGGCAGTTTCTGTTGGCGTAGCCACTTCAAGAGGTTGCTGCAGGAGATGGACGACCCGCTCGTGGATCGAAGACGATTGCCTGAACCGGATTGCGACGGCAAGCCGAAGGAGCGGTTCAAGTTAACGGCCACCTCATCGGGGAGTGAATACCGCTATGCGGTCGAACAGACGCTTCGGCTTCGACAGCCGGCCGCAGTGATGATTGATGAAGCGCAGCATTTGGCGAAGGTGGCATCGGGTCGACGCCTTCTGGATCAGCTCGATGTGGTTAAGTCGATCGCAAACAGGACGAATACGGTTCACGTCCTGTTCGGCACATATGACTTACTCGCATTTCGAAACTTGAGCGGTCAGCTCAGTCGCCGAAGCGTGGATGTACACTTCCCGCGCTATCGCGCCGATCTGGCGGAGGACAGAAGGATCTTTATCAACGTCGTCCACTCATTTCAGAAAAAGCTCCCAATGCCAGAGCCGACAGACTTGGTCAAAAACTGGGAGTTTCTGTACGAAAGATGCTTTGGCTGTGTGGGCCTACTTAAACAGTGGCTCGTGAAGGCGGTTTCGGCGGCACTTCGGCACGATGATACCACGATCAGTCTCCACAGCCTCGAAACGCATGCTCTATCAATGGCGCAGTGCGACAGAATCCTTTCCGAGATCATAGAGGGGGAGGCTCGCTTGAACGACGGCGATGGATTGCGTTCTAAACTTCGTGCACGTTTGGGGTTGGTGGAACCATCCGCCGCCTCGGCACCGGACCGCACCACTCAGGCGTCCACGAGCGATCGCCACAAATTGAGACCCGGCCAGCGAAAGCCTGGCAGGGATCCAGTGGGACAGCCTGCGTATGCTGGATGTCTTTGAATCCTGGGACCTGACGGCACCACCGCTACCACGGCGGAGTCTACTTTTACCGCTTGAGCCGATTGGCATCGAAACACCGCTTGTTGAGAGCTTGACCAGTTATATTTCGAGACTGGCTGAGGTCCATGCTGTCACGGTTTCAGACTTAGTCGGCTATGTCCTTGCCGAGTGCGCTCCCCGAGATGCGCCGATAGTCTCGGAGCGTGCACGTCGTTACAGAACGGGCTCCGGATTTCTCCCGGGAACCCATGCCATCAACGGCGTCGCGGAAGATGCACGGCGATGGATTGCGGCGGCGGAAACGGCCACGGACCGCACGGGCCTACGCCTCTTGACATTGAGTCCACTCAAGCAGATCTTCTGTAAACAATCCCTGTTCCGGACGGTGCAGGCGTGGTGCCCTGTCTGCTTCGCGGATTGGCAGCGGAACGGCCGCCCTATCTATCTGCCGTTGTTATGGCATCTGCGAATGGTCAGCATCTGTACGAAGCACCGGCGGCCGTTGGATGAAACCTGCCCACACTGCGATCAGCACTTTGGGCCGCTTTACGCTCGGGCCAAACCTGGCTATTGCTCGCGGTGCAGAGGGTGGCTCGGTCAATCAGCATCAACGCGACAGAAGCCGGCGGAAGAAACAGCCCGAGACGACCAGGTCTGGATGGCTACCTGCGTCGGCGATGTACTGGCCTCGATGCCGCAGCTTGATGAGCCCAACTTGCGGGAAATCCTGCGCGAAAACCTCTGCGCACTCGTAAGAGACGCGGCGGCTGGGAACCTACGTGCTTTTTGTGATCTCACCGGAACTCCTGGCACGGGGGTGCGCGGATGGCTGACCGGTCAGCAGCTACCTCGTTCAGATCTACTATTCCTGATGTGCAGCCGATTGCAGGTGCCAACTTCCGAAATGTTTTGTCGAAATGCCACCTTGGAGATACCGAGTGAAATTACCGCCCGTGGCATAGCCGACGGCACACGAGGTACTTGGCGCGACGACCCGGATAGGATAAGGGCAGCCCTACAGCAGGCCGTCAAGGAAAACCCTCCTCCGAGCCTGAATGAAGTTGCGCTTCGCCTAAAGTACCGTACATGCGCTCCGTTGCGACGCCTCGATCCGACCAGCTGCGAACAAATCGCTTTGCGATACCGGGCATATCGTCGGCGCTGGCATAACACCTGGACCGTTCGCAACAGAGAGTGCACTCCGCAAGAGGTTGAAAAACTTCTCACGGAATCCCTCGCAGGTGAGCGACCGATTCCGATCTCGCGGATCGCCGCAGAGCTGGGATACGAATCCGAATGTCGGCTCCGTAAACATTTTCCCGCACTCTGCGAAGCCATCGCACGCAAGCAGGCCCAGAATCGAGACGCGCAACGCGAAAGTTTTCGGACGGCTTTGGTGAATGCGATATCGGAAGAGCCGCCACCACCGACAGTATCTCTTGAGCAACGACTGGACTGTTCTCCGGGAAGGCTAAAGTACTATTTCCCCGACCTCTGCCGGCAGCTTCTCGATGCCAGAAAAGCATGGGAAACGAAGGAGCGGGACGCGCTGCGGAGGCGAACCGAAGTGTTGGCAACAGTGATGAAAGGCGCGAGCGTACCCGACATCTGCCGGGCAGCTGGCATCAAGCCGCTGTTCCTCTTCACTCGTTTTCCAGTCCTATACAAACAGATTGTCTCCGGCTACTTAGAGCATCGCGCTGCGCTAACGCAGCGACGGCGCGCCGTACTTCGCGATGACGTTCGCAAGGCGGTCATCAAACTATCCCGCAAGGGTTTGCACGCGAACGTAAATAGCGTGTTACCGCTTCTCAGGGACGAAGCCGCAAGGGACTGGAAGTTGATCCGGCTAGAAATCGACCGCTCGATGCGGGAACTCAGTTGCGAGTTGGAACCATAACCTTGCCAAACGGCAAAGTTATGGGTTAAGTCACAGCGGCGGGTATGAAGGGCGAGAAAGGAGCAAGGAAGTGTCAGCCTACGGTGAGTTCACGACTGTTATGAGTGAAGAGAGGTACCTCGTCGAGGGTCTTACGGCGATGGGCTACAGAGTCGAAGTGCACGCCGAGGGCGCCGCGCTCGTTGGCTACCACGGCGACGAACGGCGGGAAGCCGCGCACGTCATTATCCGGCGCGCGCAGTTGGACAGCGCCTCCAACGACATTGGCTTCGTCCGCGGGAAAGACGGCCGCTACCAGGCGATCTTGAGCGAGTACGACCGGAGCATCGGTTACGGCAACCAGTGGCTGGGCAAAGTGCACCAGCACTACAAAGAAAGCCAGACGCTGGCTGTGGCGAAGTCAAAGGGCTACATCTTTCGCGGCAAAGAAGTTATTCAGACGGCGAACGGACCGCAGATCCGGCTGCAGTTCGTCGCGCGATAGGAGCTGAGTCATGCAGCAGAAGACGATCACAGTGGTCATTGACCAAAACGGCGACAGTTCAGTGGATCTGGAGGGCTTTGCAGGCCAGGGTTGCGACAAGGTCCTGAAGGACCTCCAGGGAGACGATCACGCCAAAGTGCAGCGAAAGAAAGCCGCGTTCTATAGCACGGCCGTCGACTCGCGCGACCAGCATCTCAAGAGCGGACAGTGAGCGCGATCGTCTCGGAACCAGGAAGAGGGCGCAGGTTCGACACGCCTGATGCGACACCGAGTACAGGGCCGTGGCAGCGCCGTAGCCGCGCAGTCTGCGAAATGAAGGGGAGTTGGTATGGTTCTACATGCTTTCGTCCCGGCGAGCCGGGCAAATGGACCAGGACTACGCGCGGTGGTCTATTTTCAGGGATGCTCATTGCACTGCGAAAAATGCTGGAACCCGGCTACACACAAGTTCCGCGGTGTTGAAGTGCCCGTGCTCGAAGTGGTTCAGCGATTTGAGGAAGCAAGCCGGTTCGGGTCTTTGGAAGGGGCTACTTTCTCCGGCGGCGAGCCAATGCAGCAAGCTGAGGCGCTGTTGGAGCTGATGAGAACGTTCCGCAGGACCGCGCCAGCGGTGAGCCTCGGGATGTTCACCGGCTATACGGAAAGCGAGCTGGCATGCGGGCGGTTTGTGACGAGCTTGGGTGCAACTGTGGAACAGAGGTGCGAACTCTGGCGGGCGGTTCGGGGCCTTCTGGACTTCGCGGTGATGGGCCGTTACGACCAGACCCAGCCGTCAATTGCGCCGCTGCGGACGAGCAAAAATCAAAGGCTCGTACTATTTAGCAGCCGCTACCGAGAGGGCGACTTCGGACCGCAACTCGTCGAAATCAGCATCGAGGAAAGTGGAAAATCCGTACTCACGGGATTCCCTGTGCTCGGTGTTCCTGCCTGAAACGAAACTGCGGAAACCGTCAGTTGGGGCCCGCGAATCCCGAACCACTTCCAGAAGAAACAGTAGGCACACGTCGAATTGGGCGGGTCGATGCGTGTATTTCAAGATCTGGTCCCGATGTCAATGCGGGATCGGGTGCCCAAAAGAATGAGAGAGGAGAAACACGACATGGCAGCTATGCCAATGCATTTGATTGAGGTACAGAGCATGGGCCAGGACCTGGCCCAAAAGACGGTGTGCGTTAAGGTCCGGCTCGGCCGGCTTGGCAACACACGAAAGGTCAGCAATTCGCAGGTGGAAGTGGACACAGACAAGAGTCTGCTTTTGATTTCCAAACATCTGCTCGATTCCAAAGAGCTGCGCACGATCGCCAACTTCGATGGGGAGATCCGGCGCTACCTCTACGATACGTGCCTGCCGTTCGAGGCCGGCATTCATCTTTGCCCGCTGCCGCTGCTGGAGCAAATGGAGGGCAATGATTTCGCTGATCTCATTTGGCCCCATTTGATGGTCTGATTTGGCCCCACCCGAACACCCCAGGCTTGGCGATTTGCCACGCTGTCGGGGATGGAAAGGAGAGCCAAGATGGAACTATTTGAGACGATCCGCCGCGGCCACGCGGCGGGCGAGACGATTCGCCAACTGGCGAAGAAGCACCAGGTGCACCGCCGCATGGTGCGCCAGGCGCTGGACAGTGCGATTCCGCCGGAGCGTAAACGCGCCGAGCGGGAGCACCCGAAACTGGGACCGGTCCAGGATTTCATCGACCGGATTCTAAATGAAGACCAACAGGCACCACGCAAGCAGCGGCACACAGCGCACCGCATATGGGAGCGGCTGCGCGATGTCCAGCCGGAGCACACGGTGGGCGAGGCCACGGTACGCGAGTACGTACGGCGGCGCAAGCGGGAGATGGGCATCAATGGCCGCGAAGTATTCGTGCCGCAGTCATACACTCTGGGGCAGGAAGGACAGGTGGACTGGTTTCAAGCGGCGGCCCGATTGGATGGCCAGCAGTGCACGTTGCAGTTCTTCGCGATGCGAAGCATGGGGAGCGGCGGAGCGTTTCACCGAGCCTATACCAACGCCACACAGCAGGCGTTCCTGGAGGGACACGAGCATGCGTTCGATTACTTCGGTGGAGTCTTCCACACGCTGCGTTACGACAACCTGACGATTGCC
>Ga0210402_10000688_pt1 | contig 37173 bp, 37 predicted proteins | sample IncBWC7MmetaG_FD_161055 | JGI IMG/M metagenome (GOLD analysis project Ga0210402, IMG submission 161055) | Forest soil microbial communities from Barre Woods Harvard Forest LTER site, Petersham, Massachusetts, United States - Inc-BW-C-7-M | ecosystem: Environmental > Terrestrial > Soil >...
CGAGGGTAATGCGCATGGAGACCTCGCGGGCGCGCTACTTGCGCCGCTTCGCGTTCTCCCTTTCCTCTTCACTGGGGAACGCTTCCGTGAAATCGTATTCGATTAATCCGTGGTTCACTTCGTCACACGCAATTCGCGTGGCCTTTTGAGTGCGCGGATTCTCCAACATCGGCGGCGCCCCTGCCATAATCTGACGGGCGCGTCGCGCTGCCAGAACAACATACGCAAACTGGCTTTCGGGAGCTTTGGTTTGCACGGTCATGAGTGTCTTACCCTCCAAATGATCCCAGAACTTTCTTCACGACTTCGCTCCGCCGGGCACTCGAGCAACGCAGCGCCATAACAATGGCCTGCGCTTCCCGTCCCGCACGTTCCACGTCGTCGTTCACCACACAAAAATCGTAAAACTTTTCCGCCAGCTCGATCTCGCCCTTGGCCTTCGCCAGACGCCGCGCGATTTCCTCGTCCGCGTCCATTCCGCGGCTGCGCAGCCTCCGCTCCAATTCCTGCCGCGAGGGAGGAAGTATAAAGATTGCCACCGACTCCGGCAACTTTTGCTTCACCTGCGCGGCGCCCTGGACGTCGATCTCCAGGACCAGGTCAACGCCTTTGCTGCGGGACTCTTCGAGCCATTTCTTGGGCGTACCGTAGGAATGCTTGCCGAAGACGCGTGCGTACTCGAGAAACTCACCCCGGGCGACCATGGCGTCGAACTGCTCCGACGTGACGAAATCATAGCATTTTCCCCTGGCCTCAGTCGCGCGGCGTGGCCTGGTAGTACATGACACACTGGGCATGGTCTCCGGCAGCTCCAGAACATTCTGCACCAGCGTCGATTTGCCGGAGCCCGACGGCCCGGAAAAAATCAGCACCAGCGGCTCGATTCGCTTCGTCTCGCTCATTCGATGTTCTGGACCTGTTCGCGCAATTTTTCGATCTCCGATTTGATTTCCAACGACAACCCGGTGATGGCCAGCGCTTCGCTCTCCACGCCCGGCGTCTTTGAAAGCATGGTGTTGGCTTCGCGATGCATTTCCTGCAGCAGGAAATCCAGTTTTTTGCCCAGTTCCCCCGCGCCGTCGAGCAGCTTCGTGAATTGCTGCAAGTGGCTCCGCAGGCGGTCGAGCTCTTCGCTGATGTCGCTGCGTTCGGCGAGCAGCGCCGCTTCCTGCGCCAGCCGCCCGGAATCCACTTGCGCGCCACTGAGGAGATCCTTCAGGCGAGATTCCAGCCTCCGCGCAAACGCCGGCCGCAGCGTTTCCATCAACCCGCGCACTTTTTCCGTTTGCTCCGAAATGCGCACCAGCCGCGCGCGAAGCTCTTCGGTCAGGTGGCGGCCTTCCGTGCGGCGCATCTCATCCATTCTCGAAACCGCCTCGGCCAGCAGGGACTCGAGCACTTTGCCTAGTGCCTCCTGCTCTTCGTCCGAATCTGGAAGTGATGGCGCCAGCCCGCCAATCACGCCGGGCAAGCGCAGCAACGAAACCAGATCCAGCTCGGATTTCGCGCCGGTCTGTTGCCGCAATTCATCCGCGGCGCGCAAATACGCCTGCAGCAGTTCGCGATTTACGTGCACCGGCGCCGCTTCTCCCGGCTCAACGTTCACGTGAATATCAATGTGGCCGCGGTGAATGCGATTCTTCACCGCCTGTCGCAACCGCAGTTCGTATGGCTCCAGCGAGTCCGGCATCCGCAGCTTTATGTCCAGAAAACGGTGATTCACGCTCTTCACGCTGATGCGAATCGCCCACCCGGCGTGTTCGCCGCGCACCATGGCGTAGCCCGTCATGGAGCGGCATTCGAGTTTTGCGGAGACTTCGTGTCGTGGTTCGGTTCCGGTCTTTGGGGTCATTGGGGATTGCTCGATTTTATCGATTCCGTGGAGGTTGCGCCTGCCGGGGTGACCGCATCCTGATCGGCAAACTGCAAATCGTGCAGGCGCGCGTAGCTTCCGCCCCGGGCCAGCAGTTCCGCGTGCGTACCGCTCTCGCGAATCTGCCCATCCTCCAACACTAGAATCTTATCGGCTTTGCGGATAGTTCCCAAGCGGTGGGCAATGACAAATGTGGTGCGCCCGACCATGAGGTTGGCAAGCGCCTTCTGCACGTAGAGTTCCGATTCGGAGTCAAGCTCGGAGGTCGCTTCATCCAGAATCAGGATCGGTGAATCTTTCAGAATCGCGCGGGCAATCGCGATGCGCTGCCGCTGGCCGCCGCTCAGCCGCGTGCCCCGCTCGCCGATCAGCGTGTCGTAGCCTTGCGGCAGCTCTTGAATAAAATCATGCGCCAGCGCCGCCTGGGCTGCCTGCAGCACTCGCTCGCGGCCAACATTGCTCTGGCCGTAACAGATGTTGTTCCACACCGTATCGTAAAAGAGAATGTTTTCCTGCGTGACCATGGCGATCTGCCCGCGCAGGGAACGCAGCGTCACGTTGCGTACATCCACGCCATCCACGCGAATTGCCCCACTGGTGACTTCATACAAACGCGGGATCAGATTCACCAGCGTGGTTTTTCCCGCGCCGCTCGAGCCGACGAACGCGACCAGTTCGCCCTTGCGCGCAAGGAAGTTAATCCCGTGCAATACGGGTGACGCATCGTAAGAAAAACTCACGTTTTCAAACTCGATTGCGCGGGCGAAAGGTGGCAGTTCCTTTGCGTCTGACGCGTCGCGTTCTTCTTCCTTCATGTCCAGATAGGCAAAGACTTGCGTTGTGGCGCCCTGGGCCTGCTGAAATTGCTGGTAAACCGCGCCCATGCGCTTCACGGGCTCGTACGACTTGAAAAGCGCGTAAACAAAGGTGAAGAACAAACCGATCGTCAATTGCTCGTGCCGGATTTTGTCGCGGGCATAAAGCAGGAGCAGTGAGATGACCACCGGGAGCAACAAATCCATCAGCGGCGAACTGACCACCTGCGTGCGCACCCAGCGCATCGTTTCGCGCAGCAGGCGCTTCGCTGCGGCGCGAAACTTTCCGATCTCGAAATCCTCCATCCCAAATGCCTTTACCACGCGGTTGCCAGCCACAGTTTCCTGCAGGATCTGATTCAACTCACCGAGCTTGCTCTGGCTGCTTTCCACGGAGCGCCGGATTTTCCGCCCCAGTCTGCCGATGGGCCAGACCACCAGCGGCAGAAAAATACCGCAGCCCAGCGTCATTCTCCAATCCACGTAAAACAGCACGGAGAGAAACGCGAAGAAGGAAAATGTCTGGCGAAAAACCTCGGCAAGATATTCGGAAAGCGCGGGCCGCGCGCGTTCCACATCGTTGATCACCGCGGACATGACTCGCCCAGTCGGTTGCTGCTGAAAAAACCCAATCGGCTGGCGAATGATTTTCGCGTACACTTCGTTCCGCAAATCGGTCAGTGCGCGAAGCCCCACAAACTGCACCAGCGTGCTGCCGCCAAACTCCGCCAGCGACTTGACTACAAACACCACCAGCAGCGAGATGGAAACGACCGCCCAGACGTTATGAATGCTGTGCGGAAAAAGGTGATTCAGATAGAAAGTCGGCCCGTGCGGAATGCTGAACAGAACCACGTTCGAATCCGGCGCCGCGGGATTCAGCACCCGGTCAATGATCGGCTTGATCATCAACCCGATCACCGCTTCCGCCACGCCCACAACCAGCAGCAGCGCCACACCCAGGCCCATCGAAAACCGGTACGGCGCGGCGTAGCTCAACAGACGTTTCAGTTGTGGCGACAGAAAGGAACCCACTCCCCTGCTCCTGACGAATTCACGGAACACCCACTCTGTACGCTATGCGGCAGTGCGCAGTGTGTCAAGTTTTCGGGGCAGTCGGCAGATTCACAGCTTCCGTGATCTGGTCACGGTGGACCAGCAAGACGCATGAGCAATCACCAACTTGAAGAAATATGACGATAAAACGGGATTGAGATGGGACAGGGGACACCGTAAATATCAGCGATGCGCAATGCGACGTGCGGACAATGTTTTTGGGGGATTTGCAGGTCAGCTGCTTTCGAGTGGTATCTGGTTTCTTTCCGCCGCCGCGGCCACTTGGTATTCCCCCCGACTGCGATGAACGCTCTCGCAATGCAGGTGGCGTTTGCGGTTCCGCTCAGTTTGCCGATCACCGGTGCCGTCACTCTCTACCGTCAAAATTGGTTTTTACCCGGCTTTCGTGATTGTCGTCGGCACTCATCAGTTGCTCTTCATGTTTCTCTATAGGATGTGGCAGTTCGGCATTCTCGCGGCGACTATGATCGGTGCGGGGATAGTGATCGCCTTGTATCTGCCTGCCGTATTCAGTCTGGCTGGATGGTTAACTGCACTGTTCCTTCTGGTTTTTGCTGTCGTCGGGCGAAGCGTGGCCCTTCGAGAAAACCGGGCAAGCGCATAGCCCCTCGAGCCGCAGCGGCCAGCTACTTATCGATGTCGCGGTGGGTGACGCGCGTCGCGAACTTGTGCTTCTCGAGCCCCTTCTTCAGCCATTCGGCCATCATTACGGAACGGTGCTTTCCGCCGGTGCAGCCGAAGGCGATCGTCAGATAGCTCTTTCCTTCCTCAATGTAGTGCGGAATCAGGTAGGTGAGCAGGCTCTGCATGCGGTGCAGAAATTCGCCGGTCTGTGGAAACGACTGGATGTACCGCCGCACCTTCGGATCCTTGCCATCAAACGCGCGCAGCTTGGGCACAAAATGCGGATTGGGCAGAAAGCGCACGTCGAACATCAGGTCGGCGTCCGTGGGCACACCGTACTTGTAGCCGAAGCTCACCAACGAAACCAGCAGCGGGCGCTTGCTTTCCGAACGGAATCGTTCGTCCACGAAATGCCGCAGTTCGTGCACGTTGAATTGCGAAGTATCGATGACCACATCGGCAAGCTTGCGGATGGGCTCCATCAGCGCCCGCTCGTGCCCCAGGTTTTCCTTCACCGAAAAATCGCGGCCGAGGGGATGTGGCCGCCGCGTCTCGCTGTAGCGGCGCAGCAGCGCGTCTTCATGCGCCTCGATAAAAACCAGAATGATGGGATGCTCGTTGCGCAGGTGGCGCAGCAGGCCTGGCAGTTTCTCCAATTGCTGCCCCTCGCGAGCGTCCACCAGCAGCGCGGCCCGTGCGAAATCGCCCTCGCCCGCCGCGTGCAGCTCCGCAAAAATCGGAATCAGCTCAACGGGCAGATTGTCCACGCAGTAGTAGCCCATATCCTCAAACGCCCTGAGGACCGTGCTCTTTCCCGAGCCCGAAAGTCCGGTAAGGATGACAAGTTGGCGGCCGGCGGCCTGGCGGGGGCGAGGTTTGCGGGCGGAGCGCTTCACGATGGCAAAAGCCTAGCCTTTGACCCGGCGCTGGTGGGTGCTGGGAATGCGCATATCCTCGCGGTATTTGGCGACCGTGCGCCGCGTCACCTGGATGCCGGCCTCTTCCAGCTTCTTCGCGATCTGGTCGTCGGTCAGCGGCTTCGTCGGCGTTTCTTCGTCGATCATTTTCTTCACCAGCCGCTTCAGCGTCAGCAGCGACATTCCTCCGCCTTCAGGCCCGTTCACCGCTTCGCTGAAGAACGAACGCAATTCGATCACACCCTGCGGAGTGTGCGCGTACTTATTGGCAACCGCGCGGCTGACAGTCGAGGGGTGCACGCCGACTTCCTCGGCGACTTCCTTGATCATCATCGGCTTCAGCTCGTCCTGCCCCTTGTCCAGAAATTCCGGCTGCCGCGCAATAATCGACTGGCACACGCGCAAAATCGTGTGCTTCCGCTGCTCGATATTCTTCATCAACTGAATCGCCGCGGTGAAGCGCTCCTTCACGTAATTGCGCACTTCCTTATCCGCCGCATCGCGCGTCAACAAGCGGCGATAGGTCGGGCTCAAGCGAAGCTGCGGCATGTCGTCTTCATTCAGGAAAACCTGCCAGGCATCATCCACCCTGCGGAAGTAGACATCCGGCTCAACGAGGCGCGGCTCCGTCTTGTTGTAACGCAGGCCCGGACGCGGATCGAGCTTCTTGATCGTGTCGATCGCATGCTTCACGATGTCCGTCGGACGGTTCAGCGCGCGCGCAATCTCTTTCAACTGGTTCGATTGCACCTGTTTCAAATACTCGGAAACGATTTGCTGCGCCAGGGTGTTGGTGGGATCGAAAGCTTTCAGCTGCAGCAGCAGGCATTCGCGCAAATCGTGCGCCCCGACGCCAATCGGGTCAAAATCCTGCACGACGGCAATGGCATCTTCGATATCGTCGAGCGTATATTTGCCGTCCTGGGCCAATTCCTCGTGCGAAGCGGTCAGATACCCGTTCTCATCGAGGTTCCCAATAATGTTTTCCACGATTTGGCTGACGGCATCGGAACAAATCGTCACGCTGAGCTGCCAGGTAAGGTGATCGGTGAGGCCCGCGGGAGAGGAAAGGAACTTTTCGAACGAAGGCCGCTCGCTGACTTCGCGCTCCTGCGACTGCCCGCCGTCGCCGCCGGTATCCAGATACTGGTTAAAGAAACTCCCCACATCAAACTCATCAAACGGATTCGGTTCGGGCTTTTCCGGAACCTTTTCCGTCTCCGCTTTCAGAAAAGTTTCATCGCTGTAGTTGTCGCTGACCGTGGGCTCTTCGGAAAGCTCCTCCAGCACCGGGTTCGCGATCATCTCCTGGTTGATCATCTCGCGAAGTTCCAGCCGGTTCAGCGCCAGTACGCTGACCATCTGCACAAGGCCCGGCGTCAGAATCTGCTTCTGCGTCACCCTGAGGTTAAGTTTGAGTCCTTGCCAGGCCATTGTTAGCTTGCTCTGTCCTTAGCTTAATCCTAATTGAGGCGGAAGTTGTCGCCCAAGTAGACCCGCCGCACTTCCGGATCGTTGCTCAACTCCTGCGGAGTACCCTTCTTCATGATTTTCCCATGATTCACGATGTAGGCGCGGTCTGTTACGGTAAGAGTTTCCCGGACGTTATGGTCGGTGATGAGGATGCCAATTCCCGACCGGCTCAGTTCCCTGATCAAATCCTGTAAGTCCTTCACTGTCAGCGGGTCGATGCCGGAGAACGGCTCGTCCAGCAGGATGAACGAGGGTTGAAGCGTCAGCGACCGTGCAATCTCCAGGCGGCGCCGCTCCCCGCCGGACAGCATATAGGCCTTGCTATGCCGAACGGTTTCCAAGCCCATTTGCGCCAGGAGCTCTTCCAGCCGGTCGCGCTGCTGCTCGGGAGTTAGGGGCAGGGTTTCCAGAATCGCGAGCAAGTTGTCTTCCGTTGTGAGTTGCCGGAACACGGAGGGCTCTTGCGGCAGGTAGCTGATGCCGCTGCGGGCACGCTGAAACATCGGCAGGTCGGTAATCTCTTCCTGGTTCAGGAGCACCCGGCCCGAGTCCGGCCGAGCCAGTCCAACAATCATGTAAAAGGTAGTCGTCTTGCCCGCGCCGTTAGGCCCCAAAAGGCCAACTACTTCGCCTTGAGCAATTTCCAGTTCTACGTTGTCAACGACTTTGCGTCCCCGGTAGGACTTGCTTAGGTCGACGCCATGGAGTGTGGGCATTCCGCATCACGCAGGATCGCAGGGCGGTCCCTCTATCTTTGAACCCGGTGCTTGGTAAGAGTACGCAAGCCATTTCCCGAATCCACGACGATGGTATCATCGGCTCTATAGAAGGTCAATTCACGGCCGGTTGTAGTGCCTTCCACGGGATCAAAAAGAGTTGGAGTTCCGCCCGTCAGAACGTATTTTTCTTCCGCAGCCGTGTAAAGGCCGCGTTCCGCGGTACCCCGGCGATCGCCCTGTTCGACCACCACGCCGCCCGTCCCCACCGCGCGGCTGATTTGCGAGGTGCCACCATTTCCCTGTTTGTCCGCCCCGGTTCGCGTGAAGAATAATTCCAGGTGCGGCGCGCGCATTTTCTGGTCCGCCGATTGCACGAAAACATTTTTTTCAAGATGCGCACGGTTCTCCGCATCCCAATACGTCAACAATCCTGAAGAAATATGCCAGACGAGGGCTGAGCCCGCGTTTTCACCGGGCCGGGGCACCTCGGGGAACACGGCTCGAACGTTGCCGGTGGCATTCAAGATACGCGACGGCCGAAGCAGTTCAATCGTATCCGCCTCCATAACCGAAGCCCCCTGCCACAGCCGCGCATGTCCCGTATAAACCGCGCGCCCCGTCTTCGAGTTCGCTCGCATGTGGTCCGCCGAAAGATTCGCCGGCGCCGAACCCATCTGCAACGAGGTGGATTTCGAACCAAAGTCCGTCGAACGCACCGGCCCTTCCGCCTCAATATCGCCGGTGGTCTGGTAAAAAGTAATCTTCGGTGCGTGAGTTTCGCTACCCGCATCGCGCACCATCGCCGACCCAGTAAGTACCGTGGTCTGCGCCGCGCGCGCAAACACCGCCTGCTGTGCTTCCGCGTTGCGATCGGCTTCCTGCAGCCGCACGTTGCCGCGCAGTGTGATTTGTGACCAGTCCCCACCCGCCGACACCTGCGCTACTCCCGTCGTCGAACTGGCAGTCTGCACCGGACGCCCGGGAATTTCCCGCTCCGATTGGACCGCGCCCGTGGCGTTCAAGAGTTGCGGCTTTCCTTGTGCGCTGAAATCCAGCGCCAGCTTGTCCCCCGCGAGCTTCGAGCGCACCGCCGCGGCATCCAGCCATTCCATCTCTCCGCGCTCCAGCGTTTCCGCATGCCGCACACGATTCACCGCACCCGCTTTGCCGCCGGCAAATGTCAACTGCACCACATTGCTTGCCAGGTTGCGCGTCGTTCCCGACTTCGGATCGCGCCCATTGACGCGGACGTTCCCACGCAAAGTAAGCAGCTTGGCCTGGTTCAGCCCCGGCCACATTTCCATTTCGCCAGTTTCCGCCTGGAGATTTCCGCTGGGCGAGGTGCCTTCGACTTTCCCCTCGGCAACGATGCGGCTCGTCCACCCTTGCGGCGAAAGATGCGCGGTCAGCTTGTCCGCGCGCAGCGTCGAATCTCCTTTCGCGCCGCGATTCTTCACCTCTGGTTCCTGGTTCAGCGAGCCGGGCGACGCGATCAGCGTCTGCGCGCGAAACTCCGCATCCATCAGCAGCGTAAATTTTCCAGCCGTCACCTGCTGGCCAGAGCTCACGGCGGTTGCCGGGCCCGATAGTTCCACCGTATGTCCGACCTTGTCGATCTCCATGCTGCTGCCGTTCATTTCCACCTGCGCAGGCAGTGCAGCTCCTTTTTTCGCCACGGGCTCGGCTGCAGGCTGCATCTGGATATGCACGTCGCGGATCAATCGCAACTGACCCTGCTCGGATTGGTAGAGTGCCCCCACCCCATCGCCGCTGCCATTCGTGAAAGAAAATTTCACCAGCTGCACCGTCTGCGCCCGCCCGGTGGCGCGTTCAAAGGTCACTCCACTGGTATCAATGTGAATGATGTTCGGCTTGCCGGTGGGATTCGACGCCACACGCGCCGCATCTTCCGCGCTCTGCAATTCGAACTGTACCTTCCCGTCGCACTGGATGCTGCCATCCGTCTTCGCATACCGGCAGCTTTGCGTGTGGATCACGTCATTGCGATCCCCATTTTTTCCAAACACTTTGATCTTTACGTCTTCCAGGAGACTGATGTCCTGTCCTCGCAGATCCGTCGACTTCGACGCCTCCAGATCGAAAATCGTCCGGTCGCCTTCCACTTTCTTGAAATGCAATGTGGTGAACTGTTTCTCTTCGTTCTGCGGCAAGGGCGCGGGCGCATTCTGCTTCTCGCGGTGCGCCACCCAAAGGCGCTGCACGTAAATCCCGCCGGTGATCCCCGCAAGCGTGAAAGCCAGCAGGGCGGACCACCGTGCGTATCGAGACGCGTCGCGCCGGTTCATATTTTCAGTTAATCAGAATTCATGGGGAGTGTATAGACGCGCAGCGAAACGACGGAAATTCAGCCCGCGGCCTCGCCGGCGATGGATCCTTCAATCGGCAGGATACCCATATTTGCCGCAGCCACGCGGTCGCGGTCCGTGTTCTTCACCAGGTACATGGCTTCGTCCGCCAGGTGCAACAGGCCTTCCTTGGTTTTCGAATCCGCGGGATAGGCCGCCAAACCGAGGCTGGGTGTCAGCCGGATATTCAATCCTTCTGCTTTCAGCCAGATGGTTTCTCGAATCAGCTTGTGCAACCGCCGCGCTACGTTGATCGCGTTGTCTTTCGAAGTCTGCGGCAGCAGCAGCACAAATTCGTCGCCGCCATACCGGAATGCAAAATCAATCAGTCGGCAGTTAGTCTTGAGAGCTTCGCCGATTTCCGCCAGCAGTCGCGAGCCAACCAGGTGGCCATGCGTGTCGTTCACCTGCTTGAAACGATCCAGATCAATAAAAACGATCGAAAATTCGTAGTTGTAGCGCTGCGAACGGTAAATCTCCGTGTCCAGGATGAATCCCATGTGCCGCGCATTGTAAAGCGAAGTGCAGTCGTCCTTGATCGTCAGCTCATGAATCCGCTTCACGTGCCGCGCGTTTTCCAGCGCAATCGCTGCGAAGTCCGAAAGCGCTTCCAGCAGCTTCAGGTCGCGGGCGTCAAAACCTTCGGGGCCGACGCAATTGATCAGCTCGATCACTCCCAGGCAGGTATCGCGGAATTTCACCGGCACCGCCACGATCGAGCGCGTCTCCATCTTGGTCTTCTCGTCCACTTTGCCGAAGAACCTCGTGTCCTTCGAAGTGTCCGGCACAATCACAATTTCGCCGTGCTGCGCCACCCACCCGGCGATTCCCTGCCCCACCTTGACGCGCACATCCTTCAGCGCCTGCGAAGCCTTGCCCACCGCCAGCTCGAAATACAATTCCTGCTTGGGTTCATCCAGAAGCAGCAAGGACCAGTTGTCCGGCCGCAGGAATTCGTCAATCTTCTCCATGATGGTGCGCAAAACCTGGTCGAGTTGCAGCGAAGAAGTGAGCGCCTTGCCCAATTCCTGGAACACGGCGACTTCCCCCGCCTCGCGCTGCTCCGAAGGCACACCCGGATTCCGGCGGCGGTCTATGGTCGGGAACTGTTTGATTTCTTCAACGCTCACAGCAGTCGGTTTCTCCGCGTGGTGCGAAACACATCCATTTAGATGCCCCTTTGGAGCACCCAGTTTCGACACCTGTACCGGCCAATCTCGGTCAGTATAGGCGCTGGGCAAAATAACGCGCAAGCCGCCCGTGGTACAGGCGTTCCCATCTCGCCATCCTGAGCCGTGCCATCTCGAGGGAACACAAGGATAGTGGTTGCCCGCCTGAGATTCACTAGGGTGTTCTACGGATGCCTGGGTTGCTCAGGCTCAGCCGCTTTTCGGCGGGACACCCGTGTGAGACCCACAAGGAACACCAGGAAGAAAACTACGCAAGGAATGGCAACCGCGGCAGCCGCCAAGAGAAAATAGGCCCGGAGCCCAGCCATCAACCCGGCCACCAGCTTCAGGATCAGGTCCATGCCCAGAGTGTAGCCGAAGTAGCCCCTCCGAATCGCCGCACAGGAAATCCCGTGTGCGCTAAGGATTCCGGCATTCGGGGCCGGTGCGGATCGCTTCCCGATAGCCTCAGTTAAGAACCGTAGTCCATGAGATGGTGCAACTGAATTGCACGCAGGTTGTAGGCACTGGCGTGAACGGCATATCGCCAGGCGGGCCGGGACTAGCTGCCGGATGCTCGGGTTCGCCACGAAGCAGCAACCCTTTTCTTGCGCGCCAGGTTTGTCCTCGCTCTTGTCACTGGTAGACTCAAGGCTACGGATAGGGGCATGGCCAGGGGAAATTTCGGAGAACGCCTAAAACGCGAGCGGGAATTGCGCGAAGTTACGCTGGAGGAAATCACTCAGGCAACGCGCATCGGCTCTCGTTTTCTGGAAGCGCTTGAAAACGAAGAATGGGACAAGCTTCCCGGCGGCGTCTTCAACCGAGGCTTCGTCCGCTCCATCGCACACTATCTGGGCCTCGGTGAAGAAGCATTTCTGGCCGAATACGACCTGGCCTACGGCGCACACGCCGATCAACTGGCGCAGAAACACGCACAAAAACTCGAAGACCGTATTCCCCCAACGCCGCTGTGGATTCCCTTTGCATTGGCGCTGGTCGCGCTCCTCTTGTTGGCGGCGATCATCGTCGGCGGCATCTACGGCTGGCGGAGATTTGTTCGGCACTCCAATCCAAAACCAGCGGCAACCATCACCACACCCACGGCCAATTCATCCACGATCGCAAGTGCCTCCCCGCCGCCGACCGCCGGTCCGTCCAACGCGGCTGGTTCACCCCTGCAACTCTCTATTTCAGCGAGCACGATGACTCACGTGCGAGTACAAGCCGACGGTGCACTGGTCATGGATGACGCCATCCGGCCGGGCGAGAATCGCCATTTTTTCGCCGGGATCGAATTTGTAGTCGCCACCGGCGACTCCAGCGCGCTGTTGCTGGAATTGAACGGCGAAGCAATGCCGCCCGTCGGAGCCCCCGGCACCTCCGGTACAATAACCCTGACGAGAAAGAATTTGAGGCAGGCACCCGGTGGAAACTCTCAGCCCTGAAGTCCTTGAAGAACTGCGGCACGGCCGAGCGCCGCGCGAACGGAAAATTGCCGTGTGCACCACGGGCGCGCACCTCGCCGCCGTCGACCGCGCGGAAATTCTGTGCGTCCTCTCCGATGACCCCGATGAAATGATCTCCACGCGCGCCCAGGACGCGATGCTTTCGATAGCTCCGGAAGTTTTCGTGGAAGCGGTGAAACGCGAAACGGCGGTCCCTGCCCTGTTTTCCTATGTCGCCAAGAAAATCCCGCGGACTCCGGGGATTGCGGAAGCTATGGTTGCCAACAAGCATTGCCCGCCCGAATGCTTGCTTCCTCTGATTCCCTACTTCTCACCCGCCCTCGTTCAGCAGCTTCTGGAAGAACTGGACCGCGTCACCGCGAATCCTCATCTTGCACTCACGCTTGAACATTCTGCATTTGTCACACCGGAACAGAAGAAAATCCTGGAAGATTTTCGCAGCACCCACGTTGACCATGGGCACCTCGCCGAAGCGGCCGCCGAAGCGGAGCCTGACCACGGCAGGCGCCAGACCTTGCTGCAGCAGATCGGCCGCATGACCGTTGCGCAGCGAGTGCAATTTGCCATGAAGGGCAGCTCCGAAGCCCGGCGAACATTGATCCGCGATTCCAACAAGGTGGTGCAGCGCTCCGTTCTGCAGTCCCCCCGCCTGACCGATCAGGAAGTGGAATCGTTCGCGGCCATGGCGAACCTGACGGATGAAATTCTCCGCCTGATTGCCGGCAACCGCAATTTCCGCAAGAACTATGTGGTCGTCCGCAATCTACTCAACAATCCGAAGACGCCGCTGGACGTGACCCTGCACATGCTTCCAGTTCTGACTCCCGCTGACTTGAAAAAACTGAGCATGAACAAGAATGTCCCTGAAACCTTGCGCTCCTCGGCATTCAAGTTGCAACGCACCCGCGCCTCCGCCCAAAAAAAATAAGGCGCCAAGGAGGCGAAATGAAACGAATTACGTTGATCGCCGGCGCTCTCCTGGCAATCGGCGCCATCCGCGGTTGCTCCTCCACGCAGCAAGTTAAGGCGGGAAATCCGGCCGCGACGGGTGACAGAGTTTCTCTGGTCGGCACCCAACGGGTGCTGCGGGATCTTGCCGGGTTTCCAGCTCTCGAAAAACCACAGGCAACGCTGGGGTTTCCCGGGGCGGGGCACGCTGCGGGAAATGGCTCGTGCAACCAGTGCAACGGAACGGTGTCGATTTCAGGAGTTTCGATCAAGTTCGGGCCGCTGGCAGCCACACGAATGGCTTGTATGGAAAATGGTATCGGCGACCAGGAAGATCGCTATCTGAAACGCTCGGTGCTCGAACGCGATACGAATTGCGTGGAGAGAAATTGTTGATCTACTTCGAAGGAAGCGACAAAGCACTCGCATTCAGCCGCGCGGCGGGCGGTAATTCCTGATTGTCCTTGGTCGGTTGTGTATCATGGCGGAGTGACTGGGTTTATTGCCAGTGGAGGCGAAGTTTCATGGGATCGAACCACAATTTGCAGTTGACCTGGATAACCGTCCTCCTGACAGCCGCTTCGACCCTTGTCGGCATCACCGCCATCTCTATTCACGCCGACTCCGATCCCTGGACGAAAGCCCAGACCGTCCTTCCAGCGGACCTCGTCAAGGAATTGGGCAACTCCAAAACTGCGCCGACAGTTGCCTGCGTGGGTTTCAAGCGGTTCTACAGCGCCGGGCACATCAAAGGCGCGCAATACCATGGCACCGCAGGGAGCGAAGAGGGATTGAAAGAACTGACTGCATGGGCCGCTGGACTTCCCCGCGCAACAAATCTGGTGATCTATTGCGGGTGCTGCCCGATGGAGGTTTGCCCGAATATCCGGCCCGCGTTCAAAACGTTGCAGAGTTTGGGATTCAAGAATATTCGCGTGCTTCTGTTGCCTCAGGATTTCGCGACGGATTGGGCGGACAAAGGCCTTCCCTACGACAAGGGAGAGTAAGCAAAACCGGCCCGTAGTCCGCAGGACGTCGATGCTTTCTTCATCCGGTTTACTTTTTGGATAGTCCGGCCAGGCTTGTATCCATTCAACAAGCGCATTTACGTTAGTATGCGTTCCGGGGTTATTTTCCCGTGAGGCTTCCCATGCGGAAATGGTGCGTGCTGACTGTATTTGCAATTGCATTAGGCTGGATCGCGCTGGCACAAGAACGGCCGAAATACACTGAAGACGAAGGCAAGATTCTGGCGCTCGAGAATCTGTGGAACCGCGCGGAGCAGGCCAAAGACATCTCGGCGCTCTCACACATCTTTGCGCCGACCATGGTTTACGTAGACTACGACGGATCGTTGCGGACTCGGGATCAGTTCCTGGCCTACGTGAAGAACGACACTTCGTCGCCGGAACAACTCGTCAGCGAAGATTTGAGCATCCATTCTTATGGCGAGTTCGCCGTGGTCACCGGAATTTTCCGCGGCAGGTGGAACAAAGGCGGCAAGACCACCACGATGCGCGGAAGATACGTTGACGCCTGGGCCAAAATTGATGGCACCTGGCAGTGCGTTTCCGCTCAGGCCACTCTGATCCAAGCACACTGATCGCAAATTCAGTCACGAACCAATTGAGCGCGGCGGCCACGACGTGACTCGCTGTGGGCTTCCTTGCTATTCTCGATGCGTTCAAAATCGCTCCCGGGGTGAAACCTGTGAAAAGACCTTTGAAAACCATTGTCACGGCTAGTTTCTTCGTTGCGCTTGGTGTTGCTGCAGTGGCGCAACAGGCTGGAGTCTCTCACTTTGACGGCAACTCGTGGTGGGCGCACGTGAAATATCTGGCGGACGATTCGCTGGAAGGCCGCGACACCGGTAGTGACGGGCTGCGAAAGGCCCAGTCGTATGCAGTGGAGCAGTTCAAGAAAGCGGGCCTCGAACCAGCCGGCTCGGACGGTTTCTACCAACCGGTTTCGTTCATGCAATACGAATTGGACGAGGGAAAATCTTCGCTAACGCTCGTGACAAACGACGAAACGAAACCTCTTTCGTTTGCCGACGACGCGTTTTTCAGTACACGGGCGACCCACGAAACCGTCAAGGTCACCGCGCCGCTGGTTTTCGCCGGCTACGGATTGAAAATCCCGGAGCAGAATCTGGATGAGCTTGCCGGATTGGATCTGAACGGGAAAGTTGTTGTGTATCTTGCGGGTTCGCCATCGGATGTGCCGACGGCACTGGCCTCGCATTATCAGACAGCGGGCGAGCGATGGAAATCGCTGAAGGCTGCAGGGGCGATTGGAGTCGTGGCAATCATGAACCCGGCTTCGATGGATATTCCCTGGGCGCGGATTTCCGTGAACCGCAATCACCCGGCGATGGATCTGGCCGGCGCGGAATTCGACGAGACACCCGGCCAGCGGCTAGGCGTAGTCTTCAATCCAGCGGCGGCGGAGAGTCTATTTGTCGGATCGGGGCACACCTTCGCGGAAATTGCGGTGCTCGGCAAAGATCGCAAGCCCCTGCCGCATTTTGCCCTGGCAACCTCGCTGAAGGCCGAGGCCGCAGTGCTGTCCAAAAAAGTGGAATCGGCAAATCTGGTGGGCAGGTTGCCGGGTTCAGATCCCGCGCTGAAGAGCGAATACGTGGTGCTTTCCGCGCACATCGACCACGTGGGAATCGGCGCACCCATCAACGGCGACAAGATCTATAACGGGGCAATGGATGATGGCTCGGGAAGTGCGCTGGTGATTGACATCGCCGCCAGCCTGAAAGCGCACCCGGAAAAACTTAGGCGGTCGGTGATTTTCCTGCTGGTGACTGCGGAGGAAAAGGGCCTGCTCGGATCGAAATATTTCGCGGCGCATCCGACTGTGCCGGCCAAATCGATCGTTGCCGACATCAATGTGGATATGTTCCTGCCAATCGTGCCGCTTAAAATCCTGAAGATTCTGGGCATGGAAGAATCCGACCTGGGCACCAACGCCGCGAAAATCGCGCAATCCATGGGCATCAAGCCCATTGCCGACCCGGAGCCGCTGCGCAACGCGTTTATCCGCAGCGACCAATACAGCTTCATCAAAAAAGGCGTGCCCGCGGTGAAGATTGACGTTGGCTTCGAACTGGGCACGCCAGAGCAGAAGGTCTTCAAGGAGTGGCTCACGAACCGTTACCACGCGCCGTCTGACGACGTGAACCAACCGGTGGATCTGCAGGCCGCGGCGACCTACGAAGAGTTCACACGGCGGCTGCTGATTTCCACCGCGAATGTTTCTGCCAAACCGCAGTGGAACCCGGATTCGTTTTTCCGGCGCTATGCTGCGGACTGATTTCCACAAGCAAGCGAAAATTCCATGGATATCGAACAGCTAAGGAAGCTCTGTCTGTCGTTCGCTGGCGCGACGGAGCAGATTCAGTGGGGCGATGACCTGTTGTTCAAGGTGGGGGGCAAGATGTTTGCCGTAACGCCGCTGGTGCCGGCGAAGGTCTGCCTTTCTTTGAAAGCCAGTCCGGAAAATTTCGCGGAGCTAACGGAAAGGCCCGGAGTCATTCCGGCACCGTATCTGGCGCGCGCGAAGTGGATTGCATTGGAGTCACGGGACGTCCTGCCTGCTGCGGAAATAGCGCAACTGCTTCGCGAGTCCTACGAACTGGTTCTGGCCAAGCTGCCGCACAAAATCCGCGCAGCCATCGCGAAGGGGCCGATAGTAAAAGCGCGCGCAAAAGGAAAGCGCACGAGAAAATCAAAAAGAAGAAAATAAGTTAAACGAGGAAAAATCAGGCCATGGCTTTCGAGCCGAGAGGCTTCCGAAGAGGGCGCGCGCCGGGGAGCGGGAAAGTCATCTTCCAGAAATTATTTTCGGCGTTCACGAATTCAACGCCGACGTAGAAGTGGCCGTCGCGTTCTTTCTTGGCATAAACGACACGGGATTCGGTCGAGCGGCTAGTGTTTTCGTTCACCAGCAAAAGATCCTGCCCGGCTACGAGGGGTTCATCCATGACCAGCTGAGCGCCCTGCTTGTTGATGGAGCGCGTCGCGCAACGCACACAGAATTTCTCGCCCTGATCGTTCACACCATGTGCGATCACCGGGAGGGTGAGAGTAACGCGCAACGTACGCCGGCGCTCGCGATAACGAAAGTGTAGAACACCCACGGGGACCTTCCCGCTGCGGAGTCCATCGCTCCGCTTCTACCCGCGGCCTGCGATCGATTCCAGAGAAACCTGCACGAGCTCACGGCGGAGGACTCTGCGCGGATTTCAGGAGACGACCTGGGCGCGGCTGACTCTGCGGATGATTCTGCCCTGCAGCACGCTTTCAAACAATAGCTGAGCCGTACTAAAATACACCTCACGCATCCAGTACGCCAGTACTTCTACTAAGTTTTTCGAAGTTTTGTTGCAGCTGAGGTACTCCTGCCCCGGCCGAAGCTTTAGCCTCCGACGGCGGCTACAAACGGCTGGGTCTAGATGCCCGAACTCACTGTCCGGCCGCTGCGACCGGGATCATGTGCCAAAACCAGGCGACTAGAATGCCGTAATAAACGGCCACCACTCCCAAGCTAACCGCAAATGTACTCAATGATTTGCCAAGCCCCGAATACTCTTTGGACCAGTGCCGGCCACACGCAGCGATCATCAGCAGGCTGAGGATCGCGGCTACGCCTGCGCCCAAGCTGATCAGGTTGGTCATGCCAGCGCCCTCGCTGACAGGAACATCTGGCGAATTGCAGCGCGGAGCATGCCTGTGGCAAGAGCCATCACCAGCCACGCCGAAGGCGTCAGCATGCCAATCCTGTAGGCCCACTGATCCTCCATGTAGAAAAGTAGAATCAGAAGCGCCACGTAAATTGTGGTTTGATAAAAATGAATCAGGAAAAGGTCCGGCTCCAGATGGCTCAGGACCAGGAAACAAAAGACTTGCGCGCCCGCCAGGGCGGCGATACCTCGATAAGGTCGCATCGGAATCTCCCTCTGGGCCGTCGCCCGGGTCGAAATCGCATCCCGGCGACACACTGCCAGAGGCTATCGAGTGCATCCTGGGAGCCACGGCGAGTCCGACTTATATCCATTGTTTTGTTCAGATTATGCAAACACAACTGAAGGCGAAGGCGGGGTCCTGCGTGAAATTCCGCTTGGCGAATGCTCCCTGACCCAGTGCTAGCTTTTCCGTGCCTCTGGGACGGCTCAGGGCACTAAGGAAACGATCTCTATATTCCAGGGCTGCTTGGCAGTTTCCAGCATCGCCAGGGTTACCGGTAAATGGAATCGGCGCGGCCCCGCGCTACCCGGATTCAGATACAGCACACCCGCCTCAAGACGCTGGGCGGCCTGGTGCGTATGGCCGCTAATGACGGCATCGAACCCTGCCGCTTGGGGGTTAAAGTCGAGTTGCTGGAGATTGTGGAGCAGATAAAAACTGCAGCCGGAGGTTTCAACAACCGAGGTAAGCGGAAGCTCCTGTGCCCAGGGTTGCGTATCCACATTCCCCCGAACGGCAAAGACCGGTGCAATGAGTTTGAGTTGCGTGAGAATTTCGGGCGCGCCAACGTCTCCGGCGTGAATGATCAACTGCACACCAAGCAAAGCGCGTTGGGCTTCGGGACGAAGGAGGCCGTGGGTATCGGAAATGATGCCGATCCTCATGGTGGCCGGAAGCGAGTCTAGTCCTTGTCCGGGTCTCGATACACCTCTGGAACGTCGTCCTCGGGAAATTGGTGGGTGACGACTTCGGAGACGTCGGGATCAGCGGCGTTTTCAACTCCAGAGACGGCTTCCGCTTCGAAAGTTTGACCTTCTTCGAGAAGCTCGGTCACGCCTTCAGAGGCAGCGCCGGCGCGACCGGAGATGCCCTGGATATCCCCAGATTGGCCGCCAGTGAAGGAGCCGAGTCCCTTGCGTTGATAGCCGACTAGCTCGGCGGAATTCGCCTTGCCGCGCGGGCGTTTCCTCGCAGTTTTCTTTTTGGAGGTCTTTTTGAGCGCGACTTTCGGAGCGGGCTTCGCTTTTTTCGCCTGCTTTTTCGGCTTGCGCGGCGCTGCTTTCTTTTTAGCTTTCTTGATCGGCTTTTTTCCCTTGGCCATTGGCTTGTGCCCCCGTGACGAGTCTACCACCGACTTCCCCATGTTGCGATTCGAGGCACCGGAGTGGAATTTCCCGGGGCGCCGACTATAATGCAGGGAGTTCCGCGGATGGTGAGGCGATTCAGGGCGCAGCGGCGAGAGCTTGGGGACAATGCCATTGTGAAAAAAGAGGAACTCCGTGCCCGGGTAGAAGAGGTTGGCATCGTGCCGGTGATCCGGACGTCGTCTGCGGATGATGCGCGCTTCGCCGTGGAAGAGATCGCCCAAGGAGGGATCCCGATCATCGAGGTGACCATGACTGTCCCGGGCGCCATCGGCGTTATTCGCGATTTGGCGACCAAAGTTTCGGGTGTGATTCTTGGCGCCGGGACAGTGGTGGATACCGAAACGGCGCGGGAGTGCATAGCCGCCGGAGCACAATTCATCAGCAACCCCGCGCTGGACCTGCCGACCGTGCAACTGGTGGCGAAGACTTCCGACGTGATCATGATGTCCGGCGCACTGACACCGACCGAGGTGCTTGCCGCGTGGAAGGCGGGCGCGGATTTCGTGAAGATTTTTCCTTGCTCGCTGGTTGGCGCGGACAACTACATTCGCACACTGAAGAGGCCGTTTCCGGATATCCCGTTGATTGCGGGCGGCGGAGTGAATCAGCAAAACGCGGCGCACTATATTCTAGCGGGGGTTTCGGCGATCAGCGTGGGGAAAGAGCTGATTCCGCGGGAATCCATGCTGCTGCACAAGCCGGATCGCATCCGTGAATTGACGAAACGCTTTGCGACCATCGTGCGTACGACGCGCGCGCGATTGGCGGAAGCGCAAGCGCAGGTGGCGAGTTTCCGGTAAGGCCAAAGACCTTCGTTAGCTAAAATTCCAGATGCAGCCGTAGGGTGGGAACAATCACCGGGCCGCGGTCCGCGTTGTATCCGGGATGGGCGACGTACTGGAGGCCGAAGGCGGGAAAAATCCCGCGCCAGGCGTGTAGCGTATAAAAACTTTCCAGAATATTTTCTCGAGAATAATTCAGTTTTCCATCGCCTAGCAAGAATCCCAGTCCACCCAGTCCCAGGTAGCGGGCGTGATCGTGGCTGATGCCGTTGCTGACGAACACCAGGCCAACGCGGTCATACTTGCGGCCCCACCGTCCGCCGTTTCCACCTGCGCCAATCTGCCAGGTCTGGTCCACTTCGGTGTAAGCGTAGGATTCGTGCTGGCCTTCGTTCCAGCCCCAGCGCCCGAATAGGCCGAGCCAATCGGTGAGAGGCTGTTCGAAGTTGGCGCCGAAACCGTACTTCACGGTGGTCTGCAGAGGATGATTGGTGATTTCCGGAACCGTGGTGGTGGGATTCGCGAGCCAGGAATTTACGGCGTCGCGATAGTCGCCCATGTTGGCGTGATTGACGTAGCTAAGCAGGCGGAGGACACCTGCTGGATGGTTTTTTAGAACTTTGCCGTGGAGTTCGAATTCGATATTTTCGGCGCGCGCGCGGCTCAAGTCGGCATCGAGGTGAATTCCGTTGGCGACCTTGGGCATGAGCGCTTCGGCGAAGCGAATGACGTAATTTTTATCGTGATATTCGAGGAGAGCTGCATAGGTAAAACCGCGGGTGTCGGCGGCGTAATCGTAGGCGCCGTTGTTGTCCACAGCCCAGTTCATGAACTGAAAATTACTGTCAGCGCCGTAAGTATTGAGGTCGAAGAAATCGGCGAGGCCCATTTTGCCGAAGCGAAATTCGAAGCGGCGCTCGGGGAGTTCGCGGAAGAGGGAGTAGGGAGTGCGATCGGAAGCAACTTTCTTGCCGCCGAGGGGAATGATCTGATGCCACATCAGGCGAGCGACATATGGCGCCTTGCTGAGCGTGGGATTGCGAACGACATCGAGATTGAAAAAGCCCGCTACTCCGAGAGCCTCGCCGAGACCGTGGCCGCCGGTTTCCTGGACGTCGCAGAGAAACTCCGTCGTTTTTGTGACGCGCAAACCGGTGTAAAGAGTGAGAACGCGTGAACTGGCGTCCTGCGCTTCGGGAGTGAGGCTGTTTTTTCCCTGGTACGGCGAATGAAACCCGGGATGCCATTGGGAAATGAAATTGGCCTGGCCGGAGAGCCACAAGCGGTCCCATTCCGGGTGCGGAAACATGACAAGGGGAGGATCATCCGATGGAGAGGCGGGAGTCTCGGTGGAAACCCTCTGGTCCGTTGCGCTAGCCGGGGTTTCTTGCGCTTGCAGTGGAAGCCTGATGGCTAGAAAAAGGAGGAGAAGCACCGCGAGAGACGCAAGGCCGTGGGCATTTCTCTCGTGCGGGATCCTCGATTGAAGTTTCATGGCGGAAACGATTCCAATTCCGCTGCGAGTTCCAGCTCCCGTGCCGCCATCGGAGGAAACCTACCGCCAGGCTCTTCGGCACTCAGTTCTGCGCAATCCGATTCGGTTGCAGAAGCAAATTCGCCCTCGAAGCCGCGCATCGAAGGATCAATCCAAACGGCGATCAGCGGTGAGTTCAGGCTCCCATCCCTGGTGGTCCAAACGCAATACAGCGAGGATACCTTCCGGGCGGGGTACTTTTCTTGAACGGTTTGTAACATGGCGTCACTCATTCTCCGGAATCGGCGTTGAGGCATTCCGGCGAGCGGCGGGCGACAGCCTTTAGCTACGCGGAAAGGGGCGGGATGCCGTGCGGCTCCCTGGCGGAGGTTCCGGTTCTTGTTTGAGAATCTCCATGGATATTCCATTGTTGCCGGCATGCTTGCCAAGATTCCCTGCAATCGGCGACTTTTCTTTGATACCATACCCCCATAGGGTAGTCAATCAAAAATGACACACATTGCCAGAGAAAAACTCGAATTAGTTTCCCGCACCAAGAAAATCATCGGCCAACTGGAATCCGTGCTGCGCGGGCTGGAAGAAGATGCGCACTGTGCGGAAGTGTTGCAGCGGCTGGCGGCGGCGCGCGGGGCGATCAACAGCCTGATGGGCGAACTCATGGAAAATCACATCCGCAACCACATGCCTCGCAACAACAAATCCGCAGCGGAAGCGGCGGAGGATTTGGTGGAAATTGTGCGGACCTATCTGAAATAGGCCGCCGCGCCATCTAAGGCTGGTGCTGGACGATCTGCAGCGCGTTGACGCGGGCATGGTCAATGGTGAGGCCCCAATGGAGGTGCGGGCCAGTGACGCGACCGGTGGCCCCGACTTTGCCGATTTCATCCGAGGCTTCGACGGGATCGCCGGCTTTGACCTCAATTTCCGAGAGATGCGCGTACAGCGTGTAGATTCCGAAGCCGTGATCGATCACCACGGTATTTCCGGAATAATAAAGATTTTCGGCGAGCACGACCTTCCCCGACTGCGCCGCGTAAACGGGCGTGCCGGCCGCAGCGGGAAAATCAACGCCGGCGTGCGGCGAACGGGCTTCACCGTTGAGCACGCGGCGGCGACCGAAATTTCCGCCGGTGCTGACACCCTTCAAGGGCACCACAAACTTCCCTTTCCACAAGACTTCCGGCGTGACCGTGTCAAAGATCACTTTCATTTTCTTCTGGTCTTCTTCGGCGCGCTTCTGCTGCTCCGGATCCGGCTGAACAAACTGCTTTTCAACCGTCAGGCGTTCGGTGGGGAATTTACCGGTGTGAACTGTGACGGGCATGCTGCAGGTGAGGGATTTGCCTTCGGCACCTGACCAGGAAATTTTCCATTCGTATTGGCCCGCCGGTTTTTCCAGATCCACGCCGAGAAGAGCGTGCAATGTGGCGGAGGCTGGAGCTTCGCGCCAAAGAGGGATTGAGCGGCCGCCCCATTCAGCGGAGAATTCCTGGGAAGGTTTGGCGCCGATAATTTCGGCCAGGAGCAAGCTGCCCTGGGAAACCCTGCCGGAACTCAGGTGGAGTACAATTCCTGAGCCGCAGGCCTTTTTGACCGGCGCCTGGATCGGTTGCTTGGCGTATGCCGGCCCAAAGGGCAGGCAGGCGAAAATCAACAAGAGGCTTGCTCTCTTCAATTTAGTGATCTCCACGGAAGTATGGCAGCCGGGCCAAGCTGGCCTATAAAAGATTAAGCGAGCATGTGACTCCAGTCACAGCAAAATCGGTTGGCCGCGTTCAGAATTGTAACTGCAATGTCCAGCAGCCGATTTACGGGAGTGGTGCTGATCGTCGCACTGCTCGGCTGGTCCGTCAACCAACGAGCGGTAGCGTGGGCTGGCTTGCCATCTCGAGCAGCAGTTGTGGCGCCGGCAGGAGCTCCACCTGCCCCTAAACCTGCAGCCAGATGAATGCGAAGGACGTGAAGGGCTGCTGCACAGGCAAAGCGGATCACTGCGCGGCGCACGCCAAAGGAAAGTAAACGACGGTTCCAGATACAAACGGCTCTGGATTTTATTCCAGAACCGTTTTCCTTTTAGAGAGTGACACTTAGATTTTCAGGCCCATAACGCGGATGAGTTTTTCCTCCAGGCGCTTTAGCTCTTTTTCTCGCGCGTGCTCTTCGCGAGTGCGGTCGTTGAGGGCTTCCTTCAACAGCTGCAGATTCTGGCGAAGTTCCATTTGACCGAGCGCCAGCCGGCTCAAAGACCACAAGGCTTCTTTCTGTTCGGAGTCCAGTTCGCGCGGCTGCCGGTCGATCACGCACAGAGTACCTAGGGCAAAGCCATCTTCATTGACGATCGGTGCGCCGGTATAAAAACGGATATGGGGCTCGTCCAAAACCATCGGATTGTCCTTGAAGCGGGGGTCCTTCAGGGTGTCGGGAACGATGAAGAGGTCTTCTTGTTGAATGGCGTGCGCGCAAAACGAAGTTTCCTTGGGGGTTTCCCGCACCTGCACACCGACCCTCGATTTGAACCACTGGCGGCGTTCGTCGACCAGGGAGAGCATGGCGATGGGAGTTTTGCAGATGTAGGCCGCTAGAATTACCAGGTCATCGAAGGCCTGCTCTGGTTCGGTATCGAGGATCGCATAGCGATCTAGGGCCGCGACCCGAGCGGCTTCCTGAGAGGGAGCTGCTGCGTCCATGGCTACCTCCGTCCGTGTACCTGCTGGGGGAAAGGCAGGATTGGGAAAGGCATCATACTCCAGCAGGAGGCTCGCTGCACAGGGATAGGCATGTCCCATCGGGAAGTGCCGCTTGGGTGAAACGGGGGACCGTCGATTACACTAGGCACGGTTCCGTTTTCCCCAGGCGAAGCGAGAAGAGGAAATACGATGCGTGGAAAAATACGAAGCTGCGCAGTCCTGCTGGTGCTGGTGTTGAGTTGTCAGGCCGGGAGTTGGGGGCAGAAGGGCTCCCCGGTGATGGCCGACCGGGAGCGCGAGCGGCGAAGCTTTGCGCAGAACGTGGTGAAGGCAATCAATGCGGCGGAAGCGGACTACCGCAAGAAGCACGACGGGTATGCAAACTGGGACACGCTGGTGGGAATCGGCGATTTCTCGTCCAACGGAACCAAGTGGGCGCCGGCCGATTTTCCAACTGTGGCGCACGCGCTGTATGGGAGCGGGGCGGAGATTGCACCGGGCTGGCGGCTGCGGCTGCACCTCTCGAACGGCGAAAAGGCCTACGACCTGCTTCTTGAGGATGTAACCGACCCGAAATGCGGATACGCCGTGATGACGGATGAACGAGGATTGATCCGGCAAGGGAGATCGATCGATTGCCCACAGTAGTCAGTTTTGTGTGCGGGATGAATCGGAACTGGGATCAAGCGCGGGACGACATCCTGACTTCCTGCTTCGCCCGCTGTTGCAACGGCAAAATCGAAAAATATTTGTGCCGGCAGGGTTCGCAGCGCAAGGCCGGAATGCGCAGATTTCGCCAGAGAAATCCGAACACGGAATCAACGTGTTCGGCTGAGATGCGCTTCAGGGCAAGATTGCCGCAAATCGGACAATGCGCGTGAAGCGATTTGCTGAGGGTCATCAGCCGGGCATGGAAACGCGCTCGACAGCCGGGGCATCTCCAAGGGTAAACACCAATCGCGCCGAGAATGTAGTCCGCGGTGGTTTGACGGCGCGAGCGGTGCGCACCGGCCTGCTTGCAGATGGGACAGTTCATCTGTCTAGGTGGATTCCCCTCCGGTTGGCCCACAGGATAGGACAGATGCCCAGGGGAGGCAAGGCCTGGGGTACTAACTTCCCGGGTACAATAGTTCCAGAGGGGTTTATGCCGAATTATACCGATGAACACGCCCAGTCCGGGATCGCGGCGAAGCTACCGCAGCTGGAAACCTGGTCGAACCAATACCCGGGTTACGTGATTACGACTCGCTTTCCGGAATATTCATCCGTGTGTCCGAAGACCGGACTCCCGGATTATGGAACGATCACAATTCAGTACAAGCCGCGGAAGGCTTGCATTGAGCTGAAGTCCCTGAAGATGTATCTCCTGGCTTACCGCAACCTGGGCATTTTCTACGAAAACGCCGTCAATAAGATGCTTCACGACATCGTGGAGGCCACCAAGCCAATATGGTGTGTGGTCAAAGGTGAATTCACGCCGCGCGGCGGCTTGAACACGTCCATCTTCGCGCGGTGGCCGGAGCGCCGGGCGCTATCGAGCGGTAAAGTAAAAAAGTAGGCAACTCCCGGTGAAGGACATTAGACTTAGGCGGGGTCCCGTTGGATAATCACAACGAGCGATTTCCACGCCATTTGTAATATTCCGAGGAGGAAGAATGAGCATTTCTCCAAATGTTCCGAGCCCGCAGGAGTCCTATCACTATGAGGGCGGGGGAACACCAAGGTGGATCACCATCCTGTTCGCGGCGGTGATTGCCGGAGTGGGCGCAATGGCCTATGCGGGCTATTCGGCGCAGACGCGCCTGCAGCAAGAGGTGACCAAAGCCCAGGATCAGAACAAGATCCTGACCGCCCAGCTGGATCAAGCCAATTCGCGGCTAGCCGAGTTGAAGGGACAGATGGACGTCACCTCCCAGAAAATCGGGATGACGCAGGCGGAACTCGCCGATGCGCGGAGCCGCGCGGAAGGGATTCGCAAGGCGCAGACGGCATCCGACCAGAAGCTTTCTGAAAGGATCGCCCAAGCCCAGAAGGAAAGCGAAGCGCAGATTGGGGCGGTGGCTACGGACGTCACGGGTGCGAAAAAGGACATTGAAGCAACGCGTACGGATCTGGAAGCGACGAAATCGAAGCTGGATCGCGCTCAGGGCGACATGGGCGTGATGAGCGGATTGATCGCGCACAACCACGACGACCTGGAAGAACTGAAGCGGCGCGGCGACCGGAACTACTACGAATTTACGGTGCAAAAGGCCAAGACGCCGCAACGCGTAGGCCCGGTGCAAGTTTCCCTGAACAAGACCGACGCGAAGAAGTCCAAGTACACCATGACGGTGCTGGTTGACGACAGGGCCATCGAGAAAAAGGACAAAACGGCGGGCGAACCAGTGCAGTTTTACGTGAAGGGCAGCGCACGCATGGCTCCCTATGAAATGGTGGTGTTCGACGTCGGCAAAAACGCGATCACCGGCTATCTGTCCACGCCAAAAGATTTCAGCAGCGCGCCGACAGCAACTCCGGCAGCTGCGCCGGCGGCAAAACCCTGATGGATATTGCCCGGCCGGTTATTTTCCGCGCCGCGGAGCGATAGCGGTTTTATCTGAACTCTGAACTCCAAGCCCTGCTGCGCACTCTGAGACCTTACTTCTGGAAACTCAGGCTGCAGCAGGGCTTTGGCGTTTCTTGTCGCGGAGCTACGATTTTCTGTGGCTCCCAACTGTCTTGGGCGTTCTTCTCCATGACTTCCGCGGTTTTTCTCTGGCACCTGTCTTTCATCACGGAGGTTTCATGAAAGGAAGCCAATGGTGTCTGCCTCAAAGAATGGCTGGATTGAACCTCCGGTGACAAACCTTCACCGCCTTCCTGGCTTCCTGCTCTCCACAACTATCTGGTTGTTTTTTTGCTCCGTCGGAAACGCGCAGGAAACGCCGGTTGCGGCTGGCCAGGCCATCCGTGTGAACGTGGCGAGAGTAAACGTCGGGGTGGTGGTGACCGACGATAAAGGGAAATTTGTTGAAGGGCTGAAGCGGGATGCTTTTCACGTGTTTGACAATGGCGCGGAGCAGCAGATAACGGAGTTTGCGCCGATCGAAGAGCCGGGACAGGTGCTGTTGCTGGTGGAGGCCGGCCCGGCCGCCTATTTTTTGCAGGGGGCTAACTTGTTCGCGGCCGACGCCATGCTGAAGGGGCTGTCCGCAGGGGATCGAGTAGGGGTGGCACGATACATTGACGCGCCGCTGGGGATTCTGGATTTCACAACGGATAAGGGCGCGGCGCAAGCGGCATTGAGCGGCATCCAGTTTAATTTGGGCTTCGCCGACCTGAATCTTTCGAGCAGTCTGAACACGGTATTGGATTGGCTGGAGCGCATCCCCGGGAAGAAGACGATCGTTTTGATTTCGACCGGCGTGGATACTTCTCTGTCGTCCGCGTCCGCAGCGCTAGGGACGCGGCTGAAGGTCGGCGACGTACGCATACTTTGCGTTTCCACCAGCGGGCCGCTGCGCAACGGCAAGCAAGGATACAAGCCGAAGATTCAGCAGATGCAGGACGAATTTGCGGCGGCGGACCAGCGATTGAAAGCGATCGCGGAGCTTACCGGCGGTCGCGCATATTTTCCGATGAACGGAAAAGCGTTTCAGGAAACGTACAAAGAAGTGGCGGAGATTGTGCGGCACGAGTATAGCCTGGCGTTCGGCTTACCCGCAGCGGATGGGGCGGTTCATTCGATCGATGTAAAGGTGGATCGATCCGGCGGCGCAGGAAAATCTACGACGGTCACGTACCGCGTGGATCACCGCAGGGGATATCAGGCTCCGAAGGAATAAACGGAAGAACAACAGCTAGTCGAATTCCTTCATCATACGGGCCATGTCAATGAGGCGGCGGTCGACTTTGCCGAAGACAGTATTGTCCTCGAAAGAACCGTCGCCGTTGCGATGCCCGGCGGCGTGGCCGGTAAGGAGTTCAATTCCCTGCTCGATACGAGCGACGGGCCAGATGTGAAATTTTCCGCTGCTGACGGCGTCGAGTACGTCTTCGCGCAACATCAGGTCTTCCACGTTGGACTCGGGGATCAAAACGCCCTGCGAGCCGGTCAGACCAAGAATGCGGCAGACGTCGAAGAAGCCTTCGATTTTTTCGTTTACGCCGCCAATGGCCTGAATGTCTCCCTTTTGATTGAGCGAGCCGGTGACGGCGATGTCCTGGCGAAGCGGTAGTTCGGAGAGCGCGGAGAGAAGCGCGTAAACTTCGGTGGAGCTTGCACTGTCGCCATCGACCCCGGAGTAGGACTGTTCGAAGCAGATGCTCGCCGCCAGAGAGAGCGGCTTGTCCTTGGCGAAACAACTGCGCAAGTAGCCGGCAATGATGTGGACGCCTTTGTCGTGAAAGCGGCCGCTTAAATTCGCTTCCCGCTCGATATTGATCAAGCCAGCCTTGCCGAGAGCGGCGCTGGCCGTGATGCGCACGGGCTTGCCAAACGCGTAGCCGCCGATTTCGAGCACGCTGAGGCCGTTGACTTGGCCGACGCAGTCGCCGGAAACATCCACAAGCAGCGTTTTTTCCTCGATCATTTCTCTGATGCGGGTTTCCACCAGGTTGTGGCGCTCCATCTTGGAGGCGATGGCGGAACGCACGTGGGCCGCGCGGACCACATTTTCCCCGGCAGCCGCGGAAGCATAGTGCGCTTCGCGAGCCAGGTCGGCGATATCCACGAAGCGGGCGGTGACTTTGTTGCGGCGGCCGGCCCTTCGAACTCCGTACTCAAGAATCGCGGCGAAGGCTCCGCGATCGAACGGAAAAAGATTTTCCTTTTCACTGAGAGCTCGGAGGCGGCCGGCATATTCCTCGATGACGCCATCGGTCATCGGCATTTCTTCGTCAAATTCCACGCGCACCTTAAAGATTTTCTGAAAATCTTCTTCATACTCGTACAGAACTTCGTACAGGTCACGATCGCCGATCAGGATCACCTTCACGTTGATTTCGACTGGCTCGGGCTTCAAAGCCGTGGCCGTGAAGGGATAGAAGACTTCGAGCGGCTGAATCTCCAGGCGATTGTGATTCAGCGTGCGTTTCAGGGCGCGCCACACTCCTTGTTCGGAAAGCGCTTCGATGGCGTACATGATCAGGAAGCCGCCGTCGGCACGAAGGAGCGAGCCGCCGCGAAGATCCATGAAATCACTGGACCAGCCGCCGCGCGCGTCGTAAGCGCGCTGAATCGTGCCAAAGAGATTGGCGTAGCTCGGCGTGGTCTCGAAAATGACCGGCGAGGTGTCCTCGGAATTGTGGGCCAGAATGACGTTGACACCGTAAACACGGAAGGGATCGCGCTCGGGTCCGGGGTTTTTCTGCTGCTGAACTTCCGGCGATTCTGGCGTTTGTTCCTCTTCCCCTTCGCGCTCCTTGAATGGGCCGAGGTTATCCAAAATGTGGTGGCGTACTTCCTCGAGATATTCGGTCACGCCCGTTCCGGGATATTTTTCCTTTAATTCCTCGATGACGCCGTCAACGAGGACGGATGCCGCCTCCTGCTCCAGGTAGCTTAGTTCGCTGGCCAGTTCGCGCGAGAGGGTGAGCGTCTTGCGATAAACGACGGTAAACTCCTGGCGGAACTGTTCGTACTTGCGCTCGATTTCTTCGGCAACGCCAGTTTCCAGTTTCCCTTCGTGCACCATCTTGGAAATATCCTCGATGGGCACCATCTGGCCCTCAAGAACCGGAAAAATCTCCGGCAGAGCGACGGCTCCGACCTGCATGTGGCCAAGCGCGAATTGGTCGCGGGCGATGCGGCGGGTGAAATCGTCCATCAACTCTTTTTCGCGCACGGAAAAGCGCTCGACAATTCGCCCTTTCTGGCGTTGAAACGGCTCACCTTCGAAGACTTGCGGAATCCGACGGCGCAGGAAATCGATACCGGCCTGAACGTCTTTCTTGAAGGTATTGGCGGAGCCTCGCGGCAGCACGAGAAGGCGGGGACGGTCGGGAATCTTGAAATTGTTGACGTAGCAACGGTCCATTGAGGGCTTGGTGGCCGGATGGAGTTCCTCAATCATCTGTGCTATTGTGCCGCCGCGGCTGGTTCCTGCCAGTCCGCACACGAAGACGTTATAACCAGGCGCGGACAGCTCCACGCCCATTTTCAGCGCACGCAAAGCACGCTCCTGGCCGATAAAGCCTTCGCGCTTTTGCGCCTGCGCGGTAGTTTCAAATGGAATGCGAGAGAGCTCGCAGCGCCAGCGCAGCTTCTCCAGTCCGAGTTCTTTCGGCTTGCTCATGTTCATTTCGATGGATTTCGCCATTCGAGCGCGTACTCTAGCACACGGCGAAGCCGGAAGGGCTGAATTTAGCCCCGGCGGATGGCAAGAAGTTACGCGTTAGCCGCGTCCAGTTCGTCCCGGTGCTGCACATAGACACGGAACACACCCAAAGCCGCTGCCACGATGGTGGGGCCAGCGACCAATCCAAGCAGCCCAAAAACTTGCAGGCCGCCGAGAATACTGATGAAGAGCAGCAGATCGTTCAGGCGGGTGCGATTGTGAAGCAGCAGCGGACGCACTACATTATCCGCCACACCGGCCACTCCCCCGCAAATAATCACGACCAGGAGAGCTTTTCCCCAACTGCCGTTCAGGCCGAGCCAAAGCGCCGCCGGAACCCAGATCAGGGCCGAGCCAACCACGGGCACGATGGAACAGAACGCGATGAGGACACCCATGAAAACGGGGGCCGGCAGACGAGTGAGGGCGAAAGCCGTGCCACCCAGGACGCCCTGAATCGCGGCGATGAGCAACGCGACGGCCACACTGGCAAAGATCAAGTCGCGCGATTCGGTGAGCATTTCGTCCTGAACGTTTTTTTCGAACGGGATCAGGTGGCGGATCGCGCGGAGAATCGATTCGCCATCGCGGAACACGAAAAACAGGGCGAAGAGAAGAATGAACAGATCAAGGAAGAAGGAGAAGAGATTCTTGAGCATGCTTGCGAGGCTGCCGGCGAGATAAGACGCCGCCTTTTCCATTCCCTGCTGAATCGGCCCCATAAAATCGAGCTCTTGCATGGACTGCGGCAAATGGTGGCGGATGGCGTCGGCCATGCTCATCGGTACCAGGGCGCTGCCACTGCCGATCAGGTTGCGGACGCGCACGGTCATTTCCACGGCTTCGCGTCCGGCGAACGACAGCACTAGCAAGACCGGCACGATCAAGACCAGCGTTACTCCAATTGTTGAGAAAAGGGCCGCTTTGGTCACCGAGAGACGCTTGCCCAAAAAGCGGAATGCCGGGAAGAAGAAGATCGCCAGCACCGCGGACCACGCCAGCGGAACAAGAAACGGCGCAGTGATGCGAAAAACCAGGTAGCCGAGCAAAAGCAACGCGCCGTAAGAGAGCACCGCAGTTAGACGGTCAGTTGTGGTTGTCTTGCGATTGGCTTCGCTCATCTGCGGTATATAATCCTTTTCGGTCCCGGATTGTTCGGGAAAGTGCCAGAACCACCAGTCGCCAGGTCGCTTGCGCCAGGGGAACTGACTTTATCCATGATGGCCCGCTTCATGCCGTTTAATGCCGCGCAAGTGCGTCTCCTTGCTGTACTGGCTTTAATCAATTTTGTCAACTTTGCGGACCGCCAGGTGCTGAATCCGCTTTTGCCCTTGTTGCGGCAGCATTTTAATGTCACGGACTCGCAACTCGGGTCGTTGCAGACGGTGCTGCTTATCGTGCTCGCCTTGGCGAGCATTCCGTCCGGTTACCTGGCGGATCGCTTCAGTCAGCACACAATCATTGCCGGCGGAGTTCTTTTCTGGAGCCTCGCGGCCATGTGTAGCGGCCTGGCGCCGACCTTCGCTGCGCTTTTTGTGTGCCGTGGACTGGTGGGAATCGGTGAAGCGGCCTACGCTCCTGCGGCCCAGGCGATGATTTCCGATTCGTTCCCGGTCGAGCATCGGGCCCTCACCCAAGCAATATTCGCGTCGGGAATGCTGCTGGGCGGCGCGGCCGGACTGGCTCTGGGCGGGATCATGGGAGAGCGCCATGGCTGGCAGTACGCTTTCCTGATCGTGGGCGCCATCGGGGTTATTCCAGGATTATCGGCGTTCCGGTTGAATGAGCCTCCGAAGCGGCCGCGGTCGGAAGTGGTTTCAATCCCGTGCTTGTTGAGCGTGCCGGCCTATGTGGCCATGATGATTGCCGGAACTTGCATCACGTTTTCGACAGTTTCGTTTGTGACCTGGGGCGTGGACTACGCCACCAGCTACAAGGATTTCAGCTTGAAAGAGGCAGCGCTATCGCTGGCCGTGATTGCGCTGCTTTCGCTGGTGCTAGGAGCGCTGGCGGGCGGCTATTTCGCCGATCTTTTGCAGAAACGATTGCCTTACGGACGCATCCTGGTGATTGCGGCGGCATTCCTGGTGGCTGCGCCGTTCCTGCTACTGGCGCTTCAATCGGATGAAAAGTGGATCGTGCTGGCGGGATTTTTTGTCGCCAGCTTTTTTATGTCGTGGTATCACGGGCCGACGACCGCGGTGCTGCACGACCTGACTCCGCAGCGGGCGCACGCCACGGCCATCGGCGTGTACATGTTTGTGACCCAGATCGTTGGAGCGTTGGGGCCTGTGCTGATCGGCCGGATTTCGGATGCATCAGACCTTCTTGTCGCCTTGCAGGCGGCGACAGGAGTCATGGTCTTCGGGGCGCTGCTGATGCTGGTGGCAATCTATTTTGTGAAGCGTGACGGGATGCACCATCCGCGACTGGCGGCATTCCGCGCGGAGGATGAGGCATATACGGCGGCTCATCCGGTGAAAGGCGATTAGAGGCTGCAGAAACGCTGAGTACGCAGAGAGAACAAGCTCAGCTTAAGTGAGTGATTACTTGATTCCGATCATGTTGATCAGGCGCATTACTTCTTCGTGCGGCACGTCGTAGAGCGGGCGTTCGTCTTCTTCTTCCAGGCGTTCACGAAGGTATTCCGCGGCGATAAAACTTCCTTCGCGGTCGGTCAGGTCGCGGCCGGCCTTATCGCGAAATTCCACAAAAGCGGGGTGCCAGAGGCCGACGATGCGGCCCACTCCATCCACTTCGAACTTTGCGTCGATGGTGTCGCTGTGGCGAGTGGCGATAGCATTCCAGATGTGAGAGAAACGGCAGTCGTAAACGTGGCCGCTCAATTTCGAAGTCACTTCGAAGGCGCCGATGAACTGGTTCATGGCGCCAGTATTTGCGAGTACGGGGTAAGAAGGCACTGAATCCTCTTTTTCTGAAACATTGCGGCGTGGGTTTGGCAGCGCCGCGAAACCACCGACTTTTAGTGTCCGATTCCTGCGGCGGCGTGTCAATGCCACCGCGGCAATTAAGAGAGCCGCCGCAATCCGGCGGCATTGGCAGTGACGTCGGTATACTTCAGGCCCGCGCCGGTGTTGAAGAGAACCACCCGGTCTTCCGGTTTCAGGAAGCCGGTTTGCAACAAGTGATCGTAGGCGACCGTGGCTGTGGCACCTTCGGGAGACAGGAAGATGCCTTCGTTCTTCGCCCAATCCTTAAGCGACGCTAGAATCTGTTCGTCGGAAAACGACAGGGCGACCCCGCCCGATTCGCGAAGAATTTCCAGCATGATGTAATCGCCGTACGGCTTCGGCACGCGTAAGCCGGATGCAAACGTAGCTGCGTTCGCCCACATCTGGCTGGCTTTTTCGCCGTGCTCGAACGCCCTCGTGACCGGCGCGCAGCCCGCGGATTGCACAGCGATCATCCTGGGGCGCTTCCCGGGCTTCACCCAGCCGAGTTTTTCCAACTCTCCAAACGCTTTCCACATGCCGATCAGGCCGACACCGCCGCCAGTCGGGTAAAACACGGCCGCCGGATACTCCCAGCCGAGTTGTTCGACGAGCTCGTAACCCATGGTTTTCTTCCCCTCGATGCGGAACGGTTCTTTCAACGTGGAAATATCGAACCAGCCCTCTTTTTCCTTGCATTCGGCCACCATCCGGCCGCAATCGGAAATCAGGCCGTCCACTAACGTGACGTTTGCACCGTACATGGTGGCTTCCACATAATTCGCGAAGGGTACATCCTTGGGCATGAATATGTGAGCTTCGATTCCAGCAGCGGCGGCGTAAGCGGCCAGCGCGCCCGCGGCGTTGCCCGCGGAGGGAACGGCCAATTTTTTCAATCCGTAGTGACGGGCCATGGTCACGGCGAGCGCGAGGCCTCGCGCTTTGAAGCTTCCAGTCGGGTTGGCACCCTCTTCCTTTACGTAGACACCCGGATAACGGCGGCTGTGCAACATCGGCGTCCAGCCTTCTCCGAGAGTGACGGGCATGACATCGGGCAAAACGCAGCGATAACGCCAGAGACCCGGCCACGTCTTATCAGCGGCGGCGCGGGCAATTTCCTCGCGCGCAGCGATGCCGCGCATCGGGGAGAGGTCATAACGAACATACAGCGCTCCCGCGCACTGCGGACAAACAGTCTGTGGTTTTTCAGCGGAAACGTGCGCGTGGCAACGCGAGCATTCAAGGTTGCTGATTTTCGGCATGTTGGAACGATAGCAGCACCAAAAAAGAGCGGCAAGTTTCCGTTCGGAACTGCGGAAGCAAGAAATGCGGAAATGACTTCTCTCGTTCGAGCGCGGCACGCTATGATGTCGCCGCTCTCCTACAAATCAGCGGTTCGCAGGATGGGGCTTTGCCGAACATTTCATCGAAAGCAAATTCAGTTTCGCTGTTCATTGGCATGGTGCTTTTCGCGCTTGGCGCGTTGCTCGCATTGGTGTTTCCGGCTCATGGTGTATTCCCACTGCTTCGCTGGAGCGGCTTGCTGTTGTTCGCCATTGGCGGCCTTCGAGGCCGGTCGCTGACCTACTGGATTTTCGTGGCGATGCTGGTGGGATTTGAATTGGGCATTGACCGGCCGGAGTTTGCGGTGCATCTCCGCGTGCTGGGCGACATTTTTCTGCGGCTGATCAAGGTGATCGTCGCGCCGTTGATATTGGGAACGCTGGTGACGGGGATCGCGGCCCATGGCAATCTGAAAAAAGTGGGAAGGATTGGGCTGAAGAGCCTGATCTACTTCGAGGTGATCACCACGATCGCGCTGTTCCTGGGGATTGGCGCGATCAACCTTACGCGAGCAGGTGAGGGAGTTCATCTGCCGGCTGCGACGGCAGACCAAGCGGCCGCGCCGGCGGCGGCGTTGAAGTGGGACGATTTTCTGCTCCATGTTTTCCCGGAAAACATCGCCAAGGCTATCGGCGACAATCAAATTCTGCAAGTAGCCGTGTTTGCGGTGCTCTTTGGAATTGCGCTGACGCTCGTGCCAGAGAAAACGCGGCAGCCGATGCTGGCACTTGCCGAATCGCTCGCGCAGACGATGTTCAAGTTCACGAACATCGTGATGTACTACGCGCCGATCGGGGTTGGCGCGGCGATGGCGTACACCGTGGGGCACATGGGGATCAGCGTGTTGCTGCCGTTGGGGAAGCTGGTGCTGACGGCGTATGGAGCGCTGATTACGTTTCTGGTGGTAGTTTTGTTGCCCGTGGCTTTACTGGCGCGCATCCCGCTTGCTCGCTTCCTGAAATTTGTGGCGGAGCCGGCAACGATTGCATTTGCCACAAGCACTTCCGAAGCCGCTCTGCCGCGCGCGATGGAGTTGATGGAAGAGTTTGGCGTGCCGCGGCAGATCGTAGCGTTCGTGATCCCCGCGGGCTACAGCTTTAATCTCGATGGGTCCACTCTGTATCTTGCGCTGGCCTCGGTCTTTGTGGCGCAGATGGCGGGAATGCACATGTCGTGGCCGGAGCAACTCTTGATGGTGTTCACGCTGATGCTTACTAGCAAAGGGATTGCTGGCGTGCCGCGTGCGGTTCCCGTGGTGCTGCTTGCCACTGCTTCTACCTTTCATCTTCCTACCGAGCCGATTTTCATCATCCTCGGCGTCGACGCGCTGATTGACATGGCGCGCACATCCGTCAACGTTATCGGCAATTGCCTGGCCAGCGCGGTGATTGCGCGCTGGGAAGGCGAGTTGCCGGCTTAGTGGGCGGCGAGGGCCGGGGTTTCGGCTTTGATGTAGACGCCCAAGGCGGCGCCGACACCGGCTCCGGGGGATACGCGGTGGCCTTGATCGCCGAGGGATTTTTCCATGGCGGCGAGGAGTTGCAGCACGAAAGGCTTCTGGCTGCAGTAGCCCATCAAGCCGAGGCGCCAGATTTTATCTTTGAGGGGGCCGAGGCCGCCGGCGATTTCAATGTTGAATTCATCGAGAAGTTGGTTGCGGAATTTGGCGTCGTTGACGCCTGCGGGAATCATGACGGCGGTGACGGTCACCAGGCGGTCTTTCGGATTTTCGACGAGCAGCTTTAAACCCATCGCTTCGACGCCTGCGATCAGCGCCTGCTGGTTGAGCTTGTGCTTAGCCCAGCGGGCTTCGAGGCCTTCTTCGAGAACGATGCGCATCGCTTCGCGCAGCGCGTAAATCAGGGAAATCGGCGGGGTGTGGTGATAGAGGCGGTCCTTGCCCCAATAATTCATCGCGGTGGAGAGATCGAAGTACCAGCTCTGCACTTTTGATTTGCGGTTGCGGAAGGCTTCTTCTGCGCGCGGGCTGACCGTAATGGGCGACATTCCCGGGGGCGCG
>Ga0210402_10000689_pt1 | contig 37168 bp, 19 predicted proteins | sample IncBWC7MmetaG_FD_161055 | JGI IMG/M metagenome (GOLD analysis project Ga0210402, IMG submission 161055) | Forest soil microbial communities from Barre Woods Harvard Forest LTER site, Petersham, Massachusetts, United States - Inc-BW-C-7-M | ecosystem: Environmental > Terrestrial > Soil >...
CCGACGAGGTCCAGGTGCGCATCTACGGAAACACGGCTGTGGAGACTGGCCGCTCCACAATGAATGGGCAAGACAGAGGCAAAGCCGTCCCCCGTGACAACCGTTTTACGAGAGTGTGGGTAAAGCAGCAAGGGCACTGGCGATTGGTTCTCAACCACTACTCGCCGCTGACTATGCAGCAATAACCTTAGACTGATTGCCCCCTGACACAACGGACGGGTGGCCCACTCAAGCCCGGTTTTGGCTTGGGTGGGTTTAAGAGTGATCGTGTTGAAATCTCGAAATACCCCACACAACGAACACCGCGTTGTGTGCGCCACCCGTCCTGGACCCGAAGCCGGACGGTATTCATCGAGCTGACCGATTATTTTTGACGAAGTCGACCAATTAAAACCAGCAACCCGCGTTTCAAAAGGTAAGCGCTAATCGCGTTTACTAGAACGGCAGCGCAGTAGCGCGGTATATCAGGGCCCCACTGATCCGGCTGGCTCACCGGTAACAACCACAAGACCAAAATCCCTGGCGTCGGAATATTAAGTTGAAATCCCAAACTTAACATCACCATCCCGATAAGTATGAATAGACCCACTAGGCCTACAGTTTTGGCGTAATTGACTAGCCCATCGTTACGCATCATCTAAAGACCCCGGTTTAGTGGAAGTCGGAGCCGCCTGTAGGCTCATTCAGCAAGTTGAGCACTGCATCGGGAATTCCGCTCTCGATGTCAAGCAGTGACGGCCGCGCAAATCCTAAGCGCTGGCGTCTTGACGTTCGATGCTGGTTTCATGGACTCGTCGTCTTGCCGAACCGTCTTCCCGAACGAAGTCTATCACCGGACGTTTGAAAACCAGCCAGCGACGTGCTGGTACCTCACGGTTCCGGTTGACACCAAACGCCTGGCACTTGACCCACTGTATGAGTGTAAGATCCTATGGGAAAAACATGTTGCCAAGGATGAGCGACACGACAAAAGCTAGGAACGGGTATCCCAGCCCTGCTATGAGCATCGAGAACGTCTCGCCGTTATCTATTTTTTTTCGCAGCCGTATCCACGTGATGATTGCAATGGCGCAAAGCCGATTAATAGGTACGGGCCTAGGTAGGAGAGAAGAGTAAGGAACACGATCAGGGCTTCAGAACCCAATTCTTGTCGAAGGAATAGGATCGGAATTCCAGCGGCGAGACTGGCGAGCTTCAACGGAACATTGACGGGCAACCCGGATACCACGGTACTGGGGTCAGGCAACTCTGGTTGCGACATTTTTCTGGAATCTCCCAACTGCTCTAAACCGAACCTACGATCCACGATTCGTCTACAAGGAGCGGAGCTCATCGCGTGCCAGATTATCAAGGTTGGCGTTGGGTCCAGTTAACGGAGGCTGCCCCACACATTCGTGCACTTTGCGAATGTGTGGGCGCTGCGTCCGTCGTTCGACTCGCGGGTTAGGATAATGTCTTTCGGGCCAAATGGGTGGAGTATCGAGCGAGCGTAGTTTGATTGCGAACTCGCAACACTCCGGTCGTAACGAAAATCCATACATCGCAGAGTGTGTGATGTGTGGGGCGCCCGGCAATTTGCGCTAATGACTGAGGTACCAAACAACATCCACGAGTGTGCGGAGGATACTTAGGGAGCGGACAACCACTACTTCGGCAGCGCAAACGCCACATACACGCCCCCCGACGGCGACCCGGCGTCCTTACCTCCGCCCGCAGCGATTACAAGGAACTGGCGGCCATTACCTTCATAGGTGATGGGTGTCGCGTTGCCGGCAAACGGCAAAGTAGTCTCCCATAGCAAGTCGCCGGTTGACTTATCGAATGCGCGAAATTTCTTGTCGTAGTTAGTGGCCCCGATGAATACCAGACCACCCGCCGTAACAATTGGCCCGCCATAGCTCTCCGTGCCCGTGTCGTGTTTCCCCAGTGCCGCCAGCGCTGGATACTCGCCAAACGGAATCTTCCACAGATACTCTCCTGTATTGAGATTGATCGCGTTCAACGTGCCCCACGGCGGCTGCACGGCTGGATATCCATCCGGGTCAAGGAATCGGTGGTATCCGGTGAAGCGGTATTTCATACTCTGCGGAGGCGCTTCGGCGTTAGCCGGTTCGTTGCTTTCACCGCTCACCATTAAAGCGACCAGCCGCGAGAGTTGATCGTCAGCCAGACCAGGAAACCCTGGCATCCTTCCCTTTCCATTCCTGATCGTACTGGTGATCTGCTGCGGAGAAAGCCGATCTCCCACTCCCACCAGCGAAGGAATAGTTGGGGGCGATCCCGCCAATTTTTCCCCGTGACAGACGCCGCACTGGCTTAAGTAAATACCCTTGGCTGAAACCTCTCCGGTATTCGGCGCCAGCGCGCCTGTCCACGCGAGGTCGTTGGAGTTTACATACATGACTCCCGTTTCCGGATCAACCGCCGGACCACCCCACTCAGCCCCTCCGTCGAAGCCGGGAAAAACCACCGTGTCTTTGCCGACGCTGAATGGAACAAACTGCCCGTCGCTGCGAAACCGCCGGAATTGATCAATCGCCCACTGATGCGCCTGCGGCGTCCGGTTGGTCAGCATCTCTTCGGTAAGACGCTGACGGGCGAATGGCGCGGGCAAAGTCGGCAAGCCCTGCTCCGCAGACGCCTCTTCGCCCGACACCGCGCTCGCCGGATACTTGCGGTATTCAATCGGGAAAAGAGGCTTGCCAGTAGTTCGATCGAGAACAAACACAAAGCCCTGTTTGGTGGTTTGAGCGACTGCGTCGACCGGTTGACCATTCCGTTGTACGGTCAGAAGTACTGGCGCCGCCGGAAAATCGCGGTCCCAGAGATCGTGTCGCACAGCCTGAAAATGCCAGATCCTCTCCCCAGTTTCCGCGTTCAGGGCAATCAGGCTGTTAGCAAACAGATTATTGCCGAGACGATCGCCGCCATAAAAATCGAACGCCGCGGAACCGGTTGGAACGTAAACGATCCCCCGGGCGGGATCAACTGTCATGCCCATCCAGTTGTTAGCTGCCCCGCTCGTTTTCCATGCGTCTTTGGGCCATGTGTCATATCCGAACTCGCCCGGATGGGGGATCGTGTGAAACGACCATCGCAAGCGTCCGGTGCGCACATCGAATGCTCGGACGTCGCCTGGCGGCGCGGGCAGAGTCTCGGGATTGCGGCCACCCACGATCAGCAAGTCCTTGTAGACCACTCCCGGACTGGTCAAATCAACGGACTGCGCACTGGCCGGTTCTCTCCCCAAGCCCTCTCGCAGATCGATTCGCCCATCCTTACCGAAAGTTGCGATGGGCTCCCCAGTCACAGCGTTCAGGGCATACACAAAATTCATCACCCCGACCAGGATGCGTTTCTCCTTGCGATCGGTCCAAAACGCAAGCCCGCGATCCGGTTGCGTGCCTTCGATCCCGGAATCAAATTTCCAGAACAGCTTTCCAGTAATCGCATCGAGGGCGAATATTTTCTGCTTAGGCGTGATCCCATACAACACGCCATCAATCTCAATCGGACTCGTCTGCAAGCCGCCCGTTTCGTGAGTGTCGAACGTCCAGGCAATCGCAAGCTGCTTCACATTGCTGCGATTGATTTGCGTCAGCGTGGAGTAATGATTGTTCTCAGCCGATCCGCCGTACATCGCCCAGTTACGCTGCGGCGCCACAACTGCGTCCGGCGACAAACCGGACATGCCGTATCCGCCCAAGATCCCTGCGGCTGCGCCCGCCACAGCCAGCCACGCCAACTTGCTCCGACCGATCACTGGCATCCCAAACATCAGGTAATTCCTTGGCGCAGACTTGGCCCGGCTACCGCTACTTCGACCGCTTCACATCCTGCAACGACAACTCCAGCCCACCAAATTCAGGATGATCGTTCATCCCAAGCGAGTAAGCGATGTCAATCTGATCACCTGCCAGCAATTGCAGTTGATCGCAGGACTCCTTCAGTCCCCATCCCATAGCCTTGAACGTAATGTTGCGACGCCAGGTTGGATTGCGCTGAGGCGCCGGGTCGGCGACCGTCATGGTGCCATTTCGTTTCGGGATTGCCGCTGAATCTGGATGGCATCGCTGCTCTGGCGCGGAGATCCCGCCGACCGTTTCGTGGTCTGAGGTCGAAACCTCAGCGGGCGCAACCTTCAAACGCACATGTTTCTCTTTCACCGCCTGCGGAGGCGACATCAGCCGAACCCTGCTAGCAGTGAAGACAGGCTCAGAATTGTCCATCCCGAACGGTTCCAGCAAACTGAGTGCCTGATGCAGTTCGGGAGTCACGTCCCCAAGCGGAAGCTCGGCGTCGAACTCCAGTTGCGGTTCGAAGTCCGCGAGGGTGAGACGGGCGCGAGCATAAGTATCGAGATGCGCGCACAGCTTCTCAACATTTGCGGCCGGGAGAGAGAAACCGACCGCATGCGCGTGTCCTCCATAGCGCGAGAACAATTCGTGACAGGATTCGAGCCCATCGAGCATGTGGAATGCAGGAATCGACCGCCCCGACCCGTGCGACTGTTCGCCTTCGCGTGACAACACCAGCGCCGGGCGTCCATATTTTTCGACGACGCGAGTAGCAGTAATACCAATCACGCCCCGATGCCAGCCCTCGCCCTCAATCACCATGCAATAGGCGTCCCGCAGCACAGGCTCTTCCAGCAAACGCCGCTCAATGCTCTCCAGGATGCGGCGTTCTTCGTCCTGGCGGTCGCCGTTGAGTTTGTCGAGGCGGCCTGCAATCTCGCGAGCGCGTTCGATATCTTTTGCGCTGAAGAGTTCCACCACGTCGCGGGCAGCGTCCATGCGTCCGGCGGCGTTGATGCGAGGAGCGATGCGGAACGCGACCTCCGTCGAGGTCAGCCCGCGTCCTTCGCCAAGTTTCGCGACTTCGAGCAGCGCCTTCAATCCCACGTTGACTGGAGAACGCAGCCCCTTCAGCCCCAGGCTGGCAAACACACGATTTTCGCCGAGCAGCGGCACGGCATCCGCGATGGTGGCAATCGCCACGACTTTCATGAACGACATCAGTAGGCGCGACTGATCTTTCTGGTCGAGACGGCGCTGCATCAGTCCCTGCGCGAGTTTGAACGCCACCCCTGCGCCGCACAGATATTTGCAGGGATACTCGCATCCCGACTGATTCGGATTCACTACTGCCAGCGCTCGCGGCAGGCCGTCGTTACCGGGCAGGTGATGGTCGGTGACAATCAGGTCAACGCCCGTGCGGCGCGCCGTATCGGCCGCCGCAAAGGCGCGAATACCTGTGTCTACGCTGATGATTAGGCGAACACCGTCGGCCGCGGCGCGTTCAATCACTTCGTCGCGCATGCCATAGCCTTCGCGGATGCGATGCGGCACGTGGAAATCGGCAGCGCCTCCGCACAACTCGATCGCAGTCTTGAGAATGACGATGGCGGTGGTGCCGTCCACGTCGTAGTCACCGTAGATCAGCACTTTTTCTTTTCGCTCCACCGTCGCTTCGAGCCGGTCGAGCGCAGCCTTCATCCCGCTCATGAGCAGCGGATCATGCAGATGCGACAGTTCCGGCGCCAAAAAGCGTTGCGCAGCCTCCGGTTCATCGATCCCTCGCCTGACAAGCAGATCGGCCAGCACGGGCACTGCCGCCGGTGTGATCTTCAACCCATTTCCGCGCAGCGCCGCCGCCAGCACCTGCACTTTTACGGGATCAGCCGGGATGGAAGTCCAGCGCATAAGGCTTGCGAATGAATTCTAGCGGTGTAGAGGGGGAACGCGCGACGCGTCACAACATTTTTGCCCAACCGACGAATCTGCCTGGAGTCGCGTGGGGACGCGTCCTTCGGTGCTGCGCGGCTCGCCGGGCGTGTGTCGATAGGGTATGCAGTCCCGCAATAAGGTCTATGGGCACTCTTGTCGCAACCCGCTTGAAGACCGCCAATCCTGAGGCAATCATTCTTGCGCTCGAGAGTCTCCCTGCCTTTCCAACTGTAGCGCTCCGCGCGATGAATCTGCTGGCCGGAACCGACACCGCCTTGGGTGAACTCTGCGACCTGGTACGCTGCGATCCGGCATTTACGGCGGAAATCCTCCGGATCGCCAACTCTCCGCTGGTCGCGTTCTCGAAAGAGATCACCAGCGTTCTGCAGGCGTCGATGCTGCTCGGCTTCCGGCGCCTGCGCAGAGTTGTCATCACGGTGGGCCTTCGCTCTTATATGGACAGGTCCCTCACGCCCGCAACGAGGGCCTGCTGGCGTCACAGCGCCGCCTGTGCGATTGTGGCCGAGCGAACCGCTCGATGGAATTCGGTCGACCGCGACTTCGCCTTCACCGCCGGCATCCTGCACGATATTGGCAGGGTTGCCCTTTCAACTGTCAGCCCCCAGGTCTACTCGGATCTCTACGACCGCGCGGCGTCCGAACCGGTCTGGGATCCGCTGCAACGCGAACATGAGGCCTTCGGAATCGACCATTGCGCCGCTGGACGCCTGCTCATCCGATCCTGGAATCTTCCCCAGTCATTCATCGATACGACATGCTCGCACCACGCGCCACTCACCAACCAGGAAGATGCCGGGGAAGTGATGCGACTCAGTTGTCTGCTGGCAGACTCGCTGGGGTTTGCCGCGTTCTGGCACCCTTCGATCCCCGGTGGCGAGGAAGTCCTGTCGATGTTTCCCGAGAGCGTCTGCAAACACCTGCCGCACAAACACGAACTGGCAGCGGAGATTACCAAAGAAATCGCGGTCATCGAGGCAGCTTGACAGTTTGCTGAAAGACTCCGGGTGGTATCACGACATCCTTTACAAAGCCGCGCGAGCGGTGAACCGCTGCGCCACCCAAAGCAGAGTGCGGACTGTGAAACCCGCATTCAAACCGAAGCGGTTATCGCAGCGGTGAACCACTCGGCCCAAAAGCAGCCGCTTGTACCGTGGGCTGTATTTCTGCGCCGGGTGGCGGCGGTGCAGTGAACCGGGAGAAGTTGGAATCCGACAACCGCGTCAGTATCCGATCGGACTCGCGTTTGTTGAAATACAGGACGCCCATCGATAGCTGTCTCAGTTGAGCGGCTTCCCAGCGGGCTTGCATGATGCCGGTTTGGGAGTGGGATTTCTGGCCCAGCAAGAGGTGCCCTAGTTCGTGGGCCATTACGTGGCCCAGGATCGCCGGAGTGCTGGCGGGCGTCGTCTCTCTGAAATGCTCAATCGTTTCTTTGAAGTGCTCAATCGACGAGAAGAAGACATCGGCTTGTTGCGCGCGGCCGTCGTCGCCGACGAAGGCTACCCCGAAGTCTTCGTCGGACAAGGTTCGAGGACTGGATACGATTCGCAGGGTCAATGACAACGACGTGCCACGCTCGAGGCTGTTCGCAAGACTTGCGACTGACGAAGGGCGGGTTCCGTCCCGCCATTCGATTGCGATGCCTGCCTGTCGATAGATCCGCGCGGCTATGTCTTCTGCCCGTTGCAGTTTGGCCTGCGGGATTCTGGCATCGTTGTACACACTCACCGTAAGTTGGGAATTTGCCTGGGCTGCGCCTGCCATGAAACTGCACATAACAATGATTGAAAGTGTCGTCTTGATCCCGAACATGACCGATCCTCCGCCACCGGTCGAACTTTCGTGCCTGGAGTGGCGTACCTCAACGGTGTGGCGATAACCGGGCGGGAAAATTTCGGTAACTTGATAACTCGCCGAGCATCAAACATTTGCAGCGTTGGGTAACGCGACTATGGAAAGCAAAGCGGTGCTAAGCTCGGGGCCGGGTGGGAGCATGGCGACGGCCAGCGAAAATCAGCGGCTGCAATTTGGCACATTCGAAGTCGACATGAAGGCGGGAGAGTTGCGGCGCAATGGCAACCGCGTGCGGCTTCAGGAACAGCCTTTTCAGATTCTGGCGATGTTGCTGGAGCGTCCCGGGGAAGTGGTGTCGCGCGAGGAACTTCGCGGGCGGTTGTGGCCAGCCGACACTTTTGTGGATTTCGATCACAGTCTGAACGCGGCGATCCGGCGTTTGCGGGATGCGCTAGGGGACTCGGCGGAAAATTCGCGGTTCGTGGAAACGGTGGCGCGGCGGGGATACCGGTTGCTGGTTCCGGTGGTAGATCCGGGAAAGGCAGCGGCTGCTCCGGCGATCGAGCTCTTGCCCGGCAAGATTCAATCGGCTACATCCTCTTCTTCTTCTTTCTTGGGTAGCTGGTGGATGGCCGGGATTGTGAGCGCGGCGGTACTGCTGGGCATCGGGCTGTTGATTGGCTGGTCGCTGGGCCGCAGAGCAACGCCGCCGGTGGCCACTGCTACGCGGCAATTGACCGCGAATCCGTCGAAGGCGCCCGTCATCAGTGCGGCGCTCTCGCCGGATGGAAAACTTCTTGCGTACGCGGACCAGACTGGGATGTATCTCCGTCAGGTCCCGACGGGAGAGACGCATCCTCTATGGACTCCCGCGCACGTCAAGCTGTTTCCGAATGGGTGGTTTCCGGATGGCACGCGGCTTGTCGCTGTGGGTTCGACTGGGCCGAAGGATGCTCCGAGTATCTGGAGTGCATCGATTCTGGGGGGCGGGGCGCGAAAGCTCGCCGACGATGGCGATGAGCCCGCTGTTTCCGCAGACGGTTTCCAGATAGCATTTCTGCGCGGGATTCCCGCGGCATCCGATCTCTGGGTGATGCAGAGCGACGGCAGCAATCCGCGACGCCTGGTGGAGGCGCAAGGATCTTTCATTTCTTCGCCGACGTGGTCCCCGGATGGGCGGTACGTCGCGTTTATTTCCGGACAATATCATCCGGGGACGCACAGCGTGGATACGCAGATCGATAGCGTGAACCTGGCGAGCGGTGCGCGGGAGACGGTCCTGGTGCGGGCGGGAATGAATCGTGGGCTGGCATGGACGCGCACCGGGCGGTTGATTTTCGCGGCGGCGGAGGCGCGTCCGAATCCGGAGGATTCCAACCTCTGGTACCTGAATCTTGACTCGGTCAGCGCAAAGGCGGTGGGGACGCCCATCCGGATTAACCGGGATGCGGGCGTGGCGCACAGCGTGTCCGCAACGGCGGATGGAAAACGGCTGGTGTTCTTCCGGAGCAATTACCAGCCCGATGTTTACGTCGCGGAAGTTGATTCGAGAGGTGATCCGCGAGGTCCCAAGGTTTCGACGCCGCAGCTGCTGACGCTCGATGAGCGCGAGGATTTTCCTTATGCATGGACACCGGATAACCGGTCGGTGATCTTCGTTTCGAATCGCGACGGGCAGTATCACATTTACCGGCAGGCAGTCGATCAGGCTTCGGCTGAGTTGCTAGTGGGGGGTCCCGACAAACTTCAGATTCCACGGCTCGCGCCAGATGGCAGGACTTTGTTGTACCTGGTGTTGCCGAAAATCGGAGACACATCGAACCGAGTGCGCATGATGCGGGTACCGATAGAAGGCGGTCCGTCGCAGTTTGTGCTTGAAGGCGACGGCATTAACAATGAGCAGTGCGCGGTCGCTCCGGCTACGCTGTGTATCTTCAGCCTCACGGCGGCCAATCAGGTGCGGTTCTTCCGATTCGACCCTGTGTCAGGGAAGAGCGAGGAAGTGCCCGAATGGAAACGCAGCCATTCTGACTACTACAAGTTCAACTGGAGCTTGTCCCCGGATGGGCGAACGCTGGCGATCTCCACGGGGTCGCGCGACGCGCCGGAGATGACACTGAAGTCGACGATCGATGGCACCGAACGCAGGCTTCCGTTGCAGTCGTGGGCGGGGATTTCCAGTTTCGACTGGGCGAGCGATAGCCAGAGCATTTGGGTTGTGGCCTACACCTATCCGAATACGTCTTTTCTCGTGAACCTCGACACCCAGGGGCACGCCAGGAATGTGCTTGAGGACTCCGAGATGAAGATCGGCTGGGCGATTCCATCACCGGACGGGCGTCGTCTGGCGCTGTGGAAGGGGAGCGGGGAGTCGAACGTTTGGATGATTGACGGGTTCTAGCGCCTTCACGAAGAAATTCATTTCTTTGGGCTGAATTGCATTGTCCGTGCGATCCCTAGGCCTTCCTTTACGTAAATTAATTGGTTTGGCTGGATGTCTTTGAGTGCGTCGATTTGTCCGCTGGGCCAGCGGATTTCCAGTACATCAACTTTGTCGGCTTTGCCTAGGCCGAAGTGCACGCGCAGATCGTTTTGGGAGAAGTAGCCTCCGCCGCTGCGGACTTCGTCGATCTGCTGATGGGGCTTCGGTTCGCCGGGGGCTCGCGTTATGCACTTCAGGCGCGCGCCGATTCCGCTTCGATTGGACTTCGTACCGATGGTGCGAACCTTAATCCAGTTGTTGCCGGTCTGCGAATCACAACGGACAAGCTGCGGGAAATCGTTGACCGGGTTGATCACCATATCGATATCACCGTCATTGTCGAAGTCGCCGAAGGCGCAGCCGCGCGCTGCGATGGGATCGGAGATTCCTGGGCCCGCGGTGGTCGAAACATCCTCAAAGCGTCCGTTGCGTAGGTTGCGATAGAGCAGTTTGCGTTGAGGGTATCCGGCTTCCGTTTTGAGTTGCTCGACTTCTGGATAAACGTGGCCGTTGCAAATGAGGATGTCCGGCCAGCCGTCGTTGTCGAAATCGAGGAAACCGCAGCCCCAGCCTAGATATTGAGTATGCGCGCCCAGCCCGGCGGTGAAGGTCGTGTCTTCAAACGTGGCTTCGCCCAGGTTGTGATAGAGCGAGGGTGTGTCTCCAGCAAAATTGGTTTTGACGAGGTCGAGGTTGCCATCGAGATCGTAGTCGGCGGCGGCGATGCCCATGCCGGCCTGGGGTTTGCCGTCGGGGCTCAGGGCGCATCCGGCTTCGAGGGCGATGTCTACAAATTTGCCATTCTTCTTGTTTTGGTAAAGCGCGCTGGCGGTGGAGTCGTTGGCTACGTAAATGTCGGGCCAGCCATCATTGTCCAGGTCGGCGGTGAGGACGCCCAGGCCATAGGTGCCGTTCGCGCCGAGAATTCCGGCGGCTTCCGAAACGTCGGTGAAAGTGCCGTCGCCGTTGTTGTGGTACAGAATATTTTTCCCGCCATTCAGGCCGGGCGGACCGCACGCTACCATCACGCCTTTGTAGAGACACGGGCCGGACTCGGGCACGGGCGCGGTTTTCAGGTCGAGGTCGATGTAGTTGGCGATGAACAGGTCGAGGCGGCCGTCACGGTCGTAGTCGACGAAGGCGCAGCCAGTGTTCCAGCGATTCGTCTTTCCCACAACGCCGGATTTTTCGCTGACGTCGGTGAAAGTGCCGTCGCCGTTGTTGTGGTAGAGGACGTTCTTGCCGAAATACGTAACGAACAAATCTTCGAAGCCGTCGTTGTCGTAGTCGCCGATGCAGACGCCTTGTCCCCAGCCGGAGTGGGCGACTCCCGCTTTGAGGGTGACATCCGTGAAGGTGCCGTCGCGATTGTTTTTGAACAAATGCGAAACCGGCTCCTGGCCGGCGGGGAAGCCTTCGAGACGCGTGCCGTTGACCAGGAAGATGTCGAGCCAGCCGTCGTTGTCGTAGTCGTAGAAAGCGACGCCGCATCCGGTGGTTTCCAGCAGATATTTATTCTTGTGCTCGCCGCCGTAGATGGTCCTGGCATTCAGTCCAGAGGCGCGGCCTATATCCACGAAATTTACGCCGAGTGGCGTGCCGGGCTTCAGCGCGTCAAGGGGTGGCGGTGCGGGGGGAACGGTCTGCGACCAGAGCGGTCGCGCTAGGGCCAAGACATTTTCTAGCGAGAGGACGAGCGCCGTCCGGCAGAGCGATTTCAGGAGTTCGCGGCGTGAAGAAGGCAAGAAGGAGTACCTTGGAGTTGGCGCTTGCTAGAATGCGTCCTTGAATTCTTATATTTTGTGCGGGTAGAGATTGCAAGCTGGCGCGGCGGACCACTGCAGGGGCTGAAGCCCCAGTCAACAACATCGGCTGACGCGGCCCTTAAGGGCCGCTCTTCCACGATTCTGCATGCAGTATATGGGGCAGAGGTCAGATTTCAGATTGCAGAGATAAAAACCGTCATGCTGGCGATGGAGTGAGAAATTTCGTGGCCTTTCTGAGGAAGATCATTGTGGCTGGTTCGTTGGTCCGGGTGGGGCTGGCGGCAGCATCCTTATTGTGTGCTGCTCACGCGCAGACAACACCTATGGAACTGTCGCGTCCGGTGCGCTCGTGGGAATTTCTTCCCATCGTCGGGATGAATGCTGGGCTATTCGGTAATGAGAGTGGGCAGATGGAAGCGTGGGTTTGTCCGCTGAAGATTTTCCGTAATTTTCATCTTACGTTTCACGTGGAAGGAAAAGCACTGCCGGCGGAAAGTCTGGTGCGCACGCTGATTGTGCGTCCGGAGTCGGCCACACTGGTATATGCCGGAGATAACTATTCCGTGCGCGAGACATTTTTCGTTCCGGTACACGGCGCGGGGGCGGTGATCCTGCTCGACGTGGAGACCGAGCAACCACTGGAGATCGAGGCGGCATTCATCGGCGACTTCGCTTTGGAATGGCCGGCGGCGGTGGGAGGAACGTTCTCCTACTGGGACGATGCGCAACACGCGGTCGTGTTTGGGGAAGAGTCGAGAAAATTCTCTGCGCTCGTTGGATCGCCGTCGGCGGAGCAGCCGCATCTTGCGTATCAGACCAATTTTTCTTCCGCGGAAGAAAATTCATTTCGTCTTGGTATGACCGATAGGGGACGCGCCAGCAAATTGATTGTTCTTGCAGGGTCGACCAGGGGATTTGCCGATGCCCAGGCGACGTATCAACGGCTGGCGACTTCGTACGCGGATCTGATGCGCGAGTCGGCGCAGTACTACCGCGACTATCTTTCGCGCACGGTTACACTGACGCTGCCGGATACGCAATTGCAGCAGGCTTACGATTGGTCGCGCGTCAGTACTGTGCAGGGACTCGTCACCAATGCCACGCTTGGCACCGGTTTGGTAGCAGGGTATAGGACATCGGGAACAAGCCAGCGTCCCGGTTTTGCGTGGTTTTTTGGCCGTGATTCGATGTGGACTTCGTTCGCGCTGAATTCAATCGGGGATTTTGCGACGTCTCGGACGGCGCTTGAGTTCATCGCTAGGTTCCAGCGAGACGATGGAAAGATTCCGCACGAGATTTCGCAGGGCGCCAGTTTTGTGAACTGGTTCAAGGATTATCCGTATGGGTTTGCTTCGGCCGACGCGACGCCGCTCTACATCATTGCGACCAACGACTATGTCGTGCGTAGCGGTGACGTCGAATTTGCGCGGCAGAAGTGGGACAGCCTGTGGAAGGCCTATCAGTTTCTGCGCTCGACCTACGACGCGCAGAATTTTCCGCAGAATTTTGGATTCGGGCATGGATGGGTGGAAGGCGGCCCGCTACTTCCGGTGAAGACGGAGTTTTATCAGAGCGGGCTTGGACTGCAAGCGCTGCGCTCGCTTGCGAATCTCGCGAAGATCACTGGAAAGGATGATGTCAGCAAGGAGCTGCAGGGCGCATTCGATCGGCAGAGGCCGATTCTTAATCAGACATTCTGGTCTGCGGACAAGAAGGCTTATGCGTATGCGTTGAATCAACAGAATCAGCGCGTCGATGAACTTTCCGTATTGACGACGGTTCCGATGTGGTTCGGCGTGACGGATACAGCGAAGTCCGAGTCTACCGTTCAAAACCTTTCGGACGCCGATCAACAAACCGATTGGGGCATGCGGATCATTTCCAATCGTTCCCCACTCTACAACGGGCAGGGATATCACTACGGGTCGGTGTGGCCGCTGTTTACGGGATGGGCGTCGGTTGGCGAGTACCGTTACCATCACGCATTTCCGGCGTATGCGAATTTGCGGTCGAATGCGTTGCTAGCCCTCGATGGATCGCTGGGACATGTGGCGGAAGTGCTGTCGGGAGATTATTACCAGCCGCTGTCGACGAATTCTCCGCATCAGATATGGTCGGCGGCGATGGTGGTGAGTCCGATTCTGCGCGGAATGATGGGGCTGGAGACGGATGCGGTCGGGCATACTCTCTCGTTCTCGCCGCACGTTCCGGCGGACTGGAACAGTTTTTCGATCGACAACGTCTCGGTGGGGACTGCATCGCTGGGCGTCGGCTACCAGAGGTCGCAGGGTCTCATCATTTTGGAGTTGAAACGGACGGGCGCGGGCGATGCGACGCTTAACTTTTCTCCGGCAATCAGTTTGCGGAGTGAAGTGGCGTCCGTGGAGTTGAACGGGCGCGCGCTCCCATTCCACCTCGATGCCAACAGTACGGACAAGCATGTCTCCATGAGTGTCCCCATCACCCAGGCGTCGAGCACAGTGCGTATTCGCCTGAAGAATGATTTCGGCGTGAGCCTGGCGAATGTTTTGCCCGCGCTGGGGAGCGTGAGCGAGGGGTTGCGCGTGCTTGCGGAGAATTGGAACGTGGGGCGCACGCAGGTGACGTTGTCGCTTTCGGGGCGGGCGGGCAAAACGTATGACCTGGATCTGTGGGGCCTATCGCAGGTCACATCGGTAACGGGTGGCAAAGTGCTGCGCGACGCGCGTGGAGAGACGGGCGCTCTGGTGGTGACGTTTCTGCCCAATCATTCGGATTCGTATGTGCATCAGGATGTGGTGCTGAATTTTGCTGCGGTGAAGTGAGGGGTGTGTTGGATATTGTGCTGAAAAGGTCTGTGGTGCGAACCTCGGGGGCTAAAGCCCAGGTCAGAACAAACGACTTATCGCAGCGGTGAACCGCTGCGCCACCCAAAAGCAGAATCTTTCAGCAACCTGTAAAGCCAATTTACGATCGGCAGCCACGGCACGGCTGAAAGCCGTGCCCTCCCGACGGCATTTTTGAGGAGACACAATATATGTTGAGGCGATTTTTTCCGATTCTTTCCATCCTGCTGATTCTTTCCTCCTCTTTTCCGCTTACGGCTCAGTCCAAGTCCGTTGACTCTGAAGGCCACAAGTGGTGGCAGCATGCCGTTTTTTACGAGTTGTATCCGCGCAGCTTTGCCGACAGTAACAACGATGGGATCGGCGATTTGAAGGGCATTACAGAGAAGATGTCGTATCTGCAGGATCTGGGCGTGGATGCAATCTGGATCAGTCCGTGCTTTCCTTCGCCGCAGGTGGATTTTGGATACGACGTGTCGGACTACGAGAACATCGATCCGATGTACGGCACGCTGGCTGACTTCGACGCGATGGTGGCGGAAGGGAAAAAGCACGGGGTGCGGATCATTCTGGATTTCGTAGTCAACCACACTTCTGACAAGCATCCGTGGTTTATCGATTCGAGGTCCTCGAAGACGTCCGAGCACCGCGATTGGTTTATATGGCGCGACGGGAAGGGGCCGGGACAGCCTCCGAATAACTGGACTTCAACGTTTGGCGGGTCGGCGTGGCAGTTCGATCCGGCGACGAACCAGTACTACTATCACTATTTCTATATCCAGCAGCCGGACTTGAACTGGCGCAATCCGGCAGTCGAGAAAGCGATGCTCGACACGACCCGCTGGTGGTACAAGCGCGGTGTCTCAGGTTTTCGCCTGGACGCGGTCGATACTCTGTTTGAAGATCCGGCGCTGACCGACAATCCAGTGCTCGAGGGCAAGAATGCACAGGGCGATCCGAACACCAATGAGATTCACAACAAGAAGCTTCCGGAAGTGCATGATGTGTTGAAGAAGCTTCGCGTCGCTGCCGACGAGTCCGATGCTGTACTGATCGGCGAGACGTGGACGTCCAACATCGAAGAACTCAAGGCGTATTACGGCGCGCATGACGACGAAGTGCAGATGCCGATGGACTTCATGTTCACGACTGTCGACAAACTTTCTCCGCCGGAGTTTCGCCGTCAGATTGCGCAGATCGATACAGCGGGAGGGTGGCCGGTATTTGTGATTGGCAATCACGACAAAGTGCGGTCCGGGAACCGCTATGGCGACGGCAAGAACAATGACGCGATCGACAAGTTGATGGGCGCGTTCCAGTTGACTCTGCGCGGGACTCCGATCCTGTACTACGGCGAAGAACTGGGCATGGAGAACAACGACCCCAAACGCCGCGAAGACGTGAAGGACCCGATCGGGCGCACGGGATGGCCCAAAGAGATTGGACGCGACGGCGAACGCACGCCGATGCAATGGAACACCGACACCAACGCCGGGTTCAGCACGACCAAGCCTTGGCTGCCGGTTCCGGCGAGTTACAAGACGCACAACGTGGCGACGGAATTGAAGGATCCGAATTCGGTCTTGAGCATGTACAAGAAAGTTCTCGCGCTACGGCGAACCAACGAAGCGCTGATGGAGGGAAGTTATACGGCGTTGAACGAAGACGACGCCAACGTGATGTCCTATCTTCGCAGTTATAAGGGCAAGGCGGTGCTGGTGGCGCTGAACATGTCGAGTGCGCCAAAAAAGGCGAGCTTCAACCTCGCGGAGAAGGGATTCGGGGCGGTGGCGCTGAAGAGCCTGGTAGCGACGCCGAAGTCGTCGGCGAAGGGAATGGATGTGAGCCTGGAGCCCTACGGCGTGTTCATTGGCGAAGTTGTCAGGTAGAATCGCTGACTTCGCCCTATGAACTTACGCGTATTTTTCTGGTCGCTGACGTCTGCACTGGCCGGGTTCCTTTTCGGCTTTGACACCGTCGTCATCTCTGGCGCGGAGAAGACAATTCAAGCGCTGTGGGGACTGACCCCAAACATGCACGGCATCGCCATGGCGTCGGCGCTGTATGGCACGGTGGTCGGTTCGCTGATCGGAGGCTGGCCCACCGACCGGTTCGGACGCAAGGCCACTCTGCTCTGGATTGGGGTGCTGTATCTGGTCGGCGCTATCGGGTCGGCTGTCGCGAACAATTTGTCTGTGTTTATCGTCGCCCGGTTCATCGGCGGGCTGGGCATCGGCATTTCGACGGTGGCTGCGCCACTTTACATCTCAGAAATTGCGCCGCCGCGGCTGCGCGGCCGGCTGGCTGGGATGTTCCAGTTCAACATCGTGTTCGGCATCCTGGTGGCGTTCGTCTCGAACGCTTTGCTAGCCGGGGTCGGAGAGAATGCCTGGCGATGGATGCTGGGTGTCGCCGCCTTTCCTTCCTTGCTTTATGCCCTTATGACGCTGGCGATTCCCGAGAGTCCGCGCTGGCTGTTGAGCCGGAAGGGAGATCGGGAGGCTGGCATCGACGTGCTGCGGCGCATTCAACCCGAAGCGTCTGACGCGGAGGTTCAAGCGCTGGCCGGCGAGATCAGTGCGGCGTCGAATGTCGAGGGGTCGAATGCCCAGGGAAAGTCCAGCGGCTTCTGGACCAGCCGTCTGCGCAAGCCGATTCTGCTGGCCATTCTGATCGCGTTTTTCAACCAGCTTTCGGGGATCAACGCGATTCTCTACTTTGCGCCGCGCATTTTTGAATTGACGGGGCTTGGAGCAAAAGCCGCGCTGTTGCAGTCCATCGGCATCGGACTCACGAATCTGGTTTTCACCTTCGCAGGACTCTGGCTCATTGACCGACTGGGGCGCCGGACGCTGCTCTATATCGGTTCCTTCGGCTACATCAGTTCCCTTGGACTGACCGCCTGGGCCTTCTTTACGCACCATTACAGCATCGTGCCGGCGTGCATCTTCGCGTTCATCGCCGCACACGCCATCGGACAGGGAGCGGTCATCTGGGTGTTCATCTCAGAGATATTTCCCAACCGGCATCGTGCAGAAGGACAGGCGCTTGGTAGCTTCACCCATTGGATATTCGCCGCCTTGCTGACGACGTTTTTCCCCCGCATGGTTTCCAGTTTTCCGCCCGGCTATGTCTTTACATTTTTTGCGGGCATGATGGTTCTACAACTGATCTGGGTGAAGGCGATGGTTCCGGAAACCAAGAACGTGCCGCTGGAGCAGATCCAGAAGCAGCTGGGCATCGAATAATTTAGAGGAGAACGTCCTATGACGCATGCGTGTTTCCGTTGGGCGATTCCAGTCGTGTTGTGCGCAGCAGGGTTCAGCCAGACTCCCGAACAAGTGGCCGCGGCAAACAAGAGTCTGGACGACTACCGGAATTCGAAAGCGCCCATCCTGCGCGATGATTTTGGCGAAATGGGGCGGTATCGAGCGGCGAACACGGCGCTGGCAGCGCCCGCGGCGGGCGAGAAGCGCGTGGTGTTCTTCGGCGATTCCATTACCGACATCTGGCCGATCGCAAAATATTTTCCGGGTAAGCCCTATATTGGCCGCGGCATCGGTGGGCAGACAACGCGGCAAATGCTGGTACGGTTTCGCGCGGATGTCATCAACCTCAAGCCTGCGGCGGTGGTGATTCTCGCCGGCACGAATGACATCGCTGGCAATACCGGACCGATGTCGCTGGAGGAGATCGAAGGAAACTACACGTCGCTGGCGGAGTTGGCTACCGCGAACCACATTCGCGTGGTGATGTCGTCGGTGTTGCCGGTCCACAACTACACGCCGAAATCGCTCAACTTTTATGCGCAGCGGTCGCCGGAGAAAATTCTCGCGCTGAACAGGTGGATGAAAGATTATTGCGCGTCGAATGGGTGCATCTATCTGGACTACTTCACGCCGATGGTCGATCCGTCTGGCATGTTGAAGAAGGAACTCGCCGATGATGGCCTGCATCCGAACCCCGACGGCTATGCGGTCATGGCGCCGCTGGCCGAGGAGGCGATTCAGAAGGCTCTTGCGACAAAGTAAATAAATACAAATTCTTCTGCCGCAATGAGCCGCGGAGGATTATTATGGGCGGCTTAACTACTCTCAAGAGAGGACGCCCCGGTTTGGCGGCTGGGGCTGGGCTGGACCCAAACTCAGGATGAATCCCACTGCGACGCTGACCCATCGCAATCTGGCAACGGTTGATCTGATCATCATTGGCGTGTACTTCCTGGTGATCTTTTGCATCGGCTTCTACTTCGCCCGCAAAGGCCGCACTTCGACCGACTACTTCCTCGCTAGCCGCGATATCGGATGGTTCTTTGTCGGCGCGTCTCTGTTCGTTTCGAATATCTCAACCGAACACTTCATCGGATTGTCCGGCACAGGCGCATCGTCCGGACTCGCCGTCGGCCACTTCGAATGGCTCGCCTGCCTGATCCTGCTCATCCTGGGATGGGTGTTCGTTCCCTTCTACCTGCGCTCGAACGTTTTCACCATGCCCGAGTTTCTCGAACGGCGGTTTAATCGCCACTGCGCCGTGTATCTGGCCGGTATTTCGATCATCGCCTACATCTTTACCAAAATTTCCGTGCAGCTCTATGCCGCCAGCGTAGTTCTCGAGCGCGTTGCTGGATGGTCTTTGTGGAAGACCGCCATCGTTCTCGTTGTCGCCACCGGCATCTACACCATCGCCGGGGGATTGGCCGCCGTAATTTACACCGACACCGTCCAGACTTTGATCCTGATCGCGGGCGCTTGCGCGTTGACGTTTATCGGACTGCACCGCGTCGGCGGTCTGGAACATCTCCGCACCATGGTCCCCGCCAGCTACTTCCACATGATCAAACCCGCGTCCGATCCAAATTTTCCATGGACCGGAATTTTCTTCGGCGCGCCGATCTTAGGCATTTGGTATTGGTGCACCGATCAAGTCATCGTGCAACGCGTCCTCTCCGCCCGCGATGAAGGCCATGCCAAAGCGGGAACTATTTTCGCCGGATTCTTGAAGATCCTGCCCGTCTTCATGCTGGTGCTTCCCGGAATCATTGCATTTGCTCTGTTTCCCGAGCAGGTCGTAAAGCCCGACTTCGCCTATCCGACACTGGTTCTGAATCTCTTGCCTGTCGGACTGGTTGGCCTAGTTATGGCCGCTTTGCTGGCGGCGGTGATGGGCGCGATGAGTTCCGTGTTTAACTCGGCATCGACGCTGGTCACGCTGGATTTTTATAAGAAGCTGCGGCCGCAGGCATCGGAGAGCCAGTTGGTGAACTTCGGACGCATCGCCACCGGCTTTATGGTTCTCCTCGGACTGCTGTGGGTACCGTTCATTCACCTGATCAGCAGCCAGCTCTACATCTATCTGCAAAGCGTGCAAGCCTACATCAGCCCGCCGATCGCATCGTGCTTTGTCCTGGGAATTCTCTGGACGCGACTCAATGGCGCAGGCGCAATCTCGTCGCTGATGACGGGATTCGTGCTGGGAGCATTCCGGTTTGTCGCAGAATTGATGGCCGCGCAGGGAACCGAACTGACCGGAGTGGTCGCGTGGCTGGTCAAGATGAATTTCCTGCACTACGCCATCTTCATGTTCATCGTGTGCTCGATCGTGCTGGTTGTCGTGAGCCTGATGACGCCCGCGCCCGACCGCCGCAAACTTGCCGGATTAACCTTCGCGACCGTCGACGACAAAATGGACACCATCCCCCTACATGGAATCGCCCGCAAACCGGCGCCGGAAACGGCGAGTGAGCGCATGATCAATATCGTGGCGAGTCTGGCGCTGGTGGCTACGGTGGTGGGGTTGTGGATTTACTTCCGGTAGCGCCATGGTGGTGGATGCAATTGTTTGCACTTCATAAATCTACTATTGACAGTAGTTTTTCCGTTTACAAAGTCGTAATCAGCGTCGTACACTCAGCCGCGCTGTAGTTGAGGAAGATCCCCCCTTCCTCGCGCGTGCTCGGGTAAACCCTGTTTTCAATCTAAATTTATTTTCCGCGGAAGGCGACGCTGTGCGCTGTCGCCGGTTGTGTGCCTATGAGGAGATTCACGTCATGATGAAATCGCTTGTCCGCTTGGTGTTTGCTGCTTCATTTGCGTTCTTGCTCTCGATGCCTGCGGTTTCGCAGAATTCGAGTAGGGGCTCCCGCGATGACGGATTCACTCATCTGAAGCCGCCGCAACCTCCGCGCGCGACGGCGCGGCCGGGCGGAGAAGAGGCCGAGGGCGACGACGCCACGGCGCGCATGTTCGCACAGCGGCAGCAGCAGGGCATTCCGACTGCGGAGTTCAAGCGGAAGCTGTTACAGGGACGGGTACAGCGGCAGGCGGCGGAACGAGCCTCGCGCGAAGGCACGGGACCCACCGTGGCTGGTGCGACCTGGATTCCGATTGGCCCCGAAGGCGCCGACTACGAAAGCAACGGCGCATTCACTGGCGCCGTGCGCGATAGTGGCCGAGCCCGCAAGATTCTGCCTCATCCGACCGACCCCGATACGTTGTACTTCCTGACGTCGGGCGGCGGCTTGTGGGTCACGCACAATTTCACTTCGTCCAGCACGACCTGGACTCCGCTCACCGACAACCTGCCTACGACCACCGGCGGCTCGGTGGCTTTCGGACGCACGCCGAATGTGCTTTACCTCGGCACCGGCGATCCCTTCGACGTGATCAACATCGGCGGCTCGATGGTGAAATCGATCGACGGCGGACAAACCTGGGGTCCGGTGATCGATCTGGGCGCGGCACTTTCCGTGCGTGACATTCTTGTCGACAGCAGTGGCCCGGACGACGTCGTGCTGGTGGCCACCAACGACGGTCTTTATCGTTCGATCGACAGCGGCGCGAGCTACACACAGATTCAAGGCGGTGTGGGACAAACTTTTCAGGGACTGGTGATCTGGAGTCTGGTACAGACCAGTGCCGGCATCATCGCGAACGCACAGCCGTGCGGTGGAATTGGAGACGCCTGTGGCACCGTCGGCGGCATCTACGTATCGACGGACTTGGGCGCAACATGGGTCCCCGTCCCCAGCACCGGCACCTATGCTGGAGCAGGCGGGCGGGCTACGCTCGCCGTCGGGGCACCCGGTGATGCCACCGTGTACGCGTTCGCCGAAAAGAGCAACACGACTGACCAACTCGACCTCTTTCGTTCAGTCGACGGCGGCCTGAACTGGACGGCTCTCGGCCTGAATGCCAAAATTCCCACGAACGTAAACATTGATCCGATCTTCGGAACCAACACCGACAATCCCAACATGGATTTGATGCACGGCCAGGCCTGGTACAACCAGATGATCCTGGTGGATCCACGGGACGCCACACGCGGTACGGTGTACCTCGGGGGAAATTTAAGCAGTGCGAAAACAACGGATGGAGGCGCCACTTGGGCGCTGCTGAGCAACTGGCTCTACCCATTCCTCGGCGCCCCGCACTTCGGCCTCCCCTACGTGCACGCGGACTTTCATACTGCGGCCGTCAGTACGGCCGGCACTCCCACTCTCATATTTGGCAATGATGGCGGCATGTTTGTCAGTACCGATGAAGGAGCAAGCTGGTCCAGCGACAAGAACAACGGCTTGCAAACGCATTTGCTCTACTCGATAAGTTCTACACCGGGGTTCCCGGAAAATGTGATTGGCGGTTTTCAAGATAACGGAACCCGCGTACGCAAGGGCAATACGAAGATCTACAACCAGAGTTTCGGTGGAGACGGCGTTGCGGCTACATGGAGTCAGGGCAACACGAACATGTCCGCCACCTCGCTCCCGGGAAACCTGTTTGGTGTTAACCTCACGAACCAGACGCCGGATACCAGTGCGCCTTGGATCCGGACTAGCATCGGTGGAGCAACACTCTTTTATACCCCGGTGACCATCCCGTCACCCGCCGCCTCGCCTACCGGCAGAATTTTCTATTCTGCCAATGCCACTCGTATTTTCTGGCGTGACATGGGTGCAGCAGCACCTGCGTTTGTTTTTATCGGCCAGCCCGGCCTCAACGGAATTCCTTCGACGGTATCGTTTCGCGCTCCCGTGCATGGCCTGGGCGTGAGCCCGCTGGACCTTCTTCATGTCGGTGTCCCAGCCACGGGTGGACACATCGAACTGACCAGCAACGGCGGCGTCAGTTGGACTGACATCGCCATGAATAATGCTGTGCCTGGATTCCAGTCCAGCACGCAGAGTGTGACCTACGTTGATAACCAGACGATATTCGTCACTTCGGTGGTACCGACTGCGAACGCCATTCGAGTCGTCAAGTCGACGGATGGGGGAGCGACCTGGGCAGCGGCTAACAGCGGCTTGCCGGATGTGCAGGTGGAAAGAATCATCGTAGACCCAAGCGATCCCAGCAAACAGACTGTGCTTGCCGCCACCTACGCCGGCGTGTATCGCTCTACCGATCAGGGCGCGACCTGGGCGCCGTATGGCAGCGGTCTTCCCAGCGTCTCGGTCCGCGACATCGACATGCCGCCGGATGGCAGCTTTGTTCGCATCGCGACCTACGGCCGCGGCTTCTGGGAATTGCCGTCGCTTAGTTATGTTGGCGCAACCCTGGTCGATGATGTGAACTCCTGCGACCACGACGGATCGCTCGACGACAACGAAACCGGTCACCTCAACATTACGCTGCATAACGATAGTGGGAGCCAGTTGACAAACATCTCGGCTACCGTGACTTCGACCAATCCAGCGGTCAGCTTTCCCAATGGCAATTCGATCAATTTCCCAGTGGCCCCTGGCAACTCGGATACTTCAGCCTCCGTTACGGTCGCGATGGCGGGTGCGGTGGGCATCCAGCAGGCGGACTTCAAAATTGCCTTCACCGATCCCGCACTGGGGGTGCCTGCTCCGGTGACCGCGGTCGCCTCCTTCCGCGCTAACGTCAACGAAGTGCCAGCCTCAAGCGCCAACGACAACTTCGAGGCGAACAATTCCGCCTGGACGGTAACCGGCCTCGCTGAGTCAGTTCCGGATACGCTGAGCTGGCGGCACATCCAGATCACACCACTGGAACACCGCTGGCAGGCCATGGATTCCAACGCCAATACCGATCAGTCGCTGGTATCGCCGATCTTGCAGGTCGGCAGCGGACCATTCTCATTCTCGTTCGAGCACCACTTCCGCTTCGAATTCGTCAGCAGCACATTTTTTGACGGGATGGTCCTGGAGTTGAGCACCGACGGCGGCACAACCTGGACCGACATCGGCGGCTCGGCGACTCCGGGCTACAATCACCAACTCCTGCCCGGCGACGACAACATTCTGCAGGGCAGGCTCGCTTATTCCGGAAACAGTTCGGTCGGGCCCACGGTTTTCACTCCCGTCACCGTGAATCTCGGAACGACGTATGCGAACCAGAGCGTCCGCATCCGCTTCCGCGTGGGAACAGATACGGGAGGCTTTGCCGCCGGTGTTGACGTTCGAAACTTCACGACATCCGGCCTGACTAATACTCCGTTTACCGCGCTGGTCGCGGACAGCGGTGTATGTCCAACGACGGCCACGGTCAGCTCCGACAATAACCCGTCGCACTTCGCGGAAACGGTGACTTTCACTTCTTCGGTCAGCGGTGGAACATCGACTCCGACCGGAACCGTTACTTTCAAGGATGGCGCGACCACGATTGGAAGCGGGTCGCTTGATGCGGGCGGTCAAACCATGTTCGCAACTTCCACCCTCAGCACCGGCCCGCACTCCATTACGGCGAGCTATGGCGGCGATTCGACGCACGCATCGAGTGTGTCAGGTACGCTTTCGCAGTCCGTACAGCAAGCGGGAACCACCGCCAGCGTGGAATCGAATCTGGACCCATCGGTCTTCGGGCAATCGGTTACATTCACTGCCCAGGTGACCGCGGGTGCGGGAACTCCCACGGGATCGGTCACGTTCTACGACGGCGCGACCTCTTTGGGAACGATGCCCCTCGCGGGCGGGACGGCCTCGCTCTCGACCTCGGCTCTCAGCGTAGCGACACATTCCATCACGGTGAGCTACAGCGGTGACGTGAATTACACCGGCGCCACCTCGTCAGCGGTGTCGCAGATTGTTAATCAGGCAAGCAGCACGGTTGCTCTCGGTTCGAGCGCGAATCCGGCTGCTTTCGGACAAACCATTACGCTCACCGCATCCATCACGCCGCAATCGGGCGGGACGGCGACCGGCAGTGTCACCTTTACCGACGGCGCCAACTCGCTGGGATCGGTCGCGGTGGCGGGCAACGCGGCGTCACTGCAAGTAAGTAGTCTGACGCTTGGCAGCCACTCGCTGAAGGCAACTTACAGCGGAGATAGTAATGTCAGTGGCAACGCTTCTTCCGTGCTGAGCGAGACAGTAATCAAAGCCAATTCGTCGGTGGCGCTGACTTCATCGGCCAATCCAGCCTTGATTGGCCAGTCGGTCACCTACACCGCAACCGTTTCTCCGCAGTTCAGTGGAACGCCCGGCGGCACAGTAACGTTCAAACAGGGCGGGGTAACCGTGAATACGGTTGCGCTGTCGGGTGGAGTGGCAACCTTCACGACCTCCTATGCCAGCGCCGGGTCCTTCTCCATCAAAGCCAATTACTCCGGGGACGGAAACTTCCTCTCGAGTGCATCCGCCGTTTTGAAAGAGGTCGTCAACCGGAGTACGGTTTCGGTTACCGTGTCGGCGGACGTGAATCCATCGGTATACGGCCAGACCGTTACGTTCACAGCCACGCTGACCACCGGTGGCCCATCGCTCGACGGACAATCGGTGACCTTCAAGAATGGCGCCACAGTCCTCGGCAGCGGCACCATCAGCGGAGGCATCGCTGCGCTGGCTATCTCCTCGCTGGATGCCGGCAACCGTGTGGTGACGGCTTCCTACAGCGGAGACGTCGCGCACTCGCCTGCATCGGGTTCGGTGACGCAGGTGATCAACAAGGCCAGCACAACCATGGCTCTCGCTTCCGACGTGAATCCGTCGGCGGTCGGACAGGCTGTGACCTTCACGGCGACGGTCAGTTCCGCAACCGCGGTTCCGGCCGGAACCGTGAAATTCAAACAGGGTGGGGTCGTGTTGGGAACCGTCAGTCTGTCGGGAGGAGTGGCAACACTCACTACCAGTTCTCTTCCGGCTGGTTCGGACAAGATAACCGCCACGTACACCGCGACCCCGAACTTCACTGCGAGTTCCGCGTCGATGGTGCAACTGGTTCAGTAGTCACGAGCAGAGTCGACCGCGGCAGGCGCTAGCCTGTCGCGGTCTATTCCCTCCGCATCTGCAAAGAATTTTCGATCTACGAAGATTTTCGTTGACACTACGAATACCTTCGTAGTACCTTGCTTCCCATGAAGCAGCAACCCCCGCAAAAGCCTACCGCTTCCGAGCTGGAGATCCTGCGAGTCCTATGGACGCGCGGGCCGTCCACGGTACGCGAAGTGCATGACGCGCTGGGCGAGAAGAAGGATATTGGATACACCAGCGTCTTGAAATTTCTGCAAATAATGACGGCAAAAGGGACGGTGCGGCGAAACGAAACACAGCGCGCGCACGTCTATGAGGCATGCCTGCCTGCTGAGCAGACCAAGCGGCAACTGGCGAGCGATATGCTCCAGAGAGTGTTTGAAGGGTCGGCCAGCCAGTTGATGATGCATGCGCTCGCCGGCACGAAAACTTCGCGGGAAGAGATTGAAGAATTGCGCCGCCTGCTGAACGAACATGAAGGGAACCGCCGATGAACTTCTCCAACTGGCTTACTCCGGAAGTAATGCGGCCCGCGGGATGGGCGCTGTTGCATTTTCTATGGCAAGGGACAGCGTTGGCGGCGCTGGCCACGGTTGCAATGGCGCCCTTCCGCAAGGCGTCGGCGCGGTACGTGGTGGCGGTGGGAATCTTGTTGCTGATGCTGGCGGCCCCGGTGGCTACATTCTTCTACTACCGCGCCGCAGAAGCCGTCACACCATGGGTTGATTCGGCTCCGGCTGCGGAACTTCATCGGGTCGCAGACTGGCCTGGCGGAGACTGGAAAGCGCCGGAGCGCGCAGCCGTCGTGATGTCACGGTCGGCGGCTCCTGATCTGTTTCCGATGATGGTGCAGTTGTGGCTGGTGGGCGTGGCGATTTTCAGTCTGCGCAGTGCGGGAGGATTTTTTCTCCTGGAGCGCATGCGGCGACGGCAGTCAGTTCCGGTGAGTGGCGAACTGCGCGAGATTTGTCTGGCTTTGCAGCACCATCTCGGGCTGACGCGTGCGATTCGTTACGCGCAATGCCGGTGGCTGGACGCACCCGCCGTGATTGGATGGTTTCGTCCGATCGTGTTTCTGCCGTTTACGGCTCTGACGGGATTATCCGAAGCGCAATTGCAAGTGGTGATCGCGCATGAATTGGCGCACATCAAGCGGCTGGACTCGTTCGTCAATGCCTTCCAGGTCGTGGTTGAGACTCTGCTGTTTTATCACCCGGCAGTGTGGTGGCTGAACAAGCGGATTCGTCTGGAGCGTGAGAACTGCTGCGACGATGCGGCGATCGCGCTGTGCGGCAACGCCGTCGAATACGCGCGGGCGCTCACGCTGATGGAAGAATGGCGTGTCGCTCCGGGGCTGGCGATGGCGGTGAATCGTGGTCCGCTTTCGGCGCGCATCACGCGCCTGCTGGGGATGGGCAATCTGCGTTCTGGAATCCGCGGTATTGGACTCACCTCAAGCGCACTGTGCCTTACCGTGGCGATGCTGGCGGGGAACGCTATTTTCGGCATCGCGCACAAGGCGAGCGCACAGGCGACTCCATCGAGTCCCTCGACTCCGGCTTCGCCTGCCAGGCCCGCAACTCCTCACCCACCTGCTTCCAAGAGTTCACTACCGACGAAGGCATCGCCGGCCATCGCTCCGCAAAATCCTCCGCAAGCTCCGGTGCAACCTGTCGTGGCGGGGTCTTATATCGAAGGTCTGAAAGCAGTAGGGCTCGGTCAGGTCGATGTGGATGAACTCATTGCAATGAAAGTTCAGGGCGTGACGCCGGAGTATGTACGCGGAATTCAGGAACAGGGCGTGCATCCCGGAGTCGACGAACTGATCGCGATGAAGGTACAGGGCGTGACGCCGGAATACATTCGCGAAGTGCGCGCTGCCGGGCTGACGGTCTCGGAAGAAGAAATCATCGGGATGAAAGTGCAGGGCATAAACGCAGACTACATCCGCGGACTGCAGGAATTGGGTTTGAAACTGGACGCCGACGATGCAATTGGCATGAAGGTGCAGGGTGTGACTCCTGACTATGTGCGCGCCATGAAGGCCGAAGGAATCGAGACCAGCGGCGACGAGATCATTGGAATGAAAGTACAGGGCGTGACACCGGAGTATGTCCGGCAAATACGGGCACTGGGCCTCAAGCCGAGCGTCGACGAAATTGTCGCCATGCGCGTGCAGGGCGTGACTCCTGACTACATCAAAACCTTGCAGGCGGCGGGATTCAAGTTCGATATCGACGAACTGGTGGGTGCCAAAGTGCAGGGTATTACGCCCGAATTCATCGAGAACGCACGCGCCCATGGATTCAACAATCTAACGCTGGACAAACTGATTCAGCTTCGGCAGCTGGGCATTCTGGACAAGAAGGGCGAAATCTAACCACATCAGTAGGCGGGATCCATCAAGCGATCCATCATCAGGAGAGCCATCATGAGACTCTGGCGGACACTTGCGTTTCTGATATTCGGACTGTGCGTGATCTTTGGGATCGTGTTGAAGAGCGCGAAGGGCGCGACCAATGCGCGCAGTGGCGATTGGACCATCCACAAGTCCGATGAAGCCGGCAAAGTGGAACTCGCACTGATCGAACATCACGACCACGGCAACTCCAATCATGAAGACGACTGGCCGATGAGTGCGTTCCAGGGCGTGGACTTCTCCAAACCCGGCCGGCAAGATGTGCATTTCTTGATCACGCGCGACGCGGGGAAACTGGACTGCGAAGGCTATCTGAAGGATGGCGAGGGAGCCGGAATCTTCCACTTTGAAGCGAATCCCGATTACGCGCGCCAGATGAAGGCAATCGGTTTTCCTCTCGACGATGAGAATCAATACAGTATGGCGATTATGGATGTGAGCCTGGATTTTGCGCGCGAGATGAAAGGCGAACACCTCGACGATCTCGATACCGATAAGCTGACTGCGTTTCGAATTTTCAAGGTAAATAAGGAATTTATCGAAGAGCTGCGCGCCACCGGTCTGCACGTGTCGGACAGCGACCAACTGGTCGCGTTCCGGATTCATGGGGTCACTCCCGACATGGTACGCACGCTTCATCAGGCTGGGTACTCGCCCGACGGGGAAACGCTGGTTGCGATGAGAATCCACGGCGCGACGCCGGAGTGGGTTGAGGGACTCAAGAAACGTGGATACGATCACGTGGATCTGCAGAGTCTGATCGCGTTTCGAATCCACGGAGTGTCACCGGAGTTTATTGAAAAACTGCAAGGCCTCGGGTACTCGCATCCGGAACCAGAACAACTGATCGCGATGCGTATTCATGGCGTCACTCCGGAATACATTGCGACCATGAAATCGCGAGGAATTCAGCATCCGTCGATCGACGAACTGGTGAGCATGCGGATTCATGGGATCGACTGAGTGACATGGCTCTCGGTCCGCGTTCCGGCTAAAGCCCGAACCTTCAAACTGGTCGCAACGTGGAATTTGTCCGCTGCCCATAGATTCCTGTTTACCGTCCAACCCCGATTGCCTTCCACCCTCCCCGGGATTACCATCTTTAGGGTTCGTCCCTGCCTAACAAAATTTGGCTAAAGCAGGGTTCGAGGAGGATTTATGGGCGCAGCAATTTCCCCGGTTCAGATTGATTCCCGAGTCACCGAGTTCATCGACAAGCCGCGCAAGATGCTGATCGACGGCAAATGGGTGACGGCCATCTCCGGCAAGACTTTTGCAACTTACAATCCGGCTACGGGAGAAATCCTGGCGCACGTGGCCGAGGGGGACAAGGCGGATGTGGACGCCGCCGTGAAAGCCGCGCGCAAAGCGTTTGAGAGCGGTCCGTGGTCGAGGATGAGTGCAACCCAGCGCGGGAAGCTGATCTGGAAGCTGGGCGATTTGATCGAAGCGCACGTCGAGGAGTTTGCCACGCTGGAATCGCTCGACAATGGCAAACCTCTGACGGTGGCCCGCGCAGCCGATGTTCCGCTGGCCGCAGATCTCTTCCGCTACATGGCGGGGTGGGCTAACAAGCTCGAAGGAACCACAATTCCTCTCTCGGTGCCCTACACGCCGAAGGCGAAGTATCTTGCCTACACCTTGCGCGAACCGGTGGGCGTGGTGGCGCAGATCATTCCGTGGAATTTTCCTTTGCTGATGGCGGCGTGGAAGCTGGGACCGGCACTGGCGGCGGGGAACACGGTCGTGTTGAAGCCGGCCGAGCAGACACCGCTCACGGCACTGCTTCTCGGCGAACTGATCATGGAAGCCGGCTTCCCGGATGGCGTAGTCAACATTGTCCCGGGCTTTGGCGAGACGGCGGGCGCGGCGCTGGCAGCTCATGACGGCGTGGACAAAGTTGCTTTTACCGGATCGACCGAAGTCGGCAAGCTGATTGTTCATGCCGCGACCGGCAATCTGAAGAAAGTCACACTGGAACTGGGCGGGAAATCACCCAATGTCGTGTTCAAAGATGCCGATCTCGATGCCGCTATTGGCGGGTCGGCGAGCGCGATTTTCTTCAATCAGGGACAGACCTGCTGCGCGGGGTCGCGTCTTTTTGTGGAGCGTGCCGCGTTCGATCAGGTCGTTGAGGGGGTCTCTGCGCAGGCAAAGAAGATCAAGGTCGGTTCCGGGCTTGATCCGGAGACTACCATGGGCCCGCTGGTTTCCGACGAGCAACTCCGTAGGGTAGTCAACTACATGGACATCGGCATAGCAGAAGGCGCACGGGCAACGACCGGAGGCAAGAAGCTTGGCGATAAGGGATATTTCGTTGAGCCAACCGTGATGGTCGATACCAAAGATGACATGAAGATTGTGCAGGAGGAAATCTTTGGACCGGTCGTGGTGGCGACACCGTTTGATGATGCCGAAGAGCTAGCCGTCCGCGCTAACGACAGCGTGTATGGACTGGCGGCGGGCATCTGGACGAAGGACCTGTCCAAGGCGCACCGCACCGCCGCGGTGCTGCGCGCCGGCACCGTCTGGATCAACTGCTTCAATATTTTTGACGCAGGCCTGCCGTTCGGTGGTTACAAGCAGTCCGGGTGGGGACGCGAGATGGGCAAGGATGTGCTCGATCTCTACACCCAGACCAAGGCGGTGTGCACGCGGATTTGATGCAGCAATGTAATTTCAAGGGCGGCCTTCGGGCCGCCCTTTTTTTGATGAAAGAGCGAGGATTTACGGGACTGGCAGCGTAACGGTCTGTCCTCCGATGAGCGGAATGTGAGAAATCGTTTGCCCGCCGTAGGTTTCGGCTCCGCTGGTGGGTAAGCCGGTGACGGGGACCGTCGCCGCCTGCTGGGCGGTGATCATGATGCGCTGGTGCGGGATGAAACTGGCGGTTACTCCGGCTAGGTTGTACTGCGAGCGGTTGGCCATCTCGGTGCCCAGGGCATCCTGCGTCGGCGACAGGATCGGGAAGGTCACGAAGTTCTTGTACTTCGTGAAGGTCTCGTCCAACAGGTCGCTGAGCAGGCTGTGCGTGCCATCGTAGGCGTGCAGGTTCGGCTGGTGGAACATTTCCGGATCGATGTCGCTCTTCAACATATTCGCCACGAACGAGTCACTGATGTTGTCGAGGATCTGCTGGTAGTTGTAGTTCAGCGACGGATAGATGCAGTTATACTCCGCGGTCCAGTCGTCCGGCGTGGCGACGTTGAAGAAAAGGTTGTTCGGATGGCGCGGGATTTCGAGGATCGACGGCTGAAGCTGGTTGACGATGCCTACGTTCGGTGAGGGATTGTCCTGGCCGGACTGCGAGGTATCGCTGACGAGATAGCGGATGCCATTGTCGACCGCGGCCTGGAGGAAGTTTGCATTGTCGAGGCCCGAGATGTCCGGCGTGACCATGTTGATCGGACTGAAGCTTGTGAATCCCAGGGTGGCTGCCGCCGCGTTGTTTTGCGTAATCTCGCTCACCGCCGTGTCATAGCTCACGTGATTCAGGTTGGTGTGGTCGAAGGTGTGACTGATCCAGTTGAAGGAAGCCTGATTGGCCTGGGTGGCGGGTGTGAGGTCATCATTGTCATACGCGCCGGGAACCGCTCCTGCGCCGTTGAACGCCATCGACAGAACAAAGTTTGGCGAGATAGGATCGGCCTGCTGCGTGGTCTGCCAGGTGATGAGGGCGGAGAGGTCGGCGGCGTTGAGCCGGAAATGGGTACCGGTGCCGTCGGGATTAGTGTCGCACGGCAGGCCTGGAGTCCATTCGGAGTCGTCGATAAAGTAGTCGTCCACCTGGGGAGTGAAGTAAGTGTGGTGCTGGCCGATGAATATTCCCTGCGTAACCCAGTTAATCAATCCATAACTAAGAACGAGGTCGTGCGTCAGGAACTGATTGCTGTCGAAGGTGAGCGTCAGATATTGGTAGGCGAAAGATGTGTTATACACGACTGCAAGTACGTTGCCGGAGTCATCGGTAAGCAGCGGTGTGGCGCCGTTGAATGTGTTTGATAGATAGTAAAAGGCGTTGGTGATGGGTACCGGATTCGCGGCGTTGGCGTAGGGGAAGACGCTGGCTCCATCGGATGTGTAGTGGAAGTTGATCGGGGTCGAACCAGAATTCCCCGTGAAGGTCAGGCCAAAGTCCGTACCGGGGAAGGTGTACCAATTTACCTGACGGACCTGAAATTGAGACTCATAGGTATACAGGTCGGGGCCGTTTGTGATGTCGTAGATGTAGCCGCCAATCGTGAAGATGGCGCCCTGGAAATGGCCATGGCAGCCATCCGACAGAAAGCCGTCGGGAATCGTTTTTCCCGCCGAGTTGAGGTCAAGCACAGTGTACGGCGTACCCAGATAGTCGAGGGCCTGTGTTATGGCTGGAAAGTCTGCTTCACTCTTTCCTTCGGTTACGACCAGGACGTTCATGTCGAGGACGCGGGCGTCGCAAGAGACTAATCCGCCGGTGATCCCGTTCATCGTCGCGGAACCGGTGATGCTGCCGGCGGTCGCGATGATCTGGGCAGCGCCATTGCCGGTCGACGTAGCGAGGCCATAGCCGTCAATCGTAGCGAGCGCTGCACTGTTCGTGCTCCAGACAACTGAGTGCGTGAGGTCGCGCGTTGATCCGTCCGAGAAAGTGCCGGTCGCCGAGTACTGACGATTACTCCCCACGCCCACGAACACCACGTTCGGAGCGACGGTGATACCCGTGAGCGCCGCGGGGGTGACGGTGAGCAGCGCTGAGCCGCTGACGGCGCCGACCGAGGCGGTGATCGTGGATTGTCCGGGCTGCGCGCTGGCCGCCAGTCCCGAATTGCTGACTGAAGCGACCGCCGGACTCGAAGACGACCAGGTTGCCGTGCTGGTGATATCGCGCTGCGAATTGTCGTTGTAGCTGCCGATCGCAGTAAACTGCTGGGCGTTTCCGGCCGCGACGGTCGGGCTGCCGGGCATGACGGTGATCCCGGTGAGAACGGGAACAATGGTAACCGTAGTGGAGCCAGAAATGCCCTTGGTGCCGGTTCCCTGCGTGGCGGAAACGATCGTTGTGCCGCCCTTGATACCTGTGAGTAATCCGGTGCCGGCTCCAATCGTAGCGATCGTTGGATCGACCGACTTCCAGGTTACTGCAGACGTAATGTCGCTGGTGGTCTGGTTATTGTAAGTGCCGATGGCGTGATACTGCTGCGTGGTGCCGATACCGACGTTACCCGCGGAAGGAAGCACCGAGATCGAGAGTAATTTCGCAGCGAGTCCGGTGCCCGTCAGGGGAATCGTCGGATTCGTTGGCGGTGCGCTCTCCGAAAAAGTGAGGTTGCCGGACCGCGCTCCCACGGCCGTGGGCGTGAACGTGACAGTGATCGTACAGGAGGAATGAGGCGCGACCTGCGATCCGCAGCCGTTCTGCAGGGCGAAGTCAGGGGAACCGGTCGTCATGCCGCTCAAGCTGACAGCGGCGTTGAGGTTGTTGGTCAGCTTGATCGACTTGGGAGTAGCGGGAACGCCGACGACAGCGCTTCCAAACGCGAGTTTGGAGGGCACGATGACAACGCCGTCCACGCCGATTCCACTGAGCGCGACCGATTGCGTTCCACCGGGGGCGTTATCGGTAATAGTCAGCGTGCCAGTGCGGGTGCCGGTGGCGGTGGGAGTGAAGGTCACGCCAATCTTGCAACTCTGAGCGCGGGGCAGAGCCGCCGGACAGGAATTATTGACGCCGAAGTCTCCAGTGGCGGAGACGTTGGTTATGAGCAGGTCCGCGGCACCGGTATTGGCGACGGTGACGACCTTCTGCGGGCTGGTCACGCCCAATGGCTTCTTGCCAAAGCTCACGCTCAGCGGCGAGACATTGGCGGTCTGCGCGCGGCTGAAAGCTATTGAGAAGGCGAGGGCGGACAGCAGTAGGGCGAGACGAGCCGCGCGAACAGCAGACATTGAGTACTCTTTTCTTCTTTGCGTTGGGGCCCGGCGATGCGGGCAACATCATACAACGGCATTCCGTGGGTGGGGTGAGTTCGGGAAGAATTTTGCCAGCCAGGAATATGGAGCGGCGCGAGGTCACATGGCCGGTGGTGGAGCTACACTAACGTTTGGAGGCGCGGGTGAGAATCGAACACTACAGGCTGTTGATAACAAACCAAGTAGCTGAATCTAATAGGCGCGATAGTCGAGGAAGTAAGCTTCGGTAGCACAAATTAGCACAAGAAAAATCACTTCTATGTCCTGAGAAAGCCCCGCTTTGCTACCCTCCCTTCTTTTCTTCCTCCGTATCTTTTTCAAACAGGACAGAGAACATGCGAATAGCGGCCACCGGAATAACGAACACGCACCCCGCCATTCCAACAACGAACATGACTTCCAGCACGCGAAACAAAGCGTAGAAAACGTAATCCATGCCCCGCCCCCGGTTCGGCGATTGTACCAACAGTCTGTGACCATTCCTTACGAAATCTTTATGGACTCTGTACGGAATCTTTATGCACTCTGTAGTGAACTGTGAGCCGAAGGGGATCGCATGTCCATCGTGCTCGTGGTTGCCGTGCGGATACTGGAAGGGATGTTTATTGTAGGTTCGATAGGTTGCGTTGCCGTTCTCGCGTTGACGGCCGTTGAGGATGTACGGACATTGCTCGGTAGGGACGAGGACCCGGTTGAGAAGGTGCCCCAGCGCTCCACGCATTCTTAGGAAGTAGCGCTGCGCTGGGCCTTTCGGCCCTGGTTTCGTGCCAAGCGCAGAGGGCGCATCCGCATGGCTTTGGTGATGGTCCCAAACTTCCGACGATAGACCGCATAGGGAATCCGTATAGTGCGGTGTCGGCGCTTCCGCATCTTCGTGGGACTGTCTATCACGATGATCCCGGACTCATTTTCAAACAGCTTTGGTGACCGTTTGCCTCGACAGCTTGTGCCGCGCCGCAATCTCCGCAATGGTCAGGTCGGGTTTGTCTGTGGTTTCGATCATATAAAGCTGCCTGACGGCGGGCAGGCAGCCGCGCCGGTATTTCGGCACTTAGTCAAGGCCCGCGAAATCATCGTCAACCGGCTTCTGTGCGGCCAGGGCTAACTGCTCTTCCTCACGCAAGAAAACTAATTCCCGCTTGATGTCGCGCGCGGCCGCTAGTGCCCAGGCTTGAATGCGCACGGCCGGGTTGGGCTTGTGCGTGGACGTTGCGCCTCGCCCGGTGTGGACAACCACGCCCAGCTCACGGACTGCGCGCCCCGCATCCCGAGCGCTGAAGCGGATGGACTCAAGGGCGTCTTCCGCCTCTGAAATGTCGGCCCGATCAGGCAGTGTTTATGCAGGCAAAAGGTTGGAGGCGCGGGTGAGAATCGAACTCACGATAGAGGTTTTGCAGACCTCGGCCTTACCACTTGGCTACCGCGCCAGTACCGGTACAACGAAAAGCCCGCGCGGGCGCGGGGCTCGTGATTTCGGGGACTGGAGCACCATCGGAACGTTGCGATTTCCCAGCAAAGTGCCGGCTAGGCCCGTGGCCGTCCCGAAATGCTAGTGTACCCGAGTCTGGCGAAGGGCTGCAATTGGTGGACTACTTTCCAACAGACCACCGTCCCAATGTACAGCTTGCATCCGGTGAGCGCATCCTTCATACTCAACCGATCCCAAAATTCCAATCAGGAGGATGCATGAAATACCAACTCTCTCTGGCTGTGCTCGCCCTTGCCGCGTTTGCGTATGGGCAGGATGCCGGCAGCGACATGAAGAAAGCCGGCGCGGACGTAAAGGACGCGGCCAAGGACACCGGCCACGCCACCAAGACCGCCGCAAAAAAGACCGGCAAAGCCACCGAAAAGGCGGCTGACAAGACCGAAGACGCTACCGAAGACGCAGCCAAGGATACCGGCCACGCCACCAAGACGGCCGCGAAGAAAACCGCTCACGCGACTGACAAGGCCGCTGACAAGTCCGGGGATGCGGTGGAAGACGCCGCCAAGACAACCGGACATGGCATCAAGAAGGGCGCCAAGGCCGTTGGACACGGAGTGAAGAAAGGCGCCGAGAAGACCGCCGACGCAGTGAAGTAGTCGCGGTTGAAAGCGGGGCATTGACCCTACAAATTGGAAGGGGTCTGGCCCGGAAGCTGCTGGCGGACCGTTTGCTGGCGAACCAGGTCCTCGACGTCGCCGATCTTGTCTCCGATGAGATTGATCTTGTGCGCGAGGCCCTGGATCTCCGCCTCGGCGCGGCGGTTGACGTCGAAGTCCAGTTCGCTGCGCAGCCGGTCCTTTTTGTCCTGCCGGTTCTGGCTCATCATGATGATGGGCGCCTGAATCGCCGCCAGCATCGACAAAAAAAGATTCAGCAGGATGAATGGATATGGGTCCCACGCCCGTAGCGCCAGGCCGACGTTGAGTCCGACGTAGACCAGCAGGACCACCCCAAACGAAGTAATAAATGTCCATGAGCCGCCGAAGCTGGCGACTTTGTCGGCGATGCGTTCGCCGAGCGTTTCTTTCTCCTCGATGATGTCCTGGGCATTGCGGGCCGCGCGCAGCCGCACCAGATGCTGCGAAGCGTGAAACTGACGTCCCAGCACGGTCAGCATATCCATGCCGGCATGCGGTTTGCGTTCGAGCAGGATGGAAATGTCGTGGCGGTCGACCTCGATGCACACCGTCTCATCCAGGGCAATGGCGTTGGTTTGATGCTCGGTCTGCTCGAGCATAGACGCGAAACCAAAAAATTCGCCCTGCGCGGGTTCAGCGACGACGACCTCCTGATGGTCCTCATCGATGGTCGTGACGCGGACCATCCCCGACACCAGGATGTAAGCCCGTCCGCCCATTTCGCCGATCTTCCAGATGCGCTGCCGTGCCGCGAACTTCTTCACTTCAACTTGCGCGGCAAGGACGGCGGCTTCATCGTCGTCAAGTAAGGCAAAGAGCGGAGCTTGCCGCAGCATTTCCGGAT
>Ga0210402_10000690_pt1 | contig 37136 bp, 31 predicted proteins | sample IncBWC7MmetaG_FD_161055 | JGI IMG/M metagenome (GOLD analysis project Ga0210402, IMG submission 161055) | Forest soil microbial communities from Barre Woods Harvard Forest LTER site, Petersham, Massachusetts, United States - Inc-BW-C-7-M | ecosystem: Environmental > Terrestrial > Soil >...
GCAGAGCGCGCCGCCGCCATCGCCGCTTCAGCCTCACTCTTCTCCTGCGCCGGCAGCTTGTCGCCATGCTCCTTCAGGTTCTTGTCCACCTGATGGATCAGCCCATCGGCCTGGTTCTTCAGCTCGACGAACTCGCGCCGCTGCTTGTCGGCTTCGGCGTTGGCCTCGGCCTCCTTCACCATGCGCTGGATATCGGCCTCGGACAGACCGCCGGATGCCTGGATGCGGATCTGCTGTTCCTTGCCGGTCGCCTTGTCACGCGCCTGCACCGACACGATGCCGTTGGCGTCGATGTCGAAGGTCACCTCGACCTGCGGCACGCCGCGTGGCGCCGGTGGAAGCCCGACCAGGTCGAACTGGCCGAGCAGCTTGTTGTCCGCCGCCATCTCGCGCTCACCCTGGTAAACCTTGATGGTGACCGCGGTCTGGTTGTCGTCGGCCGTCGAGAAGACCTGGCTCTTCTTGGTCGGGATCGTGGTGTTGCGCTCGATCAGCCGAGTGAACACGCCACCCAGCGTCTCGATGCCGAGCGACAGCGGCGTGACGTCGAGCAACAGCACGTCCTTCACGTCGCCCTTCAGCACCGCGCCCTGTACCGCCGCGCCGATCGCCACGACCTCGTCCGGATTGACGTTGCGCGCGGGCTCCTTGCCGAAGAAGTTCTTCACCGCCTCGATGACCTTCGGCATGCGGGTCATGCCGCCGACCAGGATCACCTCGCCGATCTCGCCCGCGGTGACGCCGGCGTCCTTCAACGCGGCGCGGCACGGGTCCATCGTCCGGGAGATCAGATCATCGACCAGGCTCTCGAGCTTCGCCCGCGTCAGCTTCATCACCATGTGCTTCGGCCCTGCGGCGTCGGCGGTGATGAATGGCAGGTTGATCTCGGTCTCCTTCGACGACGACAGCTCGATCTTCGCCTTCTCGGCGGCCTCCTTCAGCCGCTGAAGCGCGAGCTTGTCCTTGCGCAGATCGATGCCCTGCTCCTTGCGGAACTCGTCGGCCATATAGTCGATGATGCGCGCATCAAAATCCTCGCCGCCGAGGAACGTGTCGCCGTTGGTGGATTTCACCTCGAATACGCCGTCGCCGATCTCCAGGACCGAGATGTCGAACGTGCCGCCGCCGAGATCGTAAACGGCGATGGTGCCGGTGTGCTTCTTGTCCATGCCGTAGGCGAGCGCCGCCGCGGTCGGCTCATTGATGATGCGCAGAACTTCGAGGCCGGCGATGCGGCCGGCGTCCTTGGTCGCCTGGCGCTGGCTGTCGTTGAAATAGGCCGGGACGGTGATGACCGCCTGAGTGACCGGCTCGCCGAGATAGGCCTCGGCCGTCTCCTTCATCTTGCCGAGGATGAACGCGCTGATCTGGCTCGGTGAATATTTCTCGCCCTTTGCCTCAACCCAGGCGTCGCCGTTGTCGCCGCGAACGATGCTATAGGGCACCAAGCCCTTGTCCTTGGCGACGATCGGATCGTCGAACCGCCGGCCGATCAGGCGCTTGATGGCATAGAGCGTGTTGGACGGATTGGTGACCGCCTGGCGCTTGGCGGACTGGCCGACCAGGCGCTCGCCGTTGTCGGCGAAGGCGACCATGCTGGGCGTCGTGCGCGCCCCCTCGCTATTCTCGATCACCCGGACGTCCTTGCCCTCCATGATGGCGACGCAGGAGTTCGTGGTGCCGAGGTCGATTCCGATGACTTTACTCATGAAGTGTCTCCTTTCAGCGGACGCGCGCGACCCGAAGCACCGCATGCGTCCCTACGGGGGAAGTATTACACGGATGTATGAGGCGGTGGCCGGCCGGGCAAGAGGCCGGCGGCTGGATTCTTGTGCAATTGCGGCATGATTGCATCAGGCTGTCGTATTCAGCTTCGCCGCTCCGAAGATCCCGGTGGATGCAGACCCGATCTCGGCAGGCGGGGCCTTGGCCACGACCACCATGGCGGGCCGGAGCAGTCTGCCGTTCAACGTCCAGACCGGCGTCCAGGCGTGCATGACGCTGCCGGGGGTGTGGGCCGCACTCTCCTGCTCGGCCATCGCCTGATGCATGTTCGGATCGAACGGCATGCCGGTCGGGTCGTCGCGCTTGATGCCGTTGCGATCGAGGATGTTAAGGAAATTCCGCTCGATCCCATCGAGGCCCTCGCGCAGCCGCGCAACGATCTCCGGGTCCCCATCGGCGGGCGGCGGCAGGCTTTCCAGGCCACGGTGCAGGTTCTCGGCCGCCTCCACGACATCCTGCGCGAATTTCTGAACCGCATACTGGCGCGTCTCGTTCACCTCGCGATGGGCGCGGGCGCGTACATTCGCGTTCTCCGCCTCGGAGCGCATCCAGCGATCCTTCATGTCCGCCAGCTCGGTCTCCAGTTCGGCGATGCGGGCAGTGGCGGCCTGCATCACCTCCTCCGGTGTCCGCGGTGCCTCGGGCGCGCTGGCCGAACGCTCAGTGTCATTGGCTGGTATGTCAGTTTTCATGTTCTCGGTTTCGTTGCTCATGCCGCGATCAATTAGGTACATACCGCGTCGCGGACAAGCGCCAGCGTCGCAGACAAGCCGCAGAGTCAGCCCAGCAGCCGTCCGATCACCCGTGCCGTGTAGTCTACGACCGGAATGATCCGGCCGTAATTGATCCGCGTCGGGCCGATCACCCCGATGGCGCCGACGATCCGGCCGCCGTCGTTGCGCGCCGGCGCCACCACCATCGACACGCCCGACGTGCCGAACAGCCCGCTCTCGGCTCCGATGAAGATGCGGACGCCGTCGGACTGCTCCGCCAGTTCGAGCAGGCGCAGCATGGTCTCCTGCGCCTCCAGCCGTTCGAACAGTCCCTGGATGGCGCCGAGCCGTTCGATCTGGGTCACGTCGGACAGCAGTCGAGCCTGTCCGCGGACGATCAGGCTGCCGGCGCGTCCTTCGCCGGTCCAGGTCGCGAGCCCAGCCTCCACCACCTTCGAGGAGAGCCCGTCCAGTTCCGTGCGGTTGGCGGCCATCTCCTCGGCCACGATCCGCCGCAGTTCGGCCAATGGGCGACCCGAGAGGCGTGCGTTGAGGTAGTTGCTGGCCTGCTGGAGCGCGGAAGGGGGAAGGCCCGGGGGTGTTTCGATCACCCGGTTCTCGACGTGCCCATCGGCATTGACCAGTACGACCAACGCCCGTCCCGGGCCGAGCGGGACGAATTCGATGTGGCGAACCGCGCCCTCGGATTTTGGCGCGAGAACGAGGCCGGCGCCCTGCGACAGGCCGGACAGCATGGTGCTGGCCTCGGCCAGCGTGTCCTCTAGGCTGCGTCCCGAGGCGCCCAGCGCGGCGGTGATCGCCTCGCGCTCATCCTCGGCCAGTTCGCCGAAGTGCAGCAGGCCATCGACGAACAGGCGCAGGCCGCGATCGGTTGGTAGGCGGCCGGCGGAGGTATGCGGCGCGAACAGCAGGCCGGCGTCGGTCAGGTCCGCCATTACGTTGCGGATGGTGGCCGGCGACAGGCTGATCGGCAGGCGACGCGACAGAGTCCGGCTGCCCACAGGCTCGCCGGTTTCCACGTATTGCTCGACGACCTCACGCAACACAGCGGCCGAGCGCGCGTCCAGACCGGGCGGCAACAGGACGCGCGAGGCGAGGCCGGGTGGGTTGAGGGGTTTGTCCATCGAGAGTTCAGTCCAGAAGCTAGGGAGTGCCAGCAGGGTGGTCAATCTCCGGCTGACAATATAGCATATGTGGCATCTTGCAGTTCCGGGCAAATCCTCTGAATTGGCAAAGACACGAAAAGGTCAAGAAATGGACAATGACAGCCAGCCGATCAAAATGGCAGCCAATGGGCGCCTCAGCATCCCGGCCAAGCAGCGCAAGGCGTTGGGATTGGAGAATGGCGGCATGGTGGTCTCGACCCTGGAGAACGGCGAACTGCGCATCCGCACGGTAAAGGCAGTTCTGGATGAATTGCGCGAACGGCTCGCACCGTATCTCAAGGCATCGGGCGACACAGTGGATCAGTTCATCGCGGATCGGCACGCCGAGGCTGATAGAGAAGAAGCCGAATACCAGGAATGGAAGGCCGGTCGGCGCTGATGCCGGCGATTCTCGATTCCTCGGTCATCCTTGCTTACCTGCTGGACGAACAAGGCCGTGAGGCTGCCGAGCAGGCCATCGCGGCGCGCGGCAGTATTTGCAGCGTGAATCTTGCCGAGGTCATGAGCCGACTGACGCGGGATGGCGCCAACGTTGGGACATCGGCGGGGGTACTGCTCGCTCTGCCAATAACCGTGGTCGATCTGGATGCACACCTTGCCATCGAGGCTGGCGCGATGATCGGGCAGACCAAACCGTTCGGCTTGTCACTGGGCGACCGCGCTTGTCTCGCGCTGGCCAAACGCGAGCAACTCCCGGCTTTGACCGCTGACCGCATCTGGTTGCGGGCGGGACCTTTGCTCGGCGTCGAGGTCCGCCTGATCCGGTAGGGCGGTCAGCCCTGCCGGTACAGCTTCATCGCATTGTTGAAGAAGAAGTCGCGGCGCTTCTGCTCGGGCAGCGGCATCGGCAGCACCTGGGTCGGGTCGTCGTAGTCCCAGTGCGGATAGTCGGTGGCGAACAGCAGTCGGTCCCAGCCGATCCAGTCGATCGCATCCAGCACGTGCTCGCGCGGCTGCGGCTCCTCCATCGGCTGCGTGGTCAGCCACACCTGCTCGCGGATGTATTCCGACGGAGCGCGCTTCAGGTGCGGCGTCTCCTCCTTCAGCCGGCGCCACAGCTTGTCGAGGCGCCAGGCCAGCGGCGGCAGCCAGGCGAAGCCGGACTCGATCAGCACCAGCTTGAAGTCCTTCACCCGCTCGAACACGCCCTCGATCACCATGCTGGTGAGGAAGGACTGCGCAGACTGGGCGTGGCCGACCATGTCCTCGATGTAGAAGGACGGCCAGCCGCTGCCGGTGACAGGATAGCCGCCGAAGCCGAACGCGTGCACGCCGATCGGCAGGCCTGCCGCCGCGGCTGCCTCGTAGATCTTCCAGTACTGCTTCTGGCCGGGCGGATTGGCGGTGCGGGTCACCATCAGCACCTGCACGAAACGTGGATCGCCGGCCCAGCGCTCGATCTCGGCCACGGCGGCATCCGCGTCCTCGTAGGGGACCACGATGGAACCCTTCAGGCGTGGCTCGATCAGCCATTCCGCCTCGACCCAGCGGTTTATCGCGGTGGCCACGCCGGCGCCGAATTCGCGGTTCTGGAAGCTGGCGCCGTTGTCGCCGGTCGGGTTCAGGATGCCGAGTTGGATGTTGTTCGCGTCCAGCAACTGCTTCTGCATGAACGACAGACTGCTGCCCGGGCGGCCACCCTCGGGCGGCCAGGCGTCGCGGCGCGAGGCGTTCGGCTGGCCTTTCGGATAGGCGGGGCCGGCCTGGTACGCCTGGCGCGGGCGCGATCCGAACGTCTTCGCCATGTCGATCCAGCGCTGCTCCATGTAGGGGAACAGGTCCTTGTAGGCGTTGCGCTGCGGATGGATGTCGCCATCGGCGATCGCGAGCTTCGAGGCGGCGGCTGGCTGGATGTCGGGGCGGCTGGTGACCTGCACGTTCATTGGATCGTCTCCGTCAGGCGGGAATAGATGTTCCGTGGAATGTCTATCATGATCTTGCGGACGAGGTCGCGTGACAAGGCCGAGGTGTGCCGGGTCGTGGGTTGGCTTGGAATACCGGCCCGCGATCGGTCGGAGGCATGGACGTGAGGCTGGCTGCTATTGCGTGGTGGCTGTTGTTTCGAACAGCAACTCGCTGCCTCTGTGCCCGACGACCTGCCATCCCGCCGTTCGGTAGAACGCCTCGGCACGGGTGCCTGGATCCGTTGTCAGCCACATACGCTTGAAGCCGGCCTCGCCTAGGACCGTGCAAGCCCGTTTCAACAAAGCGCGTCCAATCCCGCGCCCCTCATAGGCCTGATCCATGAAGAGAGCCCAGATGTTCCCGTTCCGCGGATCAGCCGCAGAAAATCCCACAACGCGACCATTTTCTTCCCAGACGTATATTCCGGGATTGGAGATGAACCATCGCACGTCCTCGATCGTCACCCGCGTGGGATCGATCAGCTTGTTCTCACGCACATTGTTGCGAGTCTCGGTGATTCGCGGGATGTCGCTCTCGATGGCTCTGCGGATCAAAGCCTTCTTCCCCGTGTCGCATTCCTGCGGTTGTTGTTTCGCTTGATTTTAACACGGAGATAGGGCGAGCGCCACGGAGTCCGGGTTGTGGGCACCTTCGGCGCCCCCTTCACAGACTCCGTGGCACTCCGTGGCCCTCGCGCTACCTCCGTGTTGAATCCTTTTTCCTTACCGCGTCGATAGATTGATAAGCGCTGCAAGCTCTGTCGCGCTGATTCTAAATTGCGCGCGCCGTTCGGGCGCTGCGTGGAGCAGCCGCGGGAACCATGCCATCGGAACGCCGATCGTGCCGGCGTCGGTCAGGTCGACCCACATGTTCACATCGTCAAAGTGGACCGATGTCGCCGAAGTGGTCGTGCCATGCCCTCGTGATCTCGCCGCGAAGGCTCGGCGCTCATGACCCGCCTCGCAGATCGCGTACCTCCGTCTGCAGGTGCTTGATCTGCCGCTCCATCGCATAGACGAGGTTGGTCAGCGTTCGCACTTCCTCGCGGGTATTCTCTTCCCGACGCTGGACGTGCTCTGCCGCGCCAAAGTTCACGGTGATGTCAGACTGCATCGCCGTCACGGTGTCCTGCAGGCGATCAATCCTGGCCATGATGTCGTGCTGGCCTTGCTGGAGTTCTTGCTGGCCTTGTTCAAGCCGCGCCAATGCAGCCAGGACCGGATCAGGGCTATCGCTAATTGCAGGTCTCCTTACGCCCGTGGCTTACCCAGCACCTTGGTCGGCGCCAAGCCGCGAATACGTCTCCCGGGGGTTGTCTATCATGATCTTGCGGACGAGGTCGCGCGATAATCCCTCGGGCAGGGCGGCATCGCCGTCGAACTGCCAGTGTGGGTAGTCGGTGGAGAACAGCAGCATCTCGTCGGAGCCCATGTGCTCCAGCAGACGCTGGAATGCCTCGGTGGATGGCGGGGCGTCGCAGGGCTGCGTGGTGAGGCGGACGTTGCTGCGCACGATCTCGGTGGGCGCGCGGTCCACCCAGGGCACCTAGATGCGCAGCCCGCGCCAGAATTTGGTCAGCCGCCAGAGATGGGCGGGAAGCCACGTGAAGCCGGACTCCAGCAGCACGACCATCAGTTCGGGGAATTTCGTGAACACGCCCTCGCAGATCAGGCTGGAGAGTGCGGCCTGGAACGCCTGTGCTTGGGCGGCGTAGTCCTCGGTGTAGTAGGTCGGCCAGCCCAGTGGCGTGACCGGATGGCGGTAGGCCGACCCGGCATGGATGCCGACCGGCAGGCCCAGCCGTTCGGCCGCCGCATAGATCGGCCAGTAGTGCCGCTTGCCGAGCGGCATGTCGTGCATCACCAGCAGCAGGATCTGGACGAAGCGGCGGTCCGGCGCGACGCGCTCGATCTCCTCGACCGCCAGTTCGGGGTTCTGCATCGGCACCACGATCGAGGCGCGCAGGCGCGGTTCCTTGTCCAGCCACTCCTTGGCCATCCAGTCGTTCACCGCGCGAGCGAAGCCGGCGCCCATATCCTCGCTGAACAGCAACTGCACGCCATACAGGCAGTTGCAGATCGCCAGGCTGGTGCCGAACGGCGTTAGCGCCTGGGTGCGCAGCGCATCGAGGTCCGAGCCAGGCTTGACGCCCGGCTGCCGCCAGTCGGGCCGTGCGGTCAACGGCGAGTTGGCGGGGTAGGCGATCGATTCCAGCTCGTGCACGCCGCGTTGCACGACGATGTCGCGCCAGTGGTCGGAGAGGTAGGGCAGCAGCGCCTTCAGGTTCGGCACCGCGGGATGGATGTCGCAGTCGATGCCGCCGGGTTCGATGAGGCTCATACGCTCGGTTGTTTCCTGCACGTTTACCGGTGGGAAGGGTAAGCCGCTCCATGGTGGCCGTCCAATCCGGCGTCGATCAGGCTTGCCGAATATAGCAAAGATGGTATATTGTGGCGACACATTGGGTTGTCGAGTTTTTCAGCGGACAGGTTCGAGCCGAACTGGAATCCCTGCCGGTGGACGTTCAGGCCAGTTTCCTGCGCATCTCGCGACTGATCGAGGCCGAGGGACTGCACAAGGTGCGCGAACCCTATGTCAAGCATCTGGAAGGCCCACTTTGGGAGATGCGGATGAAGGGCAAAGATGGCATTGCCCGCGCCGCATACGTCACTGCAAGGGGGTTCCGGGTGGTTGTCGTGCGGGTATTCCCGAAGAAGACACAAAAGACTCCACGCCGCGTAATCGAGCTGGCCTTGCGGCGGGCAAGAGAGGTCATATGAAGCGGAAGTTCATTCCCGTCGAAGAAGCTGCGAAGGAGTGGATGAAGGACCCGGAATTCCGCGCCGCCTATGACGCACTGGAAGACGAGTTTGCCCTGGCTTCGGCCTTCATCAGGGCACGCGGCCTCGCGGATATGACGCAGGAGCAGGTGGCGGCTGCAATGGGGACCACCCAGGCGGTGATCGCGCGCCTGGAGGGCGGCCGGATCAAGCCCACGACGCGCACGTTGGAGCGGTTTGCCAAGGCCACGCATACCCGCCTGCGTATCAGCTTCGAGCCGGAGGCTACCAAGCCCGGTACTCGGCGGGAATCGAAGCGTGTTTCGGCCAGCTCGTAAGTAGGCAGACGGCGTTGAGCCGAGAGGCGCGGGCAAATCACGTTTGAGGCGCTGATATTTTTGACAACAGTGGGCCAAGTCCTTCCGCCATCGTCGGGTGTGGGATGACTGCATCGCGCAGGACGGTATAGGGCAGGCCCGCCAGGATGGCAGTCTGGACCGCGGCCATGACCTCGCCGGCCTCCGGACCGATCATCGTGAAACCAAGAATGCGGTCACTGTCAGCGGCGACGAGCGCCTTCATGAACCCCTTGGTTTCGCCGATCGTCCGCGTCCGCAGCACTGCACTTGTCGGCAGCTTTGCGATCCGGACCGCAACGCCCTGGCGTTGTGCGTCGCGTTTTCTCAACCCTACCCGAGCGAGCGGCGAGTCGGTGAACATGCAGTAGGGAACCAAGCGGTCGCAGGGAACCAAGCGGTCGCGCGTCGTGCGCCCGAGCCCGGCCAGATTGTCCCGAATGACCCGGAAGTCGTCGAACGACACGTGAGTGAACTGCGGGCTGCCGGCGCACTCTCCGATCGCCCGGACGCCGGGCGCGCTTGTTTCCAGCCGTCCATTCACCGCGATATAGCCGCGACTGTCCTAGGCGACGCCGGCTACGTCGAGCCCGATCCCCGCGGTGTTGGGAACGCGTCCTGCCGCGGCCAGGATGTCGCTGCCCTCGATGGTCCGCTCACCCGAGGGCGTCCGCACAACAAGTGTGACATTCTGCCCAGATCGGCCCCGCACACCGAGCAGCTCCGCCGAGACAAGAACGCCGACGCCTTCGTCGCCGAGGATACGCCGGGTCTCTTCCGCCACGTCCGGTTCTCGCGCCCGGCGAACTGCGGTCCGTGCTCAATGATCGTCATGCGGCTGCCGAACCGCCGATAGGCCTGCGCCAGTTCGAGCCCGACATAGCCGCCGCCGAGCACGATCAGATGCGCCGGCAGATAGTCGAGCTCCAGCGCCTCGATATCCGTCAGCAGTCCGGCGGCATTGAGGCCAGCAACGTCCGGAATCGCCGGGTGTGTTCCGGCGTTCAGGAACACCTGCTCGCCGGTCAGCACGCGCGCCCCGCCGTGGTTCAGCCGCACGTCGAGCGTCTTCGGCGCAACGAATTTCCCGTCGCCCATGATCAACTCGGCAACGCGCGCCCTGTAGTTCTCCAGGTGCGTGGCAATCAGGCGGTCCACCATGTCGCGCTTGCGCTGGCGAACCTTGGCCATATCGATCGTCACTGGACCGGTCGCGGCGCCGAAGGTGTCGCCATGGTGCACCAGGTCAGCGACCTTGGCGCTCCAGGTCTCGCTCGTGGCGGGCGGACAGTTGATGTTGGGGTGATGCCATAGGCCGGGTCGAGCGCGCCGAGGTCACGTGCGGCGACACCGACGCGCGCTGTAGACTGATTCATTCAGGTGCAGAAATGCCCTAATTGCACGCCGAATCCGGACCAAACGCCCTCATAGCATCGCCGTTCCGGCGTATTGGCTCTGTCGCGCGTGCAATGACGACGGCAACCACGGTGTCAAGGGGATGTTCGGAGGCGGCGGCCATCTTCTCGCGCAGAAGGTTAGAAAAGGCAATAGCCTGCGATAGGCACTTAAAGTTCAGCACTCCGGTATCGGACCTGAACGGATTGCCTCCCGGCCGAATTTGATCGAGATCATTTGTGATGGCCTTCAACTGCTCCAATGCAGACGCCCTCGCATCGGAGGATTGTGCGTCGGAGAGGCTGGATGCGAGACGATCAAAGTTCGGATGCAAATAAACAGCGTCCGGTTCCACGAGCGGAGGCGTACTGTCGGCCATCAGAGACCAAATAGTGGTATCCGAACACGTCTTCGCCTTACCCGCCCAGAATGTCGAACTGCCGCCATCTTTGTCGAAGATTTCCACTGGCCCCAGCGACTGCCACATGTGCGACTTGACCACCTGGCTGGTCGAGTTTGTCCTTTCCTTCTTAAGCTCTTCCTTGGCCGACGCTTCAAGCTCGGCCGTGCCGCCAACATAGCCGAAGTTGGCCTTGGCCGTAAGTTTTCCGGATACCCCGCCACTCGCGACGAAGGCCGTCTCCCAGTTTGACTTCGACACCTGCTCTTCGTCGCAACCAAGCTGCCTGTCCTGCCCGTCAGCGACTCTGGTAAACGCGAACACGCCGCCGCCGAGAATTTTTGAGTATGCACCTTTAGAGTCACTTGAGTACTCTTTCCTGGGGCTGAGCCATTCGTCGGCCGCGTCCGCCGGAACGAGCCGTTCCAGGATCTGGATATGAATGACCTTGCCAACCGGCAACTCGAACTGGTCTGCGATTGACGCGATCCCGGCAGACTTCGCAGTCTTCTGAAATTGCGCCCGCATATTCTTAAATGCCGGGCTGTCCTTTAGAGCCGGGTCATCATCCCCCAGGTCCACGATGATTTTGGACGGATCCGACTCGTCGTCCTTTATTCGAAGCAATTGGCCTTGCGGCATAAAGTCCTGTAATTTTTTGTCGTCGTTCCCGATATCAACATTCTTTATCTGAACCTGTGTCATAACGAACCTTGCAAGGGGCTTGGACTTTTCTGCCGTCGCGACTCGACGGAGATCATCCTCATTCAGCACGTCAACTGAACGTCTACGGTCCAGCACCCCCCACAGGCCATCAGCGGTCAGCACGAGCACAAAATCACTGCTCATTCCTCGATCGGTGCCAGGAAGCGGCGAGCATTTTTGTCCGACACCCAGAACCCCGCCGCGACAAATCTGGGGGCCTCTTGGAGGGAATGCAACCATAGCCGTGCCAACGGACACTGGCAGGAGCTTCTGCTTGTCGCCTGACAAATAGTCATTGAAGTTCGTCGGAAGATGCAGCGGATCCGGGATCCACGCGATCGCTGTTCCTCGTGACAGCATCAGCACCGGTCGATCCGCCGCGTTGGTATACTGGGTTAAGGTTTCAACAAAACTCGGAACGTCTCGCGTCTCGACGGCGAATGAGTTGGGGGCAGCTGCACACAACAGCGTCAATGTAAGACCGGCAATATCGCCTATTCGCATCCTCCGATTAGTTCCGTAGCTCGCTCCTGGGCCGCGAATGCATTTGCCGGCGTGCAATTTCAACCCCTCCCCCGTTCGAGGTAAGATGGTCAGGTTCCCACGGAACCGCCTTCGCGCCGAAGGTATCATTGTCAGTCGGGTATGCAACCGGACCCTTTTGCCTTGCAGTCCCCGTGGGTACTCTTCAGGGATGCATCTTACGCAGTTTGATTAAACCCGTGCTGCCCGCGCCGGGAGGGCCCCACCGAAATTGGGTGATAACTATCTCGGCGTCGTCCGCAGCGAAATCCTCTAGCAGCCGCGCAGTACCCTGGCCGAACGGCGCCGGCGCACAGAAATACGGTGATGGCGATCAGCGCGCAACGTAAATGACGTCGCATGCTCTCTCTCACCGCCAGCCTCGACGTGCCTGTCTGACATTCCTGGACGGTATGGAGGCCGGCTCTGCGGCGTCAAGAAAGCCGCCGCTGTTCGATGGCTCGCGCAGCCGCATCGGACTATGGTGCCGCACCGCGCGACAGGAGCACCCATGCGACCATCCGGCCGAACCCCCGACGCACTGCGCCCGATCTCGTTGACGCCGGGCTTCGCGCGTCACGCCGAGGGCTCGTGCCTGATCCGCATGGGCAATACGGAAGTGCTGTGCGCCGCCAGCGTGGAAGGCCGCGTGCCGCCGTTCATGCGCAACTCCGGTCAGGGGTGGGTGACTGCGGAATACGGCATGCTGCCGCGCGCCACGCACACCCGCGGCGAACGCGAGGCGGCACGCGGCAAGCAATCCGGGCGCACCCAGGAGATCCAGCGCCTGATCGGCCGCGCGCTACGTGCCGTGGTGGACCGTTCGGCGATGGGCGAGATCACCGTGACGCTCGATTGCGACGTGCTGAACGCCGATGGCGGCACGCGCTGCGCGGCGATCACCGGTGCCTGGGTCGCGCTGAGCCTCGCCTTCCGGCACATGCTGCGGATGAACGTCATAAAGAAACTGCCTTTGATCGGCCACGTCGCGGCGGTGTCGTGCGGAATCTGCGGCGGCGAGCCGGCGTTGGATCTCGACTATGCGGAGGATTCGGCCGCCGATGCCGATGCCAACTTCGTGCTGACCGATGCGGGCGGCATCGTCGAGATCCAGGGCACGGCGGAGCGGGCGGCGTTCAGCGAGGCGCAGTTCCTCGCCATGCTGGGCCTCGCGCGCCAGGGAGTCGCGTCGCTGTTCGAGGCGCAGCGTCAGGCGGTCGGCGAGGCGTGATGGCGCGCAGGCTCGATTGCACCCGGCTCGTCCTGGCGAGCCACAATCCCGGCAAGCTCGAAGAACTCGCCGATCTGCTGCGGCCGCACGGCATTGCGGTGATTTCCGCCGGATCACTTGGCTTGGCGGAACCGGATGAGAACGCCCCGGATTTCGTCGGCAATGCGCGGATCAAGGCGCTAGCCGCCGCACGGATGAGCGGCTTGCCGGCGTTGGCGGACGATTCCGGCTTCTGCGCCGCTGCACTGAACGGCGCACCGGGCGTGCATTCGGCGCGCTGGGCCGGTCCGGCGAAGGATTTTTCCCACGCGATGCAGCGGGTGAGCCGGGACGCGGCGGATACGCCTGACCGGCGCGCCTGGTTCGTCGCCGCGCTGTGCCTCGCCTGGCCGGATGGCCACACCGAGACGTTCGTCGGACGCGTCGACGGACGGATGACCTGGCCGCCGCGCGGGACGAACGGCTTCGGTTACGACCCGATGTTCGTGCCCGCCGGAGCCACGGCGACCTTCGGTGAGATGGACAGGGCGGAGAAGCACGCGCTCAGCCATCGGGCGCGGGCGTTCGCCCAGCTCATGCGCGCGTGCTTACTTGCCGATGCAGAACCGGGCGAACAGCGTGTCGAGGATGTCCTCCACGCCGACGCTGCCGGTGATGCGCCCGATCGCCCGTAGCGCCAGGCGGAGGTCTTCGGCCCGCAACTCTGGCAGTTCGGCGGTGCCCGCGTCGGTGAGGCGGGCTGCCGCTTCCTGCAGTGCCGCACGATGCCTGGCCTGGGTGAGCGGCGGCGGTCCGGCGCTTTCGGTCAGGGATCGCGCCGCCTCGCCAAGGCGCGCGCGGAGGGTGTCGAGGCCTTCGCCGGTCAGCGCACTGACGCCGATTGAGTCCGGTGGGGCGGCTCGGCCGAGGTCCAGCTTGTTCGCGACGAGGAGGTGAGGGGCAGATAAGGTAGATAAGTGGGACTCCCCCTCCCCTTGCGGGAGGGGGCTGGGGGCAGGGGGCCGTGCCAGTACCGGTTCGGCCCCCTCCCCCCAACCCGCTCCCGCAAGGGGAGGGGGAGTGTTGTCTTCCTCGCCTGCCTCGGTCACCACAACCACCAGATCGGCGTCGGCCGCCCGCGCCAGGGCGCGGCGCACGCCCTCCGCCTCGATCGCATCGGTGCTTTCCCGCAGGCCCGCCGTATCCACCAGGGTGACCGGCACGCCGCCCAGCACCACCCGCGTCTCCAGCGCATCGCGCGTTGTTCCCGGGGTGGCAGCGACAATGGCAACGTCGCGTCCGGCGAGCGCGTTCACCAGTGACGATTTTCCCACATTCGGCCGCCCGGTGACGGCGAACACCAGGCCCTCACGCAGCCGCTCGCCGCGCCGCCCGTCGTTCAGATGCGCCGCCACCTCGCCTTGCAGCGCCGCCAGTTCCGCCTGCACCGCCGCCTCGACCTCCGGCGGCAGGTCCTCGTCCGGGAAGTCGATCAGCGCCTCTTGCTGTGCCAGCAGAACGCGCAGCCGGTCGGCCCAGTCGCGATAGATCGTGCCCAGCGCGCCATCGAGTTGCCTCAGCGCCTGTCGCCGCTGCGCCGCCGTCTCAGCCGCCACCAGATCGTGCACCGCCTCGGCCTCGGTAAGGTCCATCTTTCCGTTGAGGAAGGCGCGGCGGGTGAATTCTCCCGCTTCCGCCGGCCGGGCGCCGAGCCGCACGAGCCCGTCCGCGACCCCGTCGATGACGGCCCGCCCGCCGTGCAGGAAAAGTTCGCAAGAGTCTTCCCCGGTGTAGCTGCCTGGTCCGGGGAGCCACAGGACCATCGCCTGGTCGAGTTCCCCCCCATCGCAATCCCGCAGCCGGCAGAGCGATGCGCGGCGCGGCAGCGGCACGCGCCCACACAGCGCCGCCAGTGCGGGGCGGCTCGCCGGGCCGCTGATCCGCATCACCGCGATAGCGGCGTGTCCAGCGCCGGACGCAACGGCGAAGATGGTATCGGCTTCCATCCCTCCTTGATCCCTGTCATTGGCAACAAACCACCCCCATGTCCGCCCAACACCAAGGGAGCGCAATGCCATGGCCGAGGCCGCCAACCTGCTGCGCCACGAGACCTCGCCCTATCTGCTGCAGCATGCCGACAATCCGGTGCACTGGCGGCCGTGGGGCGCCGCGGCGCTGGAGGAGGCACGGGAGACCAACCGCCCGATCCTGCTGTCGATCGGCTATGCGGCCTGCCACTGGTGCCACGTCATGGCGCACGAGTCGTTCGAGGACCCGGCGACCGCGGCGCTGATGAACGCGCATTTCGTCAATATCAAGGTCGATCGCGAGGAGCGTCCGGACATCGACCACCTGTATATGTCGGCGCTGCACGCGTTGGGTGAGCAGGGCGGCTGGCCGCTGACCATGTTCATCACGCCGGACGGTTCGCCGTTCTTTGGCGGCACGTATTTTCCGCCCGAACCGCGCTGGGGCAAGCCGTCGTTCAACCAGGTGCTGTTCGGCGTCTCGGAAGCCTGGCGCGCCGACGACGACATGGTGAAGAACCGCACCGCTGCATTGCGCCGCGTGCTGGCCGCCATGTCGCAGCCCAATCCGGGCGATCTGCCGGCGCCCGTGCATCTCGACGCCGTGGCCGCCGCGCTGCTGGGCATGAACGACCCGGAACAGGGCGGGCTGAAGGGGGCGATGAAATTCCCCAACCCGCCGATTTTCCGGTTTCTCTGGCAGAACGCATTCCGCACCGGGCAGGCCGAGGGCCAGGACGCGCTGCACCTCATGCTTCAGCGGATGTCACAGGGCGGCATCTACGACCACCTCGGCGGCGGCTATTCGCGGTATTCCACCGACACGTTCTGGCTGGTGCCGCATTTCGAGAAGATGCTGTACGACAACGCGCAACTGCTCGAGCTGCTGGCGCTGGCGCACGCGCACCGGCCCGATTCGCTGTACGCGCAGCGCGCCGTCGAGACCGTCGGGTGGATGACGCGCGACATGACGGCCGCCAACGTGGACGGCCGCGCCGCATTCGCTGCGTCCGAGGACGCTGACAGCGAGGGCGAGGAAGGCCGATTCTACGTCTGGACCGAGGCCGAGGTGGACGCATTGCTCGGCGATGCCGCCACCGCGTTCAAGCAGGCCTACGACGTCACCCCGGATGGCAACTGGGAGGGGCACACAATCCTGCGCCGCGTGACGCCAGCCGGAACGCCGGAGCAGGAGAGCGCGCTGGCCCGCGGGCGGCAGGTGCTGTTCGATGCGCGTGCGCGCCGCGTCCGGCCCGGGCGCGACGACAAGGTGCTGGCGGACTGGAACGGCCTGGCGATTGCCGCCCTGGCGCGTGCATCGGTGGTGTTCGGTCATCCGGAGTGGCTGGCGCGCGCCGGGCAGGCGCAGGACTTCATCCTGGCGGAGATGCCGGCGCCCGATGGGCGGGTGCAGCACGCCTGGCGGCTTGGACGGGTGGCCGCCGCCGGCCTGCTGGACGATCAGGCGGCAATGGCGCGGGCGTCGCTCGCGATGTTCGAGGCGACCGGCGATCCGGCGCGCCTGGCACAGGCCGTGCGGTTTGCGGATGCGGCGCGGGCAGCATTTCCCGACGGCCATGGCGGCTACTGCACCACGGCGGCCGATGCGACGGATGTGCCGCTCGTGCGGCTGCGCACCGCTGTCGACACCGCGACGCCGTCCGGCAACGGCGTCCTGGCGGAGGTGTTCGCCCGGCTCTGGCACCTGACCGGGGATCGCGCGTGGCGCGGGCGTGCCGAAGCGCTGCTGCGGGCGTTCACCGGCAAGCCGGATCAGCTTGCCGCCATGCCGTCGCTGCTGGCCGCTGCGGATCTGCTGGAGGAGGGCACCACGGTGGTTGTCGCGGGCGATCGGCAGCATCCGCTGGCACTGGCGCTGGCGGAGGTGGCGCTCAGCGCGGCGGACCCGGCGGCTATGGTGCTGCGCGCCGCCAACCCCGATGCGCTGCCGCCGACGCATCCCGCGTACGGCAAGTCCGCTGGAGTCGAGGGCGCCGCGGCCTATGTGTGCCGCCGGAGCGTGTGTGGGCTGCCGGTGGTCGATGGCGCGGCACTGGCCGCGGTTTTGGCGGTCCGGACGTAGGGACGGTTGCCGCTCATTGTCTGTGCGCGCTGAATTGGGAGAAGGTCTCGCGCGCCAGTGATGCGTCCGCTTACAGTCGGCAATTCGCTGCAAAGGTCCAGGACATGCCCTCGAACACCTACATCCGCCCCACGGTTTCCGCCCCGCCGGCAAGCCCTCCCCTGCTCATGCCGCAACCATCGCTCGCTCCATCGTTGCCGCCGGCGCATGTGGTCGATCTGATGACCGTCGCCGGATCGGCGATGTTCGGCGCGCGATGGAAAGCGATGGAGGCAAAGGTCACCGAATGCCCGGCGCTGTCAGACTCAATGCCCGAGTTCAGGACGACCTACGACATAGACCCCCATGCCGAACTGCTCGGCTTCGATGACGCGGCCTGGCCGGAGGTCGCGGCGACGGACCTGGGCGCGAAGCGGGGCGGCGGAATGGTGTCGTTCGTCTGGTTCCGCACAACCCTGACGATCCCGGCGCGTGCCGGGGGTTTCGATACCGCGGGCGCGAAAACAGTCCTGACGGTGAACGTTGATGACTACGCGGAGGTATGGGTCAATGGGGCGTTGCCGCGCGCAGCCGGCAGGCCCAGCCCAGCCTCGATCCAGGGCTTCAACATGCCAAATCGCCTTGTGCTCCGCGATACCGTTGCCCCGGGCGAGACATTCGAGATAGCGGTGTTCGCCATCAACGGGCCGATTTCGGCCGCACCGGCTAATTTCCTGTGGTTTCGTGAGGCGAAGGTCGAATTCTATCGCTGAGGGCGTCCGCGTGTGTCGGGATCTGCCGCCGCATTGTCGGCGCGAAAGAAGGATCTACGCGGAGGATTGCGGAGAACCGCGGAGGGCCGCGGAGAAACAGATTCACTGCACTTCCGGGTCAATTGCCCGACGATACGCTTCGCGCGCAGCGCAATTCTGATCTGCTCCGCGGCCCTCCGCGTAACCTCCGCACTTTCTCCGCGTAAATTCTTGCGCATTCGCCGACCTCACTGTCAGTCCGGCGCGGGCGTTCCGGGGCCGACACTCGTGGGAACAAACGTCGTCGAGTAACCGCGCGCGCAGTAGAGCGCGTTATCCCATTCGCAATCTATGGTTGGCCGCAACTACCTACGCGCGCAAACCTGACCCGTATTGACCCCTGCATGCGCTCCACCACGAGAACCTCCGCTGGTCTGCCAAACGTTCGGAGAAGAACCCATGGCCGGTTCAAATACTCACACATTCGGTGCGGTGAAGATATTAAATCGCAGTCGATTCTCTATGACAACTTCTATAGGAAGCTTTTCGCCTCTATCAGGGTTGTCCACAGCCCCAAAAGTGAATTTTACACCTCCGGCCCCAGCCCCGATGAAATTCCGTTTGCCATCGCCGGACGGCTGATCGCTACCTCGCTCATCCATTGGTAATGCCGCCGTGACGAACACGGAAACGAGCCAATTGCGAGGGCACATCATGACAGACTCAAATCCCATCGAGGGCCATGCTCATCATCGACATCATCAATCCGCGCCGTCCGGAGAAAATTCCGATACAGTCATCAACGATCGCGCGCTCGGCTTCGATGGCGTCATTGTCTATTCGATCGACGGAAACGGCAACAACCTGGCAGATTCGACGCTTGGCGCGGCCAACAGCGATGAAACCCGTATCGCTCCGGCAAATTTCGTGCCCGGCACATCTGATACGCCAGTCGGCGGAACTGATCCGCGCGTCATCAGCAACACGATCTTTGCCAACGACGCAAATGCCAATGATGCTGGTGGTCGATCGGCATACATGTACGCGTTCGGCCAGTTCATCGATCATGACATCGACCTCAATATGGACCAGACGGCCAACCCGGACGGGTCCAACACGCTCAGCATGACTGTTCCGGCCGACGATCCATCACTACCTCCTGGCAGCCAGATCAGCATCGTCCGCGGCCAGGTCGATCCCGCCAACGGAGATGCAGTCAATTCGGTCACGCAGTATCTGGATCTCTCCCAGGTTTACGGTTCCGACCCGACGACGGCCGCGTCCTTGCGAAATGCCGACGGCACGCTGAAGACCTCGGCGGGCGACAATCTGCCCATTGTCGATGGCCAGTTCGTCGGCGGCGACGTTCGTGCAGCCGAAAACCCTGATCTGACGTCGCTCGATGTGCTTTTCGTCCGGGAACACAACAATTGGGTCGCGCAGCTACACGCCGAGGATCCCAGCCTTACCGGCGATCAATTGTACAATATGGCACGCGCCATCACCACGGCCGAGTATCAGAACATCATATACACCGAGTTCCTTCCCAGCCTGCTGGGACCGAATACGCTGACGCCCTATCAGGGCTACAATCCCAACGTCTCGCCCCAGATCTTCGAGGAGTTCTCGACCGCCGCCTATCGCTTCGGCCACTCGATCATCTCGCCAACGGAAACCAAGATCGCGAATGACGGGCTGGTGCTGGAGCAACAGGACCTCGTTGCCGCATCGGCCGAGCCGACAAGCGCATTCGGCACAAATGGTGGCGCCGATGCGTTGCTGCGCAATCTCGCCCAGGATTACTCGCAGCAGGAGGGCGCGACGATCAACAGCGATCTGCGCAACATGCTGAATGCCAACCCACCTGGGGATGAGGGTGATCTCGCCGCCATCGATATACTGCGCGAGCGAGACCTGGGCATCGCGACGCTCAATCAGACCCGCGAAGCTATCGGTTTTACGCCATACACGTCATTCAGCCAGATCACCTCGGATCCGACACTCGCGGGTGAGTTGCAGCAGGTCTATGGCTCAGTCGATCAGGTTGACCTGTTCGTCGGTGGGCTGGCGGAGGACCCTGCACCGGACGCCATGGTCGGTCCGACCTTTCAGGCGATCATCGCCGATCAGTTCGAGAATCTGCGCGACGGTGACCGGCTGTTCTTCGAGAATCAAGGGTTCAGCCCAACTCTGATGAACCAGATTCAAAATACCACGCTGTCTGATCTCATCGACCGAAATACCGACACCACGGTCATGCAGTCCGATGCATTTGCTGCCACCATACGACACGCGAGCGACGTGGCATCGTCCAATCCCTCCGCGCCCCAATTGGTCATCGGCGTCGATGACAACGACGCGACCATCGCCGGCTCGCCTGGTGTGGACAACACGATCGTCGCCGGCCTCGGAACTGATCAGCAGCTCACGGGCAGCGGCAGCACCGACACGTTTGTGTTTCTCGGGTCCGGCCACAACGACACCGTGACCGATTTCAATGTCAACACTGACAAGTTGGACTTCGAGAACACGATGACGCCGGCAGACTTCAGTGACGTCACCATCACTTCGGGGGCGGCAGGTTCGGCGGTTGTCCAGTTCGATGGCAATACTGTGCAGGTGGCCGGGGTTCTGCCGAGTGAGCTGGGCGCGAACCAGTTTGTGTTCAACCAGGACAATCCCGCACTACAGCCGCAGCATCCGGCGGCCTGACCACGGTGTCAGGCTCGGCGCACGTAAGGACGCACGGCGTCGAGCAGCCGTGCCGCGGGTGCCAGCCGCGGCCCCTCGCCCTCATCCACTGGCGGCACGATCGTCACGCCCCACGTCGGCAACGTCCGCAGCGAGGCCTGCGCCTGCGGGTGGTCCAGGAGCGGCTGGTTCAGCGATGGCGCCACGATCACCGGCGTCCCCCGCCCGATCGCCTCGGCGACAACCGACAACGCCAGGCTGTCGGCAATGCCGTGTGCAAGCTTGTTGAGCGAGTTGAAGCTGCACGGCGCGAATAGCACCACCCCGCGCGGCGGTCGGGGACGGATGGCCAGATCGAAGTACGATTCGACAACCTGCGCCCCTTCGACATCGGCGAGTTCGCGCGCTGCGATCACGCGCGATGCGTTCGGCGTCGGCAGCGCTATGACGGTTGCAAAGCCGAGCCCGAGCAGCCCACGCAGAAGCTCGGGGCAGCGAGCCGCTGTCGTCGTGCCGCTGAGCACCAGATAGGCGATGTCAAAACGTTCGCCGCCAGCCGGATCGCCAGTGTTCATCCGCGTTCAGCCCCTACGCCAACGCTCCGCAGCATCGCTTGTACTTCTTGCCCGACCCGCACGGGCAAGGCTCGTTGCGTCCGACCTTGGCCGGGCGCTGCGGTTGCTGCCTGCCGAACAGACCGGCCTCGCCATCCCGCCAGAACACGTGGATGCCCGCAACGAGACTGGGCAATCCTCGTATGACAATCTGGCGGTTCTCGGGCGTCAGTTTCGCCGCGGACGCTTCCACCATCTCGGGCGCCATCGCGACGATCGGCACCAGGAGGCGCTCGGCCACCCGCTGGTTGGCGGTCAGCGTCCGCCACGCGGATCGTTGACCTTCGACGCCCTGCATGAAGCCGCGCGCCCACAATGTGCCCACCAGAGCACTGACGTCCTCGCCGATCCAAGGCACGATGCGCTTTCCCTGCCGCAATGCGGCCTCGATCGAGGCATGGTGCCGGGCCAGCAGGTCACTCGCGAGGTCGTCATGCTCCTGGGTGTCGAACAGCGGCCGATCGGCGGTGTCACCCCAAATCTGCGGCAGGAACTCGGCTGGCGGCACGCGCACCGGCCCAACGGCGAGCGAGGTGAGGAACCCATCGGCTTGCTCCAGGGGCATGGTGCCCTTTGCGGCGCGTCGCCAAAGCAACAGTTCCAGCCAGGCCAGCTCATCGCTTGTCGGTGCATCCTCCGGCCCGCTCGCCGGTTCGGCCGACCAACCGATTTCGGCGGCCGGATCCTCGATCGGCACGATGAAGCGTTCGACGAATCGTGCCGGATCGTCCGGATGGGCGGCGGCTTCCTGGGTCTGCTCCACCCAATCCTGCCGATCCACGTCGCGCTGCAGCCATGGCAGCCGACCCGCGTCCCAGCCGCGCTCCACGCGTTCGGTCCAATCGGTCAGGCCGAGCAGCAGGATGGCTTCCTGCCAACCCAGCCAAGCCAGGCTGCGCACCTCCGCAAGTTCGTCCCGATCGACCCTGTCCAGCAGCTCGATCACCCGTTCGCGCGATGCGCGGCCCTCCCACGCCAGGCGCGCCAGGGCTGTCATGAGCGCCGACCGCACCTCGCCGTCCAGGGCCGGATCAGCCGCAAGCGCACAGACCGCCGCATCATCGCCGTCGAACAGTGCAAGCAGCAGTTTTGTCATGGCCTGGGTCCGGTCCTCGCCGAACAGCCACTCCAATTCCAGGGCTTGCAGCTTCAGCAGTGCCAGGAACGCCGGACAGGCGCTGGTCTCGCGGGCCGCGGCGACCGCGTGGAGGCCGAAACGGAGCAATCGCTCCTCGCGCGGGAGCGGCATGTAGCCGCCGGCCATGCGCTGGGCGATCGCGATCACCGCCGGCGCCAGGAACGCCGCCTCCTGCATTGCGGCCCGTAGCGCCGCCTCCGGAATACCCTCGGCGGTTTCCAGCGCAACTTGGATTTCATCTGCATTCATGCCGGCAATGTAGGCTGCGGGGCCTGCGTCCGCCAGCCGACCCCTCCCTTGACAGCCGCCGTCCCCCGGCGCTGGCATTCGCTCCAACGGATCAAAGGACCACACCACTGCCACAGCTCTCTCTGCATTCTCCGATCGGCGACCTCACCGTCTCCGAAGACGCGGGGAACATCGTTGCCGTCGACTGGGGTTGGGGGCGCGATCAGACTGAAACACCGTTGTTGCGACGCGCATGCGACCAGCTTCACGCCTATTTCGATGGCGAGTTGAGTGAGTTCGACCTGCCGCTTGCCCCTGCCGGCACCGCCTACCGACAGCGCATATGGCAGGCCTTGTGCGCGATCCCTTATGGGGAAACCCGTTCATATATCGACATCGCCCGGCAGGCCGGCGGCAGCGCCCGCTCGGTCGGCCAGGCCAACGGCTCCAACCCGATCCCGATCATCATCCCCTGCCACCGGGTCGTGCTTGCCCCCGGGCGCTCGTCCCGGGGGGCGACAACGCATCTCGGCGGCTATTCCGGCGGCGAGGGCCTCGCCACCAAGCGTTACCTGCTGGCCCTTGAAGCACACGCGCAACCACTCCTTCAGCCAATCCCTTCTGCGGCCGCCCCTTCTGCGGCCGCCTGATCCGGCCACCGCCACGGAGAACACCATGATCAAGGCCATCCGCATCCACACCACCGGCGGCCCCGAGGTGATGAAGTGGGAAGACGTTCCCCGCCCGGAGCCGGGTCCCGACGAGGCGCTGATCAAGCAGGAGGCGGTCGGCCTCAACTACATAGACGTCTATTTCCGGTCCGGCCTCTACAAGGCGCCGACCATGCCGCTGATCATCGGGCAGGAAGGCGCCGGCACGGTGGTCGCCGTAGGGCCGCGCGTCACCAACGTGAAGCCCGGCGACCGGGTTGCCTATGCCGGAGCGCTGGGCGGCTACGCAACCGAGCGCGTGATCGGCGCGGACCGGCTGGTGAAGGTGCCCGACAGGATCGACTTCAAGACCGCCGCGGCGATGATGCTGCAGGGCATGACCGCCCAGTACCTGGTCCGCCGGACCTACCCGGTGAAGGCCGGCGACACGATCGTGGTGCACGCCGCGGCCGGCGGCGTGGGCATGATCCTCTGCCAATGGGCGAAGCACATCGGCGCAACCGTGATCGGCGTCGTCTCGACCGAGCAGAAGGCCGACCTCGCGCGCGCGCATGGCGCCGAACATGTGGTCGTTGGCCCCACCGGGCTGGTCGCCGAGGTGAAACGGATCACCGGCGGGGCCATGGTGCCGGCGGTTTACGACAGCGTCGGCAAGGACACCTGGAACGCCAGCCTCGACTGTCTGGCGCCGCTCGGCGTGATGGTCAGCTTCGGCAACGCCTCCGGCCCGGTGCCTCCAGTTGAAATCGGCATCCTCGGCGCCAAGGGCAGCCTGTATCTGACGCGTCCAACCCTCGCCACCTACACGGCGAAGCGCGCCGATCTGGAAAAGGTCGCCGCCGATCTGTTCGACGTGGTGCAGAAGGGCGCGGTGAAGATCGAGGTCAACCAGACCTTCCCGCTCAAGGATGCCGCAGCCGCACATATTGCCCTGGAGTCGCGGAAGACGACGGGGAGTACGGTGCTGCTTCCATAGCCGTGGTCAGTGGTCGGGAGCGATGCTACTGACCACTGTTCGATGAGCGATCCCCAAGGCACCGATCCCAGTCCCGTCCGCACCGGCAGACTCCGCACCAGCGGACGCACCCGCCGTACCGCCGTGATCGTTGCGTGCGCGATGTTCATGCAGAGCCTCGATTCCACGGTCATTGCCACAGCCCTGCCCACCATGGCGAAGGCCTTCGGTGCCGATCCGGTGCACATGAACGTGGCGCTGACATCGTACCTGCTGAGCCTGGCGGTGTTCATTCCGGCCAGCGGCTGGGTGGCGGACCGCTACGGCGCCCGCACGGTGTTCCGCCTTGCGATCGCGGTGTTCACCATCGGCTCGGTGCTGTGCGGCCGCGCCGACAGCCTGGCTTTCCTGGTGGTTTCGCGCGTCCTGCAGGGCATCGGCGGGGCGATGATGGTGCCGGTGGGCCGGCTTGTCCTGCTGCGCACGGCGGCGAAGCAGGAACTGGTGGCCGCGATGGCCTGGCTGACCGTGCCGGCGCTGCTCGGCCCCGTGCTGGGACCGCCGGTCGGCGGGTTCATCGTCACGTATTTCTCGTGGCGCTGGATCTTCGACATCAACGTGCCGATCGGCATTCTCGGCATCGTGCTGGTGAGCCTGTTCGTCGAGGACGTGCGTGAGCCGCCGCGCGGCCGGTTCGACGGCATCGGGCTGCTGCTATGCGGCGTCGCGTTGTCCGGCCTGATGTTCGGGCTGGAGACCGCTGGGCGCGGTGTCGTGCCGCGAACCACGACCGCGGCCATGATCGCGGTCGGGCTGATCGCGATCGTCGGCTATCTGCTGCATGCGCGGCGGCATCCGGCGCCGCTGCTCGATCTTTCGCTGATGCGGCTGCCCTGTTTCGGGGTCGCGCTTTCGGCGATGATGCTGTTCCGGACGGGGATCGGTGCCATTCCGTTCCTGCTGCCGCTGATGTTCCAGGTGGGCTTTGGTGATTCGGCGGTCGAAAGCGGCCTGATCACGTTCGCCAGTTCGGCGGGTGCACTGGTGATGAAGCCGGCAACGCAGACCGCGCTTCGCATGTTCGGCTTCCGCGACACGCTGGTGTGGAACGGACTGCTGTCAGCGGTGATGATCGCGCTGTGCGCGGCCTTCCGCCCAACCTGGCCGGCTGCCGCGATCTACGGCGCGCTGCTGACCGGCGGGTTCTTCCGGTCGCTGCAGTTCACCGCCTACAACACGCTCGCCTATGGTGACGTGCCACGCTCGCGCATGAGTTCGGCGACCAGCCTGTATGTCACCTGCCAGCAGCTTGCCGCCACCATCGGCATCTCCGCGGGGGCGGTGTCGCTGGAGATCTCGATGGCGCTGTCCGGGCGCCAAACGCCGCAGCCTGCCGACTTCAGTCACGCGTTCCTCGTGGTTGCCATGTTCACGCTGGTCGCGGCGCCGATCGCCCTTCTGATGCCGCGCAACGCCGGCGATGAGCTGACGGGAAGGCGCTCGGCCACGACCCAGCCCGCCCGTGGCGTGGCGGACTGATGCTTCGGTTATCCGAATGATGGGTATCCCCGCCGATCAACCCATCCTGCGGACTTGCTACGGATTACGGGTAGGATTGGCGCAGCAGAGCGAACCCCATCGCATCGGATAGGGCAACTGGAATGTATCTCGGCACGCAAGTAAGTCCTCGCGACGACAGCGACTACCGCGTCTGGGCGCAGCTTGGCGTGACGCATGTCTGCGTCGATCCACCGGGCAATCCGCATCACTGGAGCCTGGACGATTTGCTGCGCCAGCGCGAGCACGTGGAAAAGTTCGGGCTGACGCTCGACATGGTACAGTTGCCGTTATCATCGGCTCCGCTAGAACAGCAGGACAGCCTGCATATCCTCACGGGCCGCGATCCGGAGCGTCAGCGCGAGATCGACTCGATCTGCCGGCTGATCGAGCGGATCAGCGCGGCGGGCATCCCGGCGGCCAAGTACAACCTCAACATCATCGGCATCCCGCGCACCGCCGACGAACCGGGCCGCGGCGGATCGCGCAATGCGGCGTTTCGCTGGCGGGATGTCGATCAGTCCGCGCCACCGGGCGTCGCCGGCAAGGTCAGCGAGGAGGAGAACTGGCAGCGCATCGACACTTTCCTGCGGGCCGTCGTCCCGGTTGCTGAAGCCGTCAAGGTGCGGCTGGCCTGTCATCCGCACGATCCCTACACGCCGCCCGGCTACAAGGGTGTCACGCGCGTGCTCGGTACCGTGGAAGGTCTGAAGCGTTTCGTCACGATGCACGAAAGCCCCTATCACGGGCTGAATTTCTGCCAGGGGACGGTGGCGGAGATGCTCGACGATCCGGGCGGCGAGATCGACGATGTGATCCGCTGGTTCGGCACGCGCGGCAAGCTGTTCAACGTGCATTTCCGCAACATCAGGGGCCGCAAGCTCGACTTCATGGAGGTGTTTCCCGATGAGGGCGACATGAACATGGCGCGCTCGCTGCGGGTGTACCAAGAGGTCGGCTACCAGTACATGCTGATGCCGGACCATGTGCCGGAGATCGATGGACGCGATCCGTCCGGCACGGCGTTCGCCTATTGCTACGGCTACATACGTGGACTCATGGATTCGCTCGGGACGCGCTAGAAGTCAGCGATCGAAGACATCGCTCCGCATCACCTGCACGATTCCTCCAATCCGCCAATGCACCTACTTGGGCTGTCGTCCCGGCATTTGCCGCTCGCGTGCGACTTTCTGTTGCGCCCTCACGATGGCAGACGCATTGCGTGCGCGTTGTGCCAACGCCTGTTCCTCAAATGCAGCCCGATACGTTTGCATCGAGGACGAAGCAGCGGCTTCAGGCTTGATGGCGGCGTGATCGTCCGGGGTGCGCCCCTGCGTTGTGTTTTCCATGCGGCATCCTACCCGCCGCATGCGACTGAGATCAAGATGCGCCGTCACACGCGGTGATTGAGTTGGTGTTTCGCCCGTGCAACCAAATAGAAACACCCTTGCCCGAATCCACGGTTCCCCGATACCAATCCGAGAATGGCGACTCCAATTACCTACGTGCAGCGGAAATTCGTGGCCCTCCGCAGGGCGACAGTCACATACTCTGACGCGCGAAAGCCGGTCTTCCACGCGGTTACGCCATTCTGTCGCATCGCACTTTGCTCGACAGAACCGGGTGCGAAATCCGGATGGGCTGAGCCGCCCGCCAATCAGGTGACCTGCCCCGAGTGCCTTCGCCGACTTGCGCGGCTGTGGAGACCTGCCTGAATCCGATTTGACAACTTCCTGCGCGACTCCACGACCGGCGTCAGCCCTTCCAAATCGGCGCACAGCGAAAGTAATCGGGCGTCGGACCAAGCTGGAACCCGGTGACGTTCGTAGGCATCACCGCAATCTCATCGGCTTGGAACAGAACTACGAACGGACCGCGTCCCCCACATCTGCCGTTGCAGGCTGGCATAGATCGCCATGCGCTTAATCCGGTTCGGCCTGAGCCTGCAACGCTAGCGCCGGCGCGGGCGCGGCGCGAGTGCGTTCCCAGACCGGATGGAGGCTGATCTCCTCCGGGATCGCTGCGATCTGGCGTCGGCGCATCCAGCGCCCGAAGCGCGGATCGGCCGTCAGAACGCAGAGCGGGATTGCCAGCGGAAGCCCCCCCGCGAGCGGCAGCGCCCACAGCATCGGCGCCCAGCCGGCCGATGCGAAGCCAGCGAACACCAGCACGCCGAGCACCGTCTGCGGCCAGAGCAGCCACGTGGCCTCGCCCCAGCCAACGCCGCGCTGAACCCGATTTTGTCGCGTCCAGCCAGCGCGCACGCCGAACGCCATACGTAGCATGGCGCCGGTCTTTGCCACGACCGACACGGCGTCCAAGAGCAGCGTGAAGGCGAACTCGGCGACCACTCCGATAACGAACTGCGCCATCCCTCCGTAACGAGCGCGCTTGTCCGGCGACAGCGCGACCTCGGCATAGCCCAGCAGCTTCGGCGCATAGAGCGCGCCTAGCCAGGCGGCAGCCAACGCCGGGGCGGCGCGAAACGGCGATACCGCATCGGTGGCAGCCGCCGTCGCGGCGGCGAGTAGGAACAACAGGTAGAACGGCATTCCGGCGAAGAGCAGGATCGCCTGCATCAGCTGCCATCGTCCGGTCGGGCGCAGGTCGCGTCGCCGCAGCAGATGCCGGTACTGCATGTTGCCCGCCAGCCAGCGCAGTTCACGGCGGAGGAATTCGGGGAGCGCTGGGGGATTCGCCTCCCAGGACCCATCCTCGTCCGGCAGCACGCGCACGCCCCAGCCCGCGCCGCTGAGCACCGCGGCCTCGATCTGGTCGTGCGACAGGATATGACGTCCGTCCGGCAGCAGCGGCAGCCGGCAGTGTTCGCGGAACGGAGCAATGCGGACGACGGCGTTGTGCCCCCAGTAAGCGCCCTCGTCGCCTTGCCACCAGGCCTGCCCGGTCGCCCAGGTCCGCATCCCGGCGCGCATGCCGAATTGGAACAGTCGCGGGAAAGCGCCCTGGGCTGGCAGCCCCACAGTCAGGTGCTGCACGATCGCCAGCGAGGGATCGGCCTGAATGGCCCGCACCAGGCGCAGCACCGCGTCAGCCGACATCTCGGAATCGGCGTCGAGCGTCACCATGAGATCGAACCCCGCGGCGTGACGATCGACGAAATCCATGATGTTGCCGGCCTTGAAGCCGGTGTTCGCGGTGCGCCTGCGGTACCGAATGCGCCCCGGATCACGATCTTCGGCGCGGAATGCCGCCACCTGCTGCCCCTCGGTTGCGGCGGCCCACGGGTCCTGCGTGTCGGACAGGATGAACACGCCGAACGCATCTTCCGCCCCGGCGTCGTCCAGATCGTTGAGCAGACGCCGCAGCGACGGCAGCAGAAGGCGCATCTCCTCGTTGCGGACCGTCACGACGATGGCGGTGCGGGGAGCCACCTCCCCGGCCCCCGGATCAAGTCCGGGGCAGGCTCTTCCCCGCTTCGCAGGCGCGAGCCGGGGAGGGGGCGAAAATACCGCCAGCACCGGGTCGCGGCAGCAGACCAGGATCAGGAAGCCAATCAGCCCATTCGCGAGGCATAGGCCGGTCCACGGCGCCGTGCCGAGGAAGGCCGCCAGCATCACCAGCTTTGGCAGCGTCCAGCCGCCGGGCACCAGCACCCGGAGCAACAGCAGGCCCAGGCCGGTGGCGGCAAGTAGTACGATAAGCACGACAAGGGTACGGCGGGCCGCCATAAGGGTCCGTTCCAGGAAGTTCAGGTGGGGCGCGAATCGAGGTGTGAAGTGCAGGCGAAGTGCAGAGGCAGATAGCGTCGCAGGCGGATTTGTCAGCACAATGGCGGACCAGCGGCGGCAATTCCAGAGCCGGCGCCGCCCCTCTGGTTGCCGTCGTCCTGCCGCCGCGTGAGGGGTTCGGTCCTGGGCGGACCGGCGCGATCGGCCTGATCGCCCATCGCCTCGGGGCCGCGCCCGGTTTCCGCACAATGGTGATCGGCGGCCAGCAGGCTGGGCCGACGTTCACCGGCACCGAGTTCCACACCGCCCGCCCGCCATTCTGGCTGCCGGGCAACATCAACACGCGCTATGCCGCCGGCGTCGCCAGGCTGCTGCATCGCCTGCAGCCCGCGCTGATCGAGGTGCACAACCGACCGGAGGTGGCACTGGCGCTGGCTCGACGCCTGCCCGCCGCGCGGATCAGCCTGTTCCTGCACAATGACCCCCAAAGCATGCGGTCCGCACGCAGTCCAGCCGAACGGCATGCCCTGCTGTCGCGCATGGCCGGCGTGGTCACCGTCTCCGACTACCTCCGCCGCCGGCTGCTCGAGGGCGTCGCCGCATCGCCCATGGTGCCGGTTGTTCTGCCGAACTGCATCGACCTGTCTACTCTGCCGCCCCCCCGGCAACGCGAGCGGATCATCCTGTTCGTCGGGCGCGTGGTGCCGGAGAAGGCGCCGGACGCCTTCGTCGCCGCCTGTGCCATCGTGTTGCCGCGGCTGCCCGGCTGGCGCGCCGAGATCATCGGTGCGGACCGGTCGCGGGCCGACAGCCCGGATACGCGCTTCGTTCGTGGCGTGCGCGACGCCGCCCAGGCCGCTGGGGTTGCGCTGCTCGGCTATCGCGACCACCCCGAGGTGCTCGCCGCGCTGGCGGGCGCTTCCATTGTAGTGGTGCCCAGCCGTTGGCAGGAGCCGTTCGGCCTCACGGCTCTCGAGGCAATGGCGAGCGGCGCCGCGTTGGTCTGTTCGCCGCGGGGCGGACTGCCGGAGGTGGCGGGCGATGCGGCGCTCTATGCGGACCCGGATGACCCTGCGGCATTGGCAGAAGCCATCATCGCCTTGGCCAGCGATGACGCGCGGCGCGACGGCCTTGCAGAGGCCGGCCGCGGGCGGGCCCAGATGTTCGATCTGCCGCCGACCCTTGCGTCGCTCGCATCGCTGCGCCACGCGATCCTGGCGACATTTCGTCATGGCCGGGCTTGACCCGGCCACCTCTCGCGGCAACTCATGCTGGTAGGATCGAAATCGGAGTTTGACCTGATGGCTAACGCGGATACCGAAGCGCTCGTGCCGGTGACGGTGCTCACCGGCTACCTCGGCGCCGGCAAGACCACGCTGCTGAACCGCATCCTCACCGAGCGGCACGGCCGGAAATACGCGGTGGTGATCAACGAGTTCGGCGAGCTCGGCGTGGACAACGACCTCGTAGTGGATACGGACGAGGAAGTGTTCGAGATGAACAACGGCTGCATCTGCTGCACGGTGCGCGGCGATCTGATCCGCATCGTCGGCGGGCTGATGAAGCGGCGCGGCCGGTTCGACGGCATCATCATCGAGACCACCGGCCTGGCGAACCCGGCGCCGGTCGCGCAGACCTTCTTCGTGGATGAGGGCGTGCGATCCAAGGCGCGGCTGGATGCGATCGTGACAGTGGTCGACGCCAAGCATCTGCCGCAGCGGCTGGAGGACAGCCACGAGGCCGCGGACCAGATCGCGTTCGCCGATGTCATCGTGCTGAACAAGACGGACCTGGTTTCGCCGGATGAGCTGGCCGAGGTCGAGAACAAGATCCGCGCGATCAACCGCTTCGCCACCATCCACCGCACCGAGCGGGCCGCGCTGCCGATCGAGCAGGTGCTCAATCGCGGCGCCTTCGACCTGCAGCGCGTGCTCCAGATGGCGCCCGACTTCCTGACCGACGATACGCATGAGCACAACGACGACGTGACGTCGGTCAGCTTCGAGGTGGAGAAGCCGATCGACCCGGAGAAATTCAACGCATGGATCGGCGCGTTGCTGCAATTGGAGGGGCCGGATCTGCTGCGCACAAAGGGCATTCTGTCCTACGCCAACGAAAATCGTCGATTTGCGTTCCAGGCGGTGCACATGATCGCCGACGGCGATTTCATCGGTCCCTGGAAGGAAGGCGAGCCGCGCGTCAGCCGGATCGTGTTCATCGGCCGAAAGCTCAACCGGCCGCGATTGCGCCGCGGGTTCGAGGGCTGTGTGGTCGATTAGGCGGATGACCACGCGCGCGGCCCCCTCCCCCCAACCCCCTCCGGCGCCGAACTCCCTCCCCTGCGAAGCGGGGGAGGGTTGGGGAGGGGGCGCCCCATCATGAGCGACGCCGCCGCCCAATTCCTGCTCGGCACCCGCGGAATTCACCGCGACCTGGATGCATTCGTTGTCGCGGTTCGCTTCGACCGCGCCAGCCGGACGGCGGCGTTCGCACTCGGCGACGGATCGCTGCACCTCGTCTCCGTCGCAGACAAGGCGAACTGGCGGAAGGTCGAGGTCCACGACGGTGCCGCGCTCGCGCTCTCTCCCGACGCCAGCCCGACAGGCTTCATCTCCGGCGGCGATGACGGGACATTCCGTCGCATCGGCGACGACGACACGGTCAGCGCCGTTGCCGACTTCCGCATGAAATGGGTGGAGCATGTCGCGAGTTTTCCGGGTGACAAAGGCAAGGGACTGATCGCCTGTGCCGTCGGCAAGATGGTCCACGTGTTCGACCAGGCGGGACAGAAGCTGAAGGAGTTCCCGCATCCTTCCGCGGTGACCGGGCTCGCATTCGACGCCAAGGGCAAGCGCGTCGCGGCCTCGCACTACAACGGCGCCACTCTGTGGTTCGTCGCGGCGAAGACCGACAGCCCGCGCAAGCTCGAATGGAAGGGCAGCCACACCGCGCTGGCGATCCATCCGGACGGCGATGCGGTGGTAACTGCAATGCAGGAGAATGCGCTGCATGGCTGGCGACTATCCGACGGCCAGCACTTGCGCATGAGCGGCTATCCGTCGAAGACGCAGACGCTGACGTTCACCCGCAACGGCAAATGGCTGGCGAGCAGCGGCGCGGATGCAATGGTGCTGTGGCCATTCTTCGGCGGCGGGCCGATGGGAAAGGCGCCGATCGAACTCGCCGGCGGCGACGGTATTCTCTGCACCCAGGTCGCGAGCCACCCGCAGCAGGAGATGGTTGCGGGCGGTTTCGCCGATGGGCTGGTGGTACTGGCCGACATCAACACGTCCCGCATCCTGCCGGTGGCGCCGCCGGAGCAAAGTCCCGTGTCGGCGATGGCCTGGAGCCCGGACGCCACGCATCTCGCGTTCGGGACGGAAAAGGGGTTCGCGGCGATCATCGATCTGTCGAAGCGCGAGTAGTAGCTCTACAGTGAGGTTTCAGCGAGGATTAATCTACTTCAGATAGACCGCTGTGGGTGGAAAGCGGTCGGGCCGCTTTTGGGGAATTGATCCCAAAATCGGCATTCGTCTGGTGGTTTGGTGTGGCCGCGCGCGGACCGTCCTTTCTCGGGTGAAAATCGCGAGCACGCGGCGTACAATCGAGGCCCTACTGCCTGAGGAGAATTGCTAGCTGAGTGGTCCTCCGTTCGAGCGCAGCCTACGCAGCGGCCGCATATTGGACGCCTGCGCTAGCTGCAGCGAGTAGTCAAAGGGTCAGCCCCTCTCCCAAAGCCGCCAGTTGCTCGTCAATAGCGAGCACTGCGTCGGTAAGCAGCGGCAAAGTTTGCCCCTGAAAATCCGACCAGCCAAGTCCGACGTTTAAGACCTGAGCTTCGAACGTGAGGTTCTTGGCCTGAGCGGGTGTAAGCAGATCGCGACTGAAGATAGTCGCCCATTGTGCACCCATCGGCCTGACTAAACCTGTGAAAAGCTGCGGCTTCGCAGCAGCGGCCTGATAAACTCGCGAACGTGTTTCCGGGTCGCCTGGCCCTAATATAAGCGCGATATTCACTCGTCCGGGAGCGTTGGCGTAAGTTTTGCCCTCGAACAAGATACCCCGGCCAGTTTTTGACCACTTCGTAGAGTCACCCTTAATCTTCGTCAGCCGCTCGTCCCAAACCTCCGGCACGAAGCGAAACAGGTTGCTCCCGCTGCTATCTTCTGTCAGCCCCTGAACGCCCTTTGCGGACTGCCGCGCTACAGTCAGGAGACTCTGCGGCTCCGGTCTGCACTCAAAGATGAACTCGAATGCTTCCTTGTGTCGCTCGTAGAGCGTCAGGGCAAGCGCGCGCAAACGGTCATCCTGCACGATGTGTCTCCGTACCATGTCCACATAGTGGCGAATAATCAGCAGCGTCTCTGCCGGGATCGGCTCAAGCGCATCTACAGTCAGCGTCTCAAGCGCCTCCGCCAACTCGGCGTAGCTGTAGGCAACATAAAGGTCATGATTTGGGCAACTACCATCGGGCGTCAAAAAAACCAACAGCATTCGGTAGTCCGGAAACGCCAGTTTAAGGCGTAGACTGTAGCGCTCAAGCTGACCTTCGGTAGCTTTAGCAGTAACCTTATTCTCGATGGCAACGACAAACTTCAATCTAGGGAATTCGATAAGGACGTCGATGTTATCTCGCTCGCGGTAGACTATCGCATCGTCCAATTCGCCGGCGATGAGTTCGAGCATCATGATCGGCCGCTGAGGCGCAGGCAGACGTGTCAGAATCGCCCGGAGAACGGCGGCGAGCGGCCTGGCTCGCAGGCCATGAGGCCGGCTAGGCGACAGCAAGTACGCTAGAAAGTTCGAGTGCCGCAGCTCTGCGCGAATCGCTCCCACCGCCTCAAATAGGTTGAAGGGCGACATCCGCCGATGGATCGCATGAAAATCAGTGTCATCGAATAGTGCACCAAGCCGTACTTCCAAATCGTCAAAGGAAGGATCCACGGCGCGATCAACGTGATCACTCATTCTGAAGGTTCGCCCCTGGCCGCTCGAAATGCGAATGTCAGACTACCACCGATCATCGCGGAGAGACACCGGCAATTGCAAAGTCCAAGCGCTTTGTGACGCGCGAGAAAGTCCCCTCTTCCGTTGTGGAACGGGATGTCTGCAGGTGGGACGTCTGCTGTAGACGCGCCGCGCCACTCGACTGAACGCCAGCTATCGGCCCAATTCCGCCGGTGAAGCAACACGGCGAACGTCTGCCTTCGGGAATCGCTCGGTAGCCGTCTAATGACAGACCTGGGTCGCAGGCGGCCATTGCGCTATCATTCAGAGAAGGCTCTGAGACCACCCGTAGCGCATCCCACGTCGCAATCACGCAAGGAAAATATTCCTTGCCACCGCCCCTCCACCTATGTTCTTGTCGCGTTCATGTCCGCCCCGCCCGCCGCCGCCGCCCTACCCAACCGCCCCGATCCCCACCAGGATCGGCCGGCCATCGGTGCCGACGCCCCCAGCCGCACCGGGCGCCTCCTCACCCTCGTCCGCACGCTGATCGACTACGGCAGGCAACTCGCCGGCACGCTGCAGCAGCGCACCCCCGCCACCAACATCGCCGACGTCACGCGGCACCTCGGCACCATCGACATCGGGCAAATCCTCGCGCGCATCGCCCGCGGCCTGCTTCGCGCCGCCGTGCTCGAAACCAGGCTGGTCAGCCGCCTCGCCCGCCAGCCGGCCGCCCCAGCCGCCCCGAGCGCCCCATCCCGTCGCCAGCCGCGCACCACCAGACAAGTGGACCGAAGCGCCAGCCCCGCCGACCCCGGTCTCGCCCACCTGCCCACGCCCGAAGAAATCGCGGCCGAGGTCCGCCGCCGCCCGGTGGGCGCCGTCATCGCCGATATCTGTCGCGATCTCGGGATCGTGCCGAGCAACCCGTTGTGGCGCGAACTCTCCCTGGTCATCATCGAAAACGGCGGCAACCTCGCCACCCTGTTCAAGGACACATTCAAGCGGATCAGCGTGTGGCTGATCGACCCGCCCGCCGCCGGGCATCCTGCGGGACCGCCACCGTATCTGCCATTCGCTGTGACGCCCGGCACCGGGCCCCCCTGAACCCACATCCCGGACCATCGAGGCGTGACGCACGGGCCTGCCCCGGCGAAGGCGGGGGCCGGCCCACGGCTGGTCCCGCCACCCTGATTCGGCCGCCGGCAAATGGCCTCCGCTAACCTGCGCTTCCGGGATCACCTCAACGGGCTGCCGATGGCCGACTTGGGTCGAGAGCGGGCGTCCGCGCAGGGCACCTTTCTGGTCGTCCGGCGGTCCTGAACACAGCACAGCCGTTGGCCGCAACCAAACCAAAGCGAGGGTCGCACGGGTGCCTCGCCATGTCAGTTTTAGGCTGGATCAGGCAACAGGAAGGGGAACCGCAAATAACGCAAACAACGCAAATGGCGCGCTTGCCCGGCCAGGGGGCCAGACTTGAGGCAATGTCGCTGCAACCTGCATTTGCGTTTTTTGCGTTATTTGCGGTTCCCCTTGCCTTGCATCGGTGCAATTGCCTGCGTGCGATGACCCTTGAAGGATACTGTCAAGCGACGCAGCGCGTTATCGGCTGTCTATCGGGAAATCACCGCGGGCTGCGGTAATTTGGAAGGTTAGTAGACCAGATGTTCGCCTGAGATAGGGGCGACCCGTCTCACAGTATGCAGGCTTCGAGGGTTGTGCCGGATGGTCCGGTACCGAGCCTCATGCATAGGAGACGGGTCATGGCGAAGCCTATCACATATGTCGGCCTTGACGTGCATAAGGATACGATAGCAGTCGCGTTGGCTGAAGCGGGCTTGCGGGGAGAAGTGCGCGAGCATGGGAAGATCCCCAACACACCGGCTGCCTTGAAGGCGCTGGCCGTGAAGCTGGCGCCTGCGGGAAGAGAACTGCGCTTTTGTTATGAAGCCGGACCATGCGGTTACGGCATTCAGCGACAACTCACCGGAATGGGACACGAATGCGCCGTGGTCGCCCCATCGCTGATCCCGCGCAAGCCAGGCGAGCGGATCAAGACCGACCGGCGGGATGCGATCAACCTTGCCAAGCTGCACCGCGCCGGTGAACTGACCCCGGTCTGGGTTCCGGATCAGGCCCATGAGGCGATCCGCGATCTCGTTCGTGCACGTCAGGCGGCGGTGCGCACCCTGCGCCAGGCGCGTCAGCGACTGTCTGGCTTCCTGCTGCGCCACGGCCGGCACTACCACCGGCCGGCCTGGACGCAGCTGCATCGGCGCTGGTTGGCAAGCCTCAAGTTCGACCAGGCGATACATCATATTGTGCTGGAAGACTGTATCGCGGCCGTCGAGGCAGCGATGGCACGGCGCGACCGACTGGAGGCACATATCGAAGCAGTGTTGCCGGAGTGGTCTCTTGCACCGGTGGTTGAAGCCCTGCAAGCCTTGCGTGGCGTGCGACTGGTGGCCGCAGCCACATTGGTGGCTGAGCTCGGCGACATCACGCGCTTCACCAATCCCCGCCAGCTCATGGCGTACCTCGGTCTGGTGCCGTCCGAGCATTCCAGCGGCCGCACGCGACGCCAGGGCGGCATTACCAAGGCCGGTAATGGTGCGGCGCGACGCATGCTGATCGAAGCCGCCTGGAGCTATCGGTTTCCGGCACGGATCGGCCGAGAGCAGTTGCTGCGGCAGGAGCGGCAGGTCAAGCCGATCCGCGACATCGCATGGAAAGCTCAGGAGCGGCTGTGCCGACGCTATCGCAAGCTCGCCCGGGCAGGAAAGCAGCCGACGGTGATCACTGCCGCGATCGCGCGTGAGCTGGCGGGCTTCATCTGGGCGATCG
>Ga0210402_10000692_pt1 | contig 37034 bp, 24 predicted proteins | sample IncBWC7MmetaG_FD_161055 | JGI IMG/M metagenome (GOLD analysis project Ga0210402, IMG submission 161055) | Forest soil microbial communities from Barre Woods Harvard Forest LTER site, Petersham, Massachusetts, United States - Inc-BW-C-7-M | ecosystem: Environmental > Terrestrial > Soil >...
CGGCGCAGATGATATAGCCACGTTTCGTCATCAATCCCTTCCGCAATCTGAGCGAAGAGTGTCAGGTTCTGTATGCGTAGATTCATTTTTCCGGCTGGCCCGCGGAAATAAAAACTCTTGTCCGCCCCAAGTTCACCGGTCGCATATTTCCGCTTGTGACGGAGCAGCTCTGTTTTCGCGGGCTCCAACGCTACCCTACTCGCCTCCCGCATATCTCTTTTCCAAAGGAGCATTTCTCCTGAGCGTGCTTCCAAGCTCGTCATGTTTGGAGAATATAGTTCTTCGCCCGCAACCGGATTGGCTTCGCGCACGACGCTGGAGGGATCAGGGCCGATGGCTATGACGATATTCACTTCGTTTCGGATCACTGCTGACACGCTTTCCGGATGCACCGTTATCAAGACAAAACTTCCTAACTCCCTTGGAATACTGAGGCTCATCGAGTCCAACTCAGGCGGCAAGAGATGATGGGCCTCGTCCACAATGAGCCAGTGCGGTCGCCCTGTGTGCGCACGTAGCTCCTGGAGCTTCGACAGTAGGGTCACGAAATAGGCCGGCCGGTCGGTTAGTGGTACACCGAGAAGATTGACGCTAATGGATTGCCGTCCGGTTTTTAGCAATTCGAGAATTTCCGATGCTGCAGGAATCCGGTCCGGCCCTCCGAGACTCACACACAGCTCAAAATTGTCGTAGTCGCCTTCGGGATCGAGAACGCACACCTGGTACTCACTTCCGATTAACCGCTCCAGAATGGCAGTTACAATTGTAGATTTTCCTCCACCGGAAGGCCCCGCAACTATAATGCGCGAATCGTATGGCTCGAAACGAAAGTCGCCTCCATCTGCGGTGTATCCGAGAAGAATGTCATGTCTCTTTAACCGTGAGCTCACGCTTGCCAAATCATCGGTCAACAGCTTGTCAATGATTTCTTCCACCCCGGCTCCGCTCGCTCCCGCAGTGACCACATCGGCGTGGTCTTTAATGGCGGGCAAAGCGTTCGCCACAGCCACGCCGCATTCGCAAATGCCCAGAAACGCATGATCGTTTTCGGCGTCTCCTATTCCCAGGCTGTTGTGCGGAGACAGCCCAAGTTCGTCCAGAGCCACACGTAAGCCCGTTCCCTTATTTACCCCGGATGGGAGGATCATTACTGCCTCTTTATTGAATATTACTTGTAGTTCCAATCCTTGAGAACGAATGACGTCCAATACATCCGCCTCATTTGGTTGCCATGTAGCGATGATGCACTGTCCGACGTCAAGTGGCTGAATTCCTCTGCGCTGCAACTCGGCGACAAACGCGGGCGCAGGCGGATTGGTAAGTGCACGTCGCTCAGCGGTCGCGGGATTGTAGAGCAGCGCACCATTTTCGGCGACCACCAGGTCAAAAACCTTCATCTCCGGGAATGCGCTCAGTAGCGAATCGATTGTGCGCCCCGTCGTGAGCACCAACTTTCTACCCGATGCCCGGACGCGCTTCAATGCGGCTATGGTCGTTGGCTGTACTTGTCCGTCGTGCGCCAAAGTCCCGTCGTAATCAGAGGCCACACAAAAATAACGCAACTTTTTTACCTCCGTATTCCCGCATTAAGCTGGTGGCTGCCAGAATGAAGAAGTTTCGCCATGCGCATCATAAAGCAGACCGCCTTCTCACGGGTATTCGCAAAATAGGAAGGGGACGCCTCAGAGAAGCGTCCCAATTGGTCAGGGTGAGGAAGTTGAATGCGACGATTTTACGGTGTCGGGAATACCCGATCCATACTGTATTTCATGTACGAACTCGTTCATTTTTGCTTTACCCGATCGTTCACCCCAATTTACCGAGACCCATGAGATGCAACGGCTCGTCCGTCTTAGGAGATGGCCATTTGTGGATTGTCAGTCCTGTGCCAAATCTGCCGCGATTTTCCCGAGACCGATTCTGGCGGATGAGCCTCACAGGCTCGTTGCTCTGACCATTTTTTCGGAGGCTCGCTACAAGAAGAAGCGAGTTTATTGGTGTCGCGGTCAATTCACGAACTATCGCATGTTCACCAGTCGCGCGAAGATGCTAGCGACAACTGCAGCGAAGTAGTTCTATCTTGGATTCTCCCGACAATCTTGGGAAGCATACCTTGAGATCACGGGATTGCTTCCTGGCGTTCAATTTGATTTCTGGCTGCGTTTGGAGTCAATCCAACTCGGACGAACATCGTTTGGCCGGATTGCGGACATTCAATGGGCATGCTAACCGGTTGTGAAAAGTCGTTTTTCCGGCACGGATGCCTCCCCTGATTCTCGTGGTTCGTCAGACCCGGTTGAGTCAACGACTCCAGAGCACAAGGCTACGGGCCATTCCCAGTAGTGTCATAGAGCACATTCACGGATGTTGCGTCACTATGGTCATCGTAATCCTCGCCTTCCATCCGTCGTTCGTTTTCCTTTCGATTTCTGCCGGGCTTTCGTTTCTGGATCTCCTGTCGAAGCTTTTCGCTATATCTCCACCTTCATCCCTCAATCTCGGCAAGGAGACGACTGCTGACTACCGAACACGGCTTCTCAATCGTGATGTCCTTAGTCGATGCGAAACGGTCCCGATGTTTGATAAGCAACCAGGACTTGTGGGCTTTGCTGCCAAATCCTCGGGTCCGCACCAAGACCCAAGAACCGTGCAGCTTTTCGCTATGCAGCGCAAATTTGAGGTCTCCCTTCTTGAGCGCAGCTACGATGTCGTCGCTCTCCGCGATCCATGTTCCACGGTCCCAGACCATGACGGTTCCACCCCCGTACTGCATCTTCACAATTCAAAGAGCCATCCGCCTTTCTTTGCTGCTGCGGCAAGCCTTTTGCCATCAGCGTATAATTAAAATTCGAGCATGAGTGCGACGACCGAACAAATTACTAGGGGTCTCGAGTGGGCGCATCCACTCGTCCGCGATTGGTTTGTCTCGCGATTCGGCACCCCTACCGAACCCCAGGAGCTTGGCTGGCCGCACATTTTAGGCAGACACGCTACGCTGATTTCCGCACCGACCGGGTCAGGCAAGACACTCGCCGCGTTTCTCGTGTGCATTGATGGATTGATACGGAAAGCGCTCGACGGAGAACTGCGCGACGAGACTGAAATCCTGTATGTATCGCCTCTGAAGGCGCTTGGTAACGACATCCAGAAAAACCTGGAAGCGCCGCTGGGTGAGATTTTGCAATTGGCGCGCGAGCGCGGCTTCTTAATACCGCCGATCCGGACGGCCGTGCGCACGGGCGACACGCTGGCGCGGGAGCGGCGCGCCATGGTCGCGCACCCGCCGCACATCCTCGTTACCACTCCGGAATCGCTTTACATCCTGCTGACCGCCGCAAAGAGCCGTGAAATCCTCAAAAGCGTGCACACCGTTATCATCGACGAAATACACGCCGTTGCGGACGACAAGCGTGGAGCGCATCTGGCGCTGTCCATCGAACGCCTCGAACATTTGACGGGCAAAGCGTTATCCCGCATTGGCTTGTCAGCCACGCAGAAGCCCATCGAGGTCGTCGCGGAATTCTTGACCGGCGGCCGCGAAACACCGGTCATCGTGAACATTGGGCATCGCCGGGAAATGGATTTGGCGGTGGAAGTGCCTGCGAGTGAAGTAGGCGCCGTGGCTTCGAACGAGATGTGGGGCGAATTGTACGACCGGATCGCTATGCTCGCGCAGCAGCACCGCTCAACCCTCATCTTTGTGAACACGCGGCGGCTTGCAGAACGCGTCTCGCATCATTTGGGAGAGCGGCTGGGATCGGACGCTGTGGCCGCGCATCACGGCAGTTTGTCGCGCAAGCTGCGGCTGGCCGCGGAGAACAAACTGAAAGCCGGCGAAATTCGAGCGCTAGTGGCGACAGCTTCTCTGGAATTGGGAATTGATATTGGCGCGGTGGATCTGATTTGCCAGATTGGTTCGCCTCGCGCGATTTCGGTGGCATTGCAGAGAATCGGTCGTTCCGGACACTGGCGCGGCGCGATCCCGAAGGGCCGAATCTTTGCCACCACGCGCGATGAGTTGATGGAATGCGCGGCGTTAGTCCGAGCGATTCGCCATGGTGAATTGGATCAGCTCGAAATTCCGTCCGCGCCTATGGACATTCTTGCCCAGCAGATCGTGGCTATGTGCGCGGTGGAGGATTGGAGCGAAGACGAACTCTTCGACGCCATAGGTAAGGCCTATCCGTATCGAAATCTCGAGCGGCCGCAGTTCGATGCAATTGTTGAAATGTTGTCCGAGGGAATTGCCACACGGCGGGGCCGCTATGGTGCCTACCTGCATCGCGATCGCGTAAACCGGATTTTGCGGGCCCGGCGCGGCGCGCGCTTGGCGGCGATTACGAGTGGCGGCGCAATTCCGGAAAATGCCTTGTACACCGTCGTGGCAATGCCGGAAGGCACGGTCGTCGGCACGCTGCACGAAGATTTTGCGGTGGAAAGTCTGGCCGGCGACGTCTTTTTGCTTGGCAACACTTCGTGGCGCGTGCGGCGTGTCCAGAATTCGGGCAGCGTTCTGGTGGAGGACGCACAAGGCGCCGCGCCGACCGTGCCCTTCTGGCTGGGCGAAGCTCCCGCGCGCACATCTGAACTTTCTAGAGAAGTGGCTGATCTGCGAAAACGGTTAAGCTTGATGACCGCTGACGCATCGCATGGTGCGACTCGGCAAACCTCGCTCGAAATCGAAGCCGCCGTCAAATGGTCGAAGGCCGAGTGCGGGCTCGACGATGCCGGAGCGGAACAGATTGTTGAATACGTCATCGCCGGACGAACCGTGCTCGGAGCCGTGCCGACACAGCAGACCATCATCGCCGAGCGGTTCTTCGATGAAGGTGGCGGCATGCAGCTCGTGATTCACGCGCCTTTCGGGGGCAGGATCAACAAGGCCTGGGGTCTCGCGCTGCGCAAACGTTTTTGCAGGTCGTTCAATTTCGAGTTGCAGGCCGCTGCGACGGACAACGGCCTGAATATTTCTCTGGCCGAGCAGCACAGTTTCCCTCTTAGCGATGTCTTTCACTTTTTGCACCCAAATACCGTGAAAGAAGTTTTGAAGCAGGCTGTGCTCGATTCGCCGGTGTTCGGCAGTCGCTGGCGTTGGGACGCGGGCCGGTCGCTGGCCTTGTTGCGATTTCAGGGCGGAAAGAAGATTGCGCCGCGGATTCAGCGAATGCGGGCCGATGATCTGCTGGCTGCGGTTTTTCCGGAAGCGCAGGCCTGCCAGGAAAACATCGTCGGCGAAATCAAAATTCCGGATCATCCGCTAATCAGCGAAGTGATGAAAGACGTTCTTACCGAGGCAATGGACATCAACGGCCTTGAACAAATTCTCCGCGACATCGGCGAAGGCCGGATTCAGTGCCTCGCTGTGGACACGCCGGTGCCCTCTCAGTTTTCACACGAAATCCTGAACGCGAACCCGTATGCGTACCTTGACGATGCGCCCCTCGAAGAACGCCGGGCACGCGCTGTTGAGATGCGCCGGGTGCTGCCGGAATCCGTGCTGGCTGAAGTCGGGAGACTCGATCCTGCCGCAATCGAGGAAGTCCGCGCCGACGCCTGGCCCGATGTGCGCGATGCAGAAGAATTGCATGATGTGCTGCTTACGCTCACGGCATTGCCAATCTCAGTCGAAGAAACTGACTCCGCCGAACGGCAACATCTGCAAGCGGGTGTGAAAGCCTCTATACAAACTTGGAAAGACCATTTCGCCCATCTCGCTGACCAACGTCGTGCTGGAATCGCTCAAGTCGGCGCGGAGCAATATTGGGTCGCAGCGGAACGCGTCAAGACCTTCGATCAACTTTTTCAGGGCGCGCAATTCGGCGAAAAATTACCCGAGGTAATAAGCGCTGAGCCGGCGAACCGTGAAGAAGCGCTGTTCACCACGATTACAGGATGGCTCGCCCATTCCGGTCCGGTCACCGCCGCGGAACTAGGAACACTTCTCGGTCTTCCAGTAAACGACATAGGCAAAGCCTTACTTCGACTCGAAGCGAGTGGCGCAATTCTGCGCGGCAAGTTCACAGATGCCACCTCAGCCTCCGGAACAACGGAATGGTGTGAGCGCCGCCTCCTCGCTCGAATTCACCGGCTGACTCTGGGCTCGCTACGCAAACAAGTAGCCTCGGTCACACCGGCCGAATTCATGCGCTGGCTCCTGTGTTGGCAACACATCGCGCCCGGAAGTCAGGTTCTCGGCGAACGCGGCACGCTGGAAATCGTACAGCAGATGCAGGGTTTCGAGGCTCCGGCTAGTGCATGGGAACGCCAAATTCTGAAGCGCCGCGTGGCAGATTATGACCCGGATGTTCTCGATCACTTGTGCCTGGCGGGTGCGGCAGGTTGGGGACGTGTGTCACCGCATCCCGCTACGTTTGAACTGGCCTCAGCTAGGCGGCGCCGAATTGTGCCTACCAGTGTTGCCCCGATCACTTTCTTTGCGCGCGAAGATGCGGACTGGATGATCCCTCATCGTGAAGCGGGCGAGGATGTGGCCGGCTTAAGCAGCAGTGCCCAGAAGGTTCTGCAATTTCTACGGCAGCGCGGCGCTTCATTTTTTGCCGATATCGTTCGGGGTGCAGGCGGTCTCAAATCAGAAATAGAGGCTGCGCTATGGGAACTGGTGGCGGCTGGCCTTTTGACGGCTGATGGCTTTGATAATTTGCGCTCCCTGATCGATCCCAAGCGGCGGTCGGGACAAGGTAGCGGCAAGAATGCCCGCCCTCGCCACAGCACTGGTCGCTGGTCTTTGCTCTATTCCGGTGAACCCGTTGATCGCAATCGAGCGCTTGAAGCCATCTGCTGGACTCTTTTGCGCAGGTACGGAGTTGTGTTTCGAGAAATTGTCGCTCGTGAGAGCATCGTCCCCAAATGGCGCGAAGTTCTTATCACCTTGCGCCGCCTCGAAGATCGCGGCGAGATTCGCGGTGGCCGCTTCGTGAGCGGCTTTTTAGGGGAGCAGTTCGCCTTACCAGTGGCGGTGGAGTCGCTACGCGCCCAACGTGGCCGTCCAAGGACAGGCGAAGTCGTGATGGTTTCAGCGGCTGATCCTCTCAACTTGGTCGGAATCGTCGTGCCGGGCGATAAAATCGCTGCCAACTCGGGCCGCGTTGTGGGGTTTCGCGATGGAGTTCCGGTTTCTCCGGATGGGCGATCTGGCGTCGCAGTGATGGCGGTCGGTTAGTTTCGGTGTCGATCCCGCCATTTTTCTGCATTTGATCTTAATTTAAAATGGCGGTTTCCAAATCGCCGCCCAGTCTAGACGCTCAAAGTCCACGGTTTCCTAGCCTGTTACTGACGGGACCAATGTAATCAAGCCAACGACAACGGTTGCACAGAACGTTATACCTGATTGCACACCTAGACCGCCCGCTTACGAGGCAAGCGGCGCTGCATCCGCTTCAAGATGGTAACAATGTCCGGTTGCGCGTTAACCAGGCAAGTTGGGTCGGGACCGAGAAAAAGTACGAAGCCTTGTCAGCAACGCTCCCAGATGGGGACGATCTTCTTGAGCAACCCCAGTGAATTGCAACCCCATTCCGCTAGCGCAATCTGCATGGCGCACAACAGCCTTGGTTCTGATCTGCCCTTCTTCTACGAGAAAATCAATCTCTGCCTTGACTCCAACAGACTGAGGTTTACTCGTCTCAATAAAGACTCCTCCAAAACTCAGATTTCGAATGCGTGAAACATCACTTCGCTGAGCGGAACTCCAATACACGCGAATTCCCTCCGGTGCGGAGACGCGCAAAGCCTTTCTGCGGGAGTACGGTATTTGTGATAGGGTTCGCATATAACGCCTGAATTATGAAAGGAACGGCTCAACGAGAGATTGAGCCGCCCCTTAGAGAGATGCTTTTCCCGCTCTCGGTAACATCTCCCCACGGTGATGGTCCATATCGGTTTGAAAGAAGGCTATAAGGTTTTTGCTGTAGTGTTTACCGCGCTAAAAGAGAAGCGTCAGGCAGGTAGAAATTGTTCAAATAGCTAACTATTTGTCCACCATTATTCTTTGTGAATCTGCCTCTCAAGCCCCGAAACAAAACGTCACTACCAGTTGGGAATGGCAGAGCAGTTAAGGCAAGCAGCGGAGAAAACCAACAAGCGGCTGTACGGAAAGCGGGCACCGTTACATTTCCGTGACAGTTTGCCCCAAGACGAAGAGGAGGAAAAAATCGCCGAAGGAGAAGTTGGCTCCCCGGGCTAGATTCGAACTAGCAACCCTTCGGTTAACAGCCGAACTGACCGAAAATCTAAGTGCCCTATCTGGTGTCGCTTGCAAGAAAATGGGAGCCAGACTTCCCTCTTTAGTTGCACCCAAACCTGCACCCAAGATCCACATTGGGTCGTAATATGAGAAATCTCGGTTCACGCAGGCGGCGGTTTGCTAATTCAACCTGCCCTGTTCGTATTCACAAACATTGGCGTATTTTCAATGACTGCCCAATGGACACACAACGATGCCGATACCGTGTCCTCGAGCACTGAGGTAGACTCTTTCCTCGTGTCCGCCACTTACGAGCATATTCCGCAATTCTTCAATGCCGCCGAATATTTTGTCGACCGCCATCTGGTGGAAGGCCGCGGCCACGGCATCGCCATCGAATGTGAAAACCAGCAGGTCACGTATTCACAGCTCTGCGATCGCGTCAATCGCCTCGGAACAACCCTGCGTGACACGCTGGATGTTCGCATGGAGGAACGAGTACTCCTCCTGCTCCCGGATATTCCCGAATTCGCCTATTGTTTTTTCGGAGCCATAAAAATCGGCGCCGTTCCTGTTCCGGTCAATACACTTCTCCGGGCGAACGAGTATGAATACTTGTTGAACGACACGCGCGCCCGCATTGCTATCACCAGCGAATCGCTTCTGCACTTGATCCAACAGATTCCCCGTGAACGGCTTGCCTTTCTCAGGTCCATCATTGTCGTGGGCACGGCACCCGAAGGCACGCTCTCGTTTTCGGAGCTTCTGGCTTCTCACTCTCCCGATCTTGCCCCTGCTCCAACCTGCAAAGACGACGTCGCGTTCTGGTTGTATTCCTCAGGGAGCACTGGCTTTCCGAAAGGGTGTATTCATCTGCAACACGACATGGTCATAGCGACCGAACAGTACGCCCGCAACATTTTGAATATTCAGGAATCCGACCGCTTCTTCAGCGTTGCTAAGCTTTTTTTTGCCTATGGCCTAGGTAATGGTCTGTATTTTCCATTGGCCGTCGGGGGAACTTCCATTCTTTGGCCAGGACCTCCTTCGCCCCAAAATGTCTATGATGTAATCGAGCGCCATCGTCCAACCCTCTTCTTTTCCGTGCCTTCCAATTACGCGGCTCTGATGGATTTCCATGGCAAAAACAGCGACTTCGATCTCTCCAGCATCCGCCTCGGCATCTCGGCCGGTGAGGCCTTGCCTGCGTCCGTTTGCGAGAGCTTCTCTAATCGCTTTGGCTTCGAGATTTTGGATGGTATCGGGTCGACGGAGGCTCTTCACATTTTTGTTTCCAACTCGCCTGGCGATGTACGGCACGGTTCCAGCGGACGGGTCGTTCCGGGCTGTGAAGCAAAAATCCTCGGGGACCAGGGCCAGCCTGTGCCTACCGGCGAAATTGGCACTCTGTGGATCAATAGCGATGCAGCTTGCGCGGCCTATTGGAACCGCCACGAGAGAACCAAACAGACCATCACGGGCAGTTGGATTTCCACCGGTGACAAGTTCCACCAAGACAGCGACGGTTACTACTGGTTCGATGGTCGGGCCGATGACATGCTCAAGGTCAGCGGCGTTTGGGTGAGCCCGTCCGAGATCGAGAGCGTCCTAATTGAGCATTCAGCCGTGGCGGAAGTCGCTGTCGTGGCGAGTAAGGACAAGGATGGCCTACCGAAGCCGGTCGCGTGGGTGGTCCTCAAGCCAGGGTTCGTTGGAAATGAAGAGCTGGGTTCCACTCTTAAGGAATTTGTCGTTTCCCGGCTTCCTAATTACAAGCGGCCGCGATGCGTGGAGTTTATTTCCGAGTTGCCCAAGACTGCTACGGGCAAGATTCAGCGGTTCAAACTGCGTAAGTAGAATTTGCAGCTTGAGACCTTCCAATTTCCGGTTGGCTGGCGATGCGCCAGGAACTTCAGAACTTGCGTCGGGTGCCCCCGCATTTCGCCGGTTCCGCACTACGTGGCTAAGAAACAACACGCGCCAGAAGACTTGATCCGTTTCTGGCTCGGCCATGCGAATAGGAGCGTCACTGACAGGTACAGCAAGTTGAAGGAGGACCTGACGTTTCGTAAGAGGATCGCGGAACAGGTAGGGATCGGCTTTGAACTTTCAGCCGAAAAATCCGAAGTTGCACCCAAAACGGGTTGTTATCACATGTTGCGTAAGTGATTCGATTACAAGAGGAAGAATGGCTCCCCGGGCTAGATTCGAACTAGCAACCCTTCGGTTAACAGCTTGGGGGTTGCAAACTCTAAATGCCTTATTCGGTGTCGCTTACGACCGGGAACACCTTGAATCCCGACCCTCAGTTGGGCAACTTTGGGCAACCTATCGAATAGAAGGAAGGCGGTGGAATCGATCCTTCCTTCACTACGGTACACAAAACGGCCTTGCGCCTACCTATCCGAATGTGTACACTTATGCGTACGCAGGAGATTGCTATGACTACCATCAAGGTTGGCGTGCGCGAATTCCGGGAACGCATCGCTAGCTTCCTAGAATCCGATTCCCCCGTTGCCGTCACACGCCGCGGGGAAACTCTCGGTGTCTATGTCCCGACGCGGAGGAAGCATCCGAAGACCGCCGACCTCGGTGAACTCAAAGCGGCAGCTACCCGGCTGGCCGAGGTGCTGGCGGATATGGATGAAGAAGAAGTAGTCGCGGAGTTCAAGCAACTGCGCCATCAATCCAAGAACCCATCCCGCTGAGAATGATCGTCCTCGATGCCAACATCCTGATCCGAGCCGTCCTGGGCCATCGTGTCCGGCACCTTCTCGATACCTACACGGCCCACGGCGTCCGCTTCTATGCACCCGATGTTGCGTTCGTCGACGCGCAGAAGTATTTGCCTCCCCTGCTCGTCAAGAAAGGGAAGCCGGTTGCCGACGTGCCAGCGGCGATCGAGTATCTCCAACACATCGTTGAACCAGTCGATCAGGAGTTCTATGTCCTTTTTGAAGCCGAAGCCCGGCAACGCTTGCGCGGTCGTGACGAGGATGATTGGCCCGTGCTGGCCACGGCACTCGGATTGGCTTGTGCCGTATGGACTGAAGATTCTGACTTCTTTGGAACAGGCATTGCCGTTTGGACCACAAATCGCGTCGAGATTTTCCTTCAGGCGCAAGTGAACGCAATTGAATTGGAAGACGAATAGCGACGGGAGTCTCGGGAGTCCGCGTGAGCGAATCTACTTTCTCGATTGGTTTCAATCGATGCTTTGGAGCTGAAACCAAAGAGGAAGAATGGCTCCCCCAAGTGGACGGCTTTAGAACTTTTCTCGGGGATCTTGTGGCGACTCTACCGTTAAGCCAAGTCGTGAGCGAAATTCAGCTATTGTATAACGCGTGAAAGACCGTTTGTCACCCGTTCAGCAGCCATCCCAGAACAGAGGTGCAAACGGAAGCAAGGGAATGGTTACGAGAGCCAGACCCACCCATTTGAACCCTTGACCGATACGTGGTCCGACTGCTTGTACGGCGTGGGGTGAAGACTTCAGCTGGGTGTATGAAATCCATCGTTCGGCGAAGATTCCATCTTTAAGCAGGAAACGATCCTCGCGAATTTCCTGGACGACTCCAGTGTGACTTCTGCCGCTCTTGAGCTCACAACGAAGGAAGCGATGTTTGTTCACTCCAAATTTTTCGACGGCTATCTTATAGCTGGATTCCTGGCTCAGTTGCGGTTGCCCACTGGCAAACTGGAGCAAATCTGCCTTTGCCAACGAATATTTGCCTACGACGCCGTATGCCTCGACCACCTCAACGCTTTTGACGCCGGCGTAGTTCAGGTTTGTCTTTTCGTCGGTCTCGCGATTTGACAGCTCAAATGAGTTTTCGCCGATCTCTGTAATTTCGCCCCAGTACTGCGTGCCGCCCTGACATTCGATGTGGATCGGCCAAACGCCATGGGTATGGAATCTCACCATGGATTCCTTCGTCTTTGCAGTGTTGTTCCATATTCCCGGACACTCTCCCGGGTTCGCTACATGCGGCAGCGGTGCGATCGCCCGTAAGAATTCGATCGGCGGAGGAACCGGCAATGGGGCCAGTTCGTCCATTTCGAGATTTGCAGCTCTCAACGTGTCTTCTGGAGTTTGTGAGTAGGATGCAGTACCACAGAGGAAAAATGAGGCTAGTGTGGACAGCCGAATCGTTTTTGACAGGAACATAGCACTCCTTTTTGAGATGTACTCTTACCCAATCGCTAACGTTTCCGTGGCAGGAAATGTGCCAAAGTCCCACTGCCAAAGCAGAAGTGCACCTGGATTTTTAAGTGCGGGTGAACCAAGAGGATGCAGACGTCATTGGGCGATTCAAACGGACGAACTTCCATTTTCTCTCAGTGGTAGGTAATGGGGCGGTGCAAGAATCCGCCGTCAGGTGTCTTCTAAGCTTAGTTATCAATTTGAATGTGGATATATAGCGGCGGCGGCGTGGTGCCCAATTTACGTTGCGTTGCCCTCGGAACCAAAGCTCGCGCGGGCGTGTCATGTAGATTTCACGACCTGCGCCACACTGGCTGCACTCGCTTGCTTGAGGCAGGCATACCCTTTCCGGTTGCGGCGACAATCATGGGTTGGAGTCCATCCACCACCGTGCGAATGTCGAGGCGTTACGGGCATATCGGGCAAGGCGCACAGCGGTTGGCTGTCAACGCGCTAAAAGAAGCGGGAATTCAGGATGATGGGCACAAATTTGGGCACAATCCCAAACACGCCCATCGAAGCAACTGGCTAACTGACTGAAAGATTTGGCTCCCCGGGCTAGATTCGAACTAGCAACCCTTCGGTTAACAGCCGAATGCTCTACCATTGAGCTACCGGGGAATAGCCTTATTTTCTGATAGTTGCGAGTGATTTTCAAGGGCCGAATCCGTAGGGACATCATTTGCCACAATGGCAGAGAAAAACAGAAGCACAATAATTCTCAATGATTTATGCGCCGTAGAGTATTCGGTTGGCCTCTATTGCTCTTCGACGAGGGATTAGTTTTTCCGGGGACGTTTCCTGCGGAGCAGCGAACTTTAGACTCGTGTAGCGCTAAAAAGTGCTGTCTTTAGCGCGCGCGCCTGCCAAGCAGCCGTTCTAGGTCCGCGACCCGAACACAAACGGTGTTGTAATTGGATCCGCAGTCCGAGCGTCGACCAGAGACAATTTACGGATTATCCGCCATCCAAATATTATTATTCGTCGTCCACAGCCAAATCGCAATATGCCGACCGTCTGGGGAAGGAACACCAGATACCCCGAACGCTCCATGTTGTTCCCACAACAGATTTATCTTCCCCTCAAGGTCCACGTTCAGTAGGGCTGCATCGCGATTCTTCTGGCTCCCGACGACCAGACTTTTTCCGTCTGAACTCCAACTCACGTAGCCGAGGCTAGGCCAACCATCTAGGGCAATCTTGCTGGGCGGCTGTCCTGCTAGAGAAAGGATGTGAACCTTTGCCTCCGAGGAGTTCAGTACGGCAAGCCGTGCACCATCGGGGGATAGGGACCAATGAGAGTCGAGTATGCGAACAGGGTCGGTGTCAAATCTGCTGAGCTCGGGACCCCGTCTGCTCAACGAGTCAATGGAAGTAAAGACTAGATGTTTGCGATCCGGACTCTCTTCAGCGATCACGCACGCGGTCGCCGGGAGCCGTGCACACCGCGCACTCCCGTCAACAAAGTGGCCCGACATGATTTCCCGCGGAGCGCCACCTACGACTTGGATGCGCATCAGTCTTTGTTCACTTCGATCTGCCGCTACGTACAGAATCTCGGTGCCGTCGGGCGACAGTCGGGCAGCCCCTGTAATGGCTTGCCCAGTAAAGATCCGTTGAGCAACCTCCACATCCACAGGTTGTCGGAAAATTTCCATTGGCCCGTTTCGATCAGAAATGAAAACGACCTCCTTGTTGTCAGATGTCCACCCGCTAGGAATATTCCGACCCTCACTGAGAGTCAGAGGCCTGGGTGAACTAACGCGCATTCCGTTCGCTTCCAGGTCCGCGGTATAGATAGTGTACTGGTCTACGCCGCGCACAAACGCGAAATGCTTACCATCCGCCGTAACGCTCACATAGGCTGGGCACCCAGGGAACCAATTCGCCACGGGGTTCGGGCTTCCGATTGGCTGGCTGGTGTTCAAATCGACGCGCATCTTCCAGTGGTCGCATGTCCTAAGACTTCGATCTTTCGCTACACTGTACCCAATCTGTCCATCGGGCAACCACAAAAAGCCTGTCAACACACCCACAGGAGAAGCCCGGAGGATCTCTGTTGGAGAGCGACCGCGAAGATCGCGACTCTCGATCGAAATAGCGGTGCCGGAGTTATCCAGCTTCAGGTAGGCGATTCGTTGTCCGTCCGGCGACCACCTCACTAAAGTTATCAAGGTATTCGGCTCGGCATCGTAGATCTTGTGTGGCTCCCCGCCATCAGGTTTCATCAGCCAAACCTCACGGTCATAAAGCTCACCCGCATTACTACTAAAAGCGATCCAGAGACCGTCTGGGGAGATTGAGAATGCCATGGAGTCGTCACGCAATTTGTGCGTTTCTCCCCTCAAGCTAACGGCCCAGATCCCCGTGTCGCGGCCGTTGTAACGGTGTTGGGACGCGCCCGTGTATCCGTTGGCGACAAACGCGCTACTATCGGGCAACCACCCAGCAAGGATGGTCCACTCCACTTGCGTGTGCCTGAGTTCTTGTGGTTGTGGAACGTCCAGCGTTTCGCCGGTTGCAAGCGATTCGACGTGTAATCCAGTGAGATCGGAGTAGGCCAAGTACCTTCCGTCTGGTGAAATTGCGCCACTGCCAACGCTGTTTGCAAGAGAGTTGTGCGTCAGTTGTCTCACATTGAGCACGGGAGCTGTGCCTGAAATCCGCTTATACCAATAGAAACCGGCAGCGACAGCCGACAAGACAAAGATGCAAACCAGTGCACAAATCCTAAGCCAATTTCTCGGGTGATGTCGTACAGCGCTCGCTGCGGCCGGAGAGCTGGGAGTAAGCATAGCGCTCCGAGAGTCCAAATTCCGTTTCACGTTCTTCAAGTCAGCGCAGACTTCTGAGGCAAGCTGATAGCGCAGCTCGATCTTCTTTTCTATCGCCTTCGAGATAATAGTTTCGACCTCCACGGGAAGGTTGGGCTTCAGCTGATGTACTGAAATAGGATCGCGGCTGAGGATGGCATCACGAACCTCGGCCAACGAATCACCTGCGAAGGCCCGGTTGCCCGTTGCCATTTCGTAGAGCACGAGGCCAAAGCTAAAAATATCCGTGCGCGAATCTAATTTTCTTCCCAATGCCTGTTCGGGAGACATGTAGCCTGCGGTGCCCACAGCAAGTCCGGCGTTGGTGAGGCTGTGCTCGATTTTGATCCCAGGATTAGTCTTTAGCGCGGCAGCGTTATCCTCGCGCAGTTCTTCTGTTTCGATTCCGGCTACAACCGTTGCCCGTTTCGCCAAACCGAAGTCCAGGATTTTGGCGACGCCTTCCTTGGTTATGAAGATATTGACCGGCTTGATGTCGCGATGGATGATCCCCTTCTGATGGGCCGCGTTCAATCCTTCAGCAATTTGAACCGCAATGTCGAAGAGCTTTTGCAGCGGCAAGCCCGGCGTATCTGAGCCATGCGAGACTGAGATGCCAGAGATCAACTCCCGAAGAGTCTCACCCTCGAGCAATTCCATAACGAGGAAAGGCTGCCCCCCATGTTCTCCGAATTCGTAGATCGTGCATATGTTGGAGTGATTGAGCGACGAGGCGGTGCGAGCCTCGCGCTCAAAACGCAGTAGGGTCAGAGGATCTCTCCCCATTTCCTCGGGAAGGAACTTCATCGCGACCCGGCGGCCTAACTTCAAGTCCTCAGCCCTGTAAACCACGCCCATGCCGCCACCACCGAGGATGTCGAGGACGCGGTAATGAGAAACCTTTTTACCGATCAGATTGATAGTCGGCGCACGTAGCTGGCTCGCGGCACTCTCAGCGTGAGTAACCTCACTAACGGGCGCGACAAAACGGAAACCGCGTTTGGGAACCGTTTCCACATATTCCCGGCCGCCGTCCCATTCTCCGAGCGCCTTGCGCAAGAAATAAATGTTCTTGTTGAGGTTGCCTTCTTCGACAAACGCATCGGGCCAGACGCGCTTGATCAGTTCATCCTTGTCAACCAAGTGTCCGGCCTTCTCAACCAGGAGCACCAAGATCTCCAGGGTCTTCGGAGCCAGGGCAACTGGCTGGCCGTCGCGCACTAGTACGCGCTTCTGGGAATCCAAACGAAACGGGCCGAAGGCGTAGAAGTGCATGGTTTGCAACGTGATGCGGTCTGCCAGAAATTTGCCAGAACTTTGGAAAGACATCGAAACCGCAACTGCGCTATCGTGCGGCGCGACTGGGGAATTAACGGCAATGCAGTCCGGAGCCCGCCCGAGCGCAAATTCTAGTACGTGAGGGTATTCCCCGCAATGCGGAATCTCGCGACCATTCGCCGAAACTCGTACGGCGCCATATTGCAAAACAAGGACCAAATTGAAAAGGAATTCAAGAGAGGTGACTCAAATGGAATCCCGCAACCACTACCATCCAGAGCCTTCGAGATGCAATGTTCGGCTCGCTTGGTTTCTAGTGTTAGTCGGCATATTTTTCTGCACCTCTGCGAACGCCCAAAAAGCGTTTGACCCAGCCACCGGAATAGTGCTGCGTGGGACGATCGTGACGATGGATTCCACTGGAACCATTCTCTATGACCGCTCGATTCTGGTGCGGAATGGCGCGATCGTCGCAATATGGCAAGGACAGCAGGCGCCACAGGGAGTTCTGCTCGGGAATGCAATCGAAGTGGATCTTGGACCAGATGCATTAATTTTTCCCGGTCTTATCAACTTACATAATCACCCCACGTATGACGTGCTCGATCTTTGGCCGCCGCCGTCTTCAGATGTGCAAGGCACTCTGGGCCGCCCGCTTGGGACCGAACCGTATGCCAACCGCTATCAATGGAACAATGTTCCCAACACCTCCCCTCCTGAATATCGCCGACTTGTTGACACTCCTCAACTCTTGCTCAACTCCAGCCATGGCCTTGGACTGCTCTCCGAAGTGGTCAAGTACTCGGAAGTGAAGGCAATGTTGGGAGGAGAAACCTCGTTCCAGGATGGATTGCCGGATCAAGCAACCGACAATCTCATGATCCGCAACGTACAGAGCGCAAACTTTGGAAGGCAGGCGGTTTTCTCGCGGGTCCCATCCATCGATGAGCTTTCTTCAGGCGATCTCGCAACTCTCATCACCGGAATGAAAAACGGCCAGGTGGACGCTTGGCTGACTCATCTCGCGGAGGGCGTGCGTGACAGTCAGCGCCGCACCGGCGACACCGTTTCCTCCCGCGCAGAGTTCACGAGTCTCCAATCGATGGGATTGCTTACGGACATGACTGTAATTGTCCAGGGCAACGGTCTTGAAGAAGCCGACTTCACGGCGATGCGAGCCGCTCCTAGTATTCGCTTAGATCATAGCGGAGATGGTTTGGGGGCCAAGCTGGTCTGGTCCCCTCTTTCGAATCTGCTTCTCTACGGCCAGACGGCCCTCATCTACCAGGCTCTGAAAGAAGGCGTGACCATCTCGCTCGGCACGGACTGGAGTCCCAGCGGCTCGCGAAATCTGCTGGATGAGTTGAAGATCGCCGACATCGCTCTGCGTGATCCGCGATTGCTGGGCCTTGACCGGAACCTGGTGCCCTCTTTGAGCGTTGACGGCAAGACGGGCGATGCGCGCAGAGATGCCGAGATCGCGTTGGATAAAGTGCTTGTGCAGATGGTCACAAATAATCCCGCACAAACTCTCCGTTGGAATCAGTACGTCGGCTCTGTCGAGGCAGGTAAGTTCGCGGACTTGATCGTTATCAGAAAGCCTGATCGTGCTGCCGCGAAAGGAATCCCTGACTCGCCATATCGCTCTTTGATTGACGCGACTGAGGAAGACGTGCGCCTGGTGCTCGTCAATGGTGAGCCACGGTCCGGTGAAGTGAATGTCATGGCGGCACTCAAACCAGGCAATTATGAGGTGATCAGCAGTGCGTGTGCCAATTTCTCGAAAGCGATTGACACAACAAACCCGACGCTACCAAAAGGCTCTGAAACTTTTGGCTACTTGAATCAGACCTTGACGGCTGCGCTCAGTGCCCTCGGCGGGGACAATCCGCCGACCGGCGGAGGCACTGCAGACGACTCGAATACTTATAGCTATCTCAAGGCGAACATCCCGGGAGCCGCCGGGCTGACGGATTCACAATTCCGCTACGAGCTCACTTTATTCGCGGGGCTCGACTCAAGGGGCCGGTTGAATCTGGAAGGCATACGACTTTCCCCGGTGCTGGTGGAGGATGATCACTTTTACTTTCACTTTATCGGAGGCGATGTTTCCGAGGGCACGGGGCTGGTCTCCGATGCGAATCCCCCATTCGGACTGTATCCGACAAACCTCAACCAGATACAGGTACAAGGAAATCCGTTCGATCGAGATGACTATTGCTATCGATATTTTGGCCTTTGTCACTAGTCGCGGGCAGTTGTCCGGACACGCTGAAGTTCTGCCTGAATCAGTGGCCAGATGACTTCCTGTAAACAGGAGAGTTTTGCCTCCAAATGGCTTTGTTTTCACCTTTCCTTGCATTGAGCCATTTGGGGGCTGACCGAAGACTTCTGAATCGTGCAAGGCAAAACGAATGTGGTCTTGAGGACCGTCATGAAAAAAACACTGTTGTTGTTACTTTCAACGTGCGGTTTGTACTTGCTCAACGGTTGCGGGAGTGGTGGTGCTTCCACGCCGCCTCCGCCCTTGGCTACTCAGCTAGTTGTTAGTCCGGCCTTATCAACCATAACCGCGGGCACAGCACTGAGCTTCACGGTCACAGCCGTCGGCGCGTCCGGTGCGGTGGCTTCCGGCTATTCCGGAACCGTGCATTTTATCAGCAATGACAGCCAGGCAGCGTTGCCGGCCGATTCGAAGCTGGCTAATGGAACAGGAACTTTCTCGGCCACGTTCAAGACGGCAGGTGGCGTGCAATTCACTGCAACGGACACGGTCACGCCTTCGATCTCGGGCGGCGCTCCGATCAACGTCAATCCGGGACCGGTCTCTCAGTTCACTGTGACCACTCCGATGGCCGCGTCGACGGGCCTGCCCATTAATCTCACGATGGTTGCGCAGGATAGCTTTGGTAACGCGGCGATTTATGCGGGCACGCTACATTTCACCAGCACCGATGGGCAAGCCGTACTGCCAGCGAACTCACCCTTCACGAATGGAACGGGGAACTTTACGGTGACGTTCAGAACTATCGGCTCGCAAACCATCACAGCAACCGATACGGTGGCGGCTTCGTTGAAGGCCACATCGAGTGCGATCAATGTGGTCAGCAACGCGCCTACACACCTCTCGGTGAACGGGCCTGGCTCTACAAATACAAGGGCTACTTTCAACGTTACTGTGAGCGCGCTGGACGCAGCCAATAACGTTTCGGCAGGATATTCAGGAACTGCGCACTTCACGAGCAGTGATGCCCAAGCAAAGCTTCCAGGAGACTCAGCTCTGGCAGCCGGAACGGGAAACTTCTCCGCAACTCTGGAAACTGCTGGCGCGCAAACCCTGACGGTCACAGATACAACTTCAGCTTCAATCAACGGCGTGAGCTCGATTGGCGTCACCGCTGCGACTGTGTTGACGATCAGCTCCGGTGCGCCTGCTTCCGGGACCGTCGGCATCGAGTACAACCCGCATAGCGTCACATGGTGTGTCTTCTTCGTGTTCGATCGCTGCGGGACTTTTCGGACAAGCCAGGCGTATGGCTTTCCCCTGGCTGCCCAGGGTGGGGTTTCCCCTTATCACTGGACTTGGGCTCCAGCGGCGGGCTCCTCGCTGCCGGCAGGTTTTGATATTGCGAGTTCTGGAAGCTTTGCGTGCGGTGTGCCGGGGGCCACAAGTTCCCCTCGTCCAGCCTGCATCTATGGCACACCGACGGAGCCGGGAACTTATAATGTTGTCGTCACGTCAACCGATTCGGGGTTGCCGTCTGTCCAAACATCTACGAATTACGCGATTACCGTCAACGATCCGCCGCCGCCCACAGTTAACACCACGCCTCCGCTACCTCCGAGCGTGGTGAACCAGCCATTTACCTACACGTTCATAGGAAGCGGTTATGGGGCGTTGACGTTGAGCGAGTCGGGTGCGCTGCCTACAGGAATGGTATTCAACAATAGCAACGCGACGCTTTCTGGAGCACCATCACAGACGGGGTCGTTCCCGATCACCGTGACGGCGACCGACCAGTTCAAACAAAATTCCGCCCCGACAGATTTCACAATTGTGGTTTCGTCCCATGGATTTCATGCAACCGGAAGCATGACGACGGCGCGCACTTCGCACACTGCCACGCTGCTTACTGGTGGAAAAGTTCTCATCGCCGGAGGACAACTGGATGCAAACAATTCGCTCGGAATAGCGGAACTGTTTGATCCCAGCACTGGGTCGTTTACAGCGACGGGAAACCTGCAGGCATCACGGTCTAAGCACACCGCAACTGTGCTGAACGACGGGCGGCTGCTTCTGACGGGAGGAACCACCGGTACAGACACGCAGGCAATGAAGACTGCGGAGATTTTCGACGCCGCCGGCGCCACGTCCACGTCAACGGGAAGCATGCAAACCGCCCGCTATGACCAAACAGCCACCCTTCTTAATAATGGCAAAGTCCTCGTAACCGGAGGAGTAGACGCCAACGGGATGGCTCTGGCTTCCGCCGAGCTTTTCAATCCCTCCACAGGCACTTTTTCGCCTACAGGCGCCATGAATTCGGCCCGTCTGCACCACACCGCTACGCTGCTGGCAAATGGAATGGTGCTGGTCGCCGGAGGAATCCTCGTCAGATCGAAGGGTCTTGATACGGCGGAGCTTTATGATCCGACCGCGGGAACCTTCACCACAGTCGCTGGCATCATGACGGTAACACGTTTCAATCACACGGCGACTTTGTTCGTTACTGGACCCGACGCAGGAAAAGTGCTTTTGGCAGGCGGGTTTGATGACAGCGGTGTATCCCGCAACACGGCAGAGCTTTTCGATCCGACATCTAAGAGCTTTACTGCCACTACCAACATGGGGACCGCTCATGCTGTCCATACGGCAACCCTGCTCAACGATGGAACCGTGCTCCTGGCAGGAGGGACGGATTCCAGTGACGTTGCCACTGCGGTCGCGGAGCTGTTTGATCCTGGCTCGGGGAATTTTGCCGCGACAGGAAGCCTAGTGTCGGCCCGGGAGTACCACACGTCGACCCTATTAAACGATGGACGTGTACTCGTCACGGGTGGAGCCAATTCTTCCTCCGGGGCTCTCTCATCCGCGGAGCTCTACAAGTAGGACGATTTCGCCTCGCGGGCGCCCCCGGAGGATTACGCTGTCCGCGGCGCCGTCCTGCTTGGTGCGCTTCTTAAAGGAGAGTCGGTGAAAACATTCCTAGTCGCCTTATTCTTTGGCCCCAGCCTCCTCGCCGGTTGCGGCGGCTCGTCCTCGCCTCCGCCGCCGGCCACCGCGGACTTCAGTATCGACGTCTTCCCCGCGTCGACTTCGACACGGGTCGGCGGGACAAGCTCGCCGGTAACGGTTTCACTGAATGCGGTGAATGGGTTTACGGGAGCGGTAGGGGTGACGGTGAACGGACTTCCGAATGGGATCAATTCCTCGGCTTCGTCGTCGTTTATGCTTACCGCCGGAACGCCGCAACAGGTGGCCTTTTCCGCGCCGGCAGCGGCGGGAACGTTCACTGTGCAATTCGAAGGCACCAACGGAACTCTTTTGCATAGTGGAAGCGCAGTGCTGACGGTCACGCCGCCGCAAAGTCCCTATCTGGTCTCCGCTAGCTACTATCCGTGGTACAACGCGAACGCCTGGGAATACGTCGAGTGTTTTAACGGAACGTTACGCGGAGAACTACTACCCGCACAGTTGCCGGTCCTCGGCAAATACGATTCCGGGCAAGAAGACGTGGTAACCCAGCAGATCGCGTGGTCGGCAGGGGCTGGAATCAACGTTTGGGATCTGGAATGGGTGATGCCGAACGACCTTCTTGACAACAATCTTCAGAAAACCGTTTTGACCAACCCGCACATTGGCGACATTCATTTAGCGATGTTTTACGACTACGCGATCCGCTTCAATTCCGACAACAATCTGACACCGGACAAGATCACCACCATAGTTTCAGATTTCCAATATCTGGCGACTCGTTACTTTACGCACCCAAGCTACTTAGAGGTCGGCCAAGGGAGGCCTGTAGTTTTCTTCTATGACGCTTTGAACCTACAGCCGGTGTCCGCGGTTCAGCAAATGGTCGCGCAGATCCGTCAATCGATGTCTGCCGTTGGGTTCAACGTTTATCTGATCGGAGATGAATACTACCCGTTGCGCGCACCCGATCCTGCTCGCATAGGAAACTGGGATGCCATCTTTGGTTACAACCCCTACGCGACGCAAGCTGGATATTCAGATGACAACGGCTTTCTGGCCTTGCAGGCTAACATGTACCAACAATACCAGGCGGTCGCACAACAATTGGGCGTCGATTTCATTCCATCTCTCACGCCCGGATTCAACGACAGAGCCGTTCGGCGCACCTGCGCGAACAATCCCGCTTTGGCTCGGAGAACCAGCGCCGGGGCAGCGGAGGGCTCGATGTTTGCGAAGTTTTTGACTGATCTGGCCCTGCCGTACGCCAACAACAGCCAGTTGAAGATGATTCATATAACGAGCTTCAACGAATGGCATGAAGATACTCAAATTGAGCCTTCGGTCATGACTGCTCCGACAACTACCGATACCTCGCCCACGGGGTCTCAGTATGCCCAGGGGCTTGTGTATCAGGGGTATGGCACAACTTATTTGGACATTTTGAGAAGCGCGATTGCGGTGGCCAAGCCCTGATTTTCGGTCTTCGCTAGTCTTGGCTCAAAGGCAGGTGCGCCTGGCAATCCAGCCGGTTGGGGGACATAATGGGGGACAAGAAAAAGGGAAAATGGGGATGCCGGAAGGCTGTTAACTGACGCTAGAGAAACGAGTTATGTGATTTAGATTTCCCTGTTAACAGCCGAATGCTCTACCATTGAGCTACCGGGGAACCGCGTAGGAACGAAGCGTTACTTGAAAAGTGTAGCGAAGAGGATGTTCGAGTGTCAATGAAACGCGGGGAGTTCCAGGGTTTGTGGGTTTTACGAGAAAACATCCGGTCGAGTGGGATTGGTGCGGACGCACTCGCAGCTTTCATGCGGTGTCAGGAATTGCGCGCAGTAACCGAGAGAACGCGCGTGACGTTTAGAAGTGGAAGACTACGTCCAAGGCAGCCTGGAAGTTGTTCTGGGTCTGATTGAAGAATGTGGTGTAGACCCAGTCGGTTTCGGCGCGAATGGAAAAGCGGGAATTCATGCGGAAGTCCAGGCCGATGCCTGCCTGTGCGGCAAGAGCATTACGGCTGTTGTTCGCTGTTTGGGGCTGCAAGTGCGCGCCGCCCACCAGCGCATGGGCCCAGGGCTCGAAGCGGTTGCGGCGCCCGCCGACTCGAATTCCACCGCCGCCGCCGAAATATTTCACATGTTCATTTTGGAGAATTACGGGAGCAAAACCGGTGACGAAGTTGCCCTCGACGGCGAGCCAGCCGTTGGTGAAGTAGCTGACCGTGGTGTTGGTGCCGACGAGGCTGGCGTTAATGATGTTCGACTGGAAGCGGTAAAACCCGACGCCTACGGCTAACTGCCATCGATAATCATCGCGATTGCCATAGATAAAATTGGGTTTGGGAGCCGGCGCGGCGGGAACAGCCGGAGCGGGATCGGAAGCGGCAGGCGCGGCGAGGGCAAAGCTGCGAGATTCGCTGGCGCCGGTGTCGAACAAATTGACCTGGGCGGCAGAGGTGTCGCTGAACGGGGCGGCGGCGTTGTCTGCGCCGCGGCCAGTGCTGGGAGTAGTGTTTGGCTGTTGCGCGCTTAGCGCACAGGCAGTGCCCAACAAGATCGCCATCCCCAAGATTGGCTTCATCATACCGATTACCCTCCGCCTCTCCTAACAGCGCCCCCACGGCGCCGCGGCGTTAGTTTCCCAGCGTCAAGAATCATAACCCGCCCGCCACAAAAGTGTCGCGAAGAACTTGCGCGGCGAAGCCAAGGCGGACGAGATGAAAATACTATAGCGCAGAAAGAGGCGCGTGGGAGAGAGAGTTGGAAGGGAGGGCGGGATGGTCATTAGGCCCCCGCGGAGATTAGTCCGGAGGCCAGACTAGCAGAGAGAGGGGAAAAAATTATTGGGTAAGTGAGTAGTTGTGTATACCAGCACCGAAGGAGAAGCCTGCGCCGGCGAGTTGAGGAACCCACCAAAGTTTGCGAAGCGTGGGATGGCCGCTGGTCATCATTCGGCGGCCGACGTAATCCATTACGGCGGGGCTGACTTGAGTGGCTGCGTAAATCGCGTTGGAATGCGAGAACGGGCGGAGCAGCGGGTTGCCTTCCGTGCCGTAGTTGCCGGAGATAGCGCGGCGCGTGGAGTAGGCGTCGAAGGCAGCAGCGCTGTGGCCAACGGCCATGAAGGTGTACCAGAGTTTCTGTTGGCGCGGCGTGGGCACAGGGCGTTCCATTGCCGGCTTTATGGCACCGCTTGAGAAAGGCTGTATGGCGGAGCTGGACTCGGCGGTGGCGTCGGATTTGGCGATGGGGGCATCCGGTAGGGCGGTACGTGCAGCTGAATCTTTGGAGGATTCTGAGACGACAAACTTGGCGGTTGTGGGCGAATCGTTTGCCGGCTGCTTGGGTTGCTCGGCGGTCGGTAGCCACATCAGGAGAAGCGCGGCGGAGAGTAGCAAAGATCACCTCAGTATGGCAGCCCTGGTAAAGATGCGGAAGGCTGCAACAGGGGAAGCTTAGCTGTACCTGAGTACAGGTGTCACTGGCCCATTGGTCACGTTTTGAATAGTACTTTGGGACGGGACCAGGACGATAGCTCTAAAGCTACTCCCCCCCTATTTTTTGGAAGTAGTTGATTTTACAGGGGGATGAACCCGTCCATCTTGTGTCAGATTTGGAGGTAGTGAAAAGGAAGGATTTACGGGAAAGCGATTTTGCGGAGCAGGGCGTTACGTTCTAGTTATGGGGAGGTCCTGGAAGCGGCAGCTGGATGGCGGAGGTTGGCGACGACAAAATTCCTTGGGATTAGGGTGCACTGGGAGCACTGGTGCGTCAAGTATCAGTACAGTAACCGATGGGGCGCAGCGGACTTTGATGCGGGGCGAGGCGGAGGATGGGGCGTTGGCCTTCCGCAGGCCGGCTGGCATGGTTAAAGCCATGCGCCTACGCTTAAGATTGAAGAGATGTGGAGCCTGCAAGAGGAACCCAAGAGGGTACGATTTATCGCAGGGCTGTCCGGGTTAGACTAAGACCGCCCAATTGGACGGGTTAAGCCCCTTTGTTTTCAACCTTGGTGATGCTGATCAAAAATGAGGTTGTCACTTCGCCGCAAAGAGCCGTAAGGCGTGCCATTTCATGGCGTTTTTGGCGAGACGTCTTAACCCTTCCCGCTGTCACCAGGGCGGCAACTGTCCAAAGTCGAGGGCCGAAAACCTAATTTGGACCAGCTTGCGATTTGTCGTGCCCCTACATTGGGTGGAGTCCGTATGTGTTATGCGAAGGAACGGCTGCGCAGTGGCGGGGCCCTTCGGCCAGTCTGAGGGCAAACCCTTCGATCAATCTCAGGCGAGCCCTTCGGACGAACCCAGGGCGAGCAGAACTGCTATAATCGCGCGCAATCGATGGGTGGCGGACGAAGCGAGGTGACATGGCGGGAATGGAATCGTCTTCGGCGAAGCGGGCGCGGATACCGATGAAGGGGCCGCAGGCTCCGCGGTTCATTGTGATTGAGGGGCCCTTGCGGGTAGGCAAGACGACGCTGGCGCGGATCCTGGCGGAGCGGCTGCACGCGCGGCGGATTTACGATTGCGAGGACAATCCGTTTCTCGGGGAGTTTTATGCGGAGAAGCCGGGGGCGGCTCTGCGGGCGCAGATGTATTTCCTGATGGAGCGGCAGAAGCGGATTCGCGAGGGGCTGGCGGGGGATGCGCCGGGTCCGGTGATCAGTGATTTTCTGATGGAAAAGGACCGGATTTTTGCGAATTTGAATCTGGATGATAAAGAGCTGAAGTTGTATGAGCGGTATTACGAGATGCTGGCGGCGGAGATTCCGGAGCCGGACCTGGTGATTTATCTGCAGGCGAAGCCCGAGGTGCTACGGGCGCGGATTGCGAAGAAGAAGGCAACGGAAGAAAAGCAGATCGCGCCGGAATATGTGGAGGAAGTGGCGCGGGCGTACGAGCATTTCTTTTTCCGGTATGAGGCGGCGGATTTGCTGGTGGTGGATACGTCGGAGATTGATTTTGTGGAGCGGAGCGAGGATTTGCAGCAGTTGTTGAAGAGATTGCAGGAGCCGGTGAAGGGGACGCAGTATTATTTGCCGCTGGGGGGCAGCGATTAAGAGGAGTGCTTCTCGCGCTCAATACCCTCTGTGATGAACAATTATATTAACAAGCGCCTGCTTCCATGAGTGGGACCGAACTGTTCAGCTGGTTATCGCAGGTCTTCTTATTTGGTTCGATGGTGTGGTGGTACGTCACTCGAGGGCAGCACTTAGTCCGGCAATACTCCAGTCGAAAGTGGCCGTCTGTCGAAGCAGTGATATAGCGGGGCGCCATCGGTCCTGTAAAAATGGGAAAAGGCCCGGTGAATGGATACTTTCTTGGCTATTCGTTTCAAGTAGCTGAAACGCGTTATGCCGGATTCTTCGTAATATTTTGCGACCACGACAAATCAGCTCAATTACAGAAGGAACTTCCAGGCGCAACGCTAAAGGTTCGATACAAACTCTCCGACTCAAATGTCTCCTACCTAGCCGACAGGCAAGACCCACGATTTGGCTGGCAAGGTGCCGGTCAAAATCCAGAATACCTAAACCAAGCTCCAGCATTCGATTTAGAGGGCGCTGTGAGAAAGTAATCCAGGTTTGGATAAGACGATAGATGTCCACCGAAGGGCTAGATTCATTTTGCGGCAAATTTGGAATAGAGTGCCACGAGGGTGGGCCGTTGTTGTGAAAATTTCCGAGGCCAATTTGAGGAGAGAGAGACTATGGAACTATGGACGCGGAGGAAGTTTTTTGTCGGTTCGGTTGTCGGGGGCGCACTGGCTGGGGCTGGACGATTGTTTGGAAGCGGGCTGGGAGAGGGCACGATTTATCGTGCCCCTACAGCGGCGGCGGGGACGCGGCCGGTGATGATTTCTTCGGCAAATGGAGTGAATGCGCTGGGGAAAGGGATGGAGGTTTTGAAGGCAGGCGGGGACACGCTGGAGGCGGCGGTGGCTGCGGTGACGATTGTGGAGGACGATCCGAATGATGATTCGGTGGGGTATGGCGGATTGCCGAATGAGGAAGGCGTGGTGGAGCTGGATGCGAGCGTGATGCACGGGCCGACGCGGCGGGCGGGGAGCGTGGCTAGCGTGCAGAAGATCAAGAACGTGGCGCGGCTGGCGAAGACGGTGATGGAGCGAACGAATCACGTGATGATCGTGGGCGACGGGGCGCGGCGGTTTGGGGTGGCGGAGGGCTTTGAAGAGATGAATTTGTTGACGGAGCATTCGCGGAAGATCTGGCTGGCGTGGAAGGCGAAGACGAGTTTTAACTGGCGGCCGGGGATTGATAGCCCGGAGTGGAAGGAGTACATGGCGCAATTGTTTGACGGGGACGCGGAGAAGATTGCGTATGCGGAAGACAAGATTGCGCATCCGATTACGGGGACGATCAATTGTTTGGCGGTGAATGCGAAGGGCGAGGTTAGCGGGACGACTACTACTTCCGGATTGTCTTGGAAAATTCCGGGGCGCGTGGGAGATTCGCCGATTATTGGGGCGGGATTGTATGTGGATGGCGATGTGGGCGGGGCGGGGTCGACGGGAAAAGGCGAGGAGAACATGAAGATTTCGGGCGGGCACACGATTGTGGAGATGATGAGGAAAGGGATGAAGCCGGTGGATGCGTGCCTGGAAGCGTTGGGACGGGTGGCGAGGAATTACAACGGGGATAAGAAAAAACTGGCGACGTTTCATTTGTTTTTTTATGCCGTCAACAAGGATGGGGAGTACGGGAGCGCTTCGCTTTGGAAGAATACGTATGCACGGCCAAAGCCAGCGAGATTTGCAGTGCATGACGGAACGGAGGCGCGATTGGAGAATTGCAAACCGTTTTTTGATGAGATTGGGGGAGATGAGTAGATCGAAGAGGGCCGGGTAAACCCGGCCCCCAACAAAGAGCGGCTCGGGGACTCGCCGCGGGCACGATTTGTCGTGCCCCTACAAGAGAGGATTTGAGGGGAGATGGATCGGGCTAACGTTTTGATTGTGGGGGGCGGGGTGGTGGGGTGCGCGGTGGCGGAGGCGCTTTCGCGGCGGTGGGCGGATGTTTTTCTGGTGGAGAAAAATCCGAAGTTTGGGATGGCTACCAGTTCGCGGAATAGTGGGGTGATTCATTCCGGGATTTATTACCCGAAGGGTTCGTGGAAGGCGAAGCTTTGCGTGGCTGGGAACCGGCTGACGAAGGACTTTTGTGCTCGACATGGCGTGGCGCACCGGACTACGGGGAAATTGGTGGTGGCTACGGATGCTGGTGAGGAAGCGGAGTTGCTGGCGCTGAAGAAAAAGGGCGAAGAGAATGGCGTGACGGGATTGCGACTGATTGATGCGGCGGAGATTCGCAAGCAGGAACCGTATGTTAAGGGGTACGCGGCGCTGGAGGTGCCTTCGACGGGGATTTGTTCGGCGGAGGAGTTGGTGCACGCGTTTGCGCGGGTTGCGGAGGGGCAGGGGGCGAATTTGGTGAATCACGCCGCGGTGGTGCGGATGGAGCCGCGGCAGGATTCGGTGTTGGTGACTTTGCGGATTGGGGATGAGGAGCAGTCGGAGGAAGAGACGATTGAGGCGCGGTGCGTGGTGAACTCGGCGGGATTGTATGCGGATGAAGTGGCGGGGATGCTGGGGCCGCGGCCATGGAAGATTTATCCAGTGCGGGGGGAGTATTGCGAGATTCGCGGCGCGCGGGCGGAGTTGATTCGGAATTTGGTTTACCCGTTGCCGCATCATGACCAGCTGACACTGGGCGTGCATTTTACGAAGACGCTGTGGGGAACGACGCTGGTGGGGCCTACGGCGACGTATGTGGAGGGGAAAGATAATTACGAAAAGGGCCGGATGGAGATTGCGGAGTTTGCGGCGGATGCGAAGACGATGCTGCCGGAGATTTCGGCAGAGGATTTGCAACTGGGATATTCGGGGTTGCGTCCGAAGTTGAAGGCGCCGGGGGAGAAGGGCGTGGCGGATTTCGTGATTGAGGCGGATCGCGAGGTGCCGCGGGTAATTCAGCTGGTGGGGATTGAGTCGCCTGGGTTGACGGCGGCGTCGGCGATTGCGGGACGGGTTGGGGAGTTGGTTGCAGAGATTCTCAACTGAAAGAGGGCACGATGTATGGTGCCCCTACACATCATTCCACGATGAGGCGGAGGAATTTTTTCTTGCCGGCGCGCAGGAGGAATTGGGCTGGCTTGGTGAGGTCGAGGTCTACGCGGGGGTCGCCTACACGGGATTCGTTTAGTTCGACTGCGCCTTGTTTGATCAGGCGTTCGGCTTCCGCTTTGGAGGGAGCTAATTTTAGTTCGACGAGGAGCGCGATTAGTTTTCTTGGCGGACCTACGGAAATCTTTTGCACGGGGACTTCGGTCGGCGATTGGCGGTCGCGGAAGACGCGCTGGAAATTTTCGGCGGCTTTGCGGGCGGAGTCGAGGCCGTGGAAGCCGGAGACGATTTCTTCGGCGAGGCGCATTTTGCCGTCCATGGGATGGAGGGCGCCGGAAGAGACTTCTTGTTTTAGCGCGGCGATTTGCAGGGGCGCGCGGTCGGTCGTTAGTTCGTAGTAGGTCCACATCAGGTCGTCGGGGATAGACATGATTTTGCCGAACATGTCGGCGGGTGGCTCGGTGATGCCGATGTAGTTGCCGAGGCTTTTGGACATTTTGCGCTGGCCGTCGAGGCCGACGAGGATGGGCATGGTGAGAATGGCCTGGCCGGGGAGGCCGTACTCGCGCTGGATTTCGCGGTGAACGAGGAGATTGAATTTTTGTTCGGTGGCGCCGAGTTCGACGTCGGACTTCAGGGAGACGGCGTCGTATGCGGTTAGTAGGGGATAAAGGAGTTCGTGGACGGAGATGGGATGGCCTTCGTCGAGGCGCTTGCGAAAGTCTTCGCGCTCGAGCATGCGGGCGAGGCGATAGTGGGAGCAGAGGCGGACGATGGCTTCAGCGGAGAGTTTGGAGAGCCACTCGCTGTTGTAGCGGACTTCGGTTTTGGCGGGATCTAGGATTTTGAAGACTTGGGCTAGATAGGTTTTGGCGTTGGCGTCGACCTGTTCGCGGGTTAGCGGCGGGCGGGTTTCGGAAACACCGGTGGGGTCGCCGATCATGGCGGAAAAATCGCCGATGAGGAAGACGGCGGTGTGGCCCATGTCCTGGAAGTGTTTTAGTTTTCGGAGAACGACGGTGTGGCCTAGATGGAGATCGGGGGCGGTGGGATCGACGCCCAGGTAGACGCGTAGGGGTGTGCCGGATTTCAGGGATTTTTCGAGGCTGGCGCGGAGTTCGGGCTCGGGGATGATTTCGGCAGCGCCTTTTTTGAGGTAGGCGAGTTGTTCGTCGACGGGTTTGAAGGTTGCGGTGGACATTTTTTGGTTTTGGAAGACCTTCCTAGTTTACTTTGGGCGCTGCATTTTGCGTTGAGGTCCTTGGGCTATCCTTATCGGATCGCCTCAGGATGACAGGTCGCCTAAGACGGATAGAGGACGCGGCGGCCGGCGATTTTGTAGTGCCCTTCCAGGATGATTTTTACGGCTTGGGTGTAGATGCGATGTTCCTCTTTCAGGATGCGGGCGGAAAGAGTGTGCTCGTCGTCGGAATCGAGGACGGGGACGGCCGATTGCAGGATGATGGGGCCGGCGTCGAGATTTTCGTCGACGAAATGGACGGTGCAGCCGGCGAATTTTACGCCGTAGTCGAGAGCCTGTTTTTGGGATTCGAGGCCGGGGAAGGATGGGAGAAGAGACGGATGGATGTTGAGAATGCGTTGGGGAAAGGCGGCTACGAAAAATGGAGAAAGAAGGCGCATGTAGCCAGCGAGGCAGACTAGATCGACTTTGTATTCGTGGAGTACGGCGGCGACCTGGCGGTCGTAGGCTTCGCGCTCGAGGCCCTTGGAGGGGATGGCGCGGGCGGGAATACTGCGGGCGGCGGCGCGTTCAAGGCCGGGGGCACCGGGCTTGTTGCTGATGACGACGGAGATTTCGGCGTTGGGGATGCGCCCCGCGGAGACACTATCGGCGAGGGCTTGGAAGTTGGAGCCGCGACCGCTTAGGAGAACTCCGATGCGATGGGTCATAAATAGGAAACGGTAACACAGGTGTCGGGGGTGGCAAAATTTGAGTGTGCGGAGAAGAGGGGCTTAACACAGAGTTCGCAGAGGAAGCGCGCAGAGATCGCTGAGAAGAGGGTGGTAGTTCCGTCGGCTGTGCGTTGAGTTGAACTGTTGCCACGATCCCTCCACTGCGCGACCCGGCGCGCCCTATTGCGGCGCGGGAAAAAAAGCCGGGTCGCTTCGGTCGGGACAACGGTGCTGCAGCGAACATTGTTGGTTAGTGTTTGGGCGGGGCGACTGGTTGGGCGAAGGTGATGAAGTGACCGCCGGGGTCCTGGACGCTGAATTCGCGCATGCCGTAGAAGGCGGTTCGGACGGGCATGACGAGTTTAACGTCTTTCATGGCGGCGAGGACGGCGTCAAGATCGTCGACTTCCATGTAGAGATAGGTGGGGCCTTTGCCGGCGGTGGCGGCGACTTCTTTGGGGGCGTCTTTTTCCACGCTGGCGTAGGTCTGGTACATCACTTCGGCGGGGCCTTTTTGAAAGGTGACAAAGGCGAGTTTGTTGCCATCGGGGACTTCGATGGTTTTGGTGAAGGCGAGGCGACCGACCCAGAAGAGGATGAGCGGCTCGATTTCCTTGACGAGCAGAACCGGGGTGATGCGTTTGACGTTCATGGGATTTTTCTCCTGAGATGGACTGGATTGCGCGGACGCGAAAACAAAGGAAAAGGCAAAAGCAGCAAGGATGCGAGCAAGGTTGCGCATGGCAAAGAATCTCCTTGACGGGGCATCTAGTCTTAACTAGACTAGTGAAAGATAGGGCAGTGGAGATTCGAAGTCAAGGGGATTTTTATGGCCACGACAATCAGGCGAGCGGGCAGGCAATTGGGCGAGTTGATCTCGATCGGGCCGGCGATGCTGCGGGATTTTGCAGCGCTGAAGATTCACAGCGTGGCGCAACTGGCGCGGCAGAATCCGCGGCGGATGTATGCGCGGTTGAACCGGCTCAGCGGCCAGCGTCAGGATCCCTGCGTGTTGGATACGTTCTGTGCGGCGGTGGCGCAAGCGAAGAATCCGCGGCTGCCAGCGGAGAAGTGCCAGTGGTGGTATTGGAGCAGAAAGCGGAAGACGAGAAATAAATGAGGAAGAGATTGCCCACTGAGACGCAGAGAGCGCAGAGCTACGGACGGAAGGAAAAAAAACATCGCGGGGCGGGAAGGAAATTGGAGCTGACGACGCCGGATCTGGTGCTGCTGAGCTTGCTGGCGGAGCGGCCGATGCACGGTTATCAGGCGAACCTGGAACTGGAGAGGCGCGAGATCCGAGACTGGGCGGGGATTTCACGGCCGCAGGTTTATTACTCGCTGGAGAAATTGGAGCGGGCGGGATTGATCCGGGGTTTGGAAACGGGCGAACGAGCGGCGGGGCCGGAGCGAAGCGCTTTCGAAACGACGACGAAGGGCAACGCTGCAGTCGCGAACGCTCTGGAACGCGACGAGTGGACCACGCAGCGGGAGCGGCCGGCGTTCCTGACGTGGATTGCTCTTTCCTGGCAGGCGCGGCCGGGTGTGTTTGAGAAGCAGATGGAGCGGAGAAGGGAGTTCCTGGAGAAAGAGGTTTTGCGGGAGAAGGAAACATTGCGGTCGATCCTAGAAGAGGTGGGGCATCCTTATCACGAGGCGGTGTGGATGGTGGGGTTGATGATTGAACAGTTTGAGGTGGAATTGAAGTGGTTGAAGAAATTGGCGCGGGAATTGCCGAAGAGAGGGCGGGCGCAGCGGCCGGATTATGCGGAGTGAAGAGCGGCTCGGGCACTCGCCGCGGGCACCATGTATCGTGCCACTACACCTCGTTTATTGTGCGCATGTATAGCTGAGAAGGTTGGGTCGCAAGGTTGAGACCTCAAAAGCGGCGGCAGAGCTGACGCAATCCAAATCGGCATAGGGGGAATGGTCACCCATTCACCCCAGCCACACCACCAGGACATGCGGGTCCGCATCCGGCGTTCAGTGGGTTACGCGAAGCCATCGAACCGCCGAGGAAGACCGAGAGAGTCGAAGTAGGCGATGGGCAACGCAGCGGAGAGAGCTCGGCTATTGGATGAGTAGAGGACTTTCATCTCCAAGCTATCGAACCTGCTCGGCACACAAAAAAACGGCCCGCCTCGGAAGGCGGGCCCACATCAGTGCCGTAATCCCGCAACCAGTTATAGATTCAGGGCTCCGGAATAGATGAGGCGGGCTTTGCCGGTGTCGCCGCGTTCGATGCGGCCGATGCGGAAGAATTTTTCGCGGCGGCGTTTGAGATCGGCTTCGGCTTCTTTTACGTGATCGGAGGGGACAATTACGATCATGCCCACACCCATGTTGAAAGATTGCAGGAGTTCGTCGGTATCGATTTCGCCTAGCTTCGCCAGATATTTGAAGATGGAGGGAATTGGCCAGGCGTCCAGATCGATGATGGCTTTTACGCCGCTTGGGAGGACGCGCGGAAGATTGCCGGGAATACCGCCGCCGGTGATGTGGGCGAGGGCGGAGATCCAACCTTTGTTGAGAAGATTTCTTACCGCCGGGGCGTAGCAGAGATGTGGCTTGAGGAGTTCGGCGCCAATTTTGTTGCCGACTTCGGCGACGTAGGTGTCGGGTTTCAGTTTGGCGACTTCGAAGGCGAGTTTCCGGGCGAGGGAGTAGCCGTTGGTGTGCAGGCCGGCGGAGGGAAGCGCCAAGAGCGTGTCGCCGGGCTTTACGTTCTTGCCAGTGAGAATATTTTTGCGTTCGACGATTCCGACGATGAAGCCGGCGAGATCGTATTCGCCCACAGGATAGAAGCCGGGCATTTCGGCGGTTTCGCCGCCGATGAGGGCGCAGCCTGCTTTGCGGCAGGCGCGGCTCATGCCGTCGACGAGTTGCTCGATGACGTTGGGTTCGAGCTTGCCCATGGCGAGGTAGTCTAGGAAGAAGAGCGGTTCGGCGCCCTGGACGAGAATGTCGTTAACGCAGTGATTGACGAGATCGCCGCCGACGGTGGAGTGAACGCCCATGGCCATGGCGATTTTGAGTTTTGTGCCGACGCCATCCGCGCTGGAGACGAGGACCGGCTCCTTGAATTTCTTGTGATCGAGGGAGAAGAGCGCGCCGAATCCACCAATGCCGCCGAGAACGGCAGGCGTAAAGGTGCGGCTGGCGAGATGACGAATGCGCTGCTTGGCGTCATCGGCTACTGCAATATTGACTCCGGCATCCGCGTATTTCATGGTGAGGCGCCTCAACGATTCGATGCGTGACGCTGGAACTGGCGGTGCGGCTTGCCGGGTCAAAACCTGCGGGTCGGTGGGTGGCCGCGAGGTAGAGAAACACGACAGAGGTCACACTGTGGGCAGAACGTAAAATAAAAACTCAGCCCGCCTCAGAAGGACGAGCCCTACATAAAACAAATCCGAAAAGAAAGGCGCCCGCTTTGGAAAGCGGCCGCTACAAAAGCGATTACACCTAGAGTTTAAAACACATGGAACAGCCTGCGCCAGCGGATGGTGCCGGGATGAATGATCGCGTTGCCGTAGGCCAGGAACCGGGCGCCGATGTCGCCGTTCCAGGCGTCACGCGGTGCATCGAGCGACATATAAATGAGCACCGGCGTACCGAGAATATCATTGCGAGGCACGCAGCCCCAATAGCGGGAATCGAGAGAATTTTCGCGATTGTCGCCCATTACGAAGTAGCAGTCTTTTGGAATGGTGAATGGAAGACCGGCGAACGGGGCGATGAGCTGCGAGCGGCCGGGAGGTTCGCTGCGGCCGATGGTGTAATTTTCGACGAGCTTCTTGCCGTTAATCCAGACCGCGCCGTCGTGGACGTCGACCGTTTCACCGGGGAGGCCGACGACGCGCTTGACGTAGTCGGGCTGCGCGGGATCGAAGGGCGGCTTGAAGATGACGATTTGCTGGCGCTTGGGCTCGCGCCAGAGGGGAATGTGAATGTTGGTGAAAGGAATTCCGGCGTCGTATCCGATGCGGCTCATGATGAGGTGGTCGCCGATGAGCAGCGTGTTTTCCATGGAGCCGGAAGGAATGACTCGGGCCTGGCCGAGGGTGCCGTTGATGAGCATGAAGGCGAGGATGACCCAGAACCAAGCGATGACTTCGCTTTTGACTTTGGCGCTCATGGAGGCGTCGGCTTCCTTGGCATCAGAGCCGTTCTTCATTTTCACTTTGATTGCGTCAGCTTTCACGGTCCACCGTTACGACCTCAGTCGTCTTTCCGTTTGAAGAGCTTTCGCGAACTTCGAGTTGCACGAGGTCCGTCGGATAGTTGCCTGTGTAGCAGGAGGTACAGAACTTGCCTTTGGTATCGTCTACAGATCGCTTGAGACCATCGAGGGAGAGATAGCCGAGGGAGTCGGCGCCGAGGTACTTGCAGATTTGCTCGGGTGTGTTGGAAGAGGCGATCAACTCTTCTTTTGTGGGTGTGTCCACGCCGTAGTAGCAGGGAGAGATGGTGGGCGGGCAACTGATGCGCATGTGGACTTCTTTGGCGCCGGCTTCGCGCATCATGCGGACGAGCTTGCGGCTGGTGGTGCCGCGAACGATGGAATCGTCGACGAGGACTACGCGCCTTCCGGCAACGAGTTCGCGGACGGGATTGAGTTTCAGCTTGACGCCGAAATTGCGGATGGCTTGCGACGGCTCGATGAAGGTGCGTCCGATGTAATGATTGCGGATCAGGCCCATGCGGAACGGAATCTTGGATTCGAGAGAATAGCCTATTGCAGCGGGGACGCCGGAGTCCGGGATGGGAACGACCATATCGGCTTCGACGGGATGTTCCTGCGCGAGGAGGCGGCCAAGCATTTCGCGGGAGTTGGTGACGGAGCGGCCGAAGATGATGCTGTCAGGCCGAGAGAAATAGACGTGCTCGAAAATGCAGTATTGGTGCGGCTTCGGCGGGCTGAAGCGGATGGACTCGATGCCGGAGCGGGAGATGCGAACCATTTCGCCGGGTTCGACTTCGCGGACATAGGTGGCGTCGAGAAGATCGAAGGCGCAGGTTTCGGAGGCGACGACCCAGGCTTCGTGGCCTTCGGGAGAAGGAAGCTTGCCGAGGACCAGTGGGCGGAAGCCGCGGGGGTCGCGGACGGCGTAGAGTTCGTCTTGCGTGAGGACTAGCAGCGAGTAGGCGCCCTCGACCTGATTGAGCGCGTCGCCGAGCGCGCCGGAAAGATTGCGGGCTTGCGAGCGGGCGATGAGGTGGACGATCACTTCTGTATCGCTGTTGGTCTGGAAGATGGAGCCACGATGCTCGAGCTTGCGGCG
>Ga0210402_10000693_pt1 | contig 36986 bp, 35 predicted proteins | sample IncBWC7MmetaG_FD_161055 | JGI IMG/M metagenome (GOLD analysis project Ga0210402, IMG submission 161055) | Forest soil microbial communities from Barre Woods Harvard Forest LTER site, Petersham, Massachusetts, United States - Inc-BW-C-7-M | ecosystem: Environmental > Terrestrial > Soil >...
GATCGTGGGGGCCGGGTGCAAATAGCACGTCCGCCCCCGCCTCAGCGAATGCCTGCAGACGCCGGACCGACTCGCGAAGCGCATCATGATGGCCGACAAGGAAACATTCTGCCCTAGCCGTCAGCAGGACGTCGGCACGGGACTGATCGATCGCCTCGCGCGCAGCGCGCACACGCTCGACGGCGAGCGGCAGCTCGTAAAGCGGCGACGATGGATCACCGGTTGCATCCTCGATCGACAGGCCCGCGACGCCGGCCGCGATGCAGCGCGTGACATTATCGGCCACATCTTGCGGTGACGCTCCGTAGCCAGACGCGAAGTCCGCATTGACCGGAACATCGACCGCGCCCGCGATATCGGCTATGTATGCCAGGTTGCGCTCACAAGTGAGAGCACCTTCGAGACGTCCGCCGCGGTCCAGGGGCGCCCACCGGGCCGACGCCAGCGCATAGCGGGCTTAGGTAGGTAGAAGACCAGCCACATCTTGGAATAGTGAGCCAAGGTGAAGGCCACCGAAGCGTCGACGCGGGTGGGCCGCCCGAAGCGCTTGCCGAAGTATTCGGACACGCTCAACCCCACCGCGCGGCGGTAGAACGGGATGATGACGGTGCCCACCGGCGCGATCACCACCAGCATTGTGGCAGCCATTCTGTCGTAGCACGGACATTCCGCCGTAGCACAGGCATTCCTGCCTGTATTCCTCTCCTCCGTGTCACAATGTGGCACCGCCATTCCTGGCTGAGTTGCTCCATGTCACAATAGGGCGAGGCGCTCGATGAAGGTTCCACTCTCGCAAATCGCGCACACCCGCTCCGGCGATAAAGGTGACACGTGCAATATCGGGGTCATCGCATTCGACGAGCGCCATTATGCTGTTTTGGTCCGCGAGGTAACGGCAGAGCGGGTGAAGCGGCACTTCGGCGAACTGGTGCTCGGAAAAGTGGAGCGCTTCGAGTTGCCCAATCTAGGTGCGCTGAATTTCCTGCTGCACGAAGCGTTGGGCGGCGGGGGCACGGTCTCGCTGCGAACCGACGCGCAGGGCAAGACGTTCGGGGCCTCGCTGCTGGCGATGGAGATCGATCTGCCGGCGGCGGAGTAGGGTGGGCCCTCGCGTCGATACGCGAGGCCAAATGGCGGCGGCATCGCTCGCGAAGAGGCGGCGTTCTCACCGCCGTCGCTCATGGTAGACATCCACGTCCACAGGGTTGTACGGACGGTGTAATGGAAATGTGAAAATGTTCCGCCAACGGCCAAACTCCCGTACCAGCTAAAGTACACTGTTTCTAAATACGGTCTGGTATCTCGGGAAGCACGCTCCCTAACGGTCGCGGCTCTGATCGGAGCCGCGCGCGCCAGCAAGCGGTTTCTCGATACGTTAGCGAACTTCTGAAACGGTGTACTAAGTTACCTGCCCGCTCGAAGACAGTACTGTCCATTGGGGTGCGGGCAGTTAGGATGAAGCACCCGGTTCTTTGCAACCTATTTACATTTCGATAATCGCTTTCACGGGCGCCAACTATATGATGAGTGACAGGTGGAATCAAATGGAAACACAATCAACAGTCGCCGCCAATGGCTCCTCATACCGTGACGAGCACTTTGCAATCGATTTCGAGCAACGGGCCGCCGCCGTGGACTCCGCGAAGCTAGTACTCACGTCGAAAGAGTACGAACTGCTGGCGCTGCTTGTCCGGCATGCGGGCACCATCATCCCACGCCGGGAACTGCTCATTAACGTATGGGGCTACGGTCCCGACATACGAACCCGCACCTTAGACGTGCATGTCCGCCGGCTGCGCAAGAAGCTGGGAATCCACGCCGACCGGTATATCGAGACGGTTTTTGGGATCGGCTATCGCTTTCAGCCGTATGACTCGCCCCGTTTCGGATCGAGCCCTGTAACCTCCCGCGCGGCATAGTTAGTTAGAAGGGCATAGTTAGTTAGAAGATGATGCGCAGGGAGGCCTGTCCCACGCGGGCGGTGCGCGCCGGCGCCACGCTTCCGAACGCGGCGTTGGTCTGCTGCTGGCCGGCCGTGTCGAATGGGGCCGAAGGGTTCACCCCGAAACTGCGTCGCGGGTCAGGACGTGGACGCCATCCTCCAAGAGACTGCTGCCGGTGGGGTAGTTGATGTTGCGATCCATCACCGTGGTATCCACGCGCATGCTGCGACCGGAAGCGATTTTGTGTTTACGGGCGATAGCCACCACCGGCACCCACATGCGCCAATTGGCGGTACAACCTGAATCCGGCGCATTCCACGTCCGCTCTTACTCCTGGACCAAACGCCACCGCAGCCTCATATCGAGTGCCTGGATGGGACGACTGTTGCTTCATCCTGGACGGGCTGGTGAATGTTTCCTTGTTCGTCGTCTCCTTACGCCGGCTTTCCCGACCGGCCGGCAGCACGCCGGCAGTGATCCGATCCGGTTTCCGAAGTAGGGGCGCAGGTGAAGTCTATGGGCAAAATCGTACTTTCCAGACCCGGAACTCTTATCAACGGAATGGCCGTCAACGTGAATACGGCGCCACTGGACCCGGCCGCGCCGAAAGATTGATCAGATTGCTGGCTTGGCATAGGGCGCGGCGGGCCGGCCAGCAGTCCGAAATCATATAGGACGGGGGCCTGAGGAAACCCGCGGCCAGTAGGGCTGCCCGGCGCTTTTTCCGGCCTCTCCGCCGGCCGCGTCCAGGATTGCGCGGACCCGTGGCGGCTCGGAGAGAGTTGGATCTCAGGATGTTTTAGTCCTTTTTATCTTGATTCTCGTGACAAATTGGTGGAGAATATCGCCACAGGGTGTCCAAGCGGAAATCCCGGACTAACCGTGTAGTTGGCGTTGGGTAGTAGGCCCTGGGGACACGGTGGAAGGTCGCAAAATGTCACGACGGCTCAGCGTGTTAGTTCTCATTGCGCTGCCGGTTCTCCGGCTCTGCGCGCAGCAGTTCGGCGAAATCACAGGCACGGTCATCGATGCCAGCGGTGCGGTCATCGCGGGCGCCGAGGTCAGGGTGACGAATACCGCCACCCAACAGGTTCGTACCGTTACCAGTAACGACACGGGCGTTTATTCCATTCCTTATCTGGCGCCGGGCGCTTATGCCGTCCGCGGCGAGAAGGCCGGCTTCAAGGTGACCACGCTGACGGGAGTGGACGTGCACGTCGGCGATGTGGCGCGTATCGATTTCCGGCTGCAACTAGGCGAAATCAGCCAGCAGGTGGAGGTCTCCGGTGGCGCCACGCTGCTCAACACGGAATCGGTGGCGCTCGGCAGCGTCATCGAAGCGGCGCAGATTGTGAATCTTCCCCTCAACGGGCGCGACTATCTGAGCCTGGTCACGTTGAGCTCCAACGCGGTGGGCGAAATGGCCGCCGGCGGGGGCGGCGGTTTGCAGGGCGGTGTGCGCTCCGCCACGGCGATTTCGGTGGCCGGCCAGCGCCTGGAATACAACCACTACACGCTGGATGGCGTGGAAAACACCGATCCGAACTTCAATTCCTACATCATCCACCCCTCGGTGGATGCCATTCAGGAATTCAAGGTGCAGACCGGCGTTTACTCGGCCGAGTTTGGGCGGGGAGCTTCCCAGATCAACGTCAATACCCTGCCTGGGGCAAACGCCTATCACTTCGTGGCTTTCGAGTTTCTGCGAAACTCTTATTTCGACGCCAAACAATGGCAGCAATCGGGCACGAAAAATCCATTCCGCCGCAATAATTACGGCTTCACTCTATCTGGGCCGGTCTCGATCCCCAAGCTGTTCAATGCCAGGAACCGGCTCTTCTTCACATCGAATTTCGAAGCGCTGCGCGACCGGACCACCGGCCAGGTCCGGGTTGGCGTGGCTACTGACCTGATGCGTGCCGGCAACTTCTCGCAAATCAGCCAGACAATTTACGATCCCCTGACGCGAGTCTACAACGCCGCCGGGGCAGGCACCGCCACGCCGTTTCCGGGAAACATTATTCCGGCCGCGGAGATCAGCCCGCAAACGCTGGCCCTGCTCAAGTACTATCCGAGCACGACCATCCCCGGCGCCGCGTTGAGTTCGACCAACTTCATTCGCAACGCCCTCTCGCCCACCGATTCCACCCAGTTTAACCAGCGGATCGACTGGATCGAGAACACCAAGTCGAGTTGGTTCGGCCGCTTCAGTTGGGGCAGCGATTTGCAGGATAACGCCGGGAGTTTCGTCGGCGGCGACACGATTACCTCGACATTGGTTCGCCAGGGTGTGTTGGCCAACACGCGCATTCTGAGCCCCTCCATAGTCAACGAGGCCCGCTTCGCCTGGAGCCAGTTCAACAACGATCTGGCCGGTTTTTACGCCAACAACACGAATATTCAGGCCACGCTCGGAATCGCCGGTCTGTCGGCTTCCAGCCCGCTGGCCTATGGCATCCCGGCGATCGGCCTTGGGGAGGGCGTGAGCGGCTACGGCGGAGTCACTCCTTGGATTACCCGCAACGATACCTTCCAGGGCATCGAAAGTATTTCGATTCTCAAAGGCGCCCACTCGATTAAGGTGGGCGGCGAGGTTCGCCGCCTGCGCTTCAACCAATGGGGTAACCAGAAGGACGACGGCGAATTCGATTTCGACGCCCAGTCCACCTGCAATCCGGCCAACTGCCCCCCGACCGGTTTCATCTTTGCCGATTTCATGGTGGGTTTACCGTCGCAGGCATACCGTGTGCTTTCCGAAGGCGACGCCATGATGCGCAGCACTTTCTATGCCGGTTATTTCCAGGACGACTGGAAAATCAGCCGCAAGCTGACGCTGAATCTCGGTATACGCTACGAAAATACGCGCCCGTGGGTGGACAAGTACAATGCCATGATCAATGCCCAGGTGAGTACGATGGGCGCGGGTCCGGCCGGGGCGTATCTGATTCCCAACTCACCGCCACCGATCTACACCAGACCGGGAAGCGGGGACTTTTACACGGGTTTCAAGTTCCGATATGCGCAGGGGCAGTTGCTGCAAGTCGGCAACCAGTACATGGGCCAAGGTCTGGTCAACCCCAGCGACCGCAATTGGGGGCCGCGCATTGGTCTGGCTTATAACCCGGCGGAACACTGGAGCATCCGGGCCGGTTTCGGGATGTTCTACGTGCAGGATATCGGTAACATCGTTTTCGATATGGCCCGTAACATGGGTGGCAAGGACGGATACGTGATCGGCGCCAACCAGCGGACTACCCTTCTCTCCTCTCCCTGGGCCACCGAGACGGGGAGTCCTCTGTGCCCGGGCTGGAGCGGGGTGTGCGTCGCGGCGCCGCAGATCCAGGCCACCTACCAGAACAATCGTACACCGTACGTCCAGCAGTATCTGTTGAACGTGCAGCGCGAGCTGACGCACAACCTGGTGCTGGAGGTGGGATACCTGGGGAATGAAGGGCACCACCTGGACCGCTTCACGGTGGTTAACCAGGCGATCCTGCCGAGCGGACCGGCCGATCATAGCAGCACCGCCTCGCGCCGCCCCTGGCCGGCGTACGGCAACGTTCAGGAAGTGGCGGGCGTGGTCAACTCCAACTACAACGCCCTCAATGGGAAGCTGACGCAGAGGCTGACGAAGGGCCTTACCTACACGGCTGCGTTCACATGGTCAAAGGCCATTGACGGCGGCAGCGCCACGCGCACTAATGGCGGCGATACCCTGTGGGCGAACAACAGCTACACGCTGAACACCATGCGCGGGCCTTCGCAATTCAATATGCCGCGGCGGTTTGTGGCTTCCTGGGTTTATGCCTTGCCGTTCGGGCAGGGCAGGAGTTTTCTGACTCACGGCGTGGCGGGCGCAATCGCCGGCGGCTGGCAGTTGGCAGGTATCCTGACGCTGGCGGACGGCACGCCGATACAGGGCTCAACCCTGGGTGATACCACCAGCGTCGGCAACCTGGCGAATTTCCCGAACGTTACGGGTGTCAGCCCCATCCCGGCGAATCGCTCCGCGAGTAACTATTGGAACGCCGCCGCGTTCGATTTCACCAATCCGAACCTGGCATATCAAATGGGAAATGAGGGAAGAAACGTGCTGACCAGCCCGGGAAGCCAGACCTTCAACGCATCGCTGGCGAGGGATATCAAGATCAAAGAGCGCCACACGGTGAACTTCCGGCTGGAGGCCTTCAACGCGCTCAACCATCCCAACTGGAATACACCGCCGAACGATCCGCGGTCCCCGTCCACGTTCGGCATCGTGACCAGCGCCAGGACGATGCGGAGCCTGCAACTCGCGCTGAAGTATGGTTTCTGAATTTTTCTGTGGGGCAGGTTGGTAACTTGGGGCGGGGTTATTCGTGCTGCCGGCAGGCGGATTAACAATCCGCCGCAGGTTAACAACCTGCCCCACAACGTCGTTTGCATCGGAGTAGTGTATGGCTGTAAGATTTGCCGATGGAAGGATCCACCAAAGGAGAATTATGAAAAGCATTTCGAAGGGTACGTGTTTCCTGGGTTTGGCGCTGGCGCTGGTGTTCGGCGTGGCGGTCACACTGGCCCAAAACGGCAACCCGGCCTACAAGCCGAAGCGGATCAATCGAGCCGTTGAATTGTTGGCGGACGGCCAGCCGATTTATTACACGGGCTCGCACACGGGAGCGCCGGGTGGGGGTGGCGACTCAGCCGCCAGTTTTGAACAGGGCAAGAAAGATGCGCAGACGTACGCCGACTACATCAGCTATGACATGGAGCACGCCCCCTATGACATCGTTGGGTTGGCCGCGTACATGAAGGGTCTGGTGGCAGGCGGGCCGACCAAGAGCGGCCATCGCACGCCGGCCGTGATCGTCAATGTGCCGGTCAACGGCACCGACGAAGCCACAGTCCGCGCCAATGCCTGGATGTTCCAGCAGGTGCTGGCTACCGGTGTCCATGGAATCATGCTGACGCACGCGGACGCGCCGGGCGCCATCCGGGCATTCGTCGAAGCGGTCCGCTTTCCCATCCACCAGGAGGGAATCGGCCCGCTGCTCAGTGAAGGGCGGCGGGGCGTGCACGGAAACCCGACAGCGGCGCAGATCTGGGGAATTTCGGTGGAAGAGTACGAGCAAAGGGCCGATCCGTGGCCGCTCAACCCGAAAGGGGAACTGCTGCTGGGCGTGAAGGAAGAAGATAAGTACGCCCTGGCGAACGTAAACGCGAACCTGAAGATTCCGGGCATCGGGATGGCGGAGTGGGGGCCGGGAGACATGCAGATGTCGCTGGGAGTACCGGGGCGGGGATCGGTCAACGACCCCAAGATGAAGGACGCGAGAGCGACCGTAATGGCGGCCTGCAAAGCGAACCACATCGCGTTCCTGAATTCGTTGGCAGCCAACGCCGTGGTCGACATGATCAAGGAAGGCGTCATGGTTGGGCCGGCCAGCCAGCCGACCACCGAAATCGGCCGTAAATTCACCAACCGCCAGATGCCGTGGTAAGCCAGATGCCGTGCCAGATGCCGTGGTAAGGCGGATAATACAAGGGTCCGGGAACCAAGGGGACAGTGCCCCGCCCTGCCGCAACGGCTGCCGTGCCGCAGCGGCGCCGAGCCAAGAGCGGACGGCAGCGGATGCTTCCTACGGGGCAGTCCGGGAGATAAGACACATGAAAAACTACGGACGTTTGATTGGGCCGATGCTGATTCTGACAGCGGGCCTGTTCGCCGCGGACAATGTTCTGACTTCCCAGGAGAAAGCCAAGGGTTGGGTACTCTTGTTCGACGGCAAGACCCTTGATGGCTGGGATTCCGCCCTTCCGCCGGCCGCTGGGCCGGGCCGCGGACAGGGCGGCGGTACGGCGGGGGGTGCTCCGAAGCAGGCGAAAAATCCCACGCAGCCCGGCGCCGCGCCCGCGGTCGGCTCTAGTCCGCGGACTTGTTCCACTCCGAAGGGGCAAGCCCCCGTGGCCGGCGGCGCTTCCCACTGGGACATCGTTGATGGAACGCTCTCACCGTGTGGGGATCCGGCCGGTTATCTGACGTCGAAGCAGACCTACAAAGATTTTGTCCTTACGGTCGATTTCAGAACCGGCGAGGACACCAACAGCGGCGTGTTTATCCGCTCTCCGGAGGGCGCAAGCGGCTATGAAGTGCAGATTTGGAAGGCGCAGCCGGCCGGCTATAACACCGGCTCGATCGTAGCGACAGCCAAGACCGAAGGGGAGTTCAAATTCATTCCAGACCAGTGGAACCATTACGAGATTACCGCCGATGGCGATCATTTGGTGGTTATCCTGAACGGAACCAAAACGCTGGATGTTCGGGACTCGAAGTTCTCCGCCGGCCGCATCCGGCTCCAATACCAGAAATTCCCGATCGAGTTTAAGAATATCAAGCTGGTGGCAATTCAGCATTGATCGATAGGACACGGATCGATAGGATATGGATCGATAGGAAAGGGAGTCGCATGAAAAAGACTATTTTGACTATTTGGATCGCCTGCGCCGCGATGGGATCGTCGACTGCCTTCGCGCAAATCAAGCAAACCAAGGAACAGATAACGTTTTATACGTCGGAATGGAAGGGCGACCGCTTCCCCGACGGGCGCCCGAAAGTAGCAGACAATCTACTCGAGCGCGCCTTGGATGTGTCGATCGAGGATGTGTGGGACTATCTGCGCGGCCAAGGCTACACCAGCCAGTTCGAAGGCGGGTGGCAGGCCCTCCACATCGAAAAGCCCTTTGCCGGCCGGGCGCTGACGGCGCAATTCATGCCGCGCCGGCCCGACATGGCTGCGGCCGTCGCTGCCGAGGGTAAAACGGAGGGACGCGTCAGCGGGACCAATAGCTGGGTGATCAATGAACTGAAGATGGGGGACACGATGGTTGCCGACGGGTATGGGAAGGTCATTGAAGGCACACTCATCGGCTCCAACCTTGGAAGCGGCATCGCTGCCCACACCCATTCGGGATTCATATTCGACGCCGGAATCAGAGATGCGGAGGAAAACCGCGGTATCGCCAATCTCAATGGGTTTTATCGCGGCTACGATCCATCGGCATGGGCGCAAATGCAACTGACGGGGATCAACGTTCCGGTCCGTATCGGACGGGCCGTGGTGTTGCCGGGGGACCTGGTCCTGGCCAAACAGGATGGGGTTATCTTCGTTCCGGCGACGCTGGCCGCGGCGGCGATCGGTAAGGCCGAGTTCACCAACTTGCAGGATGCTTTTAACTTTGAATTGAATAGTCAAGGCAAGAACGGTGCATCATTCGAAGGGGGCTGGACGGCAGAAAAATATGCCGCTCTGGGGAAGTGGGTGGAAGCTCATCCCGAGAAACTAAAGATGACGCGCGCTGAATTTGCCGCGCTGCTGGCGCAGGCGGGCAAGCCACGGGAAGCGCCTCCCGGGGGCAGGGGCGGCGGCTTACCCCGCTAGCAACGGCCCTGCCCATATTGCGGTGCAATGTCGCGCCAAACGGATTCTCAAAGATGCTCACACAAATCAAAGATGCTCACACAAAGAAGAAGTAAAGCTGCCTGTATTGTGGCGCTGTTGCTCGGCGCCTCCCTCCTTCGCGCCGAAGTCAAGGTCCTGAAAAACTTTACCCTGATCGATGGCTCCGGCCTCAAGCCTCTCGCCGGCGCCGCCATGATTGTCGACGCCGGCCGTATCGTCTGGGTGGGCCCGGCGACGCAACTCCAGGTTCCGGCCGGAGCTCAAATGGTCGACCTGACCGGCAAGTATGTCATGCCCGGGATCATCAACCTGCACGGGCACTTGGGCAACACCGTCGACATGACGCAAGATGCCAAGTTCTTCACGCGGGAAAACGTCGAAAAGAACCTGGCGACCTATGCGTCTTACGGCGTTACAGCCATGCTGAGCATGGGCACCGACCAGGACCAGATCTTCCAGATCCGCGATCAGCAGCGCGCCGGAAGACCGTCGATGACGCGGGTCTTCACGGCCGGCCAGGGTTTCATCTTCAAGGGCGGCTACGGCGGCATCGCGGGAGTGAACCAGGGAGTGTCCACTGCCGGTGAAGTGGAATCGGCGGTGGCGGCGCAGGCGCGGAAGAATGTGGACATCATCAAGCTCTGGATGGACGATGAATTGGGCAAGCTTCCGAAGATGCCCTATCCGATCGCCAAGGCCATTATCGATGGCGCGCATCAGCACCACCTGCGCGTGACGGCCCACGTTTTTTATCTGCAGGACGCCAGGCAGTTGACGGATTACGGCGTCGACAGTCTGGCCCACAGTGTGCGCGACAAGCCGGGCGACCGGGCGCTGATCGAGAGCATGAAGGCGCACGGTACCTGGCAGATGGCGGCGACGCTGTCGCGCGAGGCGTCCATGTTCGTCTACGCCGGCAACCCCGCATTCATCAGCGACCCCTTTTTCACGCGCGGCGTCTCCCCGGCGGCCCTCAAGAGGCTTCACAGTCCGGCGTATCAGAAGACGATTTCATCAGGCGACCATTTCAAGGAATACCCGAGCTTTCTGGAGACCGCCAAGAAGAATCTCAAGACCCTGGTCGATGGGGGCGTGAAGTACGGTTTCGGCACGGACACAGGACCTCCTGGCCGCTTCCCAGGCTATTTCGAGCACTGGGAAATGGAGCTAATGGTGGAGGCCGGATTGACACCGATGCAGGTTCTCACCGCGGCCACCCGGAACGCGGCGGAGTTTCTGGGGGCGAAGGACCTCGGCACGCTGGAGCGCTCCAAATGGGCCGACCTGATCGTGCTCGACCGGAACCCGCTCGACGACATCAAGAACACCCGAACGATTAACGCAGTCTATATCGCCGGCAACCGGGTGCGATAGCGCGCCGGGCACGCGGTACCGCAGTGCGGACGGAGCGTTGACGGCCATACGTCACGCCAGGGTCTCCGGGCGACGTTTTTGGGCACGTCCGCGAGTCTCCATTCGTACTCATAGAATACGCGCGCAATGCGCTGGGATTCGGCCAGGCCGATCATCAGAAGAGCCACCAGCAGGCGGCGATGCCGCTGACTTCCCCGCTTGGTTGCACCAATGGCCAGCGTGAAGGCGCATGGTCTGACGATGAGAACCTCCCGCCTGGGAACTTGACGGCCGCCCGTTCGTCGCGGGTTGCAGACCACGGCCAGCTCAGCTCGGCTAAGGCTAACGCGGAGTCAAACACGAAGGTGAACAATTTCCGTCTGGCGTAAGCGGAATCGGCTTGGAGCCTGGGATTCCAAAAGGCAAGATTTCACGCAAAGCCGCCAAGCCGCAAAGTAGACTGCTCGGCGAGTCCGTTAGCGAGGCGCGTGATGCCGTCTTTGATGAAGGCCGCTTTGAACCTATCTGTAAGCCCAACCGTGTGTTGGCTAACCCCAGATGGGCGTCCTGCCCGAAATCCCACTTCAATGTGGACGCGGTGATACAACAGGGGAACCAGGTGCTGGTGCATCGTGAGCAACCTGGGGTGTTCCAGTTAGTATGCCAGACCAATTCAAAGACCGACTCCAGCATACCCGGCCCCCCGAGTGGTATGGACTCGGTAGGCTGCATCAAACAATCTGTTTCGCCAGTGGATTCCCAGTCACGTTGACTTCGATTATCCACTTCTTCCTTTGCGGTTTCTTTGCGGCTTCGCGGCTTTGCGTGAAATCCTGTTTCTCGTGTGCGCTTGGCTCAAATGTCCAACTTATTACCTAACTTCCCCTAAGCTGGCGGGTAGCCTTAGGCCGGTTGAAATGGCGGCACGTCTACCCAGGCGCGCGCCCGGTGGCTATCCAGTTCGGCCTGCAGAATCGTGAGTTGCCGCAAACCGTCGACGAACTGCGGGTACTCGATTTCGGCGGCCGGATCTTCGATCGACTGGTAGAACCGGCGGAAAATCTGCTTAAACGTGTCGTCGTAGCCCTCGCTGTGGCCGCCCGGCAGGTCGGCGTATGACTTGGCCTTGGCCTTCAACAGCGATGGGTCCTTGATGATGATCTGGTTGTTGGTGTTGCGGTTGCCAATCCACAACTCGTCCGGCCGTTCCTGATTCCACGCCACGCCGCACCTGGTACCGTAGATTTCGACGCTCAGCCGGTTCTTGCAGCCCGCAGACACCTGGCTGGCGGTGAAGGAACCGCGCGTGCGGTCGCCCATGTGGAAAACCACCGCGCCGAAATCTTCGGTATCGATGGCGGTCTCGACGTAATCGTCCGGACTCAGCGTCTTGCCCGCGAAGGTCTCAATCGGCCCCTTCGGCTGCTTGCGGGTCTTGTGGAAGGTCTGGAGATCGGCGCACACCGAGGTGATACGCTTTCCAGTGACATGTTCCGCCATGTCGCAAAAATGCGAGCCGATGTCGGCCAGGGTGCGCGACGGGCCGTTGTACTTGGAATCCAGGCGCCAGTTCCAATCGGTATCGTAGAGCAGCCAGTCTTGCGAATAGGTGCCCTGAACCACCAGAAGCTCGCCCAGGTCGCCGTCTTCCACCATGCGGCGCATGTGTTGCACCAACGGGTAGAACCGCAGGTTGTGAGAGGTGCAGTTGCGCCGTTTCGTCTCTTTGGCGATCCGCACGAGTTCGAGGCCTTCGGCCATTGAGGTGGCCAGCGGCTTCTCGCAGATCACGTGCTTGCCCGCCAGCAGCGCGTCCTTGGCGATGGGAAAGTGGTACGCGTTGGGGGTGCAGACGTGGACGGCGTCCACCGCCGGGTCTTCCAGGATGCGGCGGTAATCCGGGTCGGTTTTCTCCGCGCCGAATTCGGCCGCCAGTTGATTGGCCTTCTCGATTTGCGGTTCGCCGATGGCGTAGAGCTGAACGTAGCCCAAACGGCGGATAGCTTCCAGATGGACGCGGCCGACGAAGCCGGTGCCGAATAGTGCAGTCTTGAGTTTTTGCATGGTGGATTCTCTAGAATACGCCCGCCAGAAGTTCTTGCGCCCAGGCTGGGCGTCGGTGCGGGGTTTCAGACTTCTGACTTCTGTCTCCTGACTTCTGTCTCCTTATGGTTTTAGTTCTGAAACGTATAATCTATCGCAAAAGCTGTTAGATTGGTATCCAATCGTCATGGTGGTCAGGATTCGGTTCGGCAACGGCCCCAAGGTCAGCAGAAGGCGCGGAAAAAACCAGCGGATGGCGTTGGCAGCGGCCGCGCTGCTCACCCCGGCGGCGCTGAGCGCTTGCGTGCTGGCTTTGTGGCGCATCGCCGCGGACTTGAACTGGACCAACAGCTTCGCCATTCCTTCCGGCATCTTTTCCCACTGGCAGTTTTGGCTCGGCGCAGCCGTGGCGTTGCAATTGTGCTCCCGCTCGCTGAACCGGTACGGCAAGGGTGGAGATCAGCCCGCGTCCTGAACCCGAAAAGCGTTCTGATATTCTAAATTTAGAGATCCCGCCAATGCCAGACCGCCAGAATACGATGGGCAGGAGTTACGTATACGGCTACCTCCCCCCCGGAGTCAAATGGCTCCTGATCAGCAATTCCGCAATCTTCGTGATTTATTGGATCGGCGGCCAGACGCTGCAGCGGCACGTCATCACGCTGTTCGCACTCATCCCCGCGGCAGTGGTGCAGAACTTTTACATTTGGCAACTCTTCACCTACCTGTTCCTGCACGGGGGCGTCGGCCACATCGTGCTGAATATGCTGGCGCTGTACTTTTTCGGCTCGCCTCTGGAGTTGGACTGGGGCACGCGTCGGTTCCTGAAATTCTATTTTTATTGCGGCATTGCCGCGGGCGTTTGCGTGCTGTTGGCGGGCCTGGTGTTGGGAGGCGGCTACACCCCCACGCTGGGCGCTTCGGGAGCGATTCTCGGGCTGCTGGTGGCATTCGGGGTGCTTTACCCGAACCAAACCGTTCTGCTCATGTTCATGATTCCCATGAAGGCCAAGCACCTGGTGATGCTATACGCCGCCATTGAGTTGCTGTCCCTGTGGGGGCCGGACACGGGCGTCAGCACCATGGCCCATTTGGGGGGGATGGCCTTCGGCTTCCTGTACCTGAAGGTCAAGATCCCGAGCGTCGGCGGGCCTATGCCGGACTGGCGCGGGCGCTACCGGCAGTGGAAGATGCAGCGCGCCAAGAAAAAGTTCCAGGTCTATATGAAGAAGCACGGCCGCGGCGGACCGTTCGTGAACTAAAAGCTATCAGCTATCAGCTTTCAGCCATCAGCTTGAACCCAGCGTACACGCCGGGGGCGCGATGTTTTAGCTGAAAGCTGATGGCTGACAGCTTCCCCGCTTCCCCGCTTCCGCCGCAACCCTCGCCCCACCACATGCGTCCTCTGATATAGTTACACCAGAAGTATGCTTATGCGACCTTCTATCACGCTGTCCGTGTTTGTTGCCGCGCTCCTCGGGCCGGCAGGATTGTTGACCGGTCAGGAGGGGCCCGTGAAGGACCCCGGCGCCACGGTCGCACGGCCCAAAAGACCGGCGGACGCCAAGGGCCCGGATGCCGAACTTCCCAAGATTCCCTCGCGGCTCAAGAAAGACCCCGCGAAGGAAACCGGAGACCTGGCCACTTTCAAGAGCGACGTCGATGTGGTCACGCTGGATGCGGCCGTGGTGGACAATAAGGGCCACTTCATCCCCGGCATTCCCCCGGGCAACTTCCGCGTGGTGGAAGACAACGTGCCCCAACAGATCACCAGTGTCACGATAGGTGAAGCACCCCTCACCATCGCCATGGTGATCGAGTTCAGCAACCTGTTCCAGCAGTACTGGGGTCCCGGCTGGTACCAGACACTCCAACTGGCATGGGGATTTGCCGAGAGCCTCAAGCCGGAGGACTACGTGGCGGTGGTGGCCTATGACATCCGGCCCGAGATCCTGACGGACTTCACCACCGACAAAGCCAAAGTCCACGAGGGCCTGCAGCGGCTGCAGATCGCGGCCTTCCGCGAAGCCAACCTCTTCGACGCCGTTACCGACACGGCCGAACGCATGTCCGCCATCGAAGGGCGCAAGGCCATCCTGCTGATCTCTTCCGGCATCGACACGTTCAGCAAGATCACCTTCGATCAGACCCGCAAGAAGCTGCAGGAGGCCGGCGTGCCCGTCTACGGCATCGGCCTGCTGCAAACCCTGCGCGAACTGATGGATGCCCGCGGCGGAATGGGGGCAATCCAACGCATGGATTTCCTCCAGGCCGACAATGAGATGAGGACGTTCGCCAAGGAAACCGGCGGCGCGGCCTTCTTCCCGCGGTTTCAGGGCGAATTTCCAAGCATTTTTCAGGCCGTCCACCAGGCCTTGCGTAACCAGTACGTCATCACCTATTCGTCAAGCAACAAGAAGCACGATGGAGCGTTCCGCAAACTCAAGATTGAGTTGGTCAACCCCGCCACCAACGAACCGCTTCCGGTCAAGGACGAAAAGGGCAAGCCCATCAAGTACCAGATTGTGGCCAAGGCCGGATACAAGGCCCCGCGCGAAGTGGAGTAGCCCGAGCCGGGTAGTGCAAGACGCGCCCGCGCAAACAGGGGCCGTCGAGATTGTGCTTGGAGATTTGTCAAGGACTCAATCTGGCGAGTTTCCAGCATGATGCAAATACGTTGACAGAGCCATTACGCCTCTGTTACGCTACCATCCGTTTCAACATGAGCACGCTTCCCGCTTCCACCCCGAATATCCTCCTTGTAGATGACAGTCGAGACGGCCTCCTGGTCAGGCGTGCGTTGCTCGAAGAGCTTGGATACAGCGTCCAAATCGCCATTAATGGTGAAGAGGGCCTCAAACTCTTCGAGAGTTCCAACTTTGACGTGGTGGTCACGGACTACCGCATGCCGCGGATGGACGGACGGCAATTGATCGAGCGCATTCGCCAATTAGATCCCAACGCGCGCGTGATCATGCTCTCGGGGTTCGTCGAACCGTTAGGCCTCACCGAACAGAATACCGGCGCCAATGCGGTGATCGCCAAAACCTCGAACGAGGCGGCGCACCTGGTGCGGTCGGTCAAACGGCTGGTGAACCGCGGAGCGCGCAAGCCTCCGGCATCGCAGAACAACCCGTCACCGCGAGTGCGCGCCGCTAACGGCTAACTGGTAGTAGCACAGCCAGGAACTATGCTGCGTGGCTGTCCTGCAAATCTGGGACACTGAGAATGTGTTTTCCGTGAAAACCCGTTTGATGGCCGGATTGTTGCTATTCGCCGCAGCAGCAGGCGCCGCCGTAGCCCGTCGCAGTCCCACCCCGGCCAAGGCCGCCTCCACTCTCAAGACTTCACCCGCTCTCAAGGCTTCACCGGTGGTCCGGCGGTGGATGAAGGGCATGACCCTGCGCGACGAAGTGGCGCAACTCATCTTCATAGCCTGCCACGGCGCCGTGCCCAACTCGCGGACGCGCGAGTACCGTACCTTCATGCGCCACGTGCGCGACGACAAAATCGGCGGCCTGATTCTGGTGAACTGGTCGAACGGGCGGGTGATCCAGAAGGCCGAACCCTACGCCCTGGGAGCCTTCATCAACCGCATGCAGCGAATGGCGCGCGTGCCCCTGATGTTCAGCGGCGATTTCGAGCGCGGCGCCTCCATGCGCGTGACCGGCACCACGGTGTTTCCGCACGCCATGGCCTTCGGCGCCACCGGCGATCCTTCGTTTGCGCGCTATGAGGGTGAAGTCACGGCGCGGGAGGCACGGGCCTTGGGCATCCAGTGGGTTTACTACCCCGTAGCCGACGTCAACAACAACCCCGACAACCCGATCATCAACATCCGCTCCTTTGGCGAGAATCCGGAGGCGGTGGCGGCACACGTGAAGGCCTTCATCGAAGGAGCCCACTCGGACAAGAAGAATTTCGTCCTGACCACCGCCAAGCATTTTCCCGGCCATGGCGACACGGCGGTGGACACCCACATGAACGTGGCGACCATCACCGCCGACAGGGACCGCCTGAACCACCTGGAGTTGGTGCCGTTCAAAGCTGCCATTGAGGCCGGCGTGGATTCCGTCATGACGGCGCACATCGCCGTGCCCGCGCTGGCGCCCGCCGATCTGCCGGCCACACTTTCTTCAGCGATTCTCACCGACCTGCTGCGCAAGGAATTGGGATTCAAAGGCCTGGTGGTGACCGACGCCCTGGAGATGGGCGGCATTGCCCATGGCTATACAGCGGGTGAGGCGGCGGTCCGTGCCCTGGAGGCCGGCGCCGACGCACTGCTGATGCCCAGCGACACCGATGCCGCGCTGAAGACCGTCACGGCGGCCGTGCAAAGCGGACGGCTGACGCGGGCGCGCATCCAGGAATCCGTCATCAGGATTCTGGCCGCCAAGGAGCGTGTGGGGCTGGACAAGAAACGGTTCGTTGACCTGGAAGCCATCGGCGACGTGGTGGATTCGCCCGAAGCCAACGAGAAGGCCCAGGAGATCGCCGACCGCGCGGTGACGCTGGCGCGGAACAACGGCAACCTGATTCCGCTGGCCGCGCCCGAACGCACCTGTTACGTGACCATGCCGGAGGGACGGTTTTCCACCGAAGGCCAGGTCTTCACGCAGGAGATTCTCAAGCGCTGGGCGAAGGCTTCGGTGACGGCTGTGGATTCCGCCATGTCGCGCGAAACCATCGACGCCGCCGTGAGCAAACTCTCCGGCTGCCCGAACTTCGCGGTGGCGACCTTCACCTCGTTCGCCGCCTACCGCGGCACCGTCGGCATGCCGGCCGGCGAACTCGGGCACGCGCTGGAGGCCCTTATTTCCACCGGCAAGCCAGTCGCTCTGATCGCGCTGGGCAATCCCTACGTACTTCGGAACTTCCCCACGGTGGCGGCGTACCTGGCCACCTTCAGCAACGTGCCGCCCTCGGAAATAGCGGCGGTAAAGGCGCTGAACGGCGAAATCGCCATCCGCGGCCACTTGCCGGTTTCGATTCCGGAACAAGCCAAATACGGCGAGGGAATCCAGGTGCCCGCCACCGCGAGCGCGCCGAGCGGAGCCGCGACCGTTAGGGAGCGGTAGCAGCAACCGCTTGCTTACGCGCGCGGCTCCGATCGGCGCCGGTGTTTACCGCAACCCAGCCTGCTGCAGCATTTCCAAAAACTGCTTCATGGTTCGCATGTCGATGGATTGCGCCGCCAGCTTGCCTTCGCGGTCGTATACGAACGTCTTGGGAATGCCCTCGACGCGGAAAAGCTTGTTCACGCTTCCGCCCGCGTCGAGCAGGACCGGATAGCCGCTCTTCTGCTGCGCCACGAAAGGTTTCACCTTGCCGGCTTCTTCGTCCGAGATGGCGAGAATCACCAGGCCCTGGTCCTTGAACCGCTTGTAGAGCGCATCCAGATCCGGAATTTCCTTCCGGCAGGGCGGGCACCAAGTGGCCCAGAAGTTCACCAGAACCACGCTTCCGCGCAGGCCTTTCAGGGTCCACTGCTTCCCTTCCAGGTCCGCCAGCGTGAAGTCCGCGTCACGGCGGGCCAGGTCGTCGGATTCCAGCTTCGCCAGCGCGGCGGCGTACTGCGGATCGCTCAACCCAACCTGCATGCGCTCGTACCGCGCCAGGTTGGCCAGTTCGACGTATGGCTCATCGGGTTTTCGTTGACCCGCCCGTAGCGGCAGTTCGCGCAATGCCAGTTCCAGAGTGGTGGTAACCTCCTGCAAGGTATCGCGGCCGAAATCACCTTCGGTGGCCAGGCTGGCAAGCTGCGATGCCAACCCCAACCTGGACCCGGACGGCAGTTGCCGGATTTGCAGGCCGAGCCGTTTGGTCACGCCGGCCCGCGCGTCGTCCGGCAGCGAGCGTAGCTGGCGCAATTGCTCCGAGATGGCCTTGGCGGCTGCGCTCGGCCCTGCCCCGGCCGGCCCAGTTTCGATCGGCCCAGTTTCGCTCAGCCCTGATGGCTGCTGTGCGGCCGCCCAACCCGAGTACAGAAAGAGCAAAGCAAACGCGAATCGGTACCTTGGCATGATAGGTCCAACATATCACGCGTTGTACGGGCAGGGTGGACGGGTGCTAAACGGTTTCGGGAACGTCAGCGGTAGACGTGTCCGACAGAAATCAGCGCAGGATGTCCCAGTCCCCGCTGGCAATGGGCTCGGAAGGCTCACGGAACTCGAGAACCGAATCTCGAAGGCGTCGGCCCCCGGCCGTCGTTGATCCTGGGGTTTTCGAGACCACCAACACTTCAACAGGCTGGCCGGGCTCAAATGGAAGGCCCACCAAAACGAGTTCGCCGCGCTCACCGACAGTAGTCTCTCTCCAGTGTGCTCCCACGCGCTCATTATAGAAGACCTGGTCATGAGATGTGTTACGAGACGCTTGGCTCGCGCCGGTCCAGGGCCTGATCTCGGGCTCTTGAAATGTTCCGGGCGTTCAGACGTGCTTGGGAGCGCGATCGGTGTTTACCAGGGGTGATCCGCCCGTTGTTCCGCCCGGCGAGTGGCCAGTGGACTGAAACCCCATATCGACCAGTGCGTCTACGGTGCAATCGGGAAAGCTATAATTGCTGCTGGCAGCGATGACTGAACCCAACGAGCAGTACGCCTATTTCACGGTCACGGGAGATTTCGATCCCGCTGACATCTCTCAGCTCGTCGGGGTCCCGCCAACGGAATGCTGGCTGAAGGGCGACGTCAATCCACGTACTCAGATTGAGCGCAAGTTCAGTCGTTGGTCGTTGTACTCGCGGCTGGAGAGGACTCGCGAACTGGAAGCCCACATCGCAGACGTAATTGAGCAGTTGGGGATGAACAGGCGCGAATTCGTGGAACTCTCTTCGAAACATCGCGGGATCATGCAATTGGTAGCGTATTTCAGGACCGACTACCCAGGTCTGCATTTCGACAAGGACTTGGTGGAATCGCTGGCCGAGCATGCGCTCAGCGTTGATTTTGACTTCTACTATTTGTACTCTGACGTCCGCGAGGATTCGTAGAGCACGAAAGACGGGGTTACAGTCGGCCCTCGGGAATTTCGATTGGCGGATCAGTCCAGGTCACGGATAGATTCCCGTAATTCCTCAATAAAACGCTCTTCGCCCCACGGATTCCTGTTGTCGGGTGAATGGGCCGTCTAATGCCATTTCGAACTGCCTGCCGGCTGCAGTTGCTCTACGAGTTGCCCATACTCCAAACCCCCGAAAGGCGTTTTAGTACCTGCCAGGGATAGCGTCCCGATAGTAGCCGAGGCTAACTGCCTCTCTTCCGGGTACCCGCGCTACAATTGGGTGGCAATGAGCTTCTCCCTTCCTACACCCGGTGCCGAAGCGCTGCTGCTGGCTTTGGTGCTGGGAGCCGCGGTTTACGATGTGCGCTACCGCAGAATTCCGAACTGGATCACCGTCCTGGGCGTCGTGCTGGGAGTGCTGCTGAACACATTTCCGGGGCTGCTCTACAAACATTTCTTGAGCGTGGACTGGTCCGGCTTGTGGTTCTCTCTGGCCGGCTTTGGATTGGCCTTCGGCATCTACCTCGTCCTCTACGCGTTGCGGGCCATGGGCGCGGGCGATGTAAAATTGATGGCGGCGGCCGGCGCCATCGTCGGTTGGCAAAACTGGTTCGGCATTTTCGTCATTACCGCCATCGTCGGCGGCGTGATGTCGCTTATTTTGATTACCCTGAGCGGGCGCGTGAAGAAGACACTGTTTAATGTGTCGTTCATTTTGAGCGAGATGAAATGCGGCCGTCCAGCCTACCTGGCGAATGAAGAACTGGACGTGCGCAGCAAAAAGGCGCTTGGCCTGCCGCACGGCGCGGTGATCGCGCTGGGCACGATTTTTTTCCTGGCCGCCGCCGTCCATTTCGCGTAGTGAGTTCGCAGATAGGTTAAAATCAGTGCTGCCCGGTTCTAAACCTCGGAGTTCTAAACCTGAGAGCTCAAAACCATGCGAGCGGCATTCTTCGAAGGCAACCAGACTTTTCGAGTAGGCCCCTGCGTGCCCGTGCCGGCCGGCCCCGGCCAGGTGCAGATTCGCGTACAGTTCTGCGGCATTTGCGGCACCGATCTGCATCTGTTTCATGGCGCCATGGCAAACCGCCTTACGCTGCCGCACGTGATGGGGCACGAGATGTCGGGCGTCATCGCAGCCGTGGGCGCCGGTGTCACCCAATACCAGCCGGGCGACCGCGTAACCGTGCGGCCGCTGGACCCCTGCGGCCAATGTCCCGCTTGCCAGGCGGGCCATAGCCATATCTGCCACAGCCTGAAGTTCATCGGGATCGATACGCCCGGCGCGCTGCAGGGCCTGTGGACCGTTCCTGCTCATACGCTGCACCGTTTGCCCGAATCGCTGTCTCTGCGCCAGGGCGCCATGGTGGAACCCATCGCCGTGGCCTGTCACGACGTCCGCATGGGTGAAGTGCGGGCCGCGGAGAACTGCGTGGTCATCGGTGGCGGGCCCATTGGCGTGCTGATCGCACTGGTGGCCCAGGCGCGCGGCGCTCACGTGTTGATGGCCGAGGTCAACCCCTTCCGCGTTCAACTGGCGCGCCAGTTGGGGATCGACGCCGTGAACCCGAAAGAGACCGACCTGGTGGCGCTGGTGAACCAACACACGGGCGGGGCCGGAGCCGATGTAGTTTTCGAAGTGTCGGGCTCGCGGGCGGGCTCGGAAATGATGACCAGGCTGCCGCGCACGCGGGGCCGCATCGTCGTGGTGGCCATTTACGCCGAACCGGCCCAGGTGGACCTGTTCCGTTTCTTCTGGCGCGAGTTGAAGCTTTCGGGCGCGCGGGTGTACGAGCCGGAGGATTTCGAAATGGCCATCCAACTCGCCGCCTCGGGAAGCTTGCCCTTGGAAAAGCTCATCACCAACGTGGTGCCGCTGGATCGACTGGAGGCCGGTATGCGCCAGATGGAAGGCGGCGGCGAGGTCATGAAGATTCTGGTTTCCTGTGGGGACTGACGCTTGAGCATTCTCGATCGTTTCAAGCTGGACGGAAAAACGGCCTTGGTTACCGGCGCCCGCCGCGGCATCGGCAAGGCCATGGCGGTGGCTCTGGCGGAAGCGGGAGCCGATATCGTCGCCACCAGCGCCAACCTGGAACCGGAAGGCAGCGCCGTGGCCAGGGACATCGCCGCCCGCGGCCGTCAGTGCTGGGCTTTTGCCTGCGATCTGGCCGACCGCCAGGCCGTGTACGGCTTCATCGAAAGGGTGAAGCGCCAGTGCCCGCCGGTCGACATCCTGATCAACAACGCCGGCACTATTTTGCGCAAGCCGGCGGCCGAGCACCCGGACGAGTATTGGGACCGAACGATCGAGGTCAACCTGAACGCGCAGTTCGTGCTGGCCCGCGAATTCGGCCGCGGCATGCTGGAGCGCGGCGCTGGAAAGATCGTATTTACGGCTTCGCTGCTGAGTTTCCAGGGCGGCATCACGGTGCCCGGATACGCCGCGGCTAAAGGCGGGGTGGCGCAATTGACCAAGGCCCTGGCCAACGAATGGGCCGGCCGCAACGTGCAGGTGAACGCCATCGCCCCCGGCTACATCGCCACCGACAACACCACGGCCTTGCGTGCCGACCCGGTCCGCAATCCCGCCATTCTGGCGCGCATTCCGGCCGGGCGGTGGGGCGAACCGGACGACCTGGCGGGCGCCGTGGTGTTCCTGGCGTCGCGGGCGTCAGACTACGTATCGGGCGAGGTGCTTACGGTAGACGGCGGGTGGATGGGACGGTAACACGGGGCATACTACTGAGCCGGGCGTTCCAACCGCGGGTCAATTTGATCGAACCATTCTTTCGAGTCAAACCGTGCGTGCTATCGTGGATAAGTGGATCGTCTTACCTGTTAAAGCACCAAAGTCTCGTTTGCTCATTTCCCAATGCATCGACACATCCTCTTCTTCCCGATCCTTTGGTTTGCTCCGGTCGTTCACAGCCAGGTTGTGACGCCTCTCATCGGTCTCGTCACGCCGTCTCAAGTGGACGTGGGTAGGCCGGCATTCGATCTCACCATCGACGGTTCGGGTTTCGCCCAGGGTACGGTGGTGAATTGGTCCGGTACGCCGCTCAGCACCACATTCCGGCGCGCAGAACGGCTGATTGCCGCAGTTCCGGGCAACCTCATTGTCGCGTCCGACGCGTTCAACCTTACGGTGACCAATCCAGGCGGAGCTGTCTCAAGTCCATCCGTGTTCAAGGTTCAGCCGATTCTTACCTCGATTTATCCGAACTCTGTTCCTTTGGGCAGCCCTGATGTCACATTTGCAGCCACGGGTGTTGGATTCTCACCCGGAGCATCCCTGATTCTGATCGGCGGAACTTCAGTTTTCGGAAGCACCAGTACGTACGTCAGTCCGACAGAAATTCAGTGCGCGGTTCCGGCGGCTTTGTTTTCGGCCGCCCTCTCGATTCTTGTGTCGGTCGCCAACCCTTCTGGGACCCGTTCCGGTGAGGTTGCACTCTCGATTGGCAATGCGATTACCATTGGATCGGTCAGTCCCAGCCATTTCACTGCGGGAGTATCTGGAGTAACCCTGACGGTGAACGGTGTCGGATTTTTGCCGGGTGCTGTAGTGCGTTGGCTTTATGCGTATCCGGGTGCGGTGGTCGAAACACTAAAAACCGTGTTTGTCAGTTCGACGCAATTGCAGGCGGCCGTGACCGCCGACCAACTCGCCTCGCCCGCTGGCGTGTCCATCCGGGTCGACAATCCCGACGGCAACGTTTCTAACGGTCTTGACACCGACGTCAATTCTCCGGTTGCCGACCTCTTGAGCATCAGCCCGGATTCGGCGGTGGCGGGCGCCCCTGGGTTTACGCTGACCGTAAACGGGACGGGCTTTCTCCCCAACGCCCGTCTGATGTTAGGCATCACCCCTTTACCCACCACCTACGTCACGGCCACGCAACTGACTGCGTCGGTGCCGCCTTCGGCAATCTACTATCCAGGCAAGGCCACCGTCTCCGTATTCGACCTTTTCAACGGGATGCCATCTAACCAGGCCGCCTTCACGATCGCCCCTTGGATTCCGACGGTGGCCTCCGTGGTCAACGCCGCTAGTTCCCTGCCCAACAGCGCACCCGGCTCGTTAGTTTCGATTTATGGGTTCGACTTCGCGTACTTAACCCACATCTACGGACTTCCCCCGAATGTCTACCCGCTGGACGTACTCTCAGCCACTATTAACGGTAAGCAATCGCCAGCTTTGTATTTCGGCCAGAACCAGATCAACGCACAGGTGCCGTTTGAGACGCAGCCGGGAACCGCCGTCTTGGTAGTTACGGTCAACGGCGTTAAGAGTGTGCCGGCTTCCTTCCAAGTGAACCCGACAGCCCCGGGAGTGTTCACGTTGGCGCAGTCCAATCACGCCGTGGCCCAGAACAATGCGGATGGCAAGCTGAATTCACCTCAGTTTCCAGCCAAGCCCGGCGACTACATCATCGCCTATCTCACCGGTCAAGGAGTGGTAGACAACCCCGTGGCCACTGGAGCGCCGACGCCGGCGGCTCCGCTTTCCCGCCCTCTTGCTGCCGTGCAGGCCAAGATTGGAGGCCTGCCGGCACAAGTATCCTTCGCGGGTCTGGCTCCTGGGTTCATTGGGTTGCTGCAGGTGAATCTCATGATCCCCGACGTGCCTGCCGGTGACCTGCCGTTGGAAGTGAGCATCGGCGGAGTTTCGGCGACTGTCACCCTGGTATCCGTCGGAGGAAAGTAACCCGCCCACCTGCAGGATCACCTCCATAATATCCCGCGCCGCCGCACCCAGATCTCAGTGTTCCACCGACTGCGGGAAGATTCCAGTTCCACTCATATCCAGCCGCGTCCACGTCACCTGGGCGGTGGCCACCGGCGGAATCTACAAGCCTGCAACGATCCGCGGTATAACACGACGCGCTGTCTGGAACACCAGGGTCAGCTTTCGCAGCGCCGATCGCGGCGCTGCCTGGAACGTGCTGCCCGTCGGCGCGCCCAGCTTGCAGCCGGCAGTTGCGTTCGGATTTCGATTGCAACGGCTACCTTGCTGCTGCGAGTCGGCGCGCCCGATGTGCGGACGGCGCTGTAAGTTGGCCGAGGTGCGATTGCCGGTCGCAGGTACTTCCGCGCATACCGGGGCGGTGAGCCAGGGCGGCGTGCTTATAAGTGTTAAGGGACTGTAACCCTGCGCCAGTTCTTGCCCACTTGGATCACCATGTCGCCGACAGGGTTGGGCAGGATCAGCTCTTGCACGCGTTTCCCGTTGATTTCCACGGCGCCGGCTTTGATTTTGCGGGCGGCGTCGCCGACGGATTCGGCGAGGCCGACTTTGGCGAGCATCTTGTCGACGCGGATGCCGGTTTCCACGCGGACGCCATCGGGTAACGGCACGGTCTGCAGGTCGGCGGGGACTTCCTTGCGGCGGACGACGGCGTTGAATACTTCGGCCGCGCGGGCGGCATCGGCGGCGCAATGGAAGTCCGTGACGATGTGCTTGCCGAGCGCGATCTTGGCTTCCATCGGGTGCATGGTTTCCCGCAGGCGCGCGATTTCCGCCAGACTGGTGTCGGTGAGCAGTTCGTAGTAGCGCCACATCAGGGCGTCGCTGATCTGCATGACCTTGCGGAACATGACTTCGGGCGGTTCGGTGATGCCGATGTAGTTGCCGAGAGACTTCGACATTTTGTTGACGCCATCGAGGCCTTCCAGGATGGGGACGGTGGCCACGATCTGGGGAAGCTGTCCGAAATCCTTCTGGATTTCGCGGCCCACCAGCAGGTTGAATTTCTGGTCGGTGCCGCCCATTTCGACGTCGCACTCCAGAATGACGGAGTCGTAGGCCTGCGCCAGTGGATACACAAGCTCGTGCATGGAGATAGGCACGCCCTCTTTGAAGCGCTTGGCGAAATCGTCGCGCTCCAGGATACGGGCCACGGTGTACCTGGCGAAGAGGCGGATGAGGTCGAGGTACTTGAGCGGCTCCAGCCAATCGCCGTTGAAGCGGACTTCGGTTTTTTCGGGGTCGAGGATTTTGAAGACCTGGGCCTTGTAGGTCTCGGCGTTCTGGTTGATGGCCTCGCGGGTCATGGGCGGCCGGGTGACGTTGCGGCCGGAGGGGTCGCCGATCATGGCGGTCATATCGCCGATGAGGAAGATGACGGTGTGCCCGAGGTCCTGGAAGTGTTTCATCTTTCGCAGCAGCACGGTATGACCCAGGTGAAGGTCGGGCGAGGTGGGGTCAAAGCCCGCCTTGATGCGCAATTTGCGGCCGGTCCTGGCAGCCTGGATGAGGCGCTCCCGCAGGTCCTCTTCGCGGATGATCTCGGCCATGCCTTTGCGGATGTAAGTGAGTTGTTCGTCGAGTGTCATGGGGAAACCAGGTTGCAAGCAAAAAAAAACTAAGATTTCACGCAAAGACGCAAAGGAAAACAGGAAAAGCAAGAAGAACAAAGCCAAGGTTCTCTTTGTCTTCCTTTGCGACTTTGCGGCTTGGCGTGAAATCTTGGGTTTTTCACGTCTCCGTCAATTGCAGCGCCTTCCTTAGATCGCCCGAGAAGCGTTGGATCGCCTCCACCTGTTCGGGAGCGGTGGCCACCTCGCTGCCTTTGGCGGCCAGTCGCGGCCGGCCTTCGCGCCAGACCAGATAGGCCAGACCATTTTCCGTCATCATGCCGGTGCTGCCCAGCGAGAGGCCGCCCTCGGCGCCGCGGCCGACCATCGCCACGCAGACGTCGCGCACGAAGACCGAGACGGCGGCGGATTCCGTGACCAACCCGATGCCGAAGCTCTGCAAACGCGCTTCAGTTTCGGGGGTCACATCTTATATCGGCCCATGTCCTCGTCGTTGAGCCCTTCAAGCCAGCGCCGCAGTTCTTCGTTATTGACCTTGTCGGAAACGGTGGCGGCCAGTTTGGACGATTTGAGGACCGCGTCTTCGACGAAAATAGGGCAATCCAGGCGCAATGCCAGCGCCAGGGCGTCCGAGGGGCGGGAATCCACGCTGATCAGATCGCCATCGCGGTCCAACCAGATGACGGCGTAAAACGTGTCGTCCTTGAGTTCACTTACCACCACTTTACGCAGGGACGTGCTCAGGCCCAGTAAAAGGCTCTTGATCAGGTCGTGGGTCATGGGCCTGGGGGTCGAAACCTTCTCGATCTCAAGGGCGATGGCGTTGGCCTCGTAGACACCTACCCAAATGGGGAGCACGGTGTTGCCATTCACATCCTTCAGGATCACGATGGGCATATTGGTAACGGGATCCATCATGAGCCCGCGAATTTTCATTTCGACTTCCATTGGTGCGGCCCTCCCCAATCTGATTACACCACAGAATTACACAACAGACGCGGACTCGCCCGTTACGCTCTCGCCCACCAGGGAGTTGGGGCCGGAGCGCGTGACACGCACGGGGAGGTAGGTGCCATTGAGGTCCCTGGCGGGGACGCCGGGGACGCCATCGGCGTCGTGGTGCGTGAAGTTGAGCGTGCGGTTGCAGGAGGTGCGGCCGATCCATTGCCCGAGCGACTGGTGGCGGCCTTCGACGAGGACTTCCTGGATGCCGCCGATCAACCCGGCGTTGTTGCGGATCTGGATGGCGCGCTGCTTTTCCTGGAGGATGAGCAGGCGGCGCTGTTTTTCGTCTTCCGGGATGCGGTCGCCCATTTCCAGCGCGGCGGTGTTGGGCCGCGGGGAATACTTGAAGCTGAAGAGCGAGGCATACTGCACCTCATCGAGCAGTTGCAGCGTCTCTTCGAAATCCTGTTCGGTCTCGCCGGGGAAGCCGACGATGATGTCGGTGGTCAGGGCGTACTTGCGCCTGGCGGTCTTGATCCACTCGATGCGCCGCATGTAATCGTCGCGAGTGTAGAGCCGGTCCATGGCGGCGAGCACTCGGGTGGAACCGGACTGCACGGGCAGGTGGACATGGTCGCAGATAGCGGTGTTGGCGTCCATCGCGTCCACGATGCTTTTGACAAAATCGCGCGGGTGCGAGGTGGTGTAGCGGACACGGCGGATGCCGGGAACTTCGGCGACGCGGGCCAGGAGTCCGGCGAAATCCCAGCCCGCGGGGGAGGGGTCGCGATAGCTGTTGACGTTCTGTCCCAGCAATTGAATTTCGGTGTAGCCATCGGCGGCCAGGCGGCCGGCCTCGGCCATGACGCTTTGGCTGGTGCGGCTGCGTTCGGGGCCGCGGGTGAAGGGCACCACGCAGTAGGCGCAGTGTTTGTCGCAGCCTTCGATGATGGTGATATAGGCGCGGTGGGGGTTGTCGCGCCGGGTGAACGGGGTGTCAAAGGTTTCGTCGGTGTCCAGGCTCAGCCCGGTGACGCGGCGATTACCGGCTTCCAGTTGGACCAGCATCTCGCCCAGGCGCGTGTAACTGGCGGACCCGGCGACGAGGGAGACGTGCGGGGCGCGGTCGAAAATCTTTTCGCCTTCCTGCTGGGCCACGCAGCCGAGCACGCCGAAGATTTTGCCCTTGCCGGCCTCGCGCTTGAAGTTCTGCAGGCGGTTGAAGACCTTCTGTTCGGCCTTGTCGCGAATGCTGCACGTGTTGTAGAGGACAAGGTGGGCGTCTTCGGGCGTAGGGACTTGCGCATAGCCCTCGGCCATGAGGGTGCCAATGACTTTTTCGGAGTCGTGCACGTTCATCTGGCAGCCGAATGTTTCGATGTAGAAGGTTTTCCCGGGCACTGGTTCTATTGTAGTGTAGCCGGGGAATGGGATGGGGGAGAGGCCGGGGGCCCCGGGGGCCGGGGTCCGTACCGATGTATAGGGCGGCCGCCGACCTCCGAAGATTTTTCAGCCCGCCCAGGCAGTCCCCGCCCACCCCCCGGCAGTTTCCCGCCAGGTCCCTTCCAAACGGCGCAAGGCTCAACACCATCGCCCGTGAGGTGTCCTCGATCGAGTCGAACGGCGTCGCAACGGACATCGCGTTAGCGCGTTTACTTTCCTTTACAACCGTTCCGGCCAGGCGCAATTCGCGAGAGTGTTTTTGGCCGGATGGATGTATGATTGGAGGTGAAGAGTATGGACAATGGCAACGAACCCGCAACCAGGCAGGATATCGCCGAGATCCGCATCGAAATGAAGGCAATGGAGGATCGGCTGATTGAAGCCTTCCGCGACTCGCAGACAGAACTGCTGAAGGCGTTCTACAGCTTCACGGAATCGAACCGCCACCGCGTTACCCAGCTCGAAGGGAATCAGGGCGCACTCATCACGCGTGTCGGAACGCTCGAAGACCGAATGACCGAACTCGAACGCAGAGTGATATTCCCGGATCATCCCACGCAATAAGCCCGGCCCACCACCCCAAAAAACTGGATAAGGAATCGCTAAACGTCATCACGTGTTGACGAAGTATGAATTGATCGTGTAATATAAATAATAGTAAAGCACCTTTAAATCGATAATAGAGGCAAGCACAGCATGTGGTATTTTTCTCCATCCAACAGCCCGCAAGGCCGGGTATCGCCCATCCAGATGGTGGCGAGCGTCGAGACAGATCTCCCAACCGGGCGCGTGGTTGCAGCGGAGCGCTCCTTTGAGCCGGACTTTTCCCTGGACACGATCCCCGGCGTCCATCCAGCCAGGGCTGCGACCGCTGGCGGGCCGGGCACGGAGTACTGGCTGCCCTGAATCCGGCTCCCCTGAATCCGCATAGTGCATTCTGGCTGGGATGACCGCCCAACCAGACGCGCTATGGTTAGCTTTAGCGACCCATCGGCCCGTGAGTTGTACCAGCAACTGCTGGCTGCTCTTCAGCCCCGGGCCGTTTTTTCAGTCAGCGTTGTAGAAAACCTCCATCCCTCGGGTTCTGGTGCGAAGCGATATCGACGCCGAACTCCCCGGTTGGGCTTGGCGGCGCTCACGAACTCCGCGGCTGAATCCACCTACCTTTACACTCAGGCTCACATCCAGGTGGCTACATCCGGGGCCTACATCCATGGCCCGCCGGCCCACGCCCAAGAGTCCGGATGCGCCTCGCTCCAGGTGCACATGGGCACCGGCGCCAGCCAGTCCATCCCCGGGTCGCCACCGATGGGCGCACCGGGCGGCGCTTCTGCCACCGGCATCACCCGCATGGTTTCGGCCGGCCGCTCCAGGAAACGCTTAATGTCAGAGGCCAGCAACGAATGCTGGGCTTGTTCCGCCTCGCCCTGAACTGCATCGGACCGCAGCCGCGCGGCCAGTTTGCCGAGTTTCCAGGCCGCGATGGCCCGCACCTGCCCGTTGGGCGCGCCCGCCGCCAGCCACATGGTGCGGTCCACCAGCACCCGTTCCTCGGCCCGCCGGATTTCAGCTTCGTACGGCGACGCCACCGGCGCATCGAAGGTCGCCTTCGTCAGCCGGTCGATCACCTCTTCCAGGCCGGGCAGCGCGGGGTCCACCGCGTGCTGCGCCACCATCCGCGCGGCCCGATCCAGTTCCAGGGTGAAACCAATGGTTACATCCGCCGCCACCGCGCCGGGCGTGATCGGGTCGAAGCCATCGCCGGTGGTGCGCGGGAATAGCTCGCGGTGGCGGCCAAATCCCGGCGGCCGCGGGGGAATCGCGTCCAACACCTGCCTGGGGATCGCCAGTTCCGCGGGCTTCAGCGTACCGGCTAGCGCGTCCAACGCCTGGCGCTGATGGGCCGCCGTTTCCCATTTCACCGGAGTTCTGCCATCGCCGCGCATGCCGTAAATGTAATCGATGCCGGCCACCATCGAGGCCGCCGATTCCACCGAGTAGCGGTGGTACATGTAGACCGGCACCAGCGGCTCTTCGATGGTGGCCATAGGCGCGCCGTTGCGGATGGTGCGCTCGCCCAGCCGGTTCAGCGCTGCGCGGCGGATCTTCATGATGCGGTTCAGCTCGTCGGCCTGGTTCACGCCGTTCGACCACTGATCCACCCGGGGATGCGCGTTGGTGTCCTGGTTGGTCATGTAGCGCAGGTCCTGGGCCCAGGCGTCGTCCAGGATCTTCGCCAGCGCCGCCGGCTCGTCGCCCTTGGGCAGCACGCGGTAGCCGTAGTCGATCGCCACTTTGTCCCAATCGCCGATGCGTTGCGGGTAGGCCTGGGAAAGATCGATGGTCCCGTCCTCCTTCAGCTTCTCCTGCGGGTGCGGATAGTCCATCACGGAAATCCAGCCCTTGGTGCTGTCGTAGTAATTGTGGCCGAGCCCGAGCGTGTGGCCCACCTCATGCGCCGCAAGCTGGCGGATGCGCGCCAGCGCCGTCTGGTAAAGGATGTCGGGCTTCTCGGTTCCGTTGGTGTACGGCGAAAGCAGCCCCTCGAAGATCAGATAATCCTGGCGGTCGCGCAGCGATCCCAGCGTTACCGTAGCCTTGACGATCTCGCCCGTGCGCGGGTCGGAGACCGTCCCACCGCTGCTCCAGCCGCGCGTGGAGCGGTGCACCCAGTTGATCATGTTGTAACGGATGTCCATCGGGTCGGCGCCCTCCGGCAGCACCGCCACCTGGAAGCCGTTGCGGAAACCGGCGGCTTCGAACGCCTGGTTCCACCAGCTTGCGCCTTCCACCAGCGCCTTCCTGACATCCTCGGGCGCGCCCGGGTCCACCCAGTATTGGATTGGCTTCACTGCCTCGCTCATAGCGGCGTTCGGGTCTTTTTTCTCCAGCCGGTGGCGGTGGACGAATCGCTTCATCATGGGCTCGCCGATGGGCACGCTGTAATCGACGTAGCTCAGCCCGCCATAACCGGCGCGTGGATCGTCATAACGCGGCGTGTAGTGGGGGTCCGGCAGCGCGACCAGGGAATAGTGCTCGCGCAACGTCACGGCCTCCGCCGTGGGGGTCACGCTGGCAACGGTGCCGGAAAACAGTCCGCCGCCGAATGCGCCGCCACCTCGGCCCCCGCGTCCGCCCGCCGCAGCCCCGGGAGCGATGACTATAATCGCCGGGGGTCCCTGGGCAGGCCCGCCAGCTCCGCCGCCACGGCCTCCGGCAGCCTCGTTGACAAAGGTGAGGGTGACTTCGATCTCGGTATTCTTCGGGAACGCTTTGGTGCGCGGCAGGTAGAAAGCGCTGCGGGTGCGATCCACCCGGTAGGCCGCGGCCGCCCCGCCACCGCCCGCGGCGCCCGCCCCGCCGCCGAGCGCGTTACCCGCGCCATGGCCGTCGCGCAAGAGAAAATCCGTAGCATCCACCAGGACGCGGCCGTTACTTTCCGCCGTCACCGTGAACCCCCACAGCACCGACTTCGCAAACGAATCCTCCACCGACTTCCGTTCCGCCGCGTTGGCGCTGGACGAACGGAACGATTCGTTGCCCTGCACCAGCAGCACCCTCGGCCCGACGCGCTGAAACTCGACCACCTTGCCGCCGCCTTCCTGGCCGCGGTCGAGGCCGATATCGTTGGAACCCAGGCCGGCCGCCAGTCCGGTTGCGTAGAGGAACTCCGTATCGAACTGCGGAATCTCCAGCAGCAGGTATCCGGTTCGCTCTTCCCAATAGAGCGGAAAGTAGCCGTCCATTTTCTGCAGGCCGGCGGTACGTTCTTCAATGGTAGGGGTGCGTGCGGGAATGGCCCCGCCTGCGCCGCCCCGGCCCTGAGCTTCAAGCGCTGGCGGCACAAAAATCGACCCCATACAAAAAACGGCTGCCATCGCAGCGGAGACTCGTGACATATACGGAAACCCCTCAGGGTTATTGTATAGGAGGATACGGAAAGGCGAGGAAGAAGGAAGAAGGAAGAAGACAGGAGTCAGGAGTCAGGAGTCAGGAGTCGGAATCCGGACTCGCGGGGATGGGCGGCGAACATGCCCAGGCGGTCGATATCGCCCCAAAAAACCGGCCGTATACGCGCGGGGCCACTGGCGGTCCCTCGCCGATCATGGGTGGCCGCATGCGCCTGCAAAACCCCATCGGCGAAACCGCCGGTAAGTTGAAATTGCTGGACATGCAGATGAAGATCTAGGCCCGCGCGGCAGTCGGCGTGGAAGAAAAAACCCTGACAGGCCACACAAAACGATGGCCTGTCCTACCGTCACTTACTGTGGCATCGCGGGCACGAAGACCAGGTGCGGGTCCGTGGTTATGGCGTCGAGCAGCCAGAGCGGACCGGCGCCCAATTCGTTCACACGGAAAACGCCGCCCATCCGGACGAGACCAGCGGGAGTGCAGTCGCAAGCCAGGGTAATGGATGCGCCGCTGGTGGCGCCGGCGCTGACGTCAATTGCCGTCACGCTGCGTGCCGCGGCGCTGGCCACGAAAACCTTCCTGGCATCCGGCGAAAACGCCATGGACACGGGCAACCCGATGTTCGATCCCGGCGCCGTCAGGATCTGTGTCACCGATGCGCCGGCGACATCGTGGATAAGGGCCAGGCCGGTTTCGGGATCCACTACCGCGGCATCGTGCGAACCCGGCGCAAAAGCCGCCAGCGTACCGGCGGTGACATCGGCCAGTTTTCGATTGTCCCCGGCGAGTCCGAGTACGCGAAGGCCGCCGTCTGAGACCCGCAGCAGATAGGCGCCATCGTCACTCACGGCGAGAGGCGCCCCCGTGGACCGGCGTGTCTTTCCCAGCGATGCAGTTCCAAATTGCGAACTGTAGTCCTGGCCCAGCGACAGGGTGCCCGCGATCGCCGGAGCACCGGGCAGTCCCTTGAGCATCTGGACGCCTCCGGCGCCGTACAAAGCGGCCGCCGTTCCAGTCGGGCTGTACACCACGTGTTGAGCCGTGGCAAGGCCATCGTTGGCTAGTCCATCGACGGTGCGCTCCACCGGCTGGGCGCCATTCAACTGGAATACATGGATGGCGCCCTTGGCGTCCGCAACAACGGCCGAATCGAGCGCAGGGGAGACGCTGGCCCAAGCGACCTCGAAACCGAAATCCACGGGGTCGCCGATCAGGGAGGCGCCGGGAATGCCGCGAATCCCTCGCAGGACGTGACTGGAGTTGTCGAACACGAAGCCTGTGGACGGCCCGGCGATGCTGCCTTGTTGTCCGTAAAGCTGTCCGTCAAGCGGTCCGTAAAACAACGACGCTCCAACGAAAACGAAACCAGTTATCAGGATACGAATGTTCATGAGCCTTACCTCGGGGGGCCTACCGTGCCGGTGCCTGGTGTGATGGTGGTGGATGCCGTCGCACCGGCGCCAATGTTGCCGTTGTTGCCGCCGCCGGCTTTCACGGCGGCAATCGCGCCGCCGGCAGCGGCCGCGCCAACCACGACGATCACCGCGATCAACTTGCCTGAGATGCCGGCCGCCGCCCCGGCTCCAGCGCCAGCGCCCGCGGCTGCGGCGGCGTTCACCATGTTGATGTTGGCGGTGGCCGTCTGACCGTTGTTGGAGGCGTTCACGCGCATCTGGTACGATCCCTTGGCGCCGTTGGCCTGGAAGCCTCTCGCTGTAGCCTGGCCTTGGTCGTTGGTAACGGTGGTCAGGGTGTGGGCGCCGTTGGCAAATGCGCCGCCCGCGCCGTGGGTGGGAAGCGTAAAGACCACCGCCGCGCCCGCCACCGGCTTGTGGTTTTCGTCCTCCACCTGCACAATCGGCTCTCGGGCCATGCGTTGCCGGATATTGTTGGTGGCGCCCTCGCCCTCAATAATCACAATGTTGAGTTCGGCCGGCGCCGCCGCGGCGGGCAACACCGGTAGCGCAATCAGTAGTGCCAGTAGTGCCGACAGGCAGCGCACAGAAAGCCTCCGAGCCCTATTATGGCTGTTAACCCAAAGAAACTCAAATGCCGAACCGGGGGCACCCGGGGTCGGGGGCCGGGCCCGGGGGCCGGGGGGTCGGGGGCCGGGGGCCGGGGGTCCGGGGGGCATAGGCGTTAAAATAGCGCCCTCGGCGAAAATGACCTCGACTCCCGCGATCCAGCCTCGGGCCGGTCCGGTTCAAACTTCCCGAACGGGACTTGCTGGGCGTTTCCTGGTGCGAAGGGGATTTATCGACAGGAATACGATCAGCCGCCGGATCCGTGTCTCGTAGTGCAGGCAGCGATTTGCGTTCTGCCGTGTCTCGCACTATGCTTTCACTGAGACGAGCACGGTGTGCTTAGAACTTGTCGTGGGGCTACAGAATGAACCTTTTCAATATTCCTCCTCCGCCAGGAGTTGGCGTGCCGGTTCGGAGAAAGGTGTTTGTTTCATATTTCAGAGCGGACCGGGCCGAGGTTGAAGAATTTGTTGATAGCTGGGTGGAGAGGCAGAGGGTCTTCATCCCTCAGATTATTGGAGCCTTTGGGCGAGGCATAATAAACAGCACGAATACGGAGTACGTGATCGGCCGAATCCGGACAGAGCATATTGCGGAAGCGACCGTGACCATGGTTCTGGTGGGCAGTTGCACACACAGCAGACGTCATGTGGACTGGGAGATTCAAGCGTCGTTGCGGCAGGGCGAGAATTCTCTGCCAAATGGCCTTTTGGGTATCGTCTTGCCGTCTCAGGGCAATGCGGCCGATCTACCGCCCCGGTTCGAGATGAATTGGGTCCCGGAGAACCGAGGCGGCTATGCTCGGTACTACGTAGCGCCCAAGTCCGCTGAGCAACTCCGTTCCTGGATCGAGGATGCATTCCAAGCACGGACATCGAGGGCGAGCCTTATAAAGAACCCAAGGGAGGCCATGGCAAACAATGCTCGATGTCATGCGTGCGGAGTGACGCATTCCTTGCGGTTGGATTCTAAGTGGCGAGGTCAGGTGCCGGAACCCCGTCAACCAACCCCTGGTGGTTCAACGCGCTGCGTTGTGATTGACTTCAACCCGTTCTTTCTGGGACGGCAAGAACTCCTACAATACTTGGACACTCTGCCAGAGGTCTTGAACTGGTTCACAGCGCTACCGGGGCAGGTGATCATGGTGTCCGAGCAAACACCCAATGAAATTGGCGCCAAGGTGAGAGCGAGGTTTCCTAATCACTTCTTTACGGTCTCGGGCATCTCAGGAATTGATGGCTGGATGACGAAGGGTTTTTGGGATTTCGTCAACAATCCGAAATCATCCGGTCGTTGGGACGCTCCATCGCCGCTTGCCCGCTTGCTGTTGGCTAGTCCACATAAGAGTCCGGGACCATGAAGCTGCGATTCAACTATTCAACTCGAATGTAGGAGATTTGGAACTCTTGATACCAACAGCCCTGCGACCACCGATCATGCCGAAAAGCTGAGCCCGAGCTATGCCTTGGGACCGCCAGAAGGGCCAGCCTTTGGCCCTTGTTCCTGACTGGATGCCCATTTCGCGTGTTCCTGGGAAACCAGAGATTCGATCCGTTCGGCCAAAAGCGCGTGCGGATCATTGACTGTGGCGTAAGAGCCCGCTTTTCCCAAATAGAGGAATTTTTCGTGTTTCAGAGTCTCACACGTTGAACGGTAGGCAATCCAGTTCGAATTATATTGATTGAGTTGTTGCAGGCCTTCCAAAATCACGATTAAGACGCCAAAGCCGGCCGTCACCGAAGACATCCCGTCGATCTTGGCAAGAACAGGAATAACGGCGGCTGCCGAGATCGTGCAGATTTTCAGGTACTTGAAAGCCTTCTGATTGCTCCCGCTCTTGTGGTCATACCACTCAATCTGGTCCTGCAAATGGTCCAGGGTTACGTCTTGCCCCGGTGTGTATCCGATACGGATCGCGTCGATGGCGCCCATGGCACACGATCATACCAAACCGAGGGGATCCGTCGGGCCCTCTTCTGCCGAAAAATGGACCCCGGATCGGAAGCGCTAACCGTCGACACACCGGGATCCTCGTGGAACCAGCCCTACTCGCCCAGCGAACGCTGAACATCAAAGGAGACGGCGTAGGAGGCCGCCCCCGATATGAAGCGTTCGAATCACAAAAAGCCCCGGCGAACGGACCGACTGTCTTTGCCCGAACTCGACCAGACCAAGAGGTCCGTCCTCAACAGTCTGGCATCTCTTCAATCGCGCCGATCATATCAACATGCCATGGATGAATTCATCGACTGGTATTGCTCGGAGCCCAGGCTCGCGCTCAATCGCGGCGTGGTGCTCCGATATCGAATGCAATTGGAAACTCGCCAACTTGCACCCGCGACCATCAATGTACGCCTCGCTGCCGTTCGGCGGTTGGTCTACGAAGCAGCTGACACTGGACTACTTAGCTCGGAACTAGTCGCTGGCATCCGTCGTGTGAAAGGCGTTCCGCAACTGGGCCGTCGAGTGGGAAATTGGCTCACGGCATCCGAAGGCGAAAAGCTTCTATTAGGTCTTGATCCGCTGAGCCTCCGCGGCAAGCGCGATGCGGCAATAATTTC
>Ga0210402_10000694_pt1 | contig 36976 bp, 29 predicted proteins | sample IncBWC7MmetaG_FD_161055 | JGI IMG/M metagenome (GOLD analysis project Ga0210402, IMG submission 161055) | Forest soil microbial communities from Barre Woods Harvard Forest LTER site, Petersham, Massachusetts, United States - Inc-BW-C-7-M | ecosystem: Environmental > Terrestrial > Soil >...
CCAGGGCTGGAAACGCTCGCTGCCGCATCGCGGAGGCGGATTAACAATCCGCCGGACCCAGAGGGTGCCCCTAACAACCTGCCCCACAACGCGGCGCGTTATTCTATTCTCTTGACCCCTCGACCGAATTCTGAACTGGATAAGCAGCCGCCGCGCGTTTCGGTGGTGGTGGTGTCGCATAATCGGGTGGATGGGCTGCGCCGGTGCCTGGAATCCATCGCGAAATCCGAGGGCCGGGACAGGCTTCAGGTGATCGTGGTGGACAACGGGTCGGCGGATGGCAGCGCTCAACTGGACGATGAGTTTCCGGATGTGCAGTGGATCCGGCTGCCGAAGAATTTCGGGCTGACCAAAGCCTGGAACCTGGGCTGGCGTGCCGCCGACGCCGAATACGTTTTCTTCCTGCACGACGATACCGAGGTGGAACCTGGGACCGTGCTCCGCCTGGCGGAAGCGCTGGATGCCAACCAGGACGCCGCGGCTGTGTGCCCGCTTCTGGTGGATACCGAAGGGCGGCCCGCGCCGCAGCTAGGAACCTTGCCGCCCACCGGCGGATGGAGTTCCGCGCCGGTTTCGGACGAACCTTGTGCGGTGGAGTATCCCCGAGGCGCCGCGCTGATGGTGCGGGTATTTCTGATCAAGGCGATCCGTCAAATCGACGAACGCTATGGCCAATGCGGCGGCGATGCCGATCTGGCGGCGCAAATCCGGAGAGCGGGCAAGAAGATTCTGCTGCTGCCCGCGCAGCATGCTCGCCATCAGGGCCGGCTGGAATCCTCGGGGCTTCTGCAGGCGGACTTTCAGAACAGCCGCGCGGTTTTCCTGGGCAAGTATCAGGGCTTCGCGGCAGGTTTGCAAGCGCGCATCGGGGCTGCGTTCGGCGCGCTGCTCGGGTTTCGTCTGGGCGAACTGAAGTACCTACTGGCGGGACAGAAGATCGACGGCACGCAGGAGTGACGTTGGCGCCGTGGGCGAATCATCGGGAGTTCGATTCTTCTTCGGCCCTCCAACGACTTATGGAAGCGCACACCGATTGGTGATGGGAACTGTCTCGAAAACAGTTGGTCCCCGAAAATAGTAGTTGACTTAGGTCACTCGTTACTCTTATACTTAACCTCGTGATACAAAAATTCCATTTCGGCGCCGAACCAATCATGACCCAGAGGACCGTCAATACAGACGCGCGCCCGGGGACCTGACCTGACTTGGAATAACTCGATTTCAAGAAGGCCCGGTCCATACGGATCGGGCCTTTTGCTTTTTACGGGGACTTGGGAAACGGCTTAACCCACTCGCCCTGGGAGCGAGAGATTCTCAGTTCAAATCTGAGGTCCCCGACCATGTTCTTAGTTCTTTGACAATTTTTGCGGGTTTCGTCCAGTGGCCAGGACGGCAGACTGCCAGTCTGTCTACATCGGTTCGAGTCCGATAACCCGCTCCAAGCTGCCGGAAATGCGGGTTCGAGCCCCACTCTTCCCTTCGGGGAAGATCGTCTAATGGCAAGACGCCGGCGCTCCATGGATAGCGCGCGGGATAGCGCGCGGGATAGGGCCCGGGATAGTGCGCGCAAGACCTGTCCGTGGGTGCAAATGCCGAAGTAGCTTAAGAGGAAAAGCACCGCACTTGTAATGCGGAGCATGGGATTTCGAGTATCTCCTTCGGCCCCAAGTTTGTTCTGGTGAGATGTTGACGGCAGCATAGGCACTCGTAACGCCGCTGAGTGGGTCGCGCGGGCGCGCTGGATCCCATCGCCAGATCCATGCCCCGAAGGTGTTGATGGCGACATGTATCCTCGGTAAGGATAAGATGACCGTTCGATTCGGTCTCGGGGCTCCACCTTCCCCTCCAGGCTCTCCGGTTGGGCGTTCGTCTGATACGCGAACGGTACCTGGTTCGATTCCAGGGGAGGGGACCAAGTTAAGCTATTGCGGGCAAGTTGAGCTGGTGCATTCACAGAGGTCTCATAAGCCTCGCTAGCAGAGTTCGATTCTCTGGCCCGCAACCATTGTTTGATGTGACTAAGCATGAGTGACTAAGTACACCGTTTCACAAATACAGTCGTGTATTTCGACGAAGCCGCTCCCTAACGGTCGCGGCTCTGATCGGAGCCGCGCGCTGATCGGAGCCGCGCGCTGATCGGAGCCGCGCGCGTTAGCAAGCGGTTTCCCGATATGTCGGCGTACTTCTGAAATTAACCAAGTGTTGATTTGCCATGGGTGACTAGTGATAACAGGAGCACGGATGGCCTGCAACCATCCAGTCGGGGTGCAACTCCCCGGTCATCCACCAAGTTTCGTAGCGGAGGCCGTTGTGGTCAAGGCGCCAGTCCGAAAAGCTGGACAAGCCAGTTCGATTCTGGCCCGCTGCACCAAGTTGATGGCGGCACTCTCGGGTCGAACATATAAGACTCGCCGCGCGTCAGTGATTGTGGCCATAGATCAGTGGTAGATCGGGAGGTTGTGAACCTCTCCACCGGCGTTCGATTCGCCGTGGCCACCCCAAATTGGGGGTTCGGTTAGTGGCAGGCCGCGGTCCTTTGAAGTCCGCTGCGGGCGTTCGATTCGCTCACCCCCAGCCACAGGCCGGTAGTTCAGTGGCAGAACGCTTTCCTCTGGAGGAAGATGTCGGTGGTTCAAGTCCATCCCGGCCTGCCAAGTCAAGTTTTCATGCCCCCTTCGTCCAATGGAAAGGGCACAAGGCTACGGACCTTGAGATAGGCGTTCGAATCGTCTAGGGGGTACCAATTCGGCCCGTCGTCCAACGGGAGAGGGCACGGGCCTCCGGAGCCCGGGATCGCAGTTCAAATCTGCGCGGGCCGACCAAAAGTTTGTGGGTGCGATGGGACCGAAAGGCCACGACTGATCGGGCGGGCGGCGCGGATTGACCTGCCCCCCGGACACCCAAGGATGCGCGGTGGAGACCGACTGGTGAGGTACTCCGCTGTCTACGGAGCATAGGCGGGTTCGATTCCCGTCCGCCGCGCCAAAAAGTTTCTGTGTCGTAGAGCGCGACCGGTCGAGCGCCCTGACCCTCAATCAGGTGACAGTGGGTTCAATTCCCATCTACGACACCATCCCGCAGAGCACGAGTGGTCGAGTGCCCGGTCCTTCAAATCGGTGAGAGTGGGATCGTTACCCACCTGCGGGACCAAAGTTTCGGGCTGCAAGCTGGGCCCAGCAAGTTGTTGGCAGGTAGCACAACGGCCGTGCGGCTGGCTGTTAACCAGCAAGATGGAGGTTCGAATCCTCTCCTGCCAGCCAAAGTTCGAGTCCCTCTAGCTCATTGGGTAGAGCGCCGGTCTTATATACCGGAGGCGTCTGGTTCGAAGCCAGAGAGGGGCACCATGCCGGGCTTGTCGTCTGGTGACGGCACTTCTCCTACAAAGAAGATAAGCAGGGTTCGATCCCCTGGCCCGGCACCAGTTTTGGGTCTTTAGCTTAAGTGGCAAAGCGCCGTCCTTTTAAGTCGGATGATCTGGCTTCGATCGCCAGAGGACCCACCATCTCTATGAGCCTGAACCGTCTATGCCTGGTGCTGAACGCTTCCTATGAGCCGATCCATGTGGCTTCGGCCCGGCGCGCGCTGACCCTGGTTTTCAAAGGAGCGGCCGTGGTGGAGGAAGTGTCGCCCTACACGATCCGGACGGCCAGGGTCAACGTGCCGGTGCCGAGCGTGATCCGGTTGATGAAGTACCGGCGGATGCCGCGCCAGAACCGGGCGGTGTCCCGGAAGGGCATCATGCTGCGGGACCGGAATACCTGCCAGTACTGCACCGCGGTTCTGCCGGCTCACAGCCTGACGCTGGACCACGTGATTCCACGGTCGCGATCCGGCCCGTCGACCTGGGAGAATCTGGTGGCCTGCTGCTGCCGCTGCAACAACCGCAAGGGAGACCGGACCCCGCCGGAAGCCGGCATGCCGCTGGCCCGGAAGCCCATGCCGATCGGCATTCACGCCAAGCACCGGCTGCTGGCGGGTGACGTAGAAACCTGGGAGAAGTATCTGTTTTGCTGAACGCGCGATTAGCTCAGACGGAAAGAGCGTCCCTCTCCTAAAGGGAAGGCCGGTGGTTCGACTCCGCCATCGCGCACCAATGGACCCGTAGCTTAACCTAACGGACAAGGCGCTTCCCTTCTGAGGAACCCTGCATCCTGCCGCTGGCTGGAGGCGCCTGTGAACGTCTGACACATGGGGCTCCGCTCCCGGCATTCGCTCCCTAACGGTCGCGGCTCTGATCGGAGCCGCGCGCGTCAGCAAGCGGTTTCCCAGGAGCCGGCGCGGTCACGGCTGGACTTCCTGAATGACCCTCAAATCTGTTCGAAGTAGCGTTTGCGCTCCCAATCGGTGACCGCGGCGTCGAAGGCCGCCTGCTCAATCTCAAAGAAATGCGCGTAGTGTGCCACAACTTCCGGGCCCAGCGCTTCCCGGACGAATGGGCTGGACTGGAACGCAACTGCGGCCTCGCGCAGCGTCGCGGGGACGCACGGCAAGGCTTTGGCGGCGTAGGCATCACCTTCAAAAAGCGGTGGCGGCTCGGTCTTCCTGGCAATGCCGTCCAGGCCGGAAGCGAGCGCGGCGGCGAAACAGAGGTAGGGGTTGCAGTCGGCTCCGGGAATGCGGCACTCGATTCTCAGGCTCGGACCCTTCCCGACCACTCGAAAGCTGGCCGTGCGGTTGTCGTGGCTCCACGCCAGGCGCGTCGGCGCCCACGAACCGGCGCGAAACCGCTTGTAGGAATTCACCGTGGGCGCGTAAAAGACCATGAACTCGGGCACGTGAGCGAGCCAGCCGCCCAGAAACCAGCGGAACGCATCGCTGCAACGAACCGGCCCTAACAGACTCTCTCCGGCCATGAGATTTCTGCCATCCTGCCAGAGACTCAAGTGTACGTGACAGCTCGATCCGGCCTGCGCAGCGTCGGGCTTCGCCATAAATGTGACGCTCATGCCCAGACTGTCGGCCACTTCCTTGAAGCATTGTTTGAAAACGGCATGCCGGTCGGCCATGGTCAGTATGTCGGTGTATCCCACGTTCAGTTCGTGCTGCCCCTTGCCCCACTCGCCTTTGGAACATTCCACCGGTATGCCCGATTGTGCCAGGTGCCGCCGGACTGTGCCATTGAGCTTTTCTTCGCGCGTTCCCTGCAAAACGTGATAATCCTCAAGGTACCAGCCGGCGGATTCCAGGCCGTTATACCCGGCGGCGGCCGCCTGGCGATATGAGTTGTTGAATATGTAATACTCCAGCTCAGACCCAGCCATTGGCTGATACCCCATCTGGCGCGCTCGTTCGATTTGCCGCCGCAAAATGGAGCGCGGCGCCTGTTCGACCAACGCGTGGGAGCCGGGTTGAACCACGTCGCAGGTCACCAGAGCCGTCCGGTCGAGCCAGTTGGCCACGCGCAGGGTCGCCAGGTCGGCCGCCATGTGGAAATCGCCGTAGCCGCGCTCCCAGTTGGCGAACTGATAGCCTGGCGCCGGGTCCATTTCCATATCGGTGGTGAGCAGGTAGTCGCAAGCGTGCGTGCCCGGCTCTGGGCCGCTATACAGAAAGAAACGGGCGTCCAGGCGTTTGCCAAGCTGGCGGCCATAGAGATCGGTGAACGTCAGCAGAACAGTGTCGATCTGCGACTCGTAGACGCGGCACCGAAGATCTTCGATGGTCAGCATTCCGGGGATAGTCATACGGCAAAGCGCTCCTCAAACTGCCGGTCGTCAACCGATGGTCCGCGTGCGCAAATGAAAACTCTTGGGACGCGTCAGGTGCAGGAAACCGAGGTGCGACAGCGTGCAGCCGTGCCCGCTGTCTTTGATGCCAACCCAGGCGAGTTCGGGGTCGAGATAATCGCAGCGGTTGACGTAGACGGTCCCTGCTGCCGTCCGGGCGGCCAGGGCCTCGCCGCGGGCCGCGTCCTCGGTCCAGATGGAAGCGGTGAGACCGTAGGGGCTGTCGTTCATGAGGCGGACGCCTTCCTCTTCATTGTCCACCGGCATGATGCCGATCACAGGTCCAAAGCTCTCCTCCATCATCACGCTCATGCGGTGGTCCACATCCCGCAGCACGGTCGGCTGGAAGAAGTATCCGGGGCCCGGCGCACGGCTTCCACCCGTGAGCACTCTGGCGCCGAGGCCAACGGCCTGGTCTATCTGAAACTCCATAAACTCGACGGCCTTGCGCTGCGCCAGCGGCCCAATATCGGTGGCACTGTCCTCCGGGTTCCCGACTTTGTATTTCTCCACTTCGGCGACGTAGGCGTCCAAGAATCTCGCGAACAGGGGACGCAATACGTAGATCCGCTCGACGGCGCAACAGCTCTGCCCGGCATTATAGAAGGCGCCATCCACCAGGTTGGCCACGGCGTAACTGAAGTTCGCGTCTTCGCAGACCAGGGCCGGATCTTTGCCGCCGAGTTCCAGGCCCATGTCGAGCAACTGCCCGGAAGCCTGGCGGTAGACCTCGCGCCCGCCTTCCACCGAACCGGTGAACGAGACGAAGTCGACGGCGCGCCTGTCAATCAGCCGGCCCACCGTCGAATGGCCCACGTGAATGGAAGCCACCAGGTCCGGAGGAAGACTCGTCTTCCGAAAGGCGTCGACAAACGCGTCCCCGCACAGCGGTGTCAGACGGGCGTGCTTGATCAGCACGGCGTTGCCTGCCAACAGGGCCGGAATTACCACATTCACCGCGATCAACAAGGGATAATTCCAGGCGGGAATATCCAGCACGATTCCCAGGGGCTCACGGCGAATGAACCTGCGAAAGCCCTCTTTGGGCGGCAGTTCATCGTCCTGCAGCGCAGCCGCCGCCAGCCGGAGCATGGTTTCGGCGCGGTCGAGCGTGGTATCCACCTCACGCCGCGCCTGCACGAGCGGCTTCCCCATCTGCCGCGTGATATCGAGGGCCACGGATTCTTTCATGGATCGAAAAGCATCGACGAAGCCGCGGCAGATCTCCACTCTCTCGCTCACCGGGACTTCGCGCCACTTGCGTTGCGCGGCCCGCATCCTTTCAAGAACGGACGCGAGCTCCGATTCCGCAGTCGGCTCGAGCGTGCGAAAGGTCTCTTCGGTCGCAGGGTTTACCAGGTTGATAAGCGAAGTTTCCGTCATGCCTGCCAGCTCTCCTCGTACAGCCTCAAGAGATCGCCCTGCGTGCACGGACGGATATTCGTTTTGTGGCAGGAGTCATCGAAGGCGCTAACGGAAAGGCTCTCCAGGCTCTCCCGCGGGATTCCGTAGTTGCGCAGCCCTGGCGTGATTCCGAGGCGCTTGATCATGCCTTCGACCTCGGGGATGGACTTGGCGGCGGAATCGTTCCCGGTCGCACGTTCGGTCGCACGCTCCGTGGCCTCGCGACCAGCCCCATCGAAGAGGCGGGCCAGACGCGCGTAGTGAGGCGCCGCCGCTTCCAGGTTGAAGCGCATCACGGCCGGCAGGCACAAAGCGTTCGCCAGCCCATGATGTACTCCAAACCCGGTGGAGAGCGGATGCGCCAGCGAGTGCGTTGCGCCCAGATCTTTCTGGAACGCGATGGCTCCCATGGCCGCCGCCACCTGCATGTTTCCGCGGGCCTCAATATCGGTGCCGTCGCGCGTGGCCCGCTCCAGATAACGGATGACCAGTTCCAGGCCGTGGATGGCGATGGCGTCGCACAAGGGATGAAACGACGGGCAGGTGAGCGATTCCAGGCAGTGCGTGAATGCGTCCATACCCGTGGCCGCGGTCAGGAACGGCGGCAGGCTCACGGTAAGCTCCGGATCGAGAATCGCCCGCTTGGGCATCAACCAGGGGCTGAAGATGATGATCTTTCGGCCCAGCTTGTGCGAAGTGATGACCGAGGACCGCCCGACCTCGCTGCCGGTTCCCGCGGTGGTGGGAATGGCGATGATCGGATCATAAGGACCCGTCATGCGGTCCATGCCTCCGGCCTGCGCTTCCAGTTCGGCAAGGGCGCCCTGATGGCGGGCCATCACCACCACCGCCTTGGCGACATCGATGGCGCTGCCGCCGCCCAGCCCAACGACACCGTCGCAGCCGGCGGACCGGTACATCTCAGCCGCCTCGAGTACGTCTTCTTCGATCGGATTTCCGTGGACCCGGTCGAAGACCTGGTGGCTGATTCCTGCCTTTTGGAGCACCCCAGCCACCGCATGAAACGCGGGCGAGGCGCGGAGGCCGGGATCGGTCACCACCAGCGGATTGCGGACCGCTGTCTCCTCCAGGCATGCGGGAAGACGCCCGACGGCAGCGCGGCCGAAGACGATCCGGGTGGGAAATGAAAACGTAACGATCTCATCGAACATGTCACGCTCCTGCCGCGCGCGGCAGCACAACCTTGTTAATCCAATTGCGGAACTCGATCTGCCGGACCTCGTCGGACAGCACGTCGTCGTCGATGTCGAGTTGCCAGCGCAGGTCCTTTCGATTCGGATCGCGGTTGAGCGCCTCGAGCTTCTCCACATACCCGGCAAGATCCTCGGGACTTTCAAAAAATCCCTCCGGCAGCAGCTTCTGCGCCCGCGCCGTGATCAAGCGCGCCATTTCGTGCAAGTCGTACTCCGGGTGATACTGGACCGCCCAAAAGCTCCCGTTTCCGTGCCTCACTTCCAGGGCCTGGACGTGCGTGAAATCGTTGCTGGCCAACACCACGGCGCCGGGCGGGAGTTCGGTGACCTCGTCGAGGTGACTGATGAAGTTGCTGAACACCGGCGGCCTGCCTTCCAGCATCGGATGCTTCTGCCCTGCAGGCGTAAGGTGAATTTTGCGCGCAATTCCCATTTCGCGCCCGCGCGGGCTCGCCGACACTGTGCCCCCGGCCGCGGTGGCGGCGATCTGCAGGCCCCAGCAGGATCCGAAGGCGGGGGTCCCGGCGTCAAAGGTCTGCGCGGCGAACTCGATCTGGCGGGCGACGCTGGGATTGTCCCGGTGGTAGACGGTGAGATTGCAGCCCGTCCAAAGGATGCCGGCATAGTGCTCCGGCCCCTGGGCCTCCGGAGGAGTGGGATGGTCGCTGGGAAACCAAAAAACGTATTCGGCCTCCGGCAGCCACCTTTTCAGCATGTCCGCGTACAGCCTGGCCGCATGCTTCATTCCGACCAGGTCGAAATCGTCGCGGCTGGCCTCGGCGTATCCATCAACGATCAGGAAACGTATGGGCATAAGATTGTTCGTCAGTGCTTCCGCCGGTGGGACAGACCATCGCACTCCGTGGTCTGTTGGGATAGGCCTCCGGCGCCCGAAATTTCATGAAAGACTCCGGCGGGTCCAGGGCATTCCCCGACCCTCGAGATGGTTTTTCGACCCTGTCATCGCTCACCAGACGGCGGCTGGGTGACAGACGACAAAAGGCGATCGTCTGTCCTACCGGTGTCCATGGACTCGATGATATCCGGCAACTGGCGATAGTCGGCGCAAACCGCGTCGGCCTGGGTACCGGCGGTGCCCCGGTCGATTGCCGCCGTCAGCAGAACCGCCCTGGCTCCCAGCGCTTTCGGCCCGGCAATATCGTTCCGCTCACGGTCGCCGATGTGCACCATCTCGCCGAGTTGGCAGTCCATCAGTTCGGCGGCGCGGCGAAACACCTGGGGCGCCGGCTTCGACCAGCCGAGCTCGTCGGAAAACACGAAGGCGGAAAAAAAGTCGAGCAGTCCGTAGCCCGCCAGCAACTCCCGCAGCACACGGCCGGGCGAAAAAATCGTGTCCGAGATTACCATCAGGCGGTATCGCCGCGCCAGAGTCTTTAACGCGTCAGCTACCCCAGGCACGAGATCGGGAGGCACACGCAGTTCCATTTCTTCGTGAAGCCGCACCAGTTCCCGGAACTCTTCATCCGGCAGTTCGCGCTTGAGCCCGCCAAGCAAGACGCGCAGCCGCACCTCCACGGTCCAGGTGACGTGCTGCTGGCGCCAGACCTGCCGGTAGGCGGCATCCGTGGTGTCATAGGCGCAATCGACCAGCGCCCGCTCGATGTCCGCGTGTCGCGACAGGAAGCCATGGACCAGGTCTCGCCTTTCCACTGGTTTCGAAGGCAGGCCGAGTTGGCGCCGTTTCGGCTCGTCCGAATCGTCCGCAAATACGGTATCCCAGAGATCAAACGAAATGACACGAACGTGCGGCATATAACTAAGTATTCGTATTCCAGCTCGATGCCGACGTGTCCATCCGGCCAATGATCTCTTCCTGGAAGATCGGACCAATGGATCCCATTCCATTGATGATACCCGCCGCCTTACGCCGCGCCCTTGGGTACTGTCGTAAAGGTGCGGCGAAGGCGATTTTAACAGGCTTCAGCGGTGGCGCTGGGAGCGGTGTGGCTGGCTGGGTGCCTGGTCTGGCAGGGCCGGCCCGTTTCCAGGCTCTGAGTTTTCTGAACTGGATTCGTGACTCTCAGGACTGAGGGTTGGTCCGGTTGAGGTCTCCGGCGATGCCGTTCCACAGGTGCAGGGGTAAATGACGGAACGAAAGCGAAATGTTTGGGTAAGGGGCTGAGTTTCGTCTGGGGATGGTGGTTCGGGGGGCGGTGATGACAAGCCCCTGGCCGGTTCGGGTGTCAGCGTGACAGGCCCCGGAGTGCAGGAACCCAAGGACCTCGCTTCGTTCGCCGGCATCCAAAGCACGCGCCAATCCGCCGCACTCTCGAAATTCGTTTGTGGAAGTTCGGCTGGGCGCGAACTCCCGGCGGGCGGATTGCCAATCCGCCGCAGCTTGCCAATCCGCCCCACATAGCGCCACAGGCGGATTAAATCCGCCGCAGGTTAAACAACCTGCCCCACAGCGGTTCCGGTATAATGAATAGTACGATTTGAGAGGATTTGTGTCCATACGCACATATATTAGACTTTTCACCCATACCCTTTTGATGCCTGTTCTGGAAAGTGGCGAGGAGACGACTCTCGTCGGCGGGCAGGCCGTCATGGAAGGCGTGATGATGCGGGCGCCGCACAGCTATTGCGTAGCCGTGCGGAAGAAGAACGGCGAGATTGTCACCCAGGAGCAGCCGCTGCCCAGAATGTCGGAGCTGTACAAGATTTTCAAGTACCCGGTTTTCCGCGGCATCGGCACGCTCTACCAGGCGATGAAGCTGGGCATGCAGTCCCTGAAGTTCTCAGGCGACGTAGGCATGCAGGATATCCAGGAAGCCGAAGCCCAGGAGGCCGAAGCCCGGGAAGGGAAAGCCAGAGCCGCGAAACCTGACGGCGAAGGAAGTTCGAAGGGGCTGCCCGGCTGGGCGCTGGCCACCAATCTGGTGCTATCGCTGGGAATGTTTGTCTTCATGTACAAGTTCATTCCGCTGTTCCTGGCGACCAGGCTGAAGATGGTCTACCCGGTTTTCCAAGGCCGAATCGCCTTTAACCTGGCCGATGGCGTGATTCGGATGCTGGTCTTCCTGGCGTTCATGTACGTGCTCTCCCTGATGAAGGACATCCGCCGCGTGTTTGAGTTTCACGGAGCCGAGCACAAAGTGGTGTTCAATTTCGAGTCCGGCCAGCCGGTGACGGTGCCGAATGCGCAGCGGTTCACCACCTTCCATCCGCGCTGCGGCACCAGCTTCCTGTTCGTGGTGATTATCGTCTCGATTGTCTTCTACACCTTTATTCCCTTCGACGGTTTTTTGGCGAAACTGCTCTCGCGCATCGCCCTGCTGCCGTTGATTGCAGGCGTCAGCTACGAACTGATTCGCTTCGCGGCCAAGCGGCGGGGCGGCGTGCTGGCCACCATCACAGCCCCGGGCCTGTGGTTGCAGCGCATCACTACCAAACCGCCATCGGATGAGCAGGCGGCGGTAGCGATCCGCGCATTGGAAGGGGCCATGGCGCTCGAAAAATCCCAGGGCGGACAACTGGTCATTGCATAATCCAACCGGCGTAAGTCATGCAATTCGTTCCAAAACTCGACCAGCTCGAAAAGCGCTTTGAGGAACTCACGCGACAGATGGCCGACCCGGCGGTGATCGGCGATGCCGCCGAGTATCGCAAGGTCACCAAGGCGCAGAGCGACCTTGGCGAAGTGGTCGCCATGTACCGTGAATGGAAGAAGGTGGACGACAGCCTTTCGCAGGCTCGTGCCATGCTGCAGGAGCCGGATGCGGAGCTCAGGGAGATGGCTCAGCAGGAGGTGGCGCAGTTAGAGCCCGAAAAGCAGAAGATCGAAGAGCATCTCAAGATTCTGCTGCTGCCCAAGGACCCGAGCGACGACAAGAACGTAGTGCTGGAAATTCGCGCCGGCACGGGCGGCGATGAGGCGACGCTGTTCGCGGCCGAGATTTTCCGCATGTACACGCGGTACGGCGAAACCCAGGGCTGGAAGTTCGAAGTGACGTCAAGCAGCGAATCGCCGGTGGGCGGGCTCAAGGAAGTGATCGCGCTGGTGAGCGGAAACAAGGTTTACAGCAAGCTGAAGTACGAAAGCGGAGTGCACCGCGTGCAGCGCGTCCCGGTGACCGAACAGCAGGGGCGGGTGCACACTTCGGCCATCACTGTAGCGGTTCTGCCGGAAGCCGACGAGGTGGAAGTCAAGCTCGAGGCCAAGGACATCCGCATCGATACTTTCTGCTCGTCGGGCCCCGGCGGCCAATCCGTGAACACGACGTATTCGGCGGTGCGGATCACGCATCTGCCCACCGGCCTGGTGGTTTCGTGCCAGGACGAAAAATCGCAGATCAAGAACCGCGCCAAGGCGGAGCGCGTGCTGCGTTCGCGGCTTTATGAATTGGAACTGCAGAAGCAGCAGGCGGCGGTGGGAGCGGAACGGCGCACCATGGTGGGCACCGGCGACCGCAGCGAGAAGATCCGGACCTACAATTTCCCGCAGAACCGCGTGAGCGACCACCGCATCGGTTTGACGCTCCACCAACTGGATTTCGTGATGGAGGGCAAAATGGATGCGATTTTCGATGCGCTCACCACGTATTACCAGGCCGAAAAGCTGAAGGACGACAAATCCGTCGGTGGGCAGGACGCCGCCGATTGACCCTGCAGACGGCGTTGCTCCAAGGCTCGGGCCTGCTGGAGGATGCCGGTATCGCGGTCCCACGGCTTACCGCCGAAGTGCTGCTTTCCCATGCGTTGCATTGCGAGCGCGTCTATCTTTACGCCCATCCCGAGCGCGAATTGAGCGAAGTGGAATGGATCCATTACGGCCGTTACCTGCATGAGAGAATGCAGGGCAAGCCCACCCAGTACATCACCAAACGCCAGGAGTTTTACGGCCGCGAATTTCGTGTGACGCCTGACGTGCTGATTCCGCGGCCGGAAACCGAGCTCGTGGTAGAAGTGGCTCTACAGGCTGTGCCGGGCGCCCGGCGTATGCTGGACATCGGCACGGGTTCGGGCGCGCTGGCCGTGACGCTGCAGCTCGAAACAGGCGCGGCGGCGTGGGCCACCGATATTTCCGCCCGCGCCGCCGCGGTTGCCGCCGGGAATGCCGCGCGGTTGGGCGCGCATGTGGAGGTGGTGGTGGGCGACCTGATGGAGGCAATCGCGGCCGGTTCCATGGACCTGATCGTCTCCAATCCGCCGTACGTTCCAGAGGGGCAGCGCGAGGGCCTGCAGCGCGAGGTGCGGGACTGGGAACCGCACGTGGCCCTATTCGCCGGCGCCAGCGGGTTTGCACTTTACGACCGCATTGCGGCCGATGCGCCCAGGGTCCTGCGCCCGGGCGGCTGGCTGATCATGGAACTGGGCTTCGGCAGCCTGGATCACGTGCGGGGCCTGCTGGCCGGTTGGGCGGAACTGCGAATTACGCCGGACCTGGCCGGCATCCCGCGCGTGATCGCCGCGCGGGTGTGAATCTAGTACGCCAAGGCACGAGGTTAGTACGCCAAGTCATTGGCAAGAAACAGCGGCCCGCGCGGCCTTCCCTCGGCGGCCGATTGCAGCCGGTACATCAACTCGCCCCAGGTCGTATTGCAGTTAACGAAGTAGTCGGTCTCAGATCGCCAGCCGCCGTGGGTGAAGCGCACCACCGTTCCGGAAGCGCGGCTTTCCAGCCGGAAAACAATATGTGTGCCGTTCCACTCGTCGCCCGTCTCACACACCCATTCCGCCTGGACGGGCGGTGTATCCGCAGTGAGACGCAGACGGTAAACGGTGGCACGATTGAAGAAGCCCAATTCAACGGCGCCTCCGGACTCCGTAATGTCCTCCGCCCACCACTGGCCAAAACCTTTTGCAGTCGCGATCAGTGGGTAGACCGTCTCCGGCTTCGATGCAATCTGGATGGCGTGCCGAATGTCTGACATGTTAATCGGCCCATTAGTATTTCAACTTGGGTTCCCACTGCCCCCGGCCGTCCGGGGTGATGTCGAGAAGATTCCAGACCGGGGACAGCAGATCGATACCTCGGGTCTTTACTTCGTCTGTCATATGCGCCGAGGCCGAGTAGAAGTGCTTTACCGAACCGTCTGGCGATCGTTTAAAGACGCTCAGCCCAGGCCTTTGTTTTCCCTCGCCGTCCTGGAAATTCAAGACTGACTTAAAGTCGGTGCCCTCACTTGACACCAATCGCAATGCCTGCCAATCGCGCTCCCTCCCCCACTCTCGAAATTGCCGGATTCCAGCTTGGGCGATAATCGCGAAATTCATGGTTTGGCGGAGATGGTGGGACACGCCATTAAATCCGTCCACCCACATGGTGCAACTCGGGCACGGCCGCTTCTGGGCAGCGCCATACATATATTGATAAACCACCAGGGGCTTAGCCGGATCATCGAATAATTCCGACAATCGGACCGCCGGGAAGGGTCCGTCTTTTGTCAGGTCGGCCGGACCCTCGTGGAACTCATAGGCCTGAATCTCCGTGTCGAGCGGCAGTTTGCGGCGCAGCGCGGCCACCCGCTCACGTTGATCTTTGAGAGCAATCTCGGCTTCGAGCAGCTCGTCGCGCACTTTCCGGTAGTCGGCGCTCTCAGTCTCCAGGCGTCCAGGATTCATTGTGCCCTTTCTCAGTGGATTCGATTCTTCAGAATTCTCGCATCGAACACCGGACGGATCAATGGCTATTATCCACACTCGTTTGACGACCGAATTGTGGAGTTTCACAATGGATCGAATGGCAGCGAATACAAAAGTCCGGGAATGGGGCGAGCGATTCCGGAAGGCCCCGGTGGCAGCCGGCGTCGTCCGGAGGCTGCACAAGCGCAGTGCCGAGATTTGGCAGCGAACGTTCGATCTGCTGCAGCGGGAAAGCCCGGAGTATCGGAATTCGGTCGATGAAGAATTCACCAAAGAATCGAAAAGTCATTGCGGGGAACTTCTGAAGGCGATCATCGCCATTGCGGCCGGACGAGCGGAAAAACCGGGCGTCGATCCGTTCGGTTTCGTGCGCGCGCACGCCGAATGGCGCGCCCGGCATCAGGTGCCGCTGACGGCGTCGCTGCACGCTTACCGCCTTGCCCACAAGACCTATTGGGAGATCACGCGAGAATCGCTATTGGGGCATCCCGGGCGCGAGGAAGCACTGCTATCGCTGACGATGTTGTCGGATTTCTGGATCGAGTTCTTCGACTATGCCGGCGCGATCCTGGCGGAAGCGCATGCGGTCGAAGAGGGGCTGAGTGTGGCGCAGAGCACCGGCGCCTACGCCGGCCTGATCGACGATCTCCTGCGTGGACTCGAGCCTAAGGATGGGCAGGCCCGGCGGCTTCGCACTCTCTGTGGAATTCGGCCAGGCGGGCCGATTGCGGTCGCCGTCGCCCGCCCATTGCAATCGGGCAACGGAAAGCAAATCGATCTGGAAGTGACGCTGCGCTCTTTTGTCCGCCTCATGGAGCAGGTGATTCCCTCCACGGTCTTCGGCAGGCTGGTGGAAATCCGGAACGGCGAGGTCACGGCGATTGTTGGCAGCGATGCCGATACGGCACGAGGTTTCCTGAAGACCTTGCGCCGCTATGGCTTCGGGCGGCGAAGGGCGACCGGCCCCAGTGTGGGAGTCGGTGTGAGTCTGGATACCATTGAAGTAGCCCGTCTGCCCGAGTCCCTCGAAGAAGCGCGGCTGGCATTGGAATTCGCCGGTCCGGCTCAACCGCTCATGCATTTCGCCGATATCGACCTGACGGACTATCTAATCCGGCGCGCCGACAAAACCGCGCTTCGCCTGATTCCGGCATGGACGCGCTATTTAACTCCGGCCGACGGTGGTCAAGACGGTGCTCAATCGGGCGAGCTGTCGCGCACCATCCGCACGTTCGCCGAGTGCAGCCTCAATGTGAAACAAACGGCGCGATGCCTGGGTGTCCACACCAACACCGTATACTTCAGACTGAATCGAATCGGCAAACTCACCGGTGTCGATCCCAGAACCTTTTCCGGAACCTCGCTCTTGCTGACAGCGCTTCGGCTGCTGCAGACTCACGCCAACGGTAAAACCGCTCCCTGACGGTCGAGCGACAAGTCGCGGCTCGGAACGAGAGTGAGGCTACGTCGGAGCCACGACCGTCAGGGAGTGGTTGGCCCATGGCTACCGGCAGCGGCGCATTTATGTGAAACTGAAGTTATCACCATGCACAATTTGGAAGCGGTCCCGCCTGCCCCGGATCTGCCGGTGCTGGAAGAGGAGATCCTCACCTTCTGGCGCGAGTCCCAGGCGTTCGACAAGCTGCGAAAAATTCGGGAAAACCAGCCGCGGTTCCGGTTCGTGGATGGGCCAATCACCGCCAACAATCCGATGGGTGCGCACCACGCCTGGGGCAGGACGCTCAAGGACGTTTTTCTGCGCTATCAGGCGCTGACCGGCCACTCGCTGCAATACCAAAACGGTTTCGATTGCCAGGGCCTGTGGGTGGAAGTGGAAGTGGAGCGCGCGCTCGGGTTCAACGGCAAGCCCGATATCGAACGCTTCGGCCTGGATAACTTCTCGCGCAAGTGCCGCGAGCGCGTGGAGACGTACAGCAAAGTGATCACGCAGCAATCCATCCGCCTGGGCCAGTGGATGGACTGGGACCACTCCTACTACACGCACGATGACAGCAACATTCTGGGCATCTGGGCCTTCCTGAAAGAATGCAACCGGCGCGGATGGCTTTACCAGAAGGGGCTGCCCATGCCGTGGTGTTTCCGCTGCGGCACCAGCCTGTCCGAGCACGAAATGGCGGGCTCGCACAAGGACATGGAGCACCTCTCGGTCTTCGTGATGACGCCGCTCAAGCAAGATCCGTCGCGCCGGCTGCTGGTCTGGACCACCACGCCGTGGACGCTCAGCGCCAATGTGGCGGCGGCCGTGAACCCCCTGCTGAACTATGTCGAGGTGAGTTCCAGCCACTGGGAGTTCACGCTGATCTTGTGCGAGGACGCGCTGGACAAAGTGCGGGAGTACCATCCGAAGGTGGTCCGCAAGTTTCGCGGCGACTCATTACTGGGCCTTGAATACGAGCCATTCCACGCCGAACTGGAGCCCCAGGCGGCGTTCGCGCACAAGATTGTGCCATGGAGCGCGGTGGACGCGCTGGAAGGCGTGGGCGTGGTGCACATCGCGCCCGGCTGCGGCCGCGAAGATCACGAACTGGGCCAGGAACTCGGCCTGCCGACTATTTCTCCGGTGGATGGCAATGGGCATTTCCTGGAGGGGTTCGACTGGTTGAGCGGCAAGCACGTGCTGGAGGTGCCGCACCAGATCGCCGATCACCTGCAACAGGCCGGCCGTCTGCTCAAGGCGGTGATGCACCGGCACAGTTACCCGGTCTGCTGGCGCTGCAAAACGGAACTGATCTTCCGCCTGGTGGAGGAATGGTTCATCAGTTGCGCGGAAGTGCGTCCGCTGATGATGGAAGCCGCGCGCACGGTGACGTGGATGCCGGACCACATCGGCAAGGCGATGGAAGACTGGCTGACCAACATGGGCGATTGGTGCATTTCGCGCAAACGCTACTGGGGTCTGCCGCTGCCATTCTACATCTGCGACGAATGCGGCGAGCGCACCGTAGCGGGTTCGCGGGAAGAACTGCGCAGCCTGGCGGTGGACCCCGCGGTAGTGGACCAGATGCCGGAGTTCCACCGGCCGTGGATTGACCAGGTGCGCATCCGCTGCCCGAAGTGCTCGGCCGAGACGCCGCGCGTGGTGGAAGTCGGCGATTGCTGGCTGGATGCGGGAATCGTTCCCTACAGCACGCTGGGCTACTTCGAGGACCGTGAGCGGTGGCTGGAATCCTATCCGGTGCAGTGGGTCTGCGAAATGCGGGAGCAGGTCCGGCTCTGGTTCTATTCCATGCTGTTCATGAGCGTGACGCTTAGCGGACGCTCACCCTACGAAAAAGTATCGTCCTACGAAACCATGGTGAGCGAGGAAGGCACGCGCTTTTCGAAGACCGGGTTCATGATCCGCTTCGACGATGCCGTGGCCAAACTGGGCGCGGATGCGATGCGCTATCTCTTCTGCGCGCGGCCGGCGGCTGCCAACATGCGGTTCAGCTACCGCCTGGTGGAGATGGCGTCGCGCAAGATCGCGGACCTGTGGAATATCTACGCCTTCCTGGTAAATTACGCCATCATCGACAAGCCGGACTTTTCACAGGAGGTTCCCGCGGCCGCGCTGCAGGTGAGCGACCGCTGGCTGCTGGCGCGCACCGCGCCGATGCTGGCGGAGGTCCACAAACACTACGAATCCTATGACACGCCGTCGGTGATTCGGGAGGTGGAAGCTTACCTGGACGATGTTTCGAACTGGTATGTGCGCGTAAGCCGCCGCCGATTCTGGCGCAGCGGCCATAGTGACGACAAGCAGGCCTGTTACTTCGTGCTGTTCACGGCGTTGAAGGCGACGGTGCTGGCGCTTTCTCCCATCATCCCGTTTGTGACGGAGCGCATCTGGCAGAACGCGGTGCGTGGGTTGGAGGCAGGGGCGGCCGAGTCCGTGCACCACGCCGATTGGCCGTCGCAATATGCCCAGTGGCTCGACGAAGGATTGCTGCGCCGGACGGAGGCGGTGCGGGCCGTGATCCGCGTAGGGCTGAAGCTGCGCTCGCAGGCTTCCGTCCGCGTCCGCCAGCCGCTGGCCGCGATTTTCGTAGTGGGCAACGACGAGCAGCGGCTTGCTTTGGAAGAGCAGCTTGCGCTGGTCCAGAGCGAGCTCAATGTGAAGGAGGTGCGGTTTGTGGAGAACACCGCGGCATTCCACACGCGCACCGTGCAAGTGGATTGGCGGGCGGCCGGCGCGCACTTGCGGAAGGATGTCAACCGTTTCCGGCAGGCTGTTCAGGAGATGCCGCCCGGTGCGCTCGACGTGTTTGCCGATCAGATTGCGGGCGGCGCCGACCTTTATATTTTCGACCAACACATGCCGGCGACACTGTTTCGCATCGAGATGAAGGTGAACCCCCGGTACGGAGTGGCCGAAGAAGGCGGCCTGGCCGTGGTGCTCGATTTGGAAGTGCCGGATGCGCTCAAGCGCGAGGGCATGGTCCGCGACGTGGTGCGGCACGTGCAGGTTCTGCGCAAGGACGCGGGCCTGGCGGTGAGCCAGCGCATCCAACTTGGCCTGGCGACGGAAAGCGCGGCGCTGCGCGAAGCGATTGCGGAGTACCGCGCCTACATCATGGACGAAGTTCTGGCCGTGCGGCTGGAGGATTCGTCGCTGGAGGAGGCCAAGGCGAAGGTGGAATTGACGGTGGAAGGTGAGAAGGTTCTGGCGACGATGAGCTGGTGACCCTTACCACCCCCCTTACCGCACCAGCGGCCGCGGCTTCACCAACTCGCTCAGAATTCCCGTCCCGCACTGTGGGATAATATCGAAGAAGGCCGTTATGCAGGTTCAACTGGAAATCCCCGAGGATCTTGCTCGTCAACTCGGCGCCGATCCGTGCAGCGTGACGCACGCTGCACTGGAAGCGGTCGCATTGGAAGGCGTCCGGTCCGGCACATTCACCGTATCGCAAGCAAGGCGGCTATTGGGTATCGGGTCCCGGTACGAGATGGATGGCTTCCTCAAAGCGCATGGGGTCTTCCTTGACCTGACGCTAGATGACGTCCTCAAGGATAGCGAAACCGCTCTCGCCTTCTCCCGATGACCGTCGTCGTCGCCGATACCTCACCCTTGAATTACCTGATACTTATTGAAGCGATCGGTATTCTGCCGCGATTGTACGGAAGAGTCGTCATCCCCGCCGAGGTGCTGAACGAATTGATGAATGAGGGCGCTCCGCGCCCGGTGAGCGACTGGGCGATGAAGCTTCCGGAGTGGGTAGAAGTTCGTTCTGCGCCGCTGACGTACGACGCGGCCTTGTCCCTTCTCGATCCGGGAGAGAAGTGTGCGATCCTGTTGGCACAATTGGAAGCTGAGGTCCTTCTTCTGATGGACGAAGCCGCTGGAAGACTCGAAGCGTCCCGGCGCGGTATCCCGAACACCGGAACGGTCGGCGTCCTTCGAGCGGCTTCCATTGCTGGGCTCGTGGATCTGCCGTCCGCACTAGCCCGGTTGGTTGCGACCAACTTCCGGATTTCCAAGCAACTCTTGGACGGACTGATCGCCGAGGATGCAGCCAGAGGTCGCCAACGGAAAGAGTAGACCTCCTCGCGCCGCCTTACCGCACCAGCGGCCGCGGTTTCACCAAGTCGCTGAGTTGCGGGATGTCGAACGCTTCCAGCAGCCCGAAGCAGAACAGTTCCGGCGCTTCCACCACGGTCATGTCGCGCTCAATCACTTCGCGCAGGCTGGCGAGCGGGCGCACCAGTTTCACATCGCTGATGGCGTCGGTTTCCATGGCGGCCGCGACCAGGGCGATGAGGCTGGTTCTGGGACCGTAGGCCGCTAGCGAAACCGGGCCGTACTGGGGCCGCAGCCAGCGCGCCGCCGCAGCCACCTGGCCTGCCTGAATTCCCAGCGGCCGCTCACCCAGCGACGAAGCCAGCAGGGCGAAGAGATAGTCGCGCGTTTCCAGGCGGCTTTCGCCGAAGTAAAACGGGTCGATGGTCACCACGCGCCGCTTCCGGTCCAAAAGCTGTTGAATCTCGTTGGTGAGGGTGGCCTTGCCGGAATCGGCCAACACCAGCGTAGTGCCCGTGCTGGCAGCCGGCGAAAGATCGAGCAGCGGCACGGTCCAGGTATTGTCGAGCGAAAGGCGCGTGGAAGTGATGGCGATGCCGCCGGCGTTGCGCGTGCTTACCTGGTGGGCGGTGGCGCGATAGTCGGTCCATCGCACAACCTCGCGCAGCGTTTCCCTGGATGGCGCACGGGAGGGCGGCTGCCCGCGGACGGTCTTCTGGCTCAACTTCAGGGCCACGGTGTGAAGGTCTTCGTTGCCGGCGGGAAGCGGCACCCGCAACTGCTCGGCGGTTCGCACCTCGGCGGCCGACGGGATTTCCTCGGCGGAGAATTCGGCCCCGCCGGCGTAGAAGGATTCCTTGAGGAACCGGTACAGCGCTTCCCGGTTCTCCAGGCCGTAGTTGTGGCCGGCGTCGAAGTTGGTGTGCGAGCGCAGCCTGGCGGCATCGCCGTAGAGCGCGAAGATCGGGCCGGCGGCCACCAGCAGCGGGGCCAGGGCGTAATCGGCGCGGAAACAGCAGTTGTCGCGGGCATTGTGGGCGATTTGGAGGGGGCGCGGGGCCAGCATCGCGGTCAGATGCGTGTAGTCGGCGAACTGTCCGAGGTCCACCGGGGTCTGTTCCGAATCGCCCAGGTCCATTTCGGGGAATTGCGTGCGGGTGACAAAGCTGGAATACCCGGCCACGGGCATCGCCAGTTTCACGCGCCGGTCAAGCGAACTGAGTAAAATCGTCTGCCAGCCGCCGCCCGAAAGCCCCGTAACGGCAAGCCGATCCGCATCGGCATTGGGGTGTTGCAGCGCGATATCCACCAGCCGCTTCTGGGCCAGAAAGAAGGGCGCCAGTCCGCTGGTCCCGGTGAGATCGATCTGGTTCAGGCGGGCGTGGCTATAGCCGGCCGCGGCCAGCTCACCCATGCCGAACCATTCGTAGTTGTACGCCAGCAGGCCCTTCTTCGCCAGGTTGAGGCAGCGCTCCTGGATATAGCTATTGGCCTTTCCTTCGCCTTCGTGCCCGTTCAAGTTGAGCACCACCGGAACGCGCCCGGTAAGTTGCGCCGGTTCGTACAGCAGGCCGGGCAGCCACATGCCGGGGATCACTTCGTATCGGAATTTCTTCACGCGGTACCCGTCGCCGGCCAGCGTGTCCAGCCATGTAACTTGCGTGGGCATGTCGCGCCATTTGGCGGCTTCACCGCGGAAGACAACGTTGTCCAGAATATGGGTGCGCAACTGCTGCGCGTACTGCTCCCATTGGGCGGTGCTCGCGATCGCGGGAATGGGTTTCACGCGCGACGCCAGGTGGATCTGGGTTTCCACCAAGGTCTGGTGCGGCTGCAGAATTGGCTGGGCGAGATAGACGTCCAGCCACGAAAGGTCGTCGGCTGCGGTGAGCGGAGCCGTGGCGCCAAGCACCAGCATCAGGCAGATCCGTTTCAGGAACATAGTGTTCGCCTCGTCCCCCTTGGTAAAGGCATTGTCAGCCGATTGGCTACCGGCAGTCAACCGCCAGTATTTTCAGGAATTGGCTCACGGCGTGTCGGCTGCTGCCCTCGATTTTCCGCAGTGGCAAAGCGTGTTTGGCTAATTCCGACGCGCGTCTGGCAGCAGGTCCGTCATCCCCAATAGTTGCGGATTCACGCCCTCGAAGCGCAGCGCCGTGATGTGCGCGTACCGCCGGTGGCCCGCCAGTACTGAATCGACGGTCACAACGATGACATCAGCGTGGGCGAAGTGGAGTGGTTGGGATTTGACTACCTTACCTTCGACAGAATCCTCGCCCCAATCATCGGTAGTGGGCTACTTTGATTTTGCCCTCCCGAAAAAATGATCGACAACCCAGGCTAGCAGCGTCAACATGGGCCAAGCCAAAACGAACGAACCATGGGCCAGTGCCCAAAAGTGAAACAGTGGCCAGTTCATCCCATCAAAGAGCATCCCGAGCGGGAACATCAGAACGAACCCGATCACGATGTACGTTAGACAACCCAGAACCTTCCCTTTGGTCATGTCCGTGCTCGTTAGGCTGCTGCCGCTCTTTCCTTCCTCCGCTCCCACGCTCTCCATGCAGCAACAAGATCGGTGACTCCCAAGGCCGTGAGGCGACACCAGCGGTCATGGCGGGGGTTACGCAAAGGGTCCGGTGAATCTTGTTCGTCAACCGCGTGAACCGGCGAACGGTCATGCGCCACGCTGAGATTTCGGCGCTCAATGTAGCTGGCAGGGCCGGCCATCCGCCATCCATACCATTTCTCATGATCAAGAGCACCGACAGAGCGTTTTTAAACGCGGCACCGCGCGAGGTTCAGGGGCTCGAAGTTTGGGGTACCGCCCCTAATGCGGTTTGTTCAATTCAAGCGCTTTTCTTGATGTCCTCCAGCATCGCTTCTCGGAGTACCGAGTTTAGCCTGGTCTGGTAACCCTTCCCCTGCTGTCGAAGCCATGCCACCACATCGGCATCCAAGCGCACGGTGAGTTGCTGCTTTACTGGCCGGTAGAACGGATTGCGGATGGCGTTTTTCCAGAAGCTATCTTTTGCCGGCGGAATGTCGGAGAAGTCGATCTCCGAATCCGGCCGCTTGGCGAGTTGGGCCAACCTGCGCTTGCGGGCGGGCGTCATCGGGCTGTTAGCCAGCGTCTTGCGCACGAGTTTTGTCATAACGGTTTCGCTCCTTCCGAGTGGCTCGGCGTGCCGAGATGAGGCGAATGATATCGTCCTCGCTTTCTTCTCGAACGGTGTGGGCCACGAACAGCAGAACCTCCCCTCCAGCAAGGCCGGTCGCCTGCCAGCGCAACTCCCCCGCTTCGTCGGTACGGTCCCGTTCGAACAGGGCGTACGGATCATGAAAGACGTGCATGGCGTCCTCGAAGGAGACACCGTGCTTCCGCAGGTTGGTCCGCGCCTTCACCGGGTCCCACTCGAACCGAATCATCCCAACACGAGTATAACGCCAAATTTGTAATTACAGCGGTGAACTTCGCCCTGTCGCCGATACGGCGGGTGATGCCTTATCGGGCGGGATCCGAAGCTCTATAGCACCGCCCCGCAACCCTGAGCGCTGGGCGGATTGACGCCCGGTTCACCGCGCTCCCTGGTTAACGGAACCGGCGTTACCCGAACATCTCTTCGATCACTTTGCCCTTGCCATCCCTGGTCACGTACACTGGCCGCTTCTCCACCAGAAACGATTGATCGGGTGCGATGCCCAGCGTGTGATAGATGGTGGCGTGCAAGTCTTCCACCGGGACCGGATTTTCGATGGTGGTGCACGGGCGCTCATCGGCGGTCTTGCCATACACCAAGCCCTTCTTGACGCCGCCGCCGAACATCAGCACCGAACCCGCGGCGGTGAAATGCCGGTGCATGCCGTAGTGCTTGGGCTCGCTCATCACATCGGGCGTCTTGGATTGGTCCTTCACCTCTTTGCCGACCTTGCCCTCGGTGATGGCATCCCTTCCGAATTCGCTGGCCAGCACCACCAGCGTGCGGTTGAGCAGTCCGCGCTCTTCCAGATCGAGAATGAGCTGCGCCACCGGGGCATCGATCTGCTGCTTCATGGTCAGCGCGCGCTCGTGGCCGTTTTCGTGCGAGTCCCAGTAGCGGAAGGGAATGTACTCCGTGGTGACTTCGACATAGCGCGCGCCCGCCTCCACCAGCCGCCGGGCCAGCAGACAGCCCTGGCCGAAACGGCCGGTGTTGTAGGCGTCGAAGTGGGCGCGGGGTTCGAGCGACAGATCGAAAGCCTTGGCGGAAGGCGAGGTCAGGAGCCGGTCAGCCGCGTCCATGGAGCGCATCAACGACGCGCGCTGAAAGTCGCCGGCGTACTGATAGACGGGCTCCTGCGCCAGCATTTGCTCATAAAGCCGCCGGCGGCTGGTGAATCGCCGGCTGCCCAGTTCGGCGGGCGGACGGACGGCCGACGCCGCGTCCTGCGGGTCGGTGATCAGGAACGGCCCGTATTCCGAGCCCAGAAATCCGGCGGTGTGAAACGATTTGAGCGCCGGGCTTTCGGCGCCAATCTCCAGGTCCTGCCCGATGGCGACGAACGCGGGCACAGTCGGATTCCGCGGGCCCAGCGTCTTCGCGATCACCGCGCCCAAATGCGGCATAGCCACCGTCTGCGGCGGGATGTAGCCGGTGTGCCAGTGGTATTGGTGGCGCGAGTGCAGGATGAAGCCGAGGTCCGCGCCCTGGAAGGTGCGGATCAGGGCGCCCCGATCCATCAAGCGGCCGATGCGTTCCAGGCCCTGAGAGAGCTTGATGTGGTCCACCGCGGTGTCGATCGCTGGGAAGGTGCTCAGCACCTGCGCGGTCCTGACGCCGGGCGCAAACGGAGTGTAGCGCTTGGGGTCGAAGGTCTCGGTCTGGGCCATGCCGCCGGCCATCCACAACACGATCAGCGCGTCGGCAGTGGCCGCTGGTGGCGTGGCTTGCATTAATTGCGGTTCGAGGCCTGCCAGCGCAGCCAGCGCCGCTCCGGTGGTGGCGCCCATGAATCCACGGCGGCTGATGCGCTGCGCAATGCGTCTTTCTTCGGGGCTCATTTGGCTACCTTTGTAGTGACTGGTGGGACAGACCATCGTCTTGTGTGGTCTGTCGGGCCTGGGGTCGAGCGACAGAAGACACAAAACGATCGTCTGTCCCACTGTGTTTCCTGTGTTACCAGAGTTACCAGATTAAGTGACTGTATTTGGGAGATCATATGCCTAGTAAATCAGTTGAAATTCGGGCTTCATCATGATAGCCCACAGCAAATCGGCCAGGCCCTCAGGCGAAAGGCGGCCCTGAGTTGGTGAAGCAGGGAGAGCCGGGTCGTCCAGGGCCTTTACCGCCGCGTCGCGCTCGGCGGGCGAGGCAGCGCGGCCCAGAGCATACCAGAAGACGCGGTCGATGGCCGCGGAAGCAGTCTTCAGCGTTGGACCCGGCGGGACCGGGGTCTCAGGCGCCACCGGCGTCAACCGTTCCATGTTGGGTTCCTGCGTGAAGACGAAGAAGCGAAGCCGCGGGTTGAGGTCCGAAGTGATTTCGAGGTTCTCGATCCCTACCGCGCCGCGGAAACGGGTGAAGCCTTTGCCGCCGATTTCATAGACCAGGCGGGAAGGAGTCTTGACGCGCACCGGGTCGCCGGCCGCGGGGGTGACACGTAGTCCGGATTCGGCCTCTTCCAGAGGCTTGAGCGAGGAGAGCGGCGTGGCGCCGCTCGGACCCACCAGGTCGGCTTGCGACCACGCGGCCTCCACTTTCTCGGGCGAGTAGGAGCCGGTGTCCTGGACCAGCAGCCAGAGCCGGGTGGCGCCCGAGATATCCAGGTCGAATGCCGGCGAGGCGTTGGCGCGTACCGGCACCGGTTTGTCCCACAGGCTTACCGGTTCGGGCGGGAGTTCGCCCAGCATGCGGCGCGCGCCGCGCATCAACCAGTGCGTCAGTGTTTCGCCGTTGACCAGTTCGAGAGCCTGCAGCGTAGTGGCCTCGGAATCCCGCGTCCCATAAACCTGATCGCGGATGGGGCGGCCCAGCGCACGCGTGAGCGGGTTGGCCGCCAGGTGCCACTGGCGCGAGAATTGGCCGGGCGGTGGCGCCGGCAATGGCGACGCCGGAGGTGCGTCCGGGGCTGTCGAAGCAGCGGGCGCGGGCGTGGGCGGCTGATAGACGCGCCACTCGCCGGTGATGGAGCCGATGGCGTCGGCGAACTGCTCGGCCGTCAACCGCCGGATCTCCGGGCCGCGGAAGGTGTACGGCTTGGGTTGCTCGGCTTTTCTCACTACGGCGGGGAGTTGATACGCCCGCGACGTAAGCACCGTCGCGATCAGGTGCTTCATGTCGTAGCCGTGATCCACGAAATCGCTGGCCAGCCAGTCGAGCAACTCCGGGCTCCAGGGCTCGCCATCCATTTCATCCGGGTTCTCTACGATGCCGCGCCCCAACAGGCGGTGCCACATGCGGTTCACCAGCGTGCGCGGCATGCGCCCGTTGCGCGGATCGGTGAAGATGGCCGCGGCGGCGGCGTGGCGGTCGGCCTGGGAACCGGAGCCGGTAGCGCGGTTCAGCTCGGGAAACAGGAAGCCGGGTTCGGCGTACTGCTCCTGAGCCACGTCGCAGCGGTAGAGTTGCAGCCTGGGTTCGGGCGAGAAATAGCCGGCCAGCGCATACGCGTCCTTCAGCTTCCATTTGCTGATGAAGCTGTCATGGCAGGAATTGCACTTGAGGTTGATGCCCAGGAAGATCTGCGCCGTATTCTGCGCGGCCTGCATGGCCGGGGCCTGGCTGGCGTTCACGGTGCCGCGCCAGTTCACGCCGATGAGGAAGCCTTCGGGATCGCCGGGCGATGCCGGGTTCAGTAGCTTCGATACGAACTGGTCGTAGGGCAGATTGCTTTTCAGCGAGGCCAGCAGCCAGTTGGAAATGCTTTTGCGCGAGGCCGTTTCGGAATAGTAATTCACGCCCTCGTCGTTGCGCAGCAGGTCGTCCCAGAAGGAGATCGCGTTTTCGGCGTACTTCTGATCGTCGCCGAGCAGCGCGGCCACCAGCAGATCGCGCTTGTTGGGCCGGGTGTCATCCAGAAAGTGGCGCAATTCCTCTGGCGCGGGCAGCAGGCCCCACACATCCAGGTACGCGCGCCGGGCGAAGGTGGCGTCGCCGGCCGGCTGAGGTTCCGCCAGACCCCGGCTAGCGAGATAGGCGGCGATGAAGCGGTCCACCGGCGTCTGCCAGCTCTTCCAAACCGTCGCCGGGATGGCTGGCATCGTTAGCGTGAGCGGCGCTTCCCACTTTGGTTTGGCTGGCGCGGATTCAGGCGTGGCGCGCGCGCCCTGATCGATCCAGGTTCGGAGGATTGAAACCTCACCGGCAGGAAGCGGCGGACCCGCGAGCGGCATCCGCGGCTGCATCTCTCCCGTGACGCGCTGCACCATCAGGCTGGCGGCGGCAGATCCCGGTTTCACCGCGGCCCCGCTGCGGCCGCCTTCCAGCACATCGGCGTACGTACCGAGCGAAAGCCCGCCGGAGCGCTTTTCCTGGCTGTGGCAGGAGAAACATTTCGCCGCCAGGATGGGGTGCACCTGGCGGTCGTAATCCACCTGAGCCCACAAGAGGCGGATTAACAATCCGCCGCAGATTAACAATCTGCCCCACAAATTAAGCATGGGCTGCTTTCCGGTCGATCACGTCGGCGTACACTTCCATGAGAGCGCGCAGGTCCGTGATGTCCTGGGCCACGCAGTTGGTGAGCGGCGGGCGGACGGGGCCGGCGGGCATTCCCAGTATCTCCATGGCCGCCTTCGTGGCCGAGACTTCGTAGCCCTTCACCCGCTCGCGCAGGGCGTAGAGCGGATGCACATACTTCTCCATCAGGCCATTGAGCCGCACCACATCGTGCGCCATGCCCGCTTCGGCCAGTGCGATGGAAAGCCGGGGAGCGATATTGGAGATGCTGGAAGTGTAAGCCTGCACGCCGATGGCGAAGTAGGCCGGCACGCAATCGTCACCCAGCCCTCCCAACCATGCCAGACGGTCGCCCACCGATTGCATGATGCGCTGATATTTCCGGGCGTCGCCCTGGCCATCCTTCCAGAAGGTGAGCGTGGGAACGCGGTCGGCCAACTGTGCCACCATCGCAGGCGTGAAGACCGCCCAATCGCGGCTGTATACCATCAGCGGCAGTCCCGTGGCGGCGCCGATGGCGCGATAGTATTCGATGACGCCTTCAAACGGCGGGTTGATGTAGTAGGGCGGCAGAACCAGGACGGAATCGGCGCCAGCCTTCTCGGCGCGCCGCGCCATATCGGCGCCGATAGCCGCGCTGTAACCGGCGCCGGCGACCACCGGCATACGGCCTCGGGCCGCTTCGACGGTGACGCGCACGACGTGTTCTACTTCCTCCGGCGTCAGCGAATAAACTTCGCCGGTGCCGCCGGCTGCGACCAGTCCGCAGAACGGATACCGCGCCATTTCATCCACGTTGCCGGCCAGGGCGTCCAGGTCGAGCGAGAGGTCCTTATGGAAAGGCGTGACGGGGAACCCCAGCACGCCCCGGATGCGTTCTCTGAGTGACATGATTACAGTGTAAAAGCTTTCAGGCCTCAGCGGTCAGCTCTCAACTTTAGATCGAAGCTCGTGGCGGCGGCCGGTGGCGACTAGCGGCGACAGCGGTGAGACATTCATTTGGGTACGCCCTCAGCTCGAATTACCAGTTCGGGCGGCGTGGCGCCCGCGCCCGGCTCGCGCATCGCCCGCGCCCGGCTCAAGGTGATAACGTAGAGAGCCATGAGCCCTGTAATTACCCTTGTTTTGCTCTCGGGCGCGCTGGCCGCCCAGACCCCTCTCCGTATGCCGAAGGCCGATCTTCTGTGGCCCAACGGAGCTCCGGGCTCGCAGGGAAATGAAGAAATCGACCAGCCGTCGATCGCGCCCTACATCGTGCCTGCAGGGCGTGGGACCGGCACGGCCGTGGTGGTCTGCCCCGGCGGCGGGTACAGCCATCTGGCGATGGATCATGAAGGCGACCAGGTCGCGAAATGGCTCAACTCGCTGGGGGTCTCGGCCTTCGTGCTCAAGTACCGGCTGGGGCCCAAATACCATCATCCTGTGGAATTGGGCGACGCCCAGCGCGCCATCCGCACGGTGCGGGCCAAGGCCGCGGAGTACCGTGTGGCGCCGGACCGGATCGGCATCATGGGCTTCTCCGCCGGCGGCCACCTGGCGTCCACCGCGGGCACGCATTTTGATGCGGGCGAAGCCAGCGCGGCCGACCCCATCGACCGCATGAGCAGCCGGCCGGACTTTCTGGTGCTCGGCTATCCCGTGATATCCTTCACCACGCCGTACACGCACAAGGGTTCGCTGCAGAGCCTGCTGGGCAATAACCCCGATCCCAAGCTGGTGGAGAGTCTCTCGAACGAACTCCAGGTGACTGCGCAGACGCCGCCCACGTTTCTGTTCCACACCACCGCCGATACCACGGTGCCGGTGGAGAACAGCGTGCTGTTTTACCTGGCGCTGCGCAAAGCCGGCGTGCCGGCCGAGATGCATATCTACGAACGCGGGCCGCACGGTTTGGGCCTGGCGCCGCTGGACGAGGCGCTTTCCTCGTGGCCTTCGCGGCTGGCGGCCTGGCTCAGGGTGCATGGGTTACTGAACGGAGCGCGGTAGCCGCGACCCTCGTGGTTGGCGGGCCGCCGCACCGGCCGTGAGGCAGCGTTAGGGCAGGGCTACCGGCAAGTCACGCGCCAGAACGCCGGCGCATGCCAAAGCCAAGTCAAAAGCCCGCCGACATTTGGGCAAAACACCGCCCATCGTCAGTTGCGATTCGTTTCAACTCGTTGCGGGCCAGTCTCGCCGGCCGTGGCATGGTTCGTGCCCTTAATCTGTCCGGCTACAAATGTTGAAGATCACACTGCACGATAGTTCGCGGGAACTCCGCTTCATCCTGGAGGGCAGACTCTCCGGTCCCTGGGTCCGCGAGTTGCAGGAGTGCTGGCGGACCGCCGCCTCCACTACGCTGGGGCGCCGCACGGTCATCGACCTGGGGGAAGTAGACTTTGTGGACCCCGCGGGCCAGTCGCTGCTGGCGGAAATGCACCGCGATGGCGTTCGCCTGTTGGCGTTGACGCCGTTGATCCAGTCGCTGGTCGAAGAGGTTTCGGGCGCTCCCTGTTGTGGTACGGTTGAAGAAAAGCGGGTCCGCAGCCACGATGACTTCATTCGCACCGACACGACCGGACCCGACCCGCGCGCGCTATGAGACGCTGCTGGAGGTCGCCCGGTCGATTGCGGCCCATCAACAACTCTCGACGCTCTTCGCCGACTTGAGCCGCCTGCTCAAGCGCCTGGTGTCGTTCGATTTCATCAGCCTGACGCTGGTGGATTATAAGGACCGCGTGGTCCGCCTCCACCTTTTGGAAACGGACCGGCAGGTGGTGGGGGACACGGCCTTCGCCACTCCCTTCGACCAGACACCGACCATGGTCGCGCTCGAAACCCGCGCGCCGTACTACATCGCCGACGTCGCGGCGGAGCACCGGTTTCCGATTATCCGCGATCTGCTGCTGGCCAACGGCATCCAATCCTCTTGCATTTTGCCGATCCTCACCGCGCAGCGCAAACTGGGAGGGCTTAATTTCGGCTCGCTCCAGAAAGACGCCTACGGGGCCGAGGACATCGAGTTCATGGGGCAGGTGGCGCGCCAGGTGGCCGTGGCGGTGGATAACGCGCTGAACCACGAAGCCGCCAAAGCTTATGAGCTGCAGTTGGCGCACGAGCGGGACCGGCTGCGCACTCTGCTGGAGGTCAACAACGCCGTGGTAAGCTGCCTTGACACCAGGCGGCTGTTCCAGGCGATTTCGGCTTCGCTGCGCCGCAGTTTTGCACTGGACTACGTGAGCCTGCTGATCCACGACCCCGACATCAATGCCCTGCGCCTGCAGATGTTGGACTTCCCCGACGGCTCCGGCCTGATTCGCCAGGATGCCGTGGTGCCGCTGGACGACACGCTTGCGGGCTACGTATTCCGCACCCGCGAAGGCCGCCTTTTCAGCCTGGAGGAGGCGCGCGCCATTTCCAAGACGACGGGAGAGATCATGGAGCGCGAGGGGCTGCGGTCTTTGTGCTGCATTCCCCTGATTTCGCGCGGCAACGCGCTGGGGACGCTCAATTGCGGTTCGCGCCAGCCGGGATTTTTCGCGGCTGAAGATCTGCAATTCTTCTCGCAGGTGGCCGGGCAGGTGGCGATCGCGCTCGACAATGCGCTCTCCTACAACCGGATCGAGGATCTGAATGCCCGCCTGGCGGAGGAGAAGGTCTATCTCGAAGATGAAATCCGCACCGGCAACCGGTTTGAAGAAATCATCGGCCAGAGCCGCGCGCTCAACGCCATACTCAAACAGGTGGAGACCGTGGCGCCAACCGATTCCACCGTCTTAATCTACGGGGAGACCGGCACCGGCAAGGAACTGGTGGCGCGGGCGATCCACGATCTGAGCCAGCGCAAGCAAGGCACCTTCGTCAAGCTCAACTGCGCCGCCATCCCGACGGGGCTGCTGGAAAGCGAAATGTTCGGCCATGAGAAAGGCGCCTTTACCGGCGCCATCGCGCAGCGCATCGGGCGTTTCGAACTGGCGCACCGCGGCACCATGTTCATGGACGAGGTGGGTGAGATTCCTCTGGAGTTGCAGACCAAGCTGCTGCGGGTTCTGCAGGAACGCGAGTTCGAACGCTTGGGCAGTTCGCGCACCATCAAGACGGACGCCCGCCTGGTGGCGGCCACCAATCGGAACCTGACCGAACTGGTGGAGGAGCGGCAGTTTCGCGCCGATCTCTACTATCGCCTGAACGTCTTTCCCATCACCGTGCCGCCGCTCCGGGAGCGCCGGGAAGATATTCCTCTGCTGGTGCGCTACTTCGTGCAGCAATTCGCGCGCCGCATGAACCGGCGGATCACCACCATTCCCACCGAGTCCATGAACGCGCTCACGCGCTATCACTGGCCGGGCAATATCCGGGAATTGCAGAACTTCATCGAGCGCGCGGTGATCGTCTCGCCGGGCCCCGCGCTGCAGGCGCCGGTGCGGGAACTGAAGCGCGGCCCTTCGGGCGCAGTGGTGGTGACGTTGCATGACGCGGAGCGCGAGGCCATTGTGCGGGCGTTGCGCGACGCCGGCGGCAAGGTCGGCGGCGACCAGGGCGCGGCCGCCAAGTTGGGGATGAAACGCACCACGCTGCAGGCCAAAATGCGCAAGCTCGAGATCGGCACCAAGAGCTTCTGAGGGCCGGCTTTGTGGGGCAGGGTGGCAACCGGTTGGCAACCTGCGGCGGATTGTTAATCCGCCTGCCGCGAGCCGAGCGAGCCGCCCGCGTTTTGCTGCACTGGCTCGTCGGCGGGCAATCTTCCTGTTGGACGCGTGTGTCGGTTGACGCATGTGGCCAGTTGATTCGTCTGTCAGTTGTTTGTCGGCAGTTTCAACGCGTTGTCGATCACAAGCAACTCAATCTGTTCCTTTCCAGACTCCAACTTGAGACCTAATTGCTCCTCAACAGCGGTGAATAGAGAGGGTCCGGACGGAGTATCGTCAGGGCGCCCGGCGCCTCCCGTACTGCCCATCGGCTGCGCGTTGTCCGGAACCCAGTTCAATGTGAAAGCGTAGAGTCCTTCCAACTGAGTCATATCCTTGACCGGGCCATCCAGGCGGGACGAAAGCGTTTCGGCAAACTTTGCGGGCGTGGCACTCGGCAAATGAAAGCTCCTCCTGGGCCCGAATTCTCCACTCCGCATCATAGGGGCCAAAGCGGCAGATGCTCTCGCCTTTTTCAAAGCGATCCTCTCCGCGTCGTCTTTATAGTCCGGCAACGCCTCCGCCGGCTTAAGTTTCGGACCATTCCTGGCGACCGTCAACCGGTACACCGGTAATGCCTTCGTCTCGCGGTGCAGGCGGATCTGGAACCGCTCCGTTAGCAACTTTTGCAGCATCAATCGTAATCGTTCCGCATCCGTTCCCGGCGGCACCTTGGCAACGATCTCATACCGTTCCGTGTCCAGCCAACCCGGTCCCGAAATCTGGTCCGGCCGCAGTTTATATGCCCGCGCCAGCAGCATCTTGAGACTCACTCCAGAGTAGTCGATCCGGCCGGGATTGTTACTGCCGGGGCCTCCGCGGAAACCCATCTGCTCCGCCACGCTGAGCGGGAGCATGTCCTGAATCGGCCCAGCCGGCGTGGCCGCAGGCTTGACCGATGCAACCTCGAACTCTGGTGCATCCGCCGTCGGTTGGCCGCTCGCCGCCAGGACGCACGACGAAATCCAACTCACGGCTACCAAGGTCTGTTTCATCTCCTGCGCTCCTGCCGGTAATCATACGATATCCGAGTCGTTCCGAACTGACAATGATACGCTCGCACGAACGGAATCGTTGAATGGCACCCGCCACAGCTAGAGCCGGCATCCCCACGCCGGCGGCGATGCGCGAGTCCGCGCCTCCCGTGAGAGCAGGAGGAAGTAATCCGGGGAGACCTCGACCGATTCGTGCGGCGCCGCGCTACTGATGGCGGCGCGGTACTTGAGGGGCAGAAAGAAATCGCTGGCCGGATGGGCGCGCACCACACTGGCCAGTTCTTCGGTGTCGCGGATCACGATCAGCGTCCCGATGGGTTCACCGGAGTTGCAGCCCCACTCGCGCAGATGCCGGCGGTACACGGGCTCCCATTTTGCAAGGTCGTTCCACTGCTGGGCGTCAACGGCGATCCCCAGATAGTTCCAGGGCATGGCATAGCTGCCACTGGCCATAGGGCCGCCGAACCTGCCATATCGCAGCTTGGGCAGCGGGAGCGTGGAGGCATAGAGATCGTCTTCGACGCCGGCGACGATGAGTTCGTTGCCGCGGCCGCGTTCGCAATAGTCCGAAAGCGGGCCTGCCGCCTTCTGGACGGTGCCCGCCTGGAACGAGATGCCAAACGGCGCTTCGGGTACCGCCGTCTTCGCCAGAGCCGCGGCCGACAACAGCAAGAGCATCCAGGGCGCGGAGGACTTGGACGAAAGCGGCCCGCTGGTGGCCGCCAATATAGCCAGCGCGGGCGCCATCGGCAGCAGGTAACTGGCATTGCGGTACTGCCAGCCGAGCACCGCAGCCACCAGCACGGCCAGCCAGCAGGCCAGCAGAGTGGCCTCGCCCGACCGCTTCCGTAACTCCAGGAAGAACGAAGGCGCGGCGACCAGCGCCGACGCCAGGAGCACCGGATCGGTGGCGGCCAGACGCATCAGGTAGAACAGCGCCGGGTTCTCTTGCGAGGTTTGCTGCGGCGCGCCGGCGCCGAATCCCAGAATTTCCACACGGATCTGCTCAGTCCAAAACCAGCGTTGGTGCACCAGCAATTGGTATGCAAACCACGGCGCCGCCAGTGCCAGGGAGAGGGCCCCGGCGTAACAAACTCGCCTGAAGGCCGGCTTCCGATTGCGCGGCGCTACCAACCAATACATCCCCAGGATAGCCAGTGGCAGCACTCCGGCAACGCTCTTGGTGAGGATGGCGGCGGCCACCGAAACCGCGAAGCCCCACAGTGCGATTCCGGATTCGAGCCACGGGTCGGAAAACAGGCAGTACATGGCGGACGTGTTCCAGGCCACCAGCAGCCCATCGGTCATGCACATGCCTGCCAGCACGTGCCACAGGCGATTGGAAACCAGCAGCAACACGGCCGCGGCCCCGGCTTGCCAGCCGCGGACCTCCGCCGCCCAGAGAAAAACCAGGCCCACGGCAAAGCTGGCGAAGAGGGCCACGGGCAGCCGCAGCCCCAGCCGAGTCACCCCCAGCAGCCGCGCCGAAATGCCGGACGCCCACATCAAGAGGGGCGGCTTGTAAAGCGCGTAGCGGCCCATGAAGATCGGGGTGAGCCAACCGCCCTGCTCCGCCATGCGGATGGCGGTGTGGGCATACAGGGCTTCATCCTGCGCCGTAATCTTGCCGATGGGATCGACATAGTCGCCTGCCAGGCCCACGCGGGCCGACCGGACGAGCAGGCAAACCAGCGCAAGCAAGGCAACGGCGCACCAGGCCCGTCGCAATGTAAGACAGGCCTCCTGGCCTGTCCCACCATGGTACAGCAGCGTTGCGGAAATGTGACGCCGGCGGTACGGACGGGTTTGCATCCTGAGGCCAACGTGGGGCCATCTGCGGCTTCGTTTTCGGTAACACGGGTCGTAAGCTGGGGGACTGGGGCGGGACTTGCATATGCATTGCCTATACAATGGGTAGAGACGATGTTTGAGTGGGATCGGAACAATTTGCGCAAGATCCGAGAGCACCGCATCCTGCGCTCGGAGGCTAAGTACACCGTTTCAGAAGTTCGCTAACGTATCGAGAAACCGCTTGCTGACGCGCGCGGCTCCGATCAGAGCCGCGACCGTTAGGGAGCGTTCTGCCCGATTATGAGAACAGGATGCTGAAGGTGAGGTTCGCTTTGTCTACTACGGCGAGACCGACGCAGGCCGATTGCTTGCCGTAATCGTGGCGGAGCGAGGTGACTTGGTGACCGCCCCACGACTTGGATGCTGGGCAGAAAACGTGACTATTTTCGCAGGCGCGTGCAAGGAGAGTAATATGCCGAGAAAACCGGCGGAAATGCCAAAGTTCAAGAGCGAAAGTGAAGAAGCGGACTGGTGGGCCAGCGCTGCCGGGCGCAACTACGTCAAGCGGAAGTCAAAGGCGGCGCTCGCGAAGGGAATCAAGCCCTCAAGTTCCGGTTTGGTCACGCGGCTGAATGCCCAGAAGAGCCACCAGATCGCGATCCGGTTGGCGGAATCTGACATTGAGCAGGCACGAAAGCTGGCTGGCCGCAAAGGCATCGGCTATCAGACTCTATTGAAGATGATCGTGCACGAGGGTTTGCAACGCGAGGCCCGGCGAGGTTGACCCGGTCTTACTGTCCCTGGTTCCGGTACCACTTGAGCCGCGTCCCATCGATGCAGGCGACGTCAGGCCGCCCGTCGCCGTCGAGATCGGCCACCGCGCAGGCCGCCGCCCCCATACTTTTGTCGAGAATCTCGCGGGTCCATTTGCCCGGTGTTGAAGGCGATGGGGCCGAGTAATAAATGTACACGCTGCGGTCGCCGCCGCGGAAGCCGGCAATCACTTCGTCCAGGCCGTCCCCGTTGAGATCGGCGGTGACGATGGTGTGGCCATCGGTCAGGGAGCTATCGATCACCTGCCGCTCCCATTTTGCGTTGGCCTGCTGGGAGACGGCCTGCTGGTAGATGGCCACCTGGTTGCCGTGCCAGGGTTCGATCGCGGCCAGGAAGCGCGTGCCAGCCAGGCGCCCCACGGCAATATCGCTCGACCCCGATTTGGGCCACGCGGCCGGGTCTCCGCGGGCGATTTCGGTGCGGGTCCAGTGCCCATCCTTGCCGTAGTGGAACAGGTGGATGCCGTCGAAACTGGCGGTGAGGATCTCATCGCGGCCGTCGCCATCCCAATCAAGCACGTAGATGCCGTGCATCACGCCGCTGTTTTCCGTGCCGATCACCTG